>Ga0209013_10000616_pt1 | contig 32220 bp, 35 predicted proteins | sample Cruoilmetagenom2_FD_187291 | JGI IMG/M metagenome (GOLD analysis project Ga0209013, IMG submission 187291) | Oil polluted marine microbial communities from Coal Oil Point, Santa Barbara, California, USA - Sample 2 (SPAdes) (version 2) | ecosystem: Environmental > Aquatic > Marine > Oil seeps ...
GAATTCAAGTTGAAAGTCTACCCTGCACTTGGAATATCCGTTGTCTTGCCGTTTCTTTTGGTTTTCAATGACCTCAGATTCAGTTCGTTTGACGAGCTGTCCCAAGGGAATAAGTATCTATTTTTGTACTTTTGTAATTTGATGATTCCATCCATTATCCATATGTTGAAGTTTTCAGGTAACTACAAAGGAAACTGGATATATCGGGCTGCTCCTATTAACCAAATATCTTCTATATATAGCGCGACACTCAAAGCGTTTTTAGTGAAGTTATATATTCCTGTTTTTATTCTTGTCAGCTTAGTTTTCATCTGGATATTTTCCGCAAGAATAGTGCCAGAATTATTCGTTATGTTAACGGCTGCAATTGTACAGACATTGGTCACATACAAGATCATAAATAATGAACCGTATCCTTTTTCTCAATCATTTGAATTTGCTCAAGAAACTCAAAATGCCAAGAACATTCTATTGATAGGTATAACAGGACTTTTTGCAGGCGGGCACCTCATTGCTTTAAAGATTCCTTTTGGCATTTATATTTATCTGGTGTTATTACTAGTAGTCACGATAGTCGGCTGGAAAATGATATTTTCGGAAAAGGATAAAAATGCTATATTAAATGAACCAATCAGTAGATTAGTTTCTGAAAAAAATTAGTATAAAAGGAGTGTGCCAACTTGGATATTCAGCAATCATTGGAGTCCGTCAATTATTTTGCAGTTTTAGTAGCCGCTTTATCAGCATTCGTCATTGGTGGTCTTTGGTACTCGGTGTTATTCGCCAAGCCTTGGATGGTGGAAAATGGATTTGATGAAGAGAAATTGAAAAATAGCAACATGGGAATGATTTTTGGTGGATCCTTTATTTTTTCATTGATCATCTCATTCGTGCTTGTCCTGTTCCTTGGACCCGAGAGAGATGCAGCTTTCGGCGCTACGGCAGGATTCATGGCGGGACTTTTTTGGGTCGCGACAGCAATGGGAATTACCTACCTATTTGAACGGAAATCGATCAAACTGTTTTTGATCAATGCAGGTTACCATGTCATTACATTCACGATTATGGGCTTGATATTGGGAATGTGGAAGTAAGATAATACGCGAAAAGGAGAGGAATCCATCCTCTCCTTTTGTTATGCCCATTCATGGGCGTATCCACCAACAGTCCGTAGTCCTGTGCCACCCTCCTCTTCACTGGTGATTGCACTTCACTGAAATATTTGATGTCCCTTATTCAGTGAAATGCATAAGATAATACAAGGCACGAGATAAGGGGGGGGCTAAATAACGATGGGATTATATATCAACAGTGATAAGCACCCAGATGTATTTATAAACAAAGGACAGATCATTGAAACAAATCAGCGGGTTTTTATTGGCAATCATCTATCCGAACTTTTGGATGAACAGCAAAAAGCAAATGAAACTTTACAGCAGTCTTTCGATCAACTGAAGGGGTTGATGGAGGAACAGTCGAAGCAGCAGGCCAGTCAGTGGAAGAATTTTGGGAACCGCCTGTACGAGCTGAAAAAAGGGAACCTGCAGCAAAAGAAAGCTGAAAGCCATGTGATGGAATGGTTGAAAAAACTCGATGACAAAAATGCAAAACTACAAGTGACGTTGGAAAACGAACAAGTCATAAAACAGGAATTCCTTGAAACCGTCACTAACTTGAGCCAATCGAATCAAGAAGTTGCACTCCGTTTGGATAAGGTCGGTCTACTGAACGAACAACTTGAACTGAAAGTGAACGAGCAGCTCGATCTGCAAAAACAGATTTCACAGCAAATATCAAAACAGGACGAAACGCAAAGGGAAGTATTGGACCGCCTGGAAAACCAGGAGGCATTGACGGAAAAAATACTCAGACAAATCGATCATTTCCGTTCGGTTCTATTCGAACGCACCAACTATCTAGCAGAGAAAATAGAGAGCGGTTATAATTTCACTTCCTCCTACTTCACCAAACTGGTGACCGGGAATGAAAAACCGCTAACCCAGTTTCTCATGGAAAAGAAGCAAAAAGATGATCAAAAAACAATCGAATAGGGAGATTTCAGACGCTGTACTCCCAACTCATTGGAAAATAAAAACATAAAAATCCCGTAGATACTCATCCAGACATCTACGGGATTTTTCATATGGATAGATCAGGTGGCTTTGGCATCATTCAAAGCTTCTTGTTCTACGCGATCCAAAAATTCAATGACTACTTGATTACCGCTTTTGCCACTGCCGAGTTTCAGCATTGCCCGGCCGACAAAATTAATGCCGCGATTCTCCCCGGCATAAGTGAATTTCGTTTGACGGTCGTTCACTTTGTCCATGGTGAAAACCAGATTCATTTCAAAGGCACGTGCAAGCTGGAACTGGATCCGCTTCTTTTTACGGCTGTCCGTATTCTCAAATTCTGCAACTTCCACCACATAGGTTTCCTTGCGCTTCCCTTCTTGGTAGGTCTGTTCATACGTTGAACCGGTCATTCCTGTTTTCTTGTCAATCCACCGGTTTTCCACCACTTTTGGCATGATGCGCTGTGCTTGTTCTTCCTCAAATAAAGCCCATACTGTCTCGATTGGTGCATCAATTAGCCGTTCCTCTTCCCATTTCATTCGTTTGATTCCTCCTGACCAGTTTGAATAAATTCTTCGATCTCTGATATTTTTTGTTGCTTTTCAATGATTTCTTCCTGCAACCGATTTTTCTTCTCGATTAGCAGTTGTTCCAGGTGTGCAAATGACTCATCCCGCATGACATCTTTCATTTCCTGGATGGTGCAGCCGAAACTCCGAAGTTTTTGAAGCAATATAGCCAGGAAATATGACCCGTCATCGTAGTAACGGTAATTGTTTACAGGGTCAACAGACGCAGGTTCGAGTAATTGTACTTGTTCATAATAACGAAGTGTTTCCTTGCTCAAGCCGGTCAATTCGCTGAATTCACTTATTTTATACATAGTTGGTCCTCCTCTCCTTACATTCTAAAGGGTAGGGTGCACCACAGAGTCAACATGGAAATCGAAAGAATCAGATGGACTTTGCCATCACGACATTGGTGGTTTCATATCCTAACTTTTCATACAATCCCCTGGCTACTTTGTTATGGCCAAAAACATGGAGTCCGATTTTCGTCATGCCCAGTTCTTTTGCGGCTACTTCAATTTCGTTCATGGCTTGCTTGCCGAAACCGCACCCTTGAAATTCATCCAGGATGCGTATTTCAAAAATGAATCCTTCACCATTGGATTTATTGGCGAGCCACATCACTCCGACAGCCTGATGGTCATCCATGATGTTATATAGATAGTTGTTTTCGGATTTTTCCCCATTTGGCAAAAGGCGTGCATATTCATCTTGTGCCTTACTGATTGATTCTTCCTCCGTCCAATTTCCGGAAGTAACCTTTTCTCTTGCATAGTTTTCCACGGAGATATCCAAAAACCGTTGAAACTCTTTTGAATCCATTAATTTCAAAGCGACCATTTCTATTCCCTCCCAAATTCCTTATCGTTCACAATTCTTCATTCATTTCCAGAAACCCTTTAATAACGGCTACATAAAAATTTCTCCGACACACGCATCCTGGACATATGTTCAAACGTCCTATCAATAAGAACCTATAAGAAACGAGTGAATGACATGCAAAAGAAAGTCATCTTGGCCGGAGGGACTGGATTCATCGGTCAATACTTTGAAGAGAAATTCACGGAAATGGGGTATGAAACCATCATCATTTCAAGGCAGCTCCATCATCTATCTTGGACGGACCATATCAGCATCGTCAAAGCGATGGAAAACGCGGAAATGGTGATTAATCTGGCAGGGAAATCAGTGGATTGCCGCTATAACGATAAAAATAAAGACGCAATCATGCAATCAAGAACAGAAACTACTCATATACTTGGCACCGCTCTCTTGGCATGTGAAAATCCGCCCCTCTTGTGGATTAATTCCAGTACCGCGACGATTTATCGACATGCTGAAGACCGTCCGATGACAGAAGCAAGCGGTGAAATCGGGACGGGTTTCTCGGTTGATGTAGCCAAGGCATGGGAACAATCTCTGTTTGCTTTCAAACTTTCTCAAACGAGGCAAGTTGCTTTGAGAATCACAATTGTCTTAGGTGAAAGTGGCGGCGTGATGAAGCCTCTCCAAAACTTGGTCCGATTTGGCCTGGGAGGTGCTCAAGGACCGGGCAGTCAAAAATTCAGCTGGATCCATATTGAGGATCTATATAGAATCGTTCTATTTCTTCAAGAGAGAAAAGATTTGAGCGGCGTATTCAATTGTGCATCCCCTTATCCTGTCACGAATAAGCAATTAATGGGCCATTTACGTAAATCAATGAACCGCAAAATTGGCTTGCCTTCACCAAAATGGTTGCTGGAGATGGGGGCGGTCCTGATTCGGACGGAAACGGAATTGATTTTGAAAAGTCGCTGGGTTATCCCCGAAAGGTTGGAGAAAGAAGGGTTTGAGTTTACCTACGAAACAATGGATCAAGCACTCGGACAAATAGTGGGAAAATCAAATTAGGAGTGCGAAAAAACCTTTAGGGACGCCGCCTATTCGATTACCAACGAACAATCCGGGTTTCAACAAGTCGTTCCCCAGATGCATAGAATGTGGTTAATACCAACTATGTAAAGGGGAATACTTAGTCATGATACATCCGCATACCGAACTGCGATATATAAACGATAAAATGGGATTTGGCGTGTTCGCTACGAAATTCATTCCAAAGGGGACGATTACCTGGGCTTTGGATGGACTCGATCAAATCCTGGACCCAGCGTATATCGAGACCATGGATAAACATAGCAACGAAGTGGTAAAGAAATACGCATACCGCAATCAGGAAGGGAAATATGTTCTTTGTTGGGATCTAGGGCGCTATGTAAACCATAGTTTCCATGCAAATTGTATGGGCACTGCCTATGAATTTGAAGTAGCCGTACGGGACATTTACCCAGGCGAGCAACTGTTGGATGATTACGGCACCTTGAATATTGACGAACCTTTTGAATGTTTCCCGGAAAAAGGAACCGAGCGAAAAATCGTGTACCCAGATGACCTTCTGTATTTCCATGAAGAATGGGATCACCAGGTCATAGAATCGTTGAAACACTTTGAAGATGTGGAACAACCATTACTCCACCTCATTCGCCCGGATTTCATGAAAAAAGTAAGGATAGCTGCCAAAGAACAGATACTATTGGACTCAATCAAAAACATCTACTATAACCGCCAACAATATAGATGACAAAAAGGCAGATTCTCATGGAAAGAGAACTGCCTTTTTGTCATTATTTGGGTGAAACGGAATAAACGGAACTTGAATTGGAAGAAAGTGTGTGTGAACGGGAATAAACACATGTTGAACAGGAAGAAAACACAAGTGAACAGGAATAAAACAAAACAACAGGGAACAAATCCAAAATTCCACGAAATCACTCCCTAGAGTCCGGCATGATTTCCGAAATTCTGGCCTACATGATGTGCCGGATCATACGTTTGTATCGAGAACCCGGAACTCTGAAGCCATTCGATGATGGCAGGCAGAGCTTTAGTGGTTTGTGGACGATCATGGAGCAAGACAACGATGTGCTGATCTTTTGCAAGATGGGATTTGCTTACACCATTCTTAACGTTAGTCACGATTTTTTGATAGTTAGCCGTTGAAATCTGCCAGTCCACGGTATCCACGTCCCAGTCCCACAACCTATATCCAGTGTTTCTCAGCGCATCGCGCATCCCCGATGTTACATAAGGCGAGCTGCCGTATGGGGCACGCACCAAAATGGAAGAATGGCCAGTCAGCTTGTCGATCAGTGCAGCTTCTGTCTGCATTTCTCCGATAAATGCCTTCGGAGAAGAGTAGAGTGTATTCCGATTGTGTGTCATGCTGTGAAGCCCAATATAATGCCCTTCATTATAAGTCTGGTTCAATAGCGATTTGTAATGATTGATTTGTGAACCTACAAAGAAGAATGTTCCTTTTACGTTATATTCTTTTAATATCCTTAAATTTTCAGCAGTGGAAAGATTGGGTCCATCATCGAAAGTCAAGTAAACAATGGGTTTATCTGCAGGTGAAGACGAATTTGGATTTGGGTTCGGCTTCGGTTTCGCCTGTTTTTCGGTTTTCACTTTATGGATGAATTCAGGGTGGCTCATATGTGGATAGGACGATGAGTAAAGTCTTGCAGTCAAGATGTCAGACAGATAATCGACGTTGAACCCTGTAGTTTCACCCAGAAATCGAATGGGAATGTATAGAGTATCGTCAATTACTTGAACTGGGTTGACGGTTTCGATTCTATCATTCACTACTGTTTCAAAGGTATTAAAATTGTATGAAATGGAAACGTTATTTTTTGTTACCGTAATTTGATCTTCAGTTTTGATGATGTCCGCATACAAGTAAAGTGCCATCTTTTCAAACGGCACCATCATTTGTGCGTTCACCAGGCGGACTTCACCCGGTTGGAAAGATAACATGCGGTCATGTAAAGCAATATAACGATTTGGTTCGGTCGCTGCTTCGCTCTGGGTTGGCCAGGAAAAAATAGCAACGGCAATACCCAACATACACAGAAATAGTTTTAATCTCATGATTTAGCTCCTTTATTGATAGCTTCTAAGATTAAGTGTATGAAGTTGTGGGGACATATAGATTTGAAAAACAAGAAAATTTGCGGTTTTATTTGCCGTTTTAATGATTTTTTAAAATTCAATATTACTGACAAAGTATTAAAAATGAAAATTGGCTAATCCTAGATATTTGTAGGATGTAGCCTTTTTCAATATGTTCAAACTAGTTGAACTTTTGCATTGGAGGATTATTTTACAGGATATCCATTTACTTATTGAAAATGATTTGTTAAGATGTCTGACGACAGACAACTGAAAGTATGACTTATCGTCAAAGAGAAAGCGTTTTCACGATGATAAGTTTGGAGATAAACAATACAGTATAGAGGTGATATCAGTGAACTTTTTATGGGGACTTTTTGGGATATTCGTGGTATTGGGAATTGCATTTCTTTTATCAAACGGCAAGAAATCCATTAACTTAAGAACGATTATAGGCGGATTGGTCATTCAGGTAACATTTGCTTTTATCGTACTGAAATGGGAAGCCGGACGAGCAGGATTAGTATGGTTCTCGGATCGTGTACAAAACGTCATTAACTACGCTGGTGAAGGAATCAGCTTCGTATTTGGACCGGCGGCTGATACGGAAGGATTCGGTTTCGTATTTGCCTTTCAAGTACTGACAATCATCATTTTCTTTTCAGCATTGATTTCAGTGTTGTATTACCTTGGAATAATGCAATGGTTCATTAAACTTATCGGTGGAGCACTATCCAAGTTGCTGGGGACAAGTAAAGCGGAATCGGTCTCGGCAGCAGCAAACATCTTTGTTGGGCAAACGGAAGCACCGCTTGTCATTAAGCCATTCTTGGCAAACATGACCAAGTCGGAGCTCTTTGCAGTAATGACGGGTGGACTTGCCTCTGTAGCGGGTTCAGTACTTGCAGGTTATGCACTGCTCGGCGTGCCTTTGGAATACCTTCTGGCAGCAAGCTTCATGGCAGCACCAGCGGGATTGGTCATGGCGAAAATCATCATGCCGGAAACTGAGAAATCAGATGTGACAGAATTTGTGATGGAAAAAGATGCTGAATCGGTGAATGTCATTGATGCGGCTGCACGTGGTGCTTCTGATGGGTTGAAGCTAGCATTGAATGTCGGTGCGATGCTATTGGCATTCATCGCATTGATCGCCATGCTGAACGGAATATTGGGCGGCATCGGTGGATGGTTTGGTTTTGAATCGTTAACAATAGAAGGAATCTTGGGGTTCGTGTTCTCACCTCTTGCCTTTGCAATCGGAGTGCCTTGGTCTGAAGCGGTCACCGCAGGTAGCTTCATCGGTCAAAAACTGGTATTGAACGAGTTTGTTGCTTATGCGGCATTTGCTCCGGAAATTGCTAACCTGTCACCTAAAACAGTTATCGTGGTCAGTTTTGCACTTTGTGGTTTTGCCAACTTAAGTTCATTGGCGATTCTTCTTGGCGGATTGGGCGCACTTGCACCAACTCGTCGTCCTGATATCGCAAGACTGGGAATTCGTTCGGTTGCTGCAGGTATGCTAGCATCTCTACTGAGTGCAGCTATCGCGGGAATGTTCATTTAGTAAGAAAGAGTAAGGAGTGCTGGCTTATGCTAGCACTCCTTTTTTTAAAGAATAAGAAAGCATATAATGTTCAAGTATGTTGGATAAAAATATTGATTATTAATACGGTCGTTTTCCGTTTCAGACGGACGCGTTCCGCGGGGCGGGCGGTGAGCCTCCTCAATCGCTTCGCTCTCTGCGGGGTCTCACCTGTCCCGCTGATCCTGCAGGAGCGACGAGTAACCGCAGGAGCACATGTTTTTACAGTGACTAGGAGACTGAAGCCATGCCCGCGAAAAGCGTCCACCGTAGCGGAAATCAACAGATTTCTATGTTTACTCTTCTTAAAGGACCTGTTGCATTATGCCTGGCTTTGCATAAACAATAAATTAACAAATCAATGGTATACTATAAGTAATAGCTTTTTATCGGAAAGGAGTTTGAATACGATGAAATACATGAAGTCGAAAATGGAAACCCTTGTCAAAGAGAACCATGAATTGAAGATGCGTTTGAAAGACATGATGAAAGAACTTGATCTTGAAAAAAACTATGCACTTAAAGCTCTCTATCATTCTGAAGTTACTGATAACGGTCCTTACCAATCAGCCTATCAAGAGCTTGACCGACAATAACAATTGGTTTAGTTTTCAATCCATTAGGGTTATCCATTTAGTTGGATAACCCTTTTTTCGTGGCAAAATTTAAGTATAAAACCAATGAAGACCTCATATTCATAAATGAACAATTATGCTTTGAGGATGAAATTACGGTGTTCACCGTTTCAATGAGTTGTTCAAGGAGGTCAGAAATGCCAAGTAACGTATTGATCATCATTCCGGCGTACAACGAGGAACAGTCCATCCTGAAAACAATAACCTCATTGAAAAAGTCCTCGCCATACGACTACATCGTCGTGAATGACGGATCCATTGATCAAACCCAAGCCATCTTGAAAAATGAAAACATAGAGTCCATCACATTACCCATCAACTTGGGCATTGGCGGTGCAATGCAGACGGGTTACAAATATGCGAAACGCAAAAACTATGATTACGCCATTCAGCTGGATGCGGACGGGCAACATGACCCTTCAGATTTGGAAGCGTTGGTGACTGCCATTCAAACGACAGGTGCTGACATGGTCATCGGGTCGCGCTTTTACGAAAAAACAAGTTACCGTGGAGCGATCACGAGGAGAGCGGGTATCTATTATTTTTACGCATTACTGAAGGTGATTTCGGGAATCAGGATAACAGACCCGACATCGGGATACCGGATTGTCAATCGTCGTGTCATAGATCTTTTTGAAAAAGACTATCCAGTCGACTACCCCGAAGTGGAAGTGTTGGCAAAGCTGGCGAAAAAGGGTTATAAGGTCCATGAAATAAAAGTGGAAATGAATGACCGTCAAGGCGGATCGTCGAGCATAACCCATGTAAAAGCATTTTATTACATAATTAAAGTTACATTCTTTTCTATCATTCGCTCCATATTTTGAGGAATGGAGGTTTTAAAAATCAGTGGAACAGTTGAGTGGATTACCATTCTCGCCACTTCCTTATTTTTACTGCAAGTCATATGGCTGACTGCTAAAAACAAGTTGACGGACAAACAAGCTTTCATTTGGCTACTGTTTGCCATAGGTGGGGTCATTGTTGCATTTGGGCTCACATACTTGAACAAACTGGCTTTCAAAATCGGTATATCATATATGCCGACGCTGATTTTCATGCTCACCTTTTTCTTGGTCCTTTCCCTTTTGGTCTACCACACCATTGTCATCTCGAGGCAAGAAAGGCACATTAAATACTTAGTCCAGGAAATCGCTTATTTAAGCAAACAAATGGATGATTTAACGAAATCAATGGGGATCAAGAAAATATAGAAAGGATGCGCACAATCGTTATAAATGGTCTAATCATCTTCTTAAATACACTTCTCCTTGTAAGCGGCCAATTTCTATGGAAAATGGGCATGTCCAATCGTTATACATCCTTCGATTCCCTGGGGGCAATCGTCCGGGTACTCCTATCCCCTTATATTTTATCCGGTCTGTTTCTATATGGGTTAGCCACTGTGCTATGGTTGTTCATTTTGACAAAAGTACCACTCAGTGTAGCTTATCCACTCCAATCAATCGCCTATATAATCGCCGTTTTTGGTGCATTTTTCTTCTTCCAAGAAGAAATCACCCTATGGAAAATCCTTGGTGTCATCCTCATCATGGCCGGTGTGTCGTTTATAGGAATCGGTGAATTTCAAAAGTGAAAATAACGCACATCCCATCTTCTTTGCGAGATGGAATGTGCGTATTTTTAGGGGTTCATTCCTTGATTAAAGCGACCCGGTATGGAAACAGTGTTGCTGTCATGATGCCTTCTTTGACGGCGGGATCGTTTTCCATCAATTCTTTGGCTTCCTCTTCCGAATCCACTTCCAAAATAACAATCCCGAAACCAGATGGATCCATGTCCAGCGTCCTGCCCGCCAAAATCAGCTTGCCCTCTTTCAAAAGGTCTTGCAATACCTCAAAATGCTGTTGAACAATTGCATTTTCCCTGTTCGTCCAATTGGCATCCTCTAATAAAGAGGGAATCAATCTAAGTTGGTATAGAAATTGCATTTTTTCCATATGTATTACCTCCATTTTCTTATTACGTATGTATTCAATTCAAAATAAGCCAATTCCTTTTTGTGAGTGCAAAAAAGTATAGATTTCACCTAAACAATGGCCAGTGCGCGTACATAATATACATACATACACTTAACAAAATAATTTGCCATGTCTAAATTGCAAAGTGCTTTTTATTGATGGAGTTATTTGGATAAGGAGAAAGGAGAAGGAACAAATGAAAGATGCGTATTTTTCTTCCTTGGTAGGAAGATCGGTTCAAGTCTACAAAGGCGGTCCCAATTCAAATGTCGGCAGGTTGCTCGATGTCAGCGGAGATTATTTGGCACTTCAAAAAGATGATGGTGAGGTCATTTATTATAAAACATCTCACATCAAGAGTATCCGTGAGGACTCCCAGATTCGTTTTAATTCAGCACTGAACGTATACGATTCTACCAAATACCTGAAAGCACCGACATTCAATGAACTTGCAGCCAATTTCAAAGATCAAACGGTCCTTATTAACGGCAAAGGACCCGAATCGAAGGTAGGGAAATTGATCGATGTGAAATCTGATTTCATGATTCTCCATACCAAAACAGATGGATTGATCTTTTTCAACGAACAGCATATTACCTCAATAAGTTTTGCCGGTTCAAACAATACCGGAACAGATGAAAATAACAGTGGGGATGAGTCCAGTAATACATCGACCGGGGAAGAGGAAGCTAAAGCAGAAGCAGAAGCTGAAGCTGAAGCAGAAGCAAAAGCATATGCTGAGTTGAGCAAACTAATGGAAGACTACAATCTGGCCTCTGCAGAAAAAAGCAATGAATTACTGACAAACCTCAAATATTGCTGGATCAAAATCAACAGAAAAGGTCCGGAAAGCATTGAAGGAATGTTGGTTGAAGCAAATGAAGACCACCTCGTCCTGGTAGTGGACAACGAGATATTCCGAATCGCCACTTATCATGTGAAAAATTTCAGTGTGAGCCTGGAAAAACCGGAAGAACAAACAAACGAACAAAATAGCGGCAATGAGCAACAAGCTACTAATGAAAAAAACGAAAAAAACGAAAAAAACGAAAAAAACGAAAAAAACGAAAAAAACGATAAAAACAATAAAAATAATAAGAATGAAAATAAGTCACAAGAAAAAAATGGTGAAAAAGCAGCTTCAGGCCAGAATCAAGCAAATCAAGCAAAAGAAACTCAAACGAACGATGCAAATGAACGAGAAACACAAGAAGAATACTTGAACAGAATGGCGCGCCGTAAACGACAACACATGAAGAGAAAAAATGCACAACAAACACAAGCGAATGTGCAGTCATCCCAAGCGCCAGAGAAAACAGTATCCACCAATCAGGCAAAAGAGCAAAAGCCCCGTGAAAGTGCCCCAGTATCAAACACGTCCAACAACGTCAAAAGAAGAAAAAACGGTAAAAGTATAAATCCGGTCGAGACATTCAGGAAGAAGCGGGAAAAATAATAGATCCGGTTTACTCATTCCTTTGGAAAGGAGGGAGGAAATGATCGTTTTTTCTGTGATCATGGTTTCGGGACTGTTCTTTTATAAAATGCTATCACCATCCGGAGAAGAGATTGCTGTACCGAATGACCTTAAAGGCAAGAAAAAAGTGAAATTCCGTTTTAATGGAGTCAATTCAAATGCATGAGCTACTGATACTCTATACCTTCACGATATTTGCCCTCACGACCTTGTTAATCATGTGGAGACCCCGTGGGATAAATGAAGCGATACCGGCATTCAGTGGAGCAATACTCCTGTTCATAGGGGGTATTGTTCCATTTGGTGATATCCTGCAAATTTTCAAGATTGTCAGTGGTCCATCCATTACAATTATCTCAACAATCGCGATGTGCATCGTTCTCGAGAGTATCGGTGTTTTCCGTTGGGCCGCCACCAATCTCGTCAAAAGAGCAAAAGGGTCTGGAACCAAATTGTTTGTCCATATCATGGTGCTTTGTTTTTTGATGACAGTCTTTTTCAATAATGATGGGAGTATCCTCATCACAACCCCGATCATCATTCATATCATTTCGATGTTGAATCTTAAACCCCGTCAAAAACTCCCCTATTTGTTTGCGGGGGTGTTTATTGCTACCTCAGCCAGTTTGCCGATTGGCGTCAGTAACATTGCCAATCTGATCGGCTTGAAAATGGTGGGGCTGGATCTGGTTTCATACACCCATTTTGCCTTCGTTCCATCCATGATCGGTTTAACCACGCTGAGCCTTCTTCTGTATTTACTATTCAAAAAAGACATCCCATTGAAAATCCTCACTTTCAATGAGCATTCCATCAAGCTCTTGGAAGCCAAGCAAAAACAAGAAGTACCCGTGCATCCCTTGTCGGGAATCCCTCAAACTCCTGAACCCATCAATTGGCCGTTGTTCAGGATTTGCATATTCCTAGTCATTCTAATAAGGGGAAGTTACTTCGTCCTCCCGGCATTCGGAATTTCGATTGAAGTCATTGCCATTGTAGGAGCTATTACATTGATCGCCATCAGATGGTTTAGTTTGAAGGTGGGAGTGCTTGATGTCATCAAGAAAGCGCCTTGGCATATCCTGATTTTCGCATTTGGCATGTATGTCACGGTATATGCACTTAATAACACAGGAGTCGCCACTTTCTTTGTGGGTGTGCTGGGAGACGCTATGAGAGAAAATCTGGTCAATGCCAGTTTCATAGCGGGGATATTGATCAGTATTCTTTCTAATATCATGAATAATTTACCGTCCGTCATGCTTGGGACGTTGATTATCACCGATATGGGGATGGACCTGCAAACGTTGCAGGTAGCCTATATCTCCATCATCATAGGTAGCGACATCGGTGCTTTGCTTTCACCAATGGGTACCTTGGCAACCTTGTTATGGATGTTCGTATTACGTAAGAACGGCATCGATATTTCATGGAGCAAGTACTTTAAAGTTGCGGTCATGGTGATTCCTATTACGTTGGTCGTAACGTTGATCGCACTGAATTTATGGTTGTACTTGATCACATAAGAAAGGAGTTGAATAAATGAAATACTTGGACCAATATATTGGGCAAATGATTGAAATTGAACTCTCCTCCAAAAAAAGGTTGTCCGGAAAACTTGTTGAATATGGCTCCGATATCGTCATAGTTTTCAATGGTCAAAATTTCTATTACATTCCGGTTACACATGTTGTTTTCATCACAAAATCCGAGTCCATCGAAAATGAGGTTATCAACGATGCACCAACTCCAATTGTAGGTGACAAGCTCTCATTGCAGAAGATATTGACGAATGCAAAAGGAATATTCGTGGAAGTCTTGATTGCAGGGAATCAGTCGGTTTACGGATACATTACACAAATCAAAAATGATTATGTGGCCTTCCATTCTCCATCGTTCAAAACCATCCTCATACAGATTGCCCATATGAAATGGATTACTCCATATCTCGATAGGACTCCATATCTTGTTGAGCCGAAAAAAACCCTTCTTTCTTCCAATTTGGATCTAGCAGATTCTTTCGAGGAACAAGTAACGAAACTGAAGGGAGAAGTAGTCATATTCGATTTGGGGAAAGACCCCAATAAAATTGGATTAATCAAAAACTCCGTAGATCAAATGGTTGAGTTGGCAACAGGCAATGGCCAAGTAAACTATTTGAATCAGACACATATAAAGACGGTGCACGGACCGATAATTGGATAAAAAAGAAGCAGGAGCCGGAGGGCTGCCTGCTTCTTTCTATTTGTATTAAACTTTGAAGACGGAATTCAGTTCTTCTTCAGTTCTTCATTCTCGATTTCGGAATACTTTTGGTTCGCTGCGTCAAAGCGGACATCTTCCAATACTTCATCATCGAATTTATTATCCAGCCATACTTGCGAACCATTTACACTGACAAGCGCATTCCTCGAATCGGAAAAGGGTTCTTTATCACGGTTAGGACTCAACGGAATTCACTCCCATTATTTACTGCCAATTTATTTTTTCTTTTTATTTTTTGCAGGGCCATTCAAGTTTTTCTTGATGATTTGCGTCAATTCTTTTGAAAACTCCTCATTGCCGTAGGGCACATTCGATTTAATGTTTTTTTGAGGATTTGGATTACTACCAGAATTGTTATTGAGTTTCCCATTCAATTCGTCGGAGAATTCCTCGCGTTTCGGAGGAGTAGAAGTTTGCTTGATTTGCGAATCATTGTGGGATCCAGCTTTTTTGTTTTTGTTTTTGTGTGAAGGTTGGTTTGGCATGATGATCATTTCTCCTTTCAAAATGAGCTTTCATATTGAGTATGGCTATTTTGGGGGATTTTCATGTATGATAAATAAACTTTTCAAAAGGGTACATGCTAGTGAAAAGAAAATAAACCGCATGCGATTCCCTCTATTGTTATACTTACTAGTAACAGCTCTGTTTCATAATGAAGGGCACGTAAAAGGATGAGAATGAATTGAACCAACCAACTCGAACAAATGAGTTTATTTATACATATGCGTATACACCGGATGAGGAAGATCTGTGTCATCTGGAAATGAGATCTTTCTTTGGCATTGATACACGAATGAAAATACTGAAAAGCAATCTTGAAATTGAGCCGAGCCGAAGCCCATTCATGAAAGAGCGGATTGATATTCTGTTTGATGGAAATGAACTCTCGGATATTTTGAAGCAAGTTGAAGCCATTAAGATGGGTGATTCCACCTTCAAAGTGATTTTTGTTAAAATCAATGACTTGGTTTCATCAGAAAAGGTTGAGTATGATCAAAAACGCCAGATTGAGCGTGAGATTGGCATGATCATAGAAGGAGATGCAGATGTCCATCAGCCGGATTTCACATTTGGCCTCGTGCCATTCGAAGGTCGCTGGTATTTTGGGAAGTACGTGAAAAGCGAAGCGGTATGGCTGCATCATTTGAAAAAACCTCGTGAGTATTCAACCGCTCTAAGCACACGTGTGGCAAGAGCCGTCGCAAATATCGCAGTTCCAGAACCTGAAGGGATTAAAGCCATCGATCCATGCTGCGGCATTGGCACGGTATTGGTAGAAGCATTATCGATGGGCATTGATATTGTTGGTCGTGACATCAACCCACTAGTTGTCCTCGGTTCACGTGAGAATATTGCCCACTTCGGACTGTCGGGAGATGTGGACCTTGGTCCAATCGCTGAAGTGCAAGAACAGTACGACGCAACCATCATCGATATGCCCTACAATCTCTATACACATGCAACACCCGAAGATCAATTGTCGATTCTCAAGCACGCAAGACCATTTTCAAAGAAGCTGGTCGTTGTGACGATTGAAAATATTGACCATATGATTGAAAGCGCAGGATTCACGATCACCGATAGATGTACAGCGAAAAAAGGAATTTTTTCAAGAGAAATTCTAGTGTGCAAATGACCCATATAGAACCGCCTGTCCTCCAGAAAGATAATGGGACAGGCGGTTTTTTCTATGTAAATAAAATGACTCTACAATACGGACTGCTAGATTGGAAGAACCATGCGGGGACTGCATGAAATGTTATCGCTTATAAAATATTTGTCCACTTTCATTCATAAAAAATCGCTAGTTTCATAAAGAACGGGGCATGCGGTAACTAGAACCTGCATAGGATAAACCAACCATAAAAAAGAAACGGTGATGCTATGAAAGTACTAGTTACTGGTGGTGCCGGTTTTATCGGCTCATTCATTGTAGAGGAAGTAATGAAAAAAGGCTGGGACCCGATTGTGGTTGATGATTTGAGTACCGGCAACTTAAGTTTCGTGCCAAAAAGTGCTCCATTTTACAATATAGATATCCGGTCGCAATCACTGGAACAAGTCTTCAGGATGCACACACCTGAAGTGGTCATTCACCAAGCTGCCCAGGTTTCGGTGGAATTCTCGACACAGCAACCTTCGACGGACTGTGAGATCAATACGATAGGAACGTTGAATATATTAAGGCTTTGTGCCAAATACAATGTATCCAAGCTCATATACGCTTCTTCTGCGGCAGTTTATGGAATGGCGGAAGAGATGCCTTTATCCGAAGGGCATAAAGTATTGCCGATTTCCTTCTATGGACTTTCAAAGTATTCCGCAGAGCAATACATCCAGTTATATCACCAGTTATACGGGATTAAATATGCAATTCTACGCTATGGCAATGTGTATGGCATGAGGCAAAACCTGCACAGTGAAGCGGGTGTTGTCAGTATCTTCGTCAACAAAGCGATCAACAATGAAATGCTGACGGTGTACGGGGATGGAAATCAAACAAGGGATTTCATTTTTGTCCGCGATGTAGCGAAAGCGAACATCCAGGCAGTGGAATATGCTGAAAATGAGACATTTAATATCAGTACAAATCAACCCACGTCGTTGAATGATTTGATTGTTGAATTGCAAAAGGCATCGAGTCAGCCGTTGGAAATCAATTATACAGACCCGCGTCCCGGCGATATCAGGAACAGTTATCTATCGTATGAGCGGGCAAAGAAATCATTGAAATGGGAACCCCAGACAAGTTTTGAGTCCGGGATGAAAGAGACGATTGCGTACTATCAAAGTTTGGTTAATGCATAAAATTTTGTGTAAAGAAATAGGTGAGAAGAACGAAGAATCTAACCGTATTGCTTTCTACAGAAGGTACTTACCCCTTTCATGAAGGCGGCGTGAGTACTTGGTGTGACATTTTAATAAAAAAACTGGATATGGTGGATTACCTTTTATACAGCGTTGTGACCAATCCTTTCATCATCCAAAAGTTTGAGCTGCCAAAATCAACCTCTCTTTTCAAAGTACCGCTTTGGGGAACGGAAGAACCGAGCGAACATCTGCCAACTCCTTTCTCGCAAGTCTATTTACAAAAGAAACAAACGACGAATCATCACATTGAAGCTCTGTTCATTCCTTTATTTAAAGAGTTGATAGAAGAGGTCCTGAATCCGGAAAAGAATCCGGAAAGATTAGGGAACACAATCGTCCAGCTGTATCGCTATTTCCAGGAGTTTGAGTATAAGGAATCGTTCAAGTCGGAACTCACCTGGAATACGTACAAAAAGATAATTTTGGATGCGTCAAAAAACCCGGATTACAACTTGTCACAGCCGGACGTATATGGTCTCATCCAAAGTTTGGGATGGGTTTATCGATTCATGAATATCATCAACACCCCGGTCCCAAAATCACATGTCAGCCATTCTTCGGCTTCCGCATTTTGTGGCATACCGTGCGTTATCGCCAAGCTGGAACACAAAACCCCATTTATGCTTACCGAACATGGGGTCTATATGAGGGAGCAATATCTTTCCCTATCCAAAAGAAATCTGTCCTCTTTCCTGAATATCTTCCTGATTCGTTTTATTCATTCCATCAATACGTTGAACTACTATTATGCGGACCAGGTCTCGCCAGTCTGTCATTACAATACAAGATGGGAAACCAAACTGGGCGTTCCCCGAGAAAACATCGAGGTCATTTACAACGGTGTAGACAAGAATATTTTTGTGGAAGCCGAAAAAATTGAACGGCTGAACCCGACGGTCGTCTCCGTAGCCCGGATCGATCCAATCAAAGATATTATTTCATTGATTAAAAGTGCGGCGATTGTGAGAAAACATGTACCGAATGTGAAGTATATCGTTTACGGATCGGTCTCGGTCCAGGAATATTATGAGGAATGCCTCGAGCTTCGAAAACGACTGGATCTGGAAGAAACATTTATTTTCGCCGGACACACAACGAACATGGTGTCGGCTTATCACTCTGGCGATGTGATTGCTCTTTCCAGTATTTCCGAAGCTTTCCCCTATTCGGTAGTTGAGGCCATGATGACGGGAAAACCGGTCATTGCCACGGATGTCGGGGGAATCAGAGAGGCTCTGGGGGATGCCGGGTATCTAGTTACACCAAGAGATTCCGAAGAATTTGCTAACGCCATCACCACCTTATTGAAAGATCCCGCGCTGAGACAATCCATGGGACGGGATGCCAGGGAGCGGGCATTGAAGTACTTCACACTTGAAAAAGTCCTCGACAAGCACCTGAAAAGCTATATCAAGCTCGCGACACATGCCAATGAAAAAATGCGTGATGTCTATGGGGAGCAATCCAGCAACTCTTCAGAAGTTAATCTGCAGAAAATTTACAGTGAAAAAGCGTATGCCTTGTTCAACAATGGTTTATACCTTGAAGCAATCGGACAGTTCCGTCTGGCCATCAATGTGGATCCGGGCACTCCAGCTGCATTTGTATACGTCACCGAAATCGCAAAAGCCTACCATCATCTGGGAGACTTTGAAAAAGCACGCAAGGAAATGGAGAAGTTACAGCATTCCGGGCGTCCAATACAGGATTATTCATTACAAGAATCTAATAACGGTTGGGGGTAAAGCAATGAATCCAGAAAAATCGATTTCAAATAAAAGGTCGCTATCAGGTTATTCCTCCATGAGTGTCGTAGAACATATCCAAAAACTGCAAGAGCAGTATCAAACAGAGATTAATAGCTTGAAAGAAAAGTTGCTGATCGAAAGGGAAATGAACCAAAAATTAAAGACCGAGGTCGAACTGCAACAGGCACTCCCGAAAACAAACACGATTGAAGACGAAATAAAGCCACTGGTGGAAGATCTATTTGAACAACACATTGTCAATACCAAATCGATCTTGGAAGTTCAAAGCCAGCTCAAAGAACAGGAAATGAAATACCTGCAGGAACTGGATTCGAAGAAGAAGCAAAAAGATGCGGCTAACCAACGCCTGCAAGGAGCTCTTCAATATTTCAGAACACCCGCCATCAATCAAAATGAGATTGAGAAAGAACGGTACAAGTAGATGAAGGAGAAAATATTCGGGTTAAAAAAAGAGCCGATCAATAAAATGCTTCAGAAAATGGAAAGTGATTTTCTGTATGAGAAAATTGAAATCGAGTTTGAGCTGAAAAACTTGATCGAAGAAAACAATAAATTCAGGGCCAAGTTAAAAGAAAGCACAACCAGGCGGTCCGTCGCCCTTGAAGATGAAACATTATGGACGCTTGGAAAAGAGCGCATCGGGAATATCACCAAATTCTTGGACGAACAAAAAAAGGCAGAAATCGTGGAACTGAGAAAAAAATACTCCGAGAGAAACCGCCTTATTCATCTTGAAATGAAAGAAATCGATCTGGAAATCCAGTCAACAGAACAATTATTTACAAGGATGTTCCAGCAATTGACCAACATCGTGGAACAGGTCCCAAATGAAGAACCAAAAGTAGATGATAAGCAGAATTCCCCCCATAATCCTGTAAACATTTTGACGGAAGAAACCGATTTTCAGGATGAGCCTGTTCAACATGAACTGAAAAATGTGAATGAAGAAGCCATCCAACATATGAATGAGGAAGCCGATCAGGGAGAACAAAGCTTCATTGAACAGATTGATTCGATCAAATCCCAATATATCGTCGGAAATGTAGCCGGAGAAGACTTATATGACCCACAGGGGAACTTGATTATTTCCAGATCCAAAATTATTACCCGACAAGTGGTGAATAAAGCTCATCGGGAAGGGAAGTTGGCGGAACTCATCGTGAATATGAAGATTACTGGACTGGGAGAGGATTAAGGTGGAGAAACACATCCCAGGCATGAAAAATTCCGCGAAATTCAACCAGCTGCTCAATGAAGTGCTGGAAGCCCATCTTCATCCACAGGACTCCTATGAAATTGCCGCTCTGCTTGAATCTATGGGGTGGAATGATGACCGGGTTTCCCGGGAGTTCGGGATGAAAGATATTTTCGATCTGGCCAATCAAATGTGGGATGAAATTCAATCCAAGGTTGGCTATCAAACATTTTCGGATACAGAAAAACCTAGTGCTTCTTTATTAATCATTTCGATGATCAGGAGCTTTTTGAGGGGACTTATTTTTGCGTTCCCGATGGCGATTTCAATTGCCGCCATGCTGAACTTGAAATTTTCTTTATGGTCCTATCAATACCTGTCATTGGAACAGGCCACGTCCATTGCCATCGGTACCATCTTGAGTTTTGTGCTGGTGGGTGGGTTTACACAAGCCATTGCCAGACGCGGGTATTTCTATATTATCCAGGGTTACTACAACCTGGCACGTAAAAATACCTTTATCTTCATAGGAATCGGTTTCATCATTTGTTTTGTGTTTTCCATCTTGATGATTATTTTGAACTTGATATTTAATTTGTTCTCATATGAAATGTTGTTCCTGATCGTCCTGTACTTCTTCTTCCTGACATCCATCTGGCTTTCTGTGACGGTCATGTATATTTTGAAAAAGGAAATCGTGTTTACGGGTCTCATCATTTTCGGGATTTTCCTTGTGTATGTCTTGTTTAAACTGGTTGGCATCGACATCATCATCTCCCAACTGATTTCCCTGTGCGTTGTTTCCATTTGCAGTTTGTTTCTGGTGTTGTTCTTTTTCAAAGCCGGTGCGCGGAAAAACGACAAAGAAATCTCAAAGCTGCCCCGTTTTTCCATTACGCTGTATACGGTCTGGCCCTACTTTTTTTACGGCTTTCTGTACTTCAGCTTCCTATTCATCGACCGGATAAATGCCTGGTCAAAAAACGAGGAATTCATGCCATACGTCATCTGGTTCAGAGGTCAATACGAACTTGGGCTGGATTTTGCCTTGCTCACCATCATCATTCCGATGGGGGTAAGTGAAGTAGTCGTGAACAGGCTGATGTTCGATCTGGAATCCAGCCAAAAAAGTTATTTGGCAAAAGAAAGCCACAAATTATATGAAAAGTTCATGAAAATGTATAAACGGATGACCTTGTTCATCTTGGTCAGCTCCGTTATCAGCAGTTTCATCATCTACCGACTTATCCTTTGGTATAACGAATTGTCCATCCGGATTAACAACGAGAACATTCTGGAAAGTGACGTCACCATATTTGTATTGTTTTGGGGAATCGTCTCGTATGCAATATTGGCATTCAGCTTGATGAATGTGGTCATTCTGTTCGCACTTTCCCAGCCTAGTATGGTTTTGAAAGCCATCATCCCGGCTTTGTTGACCAATATGATCGTTGGGTTCCTGTTGAGCAGGTGGTTTGAGTACGAGTTCGCTGTTTTCGGATTGTTTGTGGGGTCAATCTTACTTTTTTATTTGACGACGAGATCCGTAATCAAAGTCATTCAAAATCTAGATTACTACCTATACGCCGCTTCATGAGGGAGGCCATTTAATTGGAATACTCTTGCGTGAAACACATACTTTTCCCTCAGCCGCTTATAAAGATGGTTTTTCTGCTGCACATAAGCGGTTACATACTAAAAAATGAAGGCATATGTGTCACTGTGACACGAAATATTCCGAATCAATAAGGATGAACCCATTAATGACATACGCGACGATTGGAACACAATTCTTTCCATTGGCTCATTATCTAGTTGCCTTACTATTTTTATTTATCGTGTTGCCGAAGTTTCTTTTTTCTGCGACTTATGAAGGCTGGACAGACAGATGGCTTGCTGCCTATATAAAGATGGTTTTCTTTCTGATCATCATCGGTTATGTACTTGTCATAACGAAACTCTATGAAGTCCTGTCACTCTCCGTCCTATTTATCGTCATCATCGGCTATCGATTTATTAAACGTGAACAAGGAAAAAGGACAGGCACCCTGAACGGTCATCTGATAAAACGAGTATTCAATTTACTGGATGGGCTATTCAAGTTCAGGATCAGTGATATCAAGACATTCATCATTCGGGGTGGCACCAGAATGAAATCATCGCTGCAACAAAATTTCAGCTGGAGTCTGCTGTTGGAAGGACTTACCCTGGCAATCATAATCGGGGGCTCTGCATACCTTCGCTTTTACGATGCGTTTGCCCATGCAGCCCCCCCTATGGCGGACAGTTACGTAACCCTTGCGTGGATGAAGTATATCGATGCCAGGGAGCTGTTCCATGATGGCATCTATCCCCAGGGATTTCATATTTATTTAGCGACCATCTTCAAATTCGCGGCAGTGGATGCTTTATATATCCTGCGCTATACCGGTCCATTGAATGCCGTGCTGTTTACGTTGGGGCTTTACATGGTGATTCGGAAGTTAACGAAGAGTGGTTTCGGATCGTTGGCGGCAGCACTGATTTTTGGCCTTTACTGGGCAGTCCCGTCACTAAGTCCGATGGAAATCGATCGCCAGGCAGCAACTAATTCCCAGGAGTTTGCATTCATTTTCATCTTCCCTGCAATTTACTTCTTGATGAAATATGTACTGAACAAGCACAAAGAAGATTTGAAAGTTGGCCTGGTTTGCACGGCTATCATAGGCCTAGTGCATTCGCTGGCATTTGCTCTCGCCGGGTTGCTGATAGGGGTGCTGATCGTAAGTGCCCTGCTAGTCACGAAGCAGAACCTGAAGCCAGCAATCCATGTAACCATAGGAGCTATAATCGCAGTCGTGTTTTCTTTGGTCCCGCTTGGAGCTGGATACCTGCTGGGCAAAGATTTTCACTCTTCTTCGGCCGAGTACCTGGTCGATCGCAAGGAAGCCGTCTTCACTTATCCTGACCTGACGTATGTGGATACGATTGCGCTTGGATTCTGCTTGCTTCTGTTTTTATGTATATTTGTGAAGAAGAACTCAGCAAAAGACCGTTTAATTGCGTTATTCACGGTCGTTGCGGGATTGAGCGTTTTCACCCTTTATTATGCCGGGGGAGCCTGGACTGGAAGCACGCTAATTGCAAATCGGTCCCATGAATTATGGGGACTGTTGATGCCATTTTGTGTGGGGATTTCCATCTCATTTCTAGTTAAATGGGTGAAAGAGAAGTGGGAGTATTTCCTTTATGTACCGCTTATTTTGCTGATTGTTTTCTCATTAGTACTATATAAGCCGATGCCCATCATACCTTATAAACTAGAGCATTCCGAAAACATCGAGCAATACTTGAAAATCCAAGATGACTATTTGCCGAAGACTTGGATGATTGTCTCACAATCAGAAGGATACTCCGTTTCCCTCGGGACAGGTTTTCATATGCATCTTGGTGACTTTCTACAAAACTATCGACCGGATGGGAAGGCGTTGACAAGGAGAGACGATGGAACAATTGACACAAACCTTTCTCCGCATATATTTATCTTCATGGAGAAAAAACTGTTTCAAGTATCGGAATCCAATAGTGTGTACGAACTTTTGAAACCCGAATATGAAAGAAAAGTCACGGAATATAAACAATTATCGGAGTGGATGAAAGTTCACGAACAGTCCGGATTCGAAGTTGAAACGTATTTTGAAAATGAAAATATAAGGGTTTATCACCTCCAGACATCGGAGGAAGATTCTTTGCTGATAAAAAATATGTGGGGTCATTAAGGAGGAGGACTTAAATGATAACAAGCTGGATTATGCTTTTAAAAATAGTGTTTCTTTTATTTCTTCTTCTTTGTGCCATTCCCCTGTCCGTACAAGTATGGAACGAGAATCAAGGCTGGAAAGACCGCTTGCTCATCTCGGTTATTCATGCTCATTTATATTTTATTATCACCGTCCATGTATTGGTGGCGGTCCATCTTTATGAAACACTTTCATTGGTGATCGTAACGGGTATAGTTTATGTATTCATTCTCCGGCGAAGACATCGGAAAAAAGCCATTTCACCAGGCAAGACATTTCTCCTGACCTTCATGCATGCCACCGATCAAAAAGATTTCCTCATTCAATGGGGGAAAAATTCCCTTCGTGGTGCACTTGATCGCTTCAAGGGTTGGCAAAAGAGCGTGTTTAAGAAATTAGCCCGACACCCATTTTCCATACTTGCCATCCTGGTTCTATTTTTTCTGTCGGCTGCCATCAGGTTTCAGCATGCGGTTACCCACTACTACTATCCTTCATCCGATCCATATGTCCATTTGAAATGGGTCAAGCTGCTTGGAGCAAACCAAATCTATATTGATGGGGTTTATCCATTCGGGTTTGAGGCAATCATTTCGGCATTAAATACCATTTTTAACATCGATCCGTACTACATCCTTCGATTTTTGGGCCCATTAGCTGCGGTATTCCTTGTTTTCACGATTTACTATGTCATTCGTAAACACCGTCCCCAGGATTATTCAATTGCCATCTTTGCCTTGCTCATCTATTTCATCAGTAGTTTTCAATTCGGCTTCATTTGGCGGCAGTACTCATCCCTGTCGATGGAATATGGGGTCATCTTTGTGCTTCCAGCCATCTATTTTTTTGTGGAGTACATGAAAGAAAAAAGAATGCAATCCCTATTGATCAGCATGGAATGTTTCTTGTTGACCATATTGATTCACCCGTATGCGGCAATTTGTTTATTCATCAGCTATCTCGTTCTATTCGTCTTTTCATTGAAGCATTTCTCTTTGATTCATCTACTGAAAATGGTGGGTGGCTTCGCCGTTACCGGGGTAATTGGAGTTCTTCCATTGGCAACCGGTCTTTTGAATGGGAAGGAGTTTCACGGGGAATCCATCAATTTTGTGCAATCAAGCTTGAATTCAAACGACTCAACTCTGGGTGCCTTGTCCTTTGAAACTTTTTTTGGACGAATGGAATATGCACATATTTTGTCTTTCCTTTGTATTGGGTCATTCATCTGGCTGATCCTTCTTTTCTTTAGGAAGAGGGCGTGGAATGCCGTCTATCCATTCCACTTGTATATTGCAATCAGTGGTACCCTATTCCTCTTTTATAAAGCGGAATGGATTGGAATGCCATCATTAATGCTCCCATACCGTATTGAAGTGACCATGGTTCTGCTGACCAGTATCTCGATCGCTTCAATATTGGCGATTCTTCCAAACAAGAGATTCAGTAAAGTGGTCAGTGCAATGGTCATTCTGGGATATATTTTCTTGGCTTATCAAACGATACCTTCTTATTCGCTACCTAAAGGGAATCAACTTCAATACGATGCATCGGTGGAGGCATACCTGGAAATCAAAGAAGAGTTTATGTTGCAGGAGTGGACGGTCATTTCATCAATTGAGGAGTATCCTTTAGCGATTGACTATGGATGGCATTATAACCTGACCGATTTCATCAAAAACATGGGCGAAGAGGAAGAAATGATATTCCCGACAAAGGATGTCTTTCTGTTTGTTGAAAAAATACCGGTGGGAACGACTGAAAGGGTTACAGCAGAGAATGTCACGGATCTGACACTCCCTGTTCGGGAGGTAGCACTGGATTTCTATCGCCTGCCTGAATACAGAAAAATCCTGCATGAAAAGACATGGTTCTGGGTTGAAGGAGTTCAGGAAAAACATCCGGGTCTCTTGAAAGTCTATCTGGATACTCCCAATTTCACTGTGTACCATGTGGAGCAGGATTCTTTGGATCCATATGATTTCACAACTCTATGGCGTTAGGTGATGAAGAGATGAATGCAGCATTTATAACAGATGGATTGTTGAGGAAATCCCTGTCAACGACCAGAGCACTTGGCAAACAAGGGATACGGACCATCGTCGGAGAAACAAGCTGGTTTTCACCGAGTGGCTTTTCAAGGCATTGTGGGGAAAGGCTCAAGTATCCAAATCCAAAGACAGATTCCCATCTCTTCATGAACTGGCTATTCGAGTTGTTCCACCAAGAGAACCGGCCCGTTTTCCTTCCGATGGACGACAGGGTCATGGAAGTGGTAATGAGACACCGCAGGGAAGTAATGGAAGGAAGCAAGTGCCTATTACCGCCAAAGGCTTCTTATGACATAGCTTCCGATAAATATGAAACGATGAAATTGGCAAACGCCCAGGATATAGACTGCCCGACTACCTACCTGGCAAATAAAGCAGGAGACCTGACGGGGATAAGTAATACAGCCAATTTCCCATTGATTATCAAGCCGCTTAAAAGTAGCGGGTCCAGAGGGATTCGCAAGGTGACCAACAGAGATGAATTGCTTCCGGTATTCCTGGAAATTCAGCAAGAATATTCAGAAGTACTGATTCAGGAATTCATCCCACTGGGTGACCGTTATGATGTGTGTTTGCTCTATGACCGAAATCATGAAGTGAAAGCTTCGTTCGTCCAGAAAGAATTACGTCATTTTCCAGTGGAGATGGGACCCAGCACGGTTCAGGAAAGCGTTATTGATGATGATTTGATTGAACGCAGCATCAAGTTGTTGGAACCTCTTGATTGGATTGGAATTGTAGAAGTGGAGTTCATGATGGATTCAAGAACGAACCGCCCGGTTTTGATGGAGATTAACCCACGCTTCTGGAATTCCTTGGATTTGGCAGTGCAAAGTGGAATGGATTTTCCTTATTTACTGTATCAATTATGCATGGGCGAAGAAGTGCCACGTCATACGCACTATGAGATCGGCAGAAGAAGCAGATGGCTGTTTCCAGGGGACATCCTTCATTTTCTATGGAACCCGAAAAGATTATCGATGTACCCTCCAATGCTATCCGGAAAAAAACAAAAAGTATATGATGATACATTCAACATTTCCGATCCATGGCCGGGAGTGATCTGGTTTCTCACATGTTTCCGGTTTTTATTTGATGGACATGCACTCAGAAGTTTCATTAAACGATAGGGGGGCGTCAAAAAGTGATCAATGCATTAACGGTGGATGTGGAAGATTGGTACCATACAAATGGCTTAAATATAGCAAAAGAGGAATGGAGTCACCTCAAGTCCACTGTTTATCCCAATACAATGAAAATCCTCGATCTGTTTGATGAAGTTGAAGTGAAAGCGACGTTTTTCATTCTTGGGGACGTGGCCAAAAGATTTCCCCACCTTGTAAGAGAAATTGTCGCCAGGGGACATGAGATTGGCTCGCATGGGATGAATCATCAGCTGGTATCAGGTCAGTCCATCGAGGATTTCAAAAAAGATTTCAAACAGTCGATTGAAATTCTTGAAAAAATAACCAAACAGAAAATCAGGTTTTACCGTGCTCCTTCCTGGTCAATTTCCCAGGATAAACTGGAAGTGCTCGGCTTTCTTGAGAAGAACGGAATTATCTGCGATTCAAGCCTGCAGCCTTTCAAAACACCTTTGTCGGGAATCAATGGAATTCCGGTACAGCCGTTCAAGCCAATCATTACAGGAGAGAAGCTGGACTTGGTGGAATTCCCCCCCACGGTTCACAAACTAAACAAACACTTATCGATTCCGTTTGCGGGTGGGTTCTATTTAAGGTTTTTTCCGAGTAAAGTAATTGGACAACTCCTAAGAACAACCAATAAAACCAGACCTGGAATGCTCTATATACATCCGTGGGAACTCGACCCCGACATTCCGAGGTGGAAAACAAGCTGGTTCATCCATATCATCCAATATTACCGACTGCACTCAACGGAACGCACGTTAAGGGGACTTTTCAAAGAATTTGAATTTGCGCCGATCGGACAAGTCATACAACAACATCGAAGCCTGCATGAAGCAATCTAGATTGGGGGAAGCGGGTTGGATGTAATCAAAAAAGAGCTGAAGAATTTTTCCCTGGTTCAAGTCTTGATTTTGTTCAACTTGGCACTGGCTGGGGTTTCGTTCATAAAAGATATTTTCTTGGCATCGTATTTTGGGACAAGTGATATCGCTGATGCCATCAATCTTGCCTTTTTCTTGCCGGATACCCTGGGTAACAATCTCATAGGGGCTGCCATCGCGGTTTCTTGTATCCCGATTCTGACAAAACTTTCTTTAAATGAAGATCCGACTCTATATCAGGACACCATCCGGAAAATAGGGGTCTTTGTCATCTTGGGGACAATGTTCATACTAACTGCCTCAGTCTTTCTCTTCAAACCTCTCTTGCAACTATTCCCCTTGGATACCTACGAAAATATCTCGGTCATATTCAACTATTTCCTGGTCATGTCACCGCTCATCTGTTTTGCCCCATTATGGCTCATGGGTTCTTCTGTATTGCAGTCTTCCATGAGATTCATTGTTCCGGCAATCACACCGATTCTTTTCAATCTTGTCCTTCTTGTCACGTTACTGTGGTGCCAATGGCATAGTATCCCCCAATCGGATGGGGGAATTGTCCTTTCCTATGCCACAACATTCGGGACAGTGCTTTGCTTCATTTTTACCTGGATCTTTGTTATCAAAAAGCAAAAATGGTCTTTGTTCCGTCAACCATTCAATCTGAAAAGTGACTTCACTGAAATCCGGAAAATACTTTTAACATTTTCTTCTTATGCCTGTATTCTCTTATTTACGCAGGCAGCACTAGTGGCTGAAAGGTTTATTGCAAGTTCGCTCGAAACAGGGACAATTGCTGCTCTAACGTACGCCTATCGATTATCCCAGTTCCCTTTATGGGTGTTCATTGCGGCCATTACTACTTTCATACTCCCCATCATCAGTTTCCATTTGGAAAAAAACGATTTTGTATCATTAAAGCGGGATTTAAGTAAATCGCTCGTTTTAGTCATTGGATGTTCGGGCTTGATTTCTCTCGTATTTGTCCTGTTCTCGGAACAAATCATCAAACTCCTTTTCTTGAGAGGGTCGTTCACGATGAATTCCGTCAAACTTACCAGCGTCATTTTGAAAGGCTATGGCTTGTCGATCATGGGACAAAGCCTGTATGTATTTTGTACACGGTACTATATCGCTCAAGGTAAAATGAAGGCTCCTTTGATCATCGGTCTTGTGGGCTGCTGTTTAAATATAGTCCTTCTGGTCATCCTCGTTCCACTGTTGGGAGCAGGAGGACTTGGCATTGCAGTGGCCATTTCTTCAACAGTCAGCGGTACGGTGTTGCTGTTGCATTTCATTAAGAATCTATTAAATCTGGGAAAGAAAGGGGAAACATTGATTGAATGAGTTTTTGGTCATCGTTCCGGCGTTTAATGAGCAGGAAAATATGGAGAGTGTCATTTATAGCCTGAAGCAGTTGAAAAGTCCATTTGATATCGTCATTGTCGATGATGGTTCTACTGACGGAACGGCAAAAAAGGCACGTGAATGGGGGGCGAAAGTTCTCAGCCATCCAACCAATTTGGGATATTTATCTGCCATTCAAACCGGATTTAAATATGCAGCGACAAAAAACTATCCTTATGTGATTTTCTTTGATGGAGATGGCCAGCATGACTCCGCCTGTATCATAGACATGATGGATGCGATAAAGACGGACCATGTGGACGTCGTGATTGGTTCGCGGTTTTTGCGGGACGGAAATATGAAAGTCGGGCTAAGCAAAAAAATGGCCATCCGTTTTTTCCAACACATTATTTATCTCACAACCAAGAAGCGCATCACCGATCCCACCTCTGGCTTTAAAGCTTACAAAGCGGACGTCTATACAAGATTCACTGAATCAAGTGAGTTTTTTTATGATTTGCCCGATAGTAATTTCATCATAGACATCCTGAAAAGAAAACTAACGATCAAGGAAATTCCAGTGAACATGTTCAATCGGCAAAATGGGAAAAGTAAAATACACCATACCGGTTTGAAGCCTTTGATCTATATCGCACAAACATTGTTGAGTATTTTTATTGTCATCATCAAAAAAGAAGAATCCTTAAGATAGGCGGGGAAGAAAATGAACAATATGCTTCAGTTTTTTTTGATAGGATGTGCCATTTTATTCTCTGTGTTCATTATCAGATTGCTGGTGAGAAACAAGATTGGTGAACGAAACTCAGTCATTTGGCTTGGGGGATTGTTTGTTGTTTTTTTTCTGTCCAGCAATCCTACCTTGTTTGATGAGCCTGCAAGATGGCTGGGCATTGAATATCCCCCATCCCTGCTATTTTTCCTTTCAAGTTTGATTCTTTTGACCTTCAATCTTTATCAAACAGTACAAATCACGAAGTTATCAACCAAAATAAAAGATATCTCACAATATCTGGCACTCATTCCCGATGGAGATACGACCACGGAACATTCAAAAATACTGACTGAAAGCGAACGTAGCTCTCATGACATTTAAGGGATTTTCACTGAAAAAGAAGCGTAAACAACGTACAAAGTTACTGGAATCATTTAATTCTTCCCTTGGACTGGAAAGAAATCTAGATCTCATTCTGATGAAGATGCAGGAGCACGTAAAAGCCGTGAATTTCAGTTTTTATCTATACCAGCCATCGCAGGAAAATTATGCCCTTAAAGCCGTCAGAAGATTAACGCAGGATACGGCAATAGGACCTTCTTACAGCGGGCTGCTGCCTTATGAAAAACAGGAAGATAATCTCCCTCTGACATATCCGAAGGAGCGTTTCCCCTCTGAAACAAAGCTACTGAAAGATGGGGAGGTTTCTGTCATTTTGATGCCGATCAAAGGAAGAAGGGGCTTCATCATAATGGACCAGGTAAAAAATATCCGAAAAAAAGATCTCGAAATCTTGAATGGATACAGCAGCCTTCTGGAGACTCCTTTAAAAGAGTTGATGTACGAAGTTGAACAAGAGGTCAACTTCCAGCCAAATCATCGTAAAGATCGAATGCAATCAGCCAAGAATTACGCCCTGTACTATGGATACGGAAAAATGGACGAGTTATCCAATTTTGACTTGATGATTGTTGAGTCAAAAGGATATACAAGAGCGGAGTTCGGTCAGTTAAAGGAGTCGAAAAAAGTACTCTTCACATATCTGAGTCTATTTGAAGTTGCTTCCACCGATCCAGTATTTCAAGAATTGAATGAGGATGACTTCCTCTCAGTCGATGGGGTGCCTATCAGGAATGAAATGTTCGGTACTTACATGGTCAACTTGAGATCGAAAAGATGGATGGAGCATTTACTCAGGAATATTCATCATCAACTTGTGGAACTCAAAGCGGATGGTTTATTTCTGGATACCATCGGTGATCTGGAGGACCCTTTAATCCCTAAGCCTGAGAAAAAGGAACAATTGGAGGCTGCCATCAATTTTTTGCATGTCTTCAAGCTGCTTTATCCAACCCATCTATTGATTCAAAACAATGGATTGGAGACAGTGTGCATGGAGACCGCCCCCTACATCGACGGAATTTGTTGGGAAAATCCTCCATTCTCACTGGATGACAGCAAAGAGTGGAACGAGCAAATAGTTCAGCGATTGTCCTTGTTGAAAGAACGATTTCAACTGAAGGTCTTTTTGTTGTTGGAAGAGAAGATGGAAAAGAAACGGAATTCCTATCCATTGGCAAAGAAAGTTGCCGATGATAAAGGTTTTCTTTTATACCATGCACCTGGGAATTATGTCGGGGAAGTAAGGTCGAAAAATGAATAGTTTGTGTTTGGTTTTGTTGAAAAACGGGTAGGGGTAATTAATATCTAAATTTACTGAAATATAATAAAGGCAGGAGGTGAAACTAGTGAAACGCTGGATTGTACAAACCCTTACCCTGACAGTTTCGTTCCTGATTGTTCCCCAGTTAATCCATGCAGAAGGGACAGGAGAAGCAGAAAGCAAAACACTGAACTCT
>Ga0209013_10000617_pt1 | contig 32153 bp, 29 predicted proteins | sample Cruoilmetagenom2_FD_187291 | JGI IMG/M metagenome (GOLD analysis project Ga0209013, IMG submission 187291) | Oil polluted marine microbial communities from Coal Oil Point, Santa Barbara, California, USA - Sample 2 (SPAdes) (version 2) | ecosystem: Environmental > Aquatic > Marine > Oil seeps ...
TTAGATTTCATATCCATCCAAGCCAAATCAGAAGCAAGATAATCATCGGTTAAAAGTGCATCAGCACGTAAACTAAGGTATTTTTTCAAGCCTTCGTTCTCGGCTAATTCAGCAGCTTTTTTCAACAATGCGGCAGCTTTTTCGATTTGTGCCTTATACACTACATGGTAAGGAACAATTTTCAAAGCACCATCTTTGTCGCGTTGAATCTTGGTGTACCAACTGGTTTTAGCTTCATCGTTTAAAGCCTCGAATTCCTCTTTGGTCATATCTTTAGGATAGAAGTTTGCGCCCAGAGGTTTTGCTCCATATCCTTTTAAGAAAGGTTTATTGTCATTCAAACGATCCCATGGACCATAGTTTATTTTAGCATAAGCAACAGCTGCCGGATCGGTTAATTTTGATAGGAACTCTGTTTTATCGCCAATGGCATCTTTCCAGAATAATTCCTCCATGATATCCGAAACCTGGAACAGGATAGGAAGCATTTGTTTTTGCTTTTCGCTCAATACGCTGGTATCGGTTGTTAGGTCAACCTCGGCATATTGATCAACCAATTTTTGCATGGGAGATACTTCTGCCTTCTTCTCTGCTTTCTGATTACAGGCTGTAAAGCCCAATCCTAAAGCAAGAAATAAAGCAATGGATGTGATTTTTTTCATGGATACAATTAAATTTTAGTTAGATAATGAACTTAGGTGCTTATAAGTATGAATAAGGATAAACTTGATTCAATATTTTTTACATTGCACGCTTAAAATTACAAGATCAAAAATACATGCAATCCTTTGCATTATCAAGAAAGGAATACTTTAAGCGAATAGTTTTTAATTTATTTAAACAAGCAACACTTACAAAAAATGAAGAATCGATTATTACTTGTAGGATTATTGATGTTTGCCATGCTGCAAACTTCCTTTGCAAAAAAGAAAGAACAGCCTAAAAAAGGCTATCAGTTTACTATCGAAAAACAATTGAAGGCCACTTCTGTAAAAGATCAGCATAGATCAGGTACTTGTTGGTCCTTTGCCAGCATATCTTTTTTAGAATCGGAATTGATACGAATAGGCAAGGGTGATTTCGACCTTTCTGAGATGTTTATTGTGAATCGAAATTATCATCTGCGGGCTAACGACTATGTTCGTTTTCATGGCATGAAAAGTTTTTCGCCAGGAGCAGAAGGTTGGGATGTTTTGAACGTAGTTCGACAGTATGGTTTGATGCCACAAGAGGCTTATTCGGGAAATACCATTGGCGAAAAACTTCCGGTTCATGGCGAAATGGATGCCGTTCTAAAGGCTTATGTTGATGGCATTGTAAAAAATAAGAATAAAAAGATTACGCCAGTCTGGTTAAAAGGATTTGACGGAATTTTGAATGCTTATTTAGGGGAAATTCCGGAATCGTTTCAATACAAGAGTAAGGAATATACTCCGAAATCATTCGCGAAAGAACTGGGTTTAAATATGGATAATTATGTTACCATTACTTCTTATACGCATCATCCTTTTTACCAACCTTTTATTTTCGAAGGTCCCGACAACTGGTCGCTGGGAGAGGTGTACAATGTGCCTATGGATGATATGATGGAAGTGCTTGATGCAGCCATCGAAAAAGGATATTCTATTGCCTGGGGAAGTGATGTTAGTGAGGATGGCTTTTCGCATCGCAAGGGAGTTGCCGTTGTGCCGGAAACAGCCAAAGAAAATATGGATAATGCTGAAATCTCGAAGTGGGAAAAAATGAGCAAAGAGGATAAATCCAGCTACGGACTCGATCATCCTGTGAAAGAAAAAGAAATTACACAGGAAATGCGCCAGGTAGCTTTTGATAATTATCAATCTACCGAAGACCATTTGATGCATATGGTGGGAATTGCCAAAGATCAAAACGGAAGCAAATATTACCTGATAAAAAATAGCTGGGGAACCGATTTGAATTCCTATGGCGGATATTTTTATGCTTCGAAGGCATTTGTGCAGTATAAAACCATTTCGGTGATGGTGAATAAGAATGCCATACCCGAAGCCATTGCTAAGAAATTAGGATTGAAATAAAAAAGCATTGAAATGAACGAATACTGGACTTTTGGTTTATTGGCAGTTACTTCCTTTTTTACTTTGATCAATCCATTGGGAGTGATGCCAATATTCATGACCATTACAAGTGATTTGAGTCCTGATCAAAGAAAGAAAACGGCACGAAAGGCTACAATAGTTTCCTTTTTTACCTTGGTAGCTTTTGCATTTTCGGGTCAATTACTTTTCAATTTTTTTGGAATATCGGTTAACAGCCTTAAAGTCGTTGGTGGAATCATTTTCTTTATCATGGGCCAGGATATGCTACAGGCTCGCCTTAGCAAAATAAAAGTGAGCGAAGGAGAAATTCAGGAATATGTAAATGATGTTTCCATTACACCTTTGGCAATACCGATGATTTGTGGACCCGGAGCCATTACCAATGGTATTGTTCTGATGGAATCGGCCAATGGCATTAATATGATGATAATTTTAGTGGCTTCCATACTGATCATTTGTTTGGCTACTTATCTCATTCTATGGGGTTCTTCCCGCATCACTAATTTCCTAGGCGATACAGGAAATAAAATCCTAATGCGCTTAATGGGTTTAATTGTGATGGTTATTGCTGTAGAATTCTTTTTTAGCGGACTAAAGCCGATTATTCGGAATATTCTGAGAATATAAAGTCCAAAGATATTACGCGCAGATTAGACATGGATGAAAATCAAAGTCAGTAGCTCGCAGATTGGCTTGCACCCCAGTTCTTCGATACTGTAAATCGGACGAACCGGGGTGTTTGTTATTATTACCTGATTGCAGAACGTTAAACAAGGGTGTTTGGTCCGTTACAATGATTGCAGAACGCCCAACAGGGTGTGTTTGATCCGCTACAATGACTGCAGAACGCCCAACAGGGTGTGTTTGGTCTGTTGCAATGACTGCAGAACAAGCTACACCTCTTCTTATAATTCTACCACCATATTTTAATGCTATAGCATAGAAATGCAGGCTGAAACAGCGAATCACTACTTCAATTAGAAGTAATTACTCAATTTTCACCTGATTGGTAACAACATAGTATCTCGGATCATCAATATCGCAGATGATAACAGTGCTAAAATGATCGTCGGCACGTTGCAGCAGTTTAATACAGTCTTCGCTCAGGTGTTTTAATTTGATGATTTTTCCAGCACGCTCATATTTTTCCACCAGGTTACGGATTGCCTCAATCCCCGAATGATCGGAGACACGAGATTCGACAAAGTCGATTTCAACTGATTGGGGATCATGCTCCACATCAAATTTATTGGAAAAAGTAGTTATCGATCCAAAAAATAAAGGCCCCCAAATTTCATAAACTTTGGTTCCATCTTGTTTAAAAGATTTTCTGGCACGAATTCTACGGGCATTTTCCCACGAAAAGGTCAAAGCACTTACAATAACACCAACCATTACAGCAATGGCAAGGTCAAAAACAACGGTCAGGCCTGATACTAAAATCAAAACAAAGGCATCCGATTTGGGGATTTTATGCAGGATTCCAAAACTAGACCATGCAAAAGTGCCAATAACTACCATAAACATAACACCTACTAATGCGGCAATAGGTACCATCTCGATGTAGGGTGCTGCAAATAGAATAAATATCAGCAAGGTGGCAGCAGCTATAATTCCCGATAATCTTCCTCTACCTCCCGAATTAACGTTAATCAGCGATTGTCCAATCATGGCACATCCACCCATACCTCCAAAAAATCCGGTTACCATATTGGCAGCGCCCTGCGCCATACATTCGCGGTTTCCATTTCCCCTGCTATTGGTAATCTCATCTAAAAGATTCAGGGTCATCAATGATTCAATCAAGCCGATGGCAGCCAAAATACCGGCATAAGGAAGAATGAATTTTATGGTAGTCCAGTTTAGCGGCACCATTTCGAATAATTGCCACTGAAAACTTGGTAGTCCTCCCATTAATCCGGAGCCACCACCATCTCTAATAAAGGAACCCACCGTGCTAACATCCAATTGCCCGAATATAACAATGGCCGAAACCACCAGAATACCTGTTAAGGCAGCTGGTACTTTCGTGGTGATCTTGGGCAGGAAATACATGATTGCCATGGTGAGTGTTACCAATCCAATCATGGTATATAATTTGGTTCCCTGTAAAAACAGAGATTCTCCACCTATGGTTTCGGTGAACATCCCCAACTGAGAGAGGAAGATTACAATAGCCAAGCCATTCACAAATCCCATCATCACCGGATGAGGAATTAAACGAACAAATTTACCAAAACGGAAAACTCCGGCCAAAAACTGAATTACTCCGGCTAATATAACCGTTGCAAACAGGTAGTTCAAACCCATATTATCCATTGGTATGGCCATGTCCATTCCCATTTGGTTGCCTTCTTTCACCAGACTAACCAAGACAACAGCCATTGATCCCGTTGCACCGGATATCATTCCCGGACGACCACCAAATATCGAAGTAATTAATCCAATCATGAAAGCAGCATACAAACCTACTAAGGGATCAACACCAGCCACAAAGGAAAATGCGACTGCTTCGGGTACTAAAGCTAAGGCTACCGTTAATCCGGATAAAATATCATCTTTAGCATTTGCTGCTTTTTTCTTGAAAAAATCTACCATCTACTTGTTTTTAATTTGACAAAGGCGGCAAAAGTAGGCTTTTTGACGGCAAGTATTGCATTTCGGTTGTCAGGAAAGGTTTTTATTTGAGCGGAAACGATTTATATGCCGCCGAACATGTTTTGCCATGCTTGTTTTCTACTTTGATCAGGGTTATTGCTTTGCGGAACTGTATAAATTAGAATTATGGTTTAAAAGGAGTAGTAATCTTGTCGATATTTAAAGTTTATTATTTATAATTGACCACAAATCAATTGTTTAGGAATGTGTTGGGGTGATTTATTTTTTTTTGATACTAGTAATTTCCGTAAATTAAAGAGCGTAAAATGATCCTTCAGGAAAGACTCTTATTTACCCGGTTAGCTTATTCCGGGAATGTGATACCGATAGAATTAAAATGTCGGTTTTAATTGATGATAAATAGGTTTTATCATGTCAGGATGAAAAGAGTAATAAAGGACTATAAAAGTATTGGCATAGATCTATTCCAGGTTTTAATAAAATTATTTCCGCATGGAATTTATGAGGATGATTTAATTCGGTTTACTAAACCAAATGGCGAAAAGATAAATGCATTGGAATTGAAAACCGCAGATACCGTCTACCTAATTAAAATGGATGTGGATATACAAACTAAAATTGACTATTTCACTGGTGATTATGAAGGTCTTGATCCCTATTCTGATGGTTATAAAGTAAATTTCTAATTGGTTTGTTTTGCTAGTATTTCTACTATTGTTTTCATGATTCCAGCTTTATCATATCCACATTCCTTGTAGAGTTCCTGCTGCGTACCTTGGTCTATCCACTTATCGGGTACACCCAAACGTGTTATCCTGCAATGGTAATCCTGATCATTCATAAACTCAGTGACAGCAGATCCTAATCCACCTATAACACTAGCATCCTCAAGCGTGATGATATGCTTAAATTTACCAAACACTTCGTGTAATAATTTGTTATCAATAGGTTTTAGATAACGCATATCGTAATGTGCAACAGATATATTGTCCTCAGCCAATGCTTTAATGGCATCCATTGCTTCGGTTCCAATAGCTCCAATGGATAATATCGCCATATCATCTCCATCGTTTAACTTCTGTCCTTTTCCCACAGGAAGTAAAGTGAATTCTTTTTTCCAATCAATTATCCTTCCCTTACCACGTGGGTAGCGAATAGAGAAAGGTCCCATATTTTCTTGTTGGGCTGTAAACATCAAATTACGTAATTCAACTTCGTTGAGAGGAGCAGCAATGGTCAGGTTGGGAACGCAACGCATAAAAGCAAAATCAAAAACGCCGTGGTGGGTAGCACCATCAGCACCAACAAGTCCTCCTCGATCCAGACAAAATACCACATTTACATTTTGCAATGCCACATCGTGAATTACCTGATCGTAGGCACGCTGCATAAATGAGGAGTAAATTGCACAGAAAGGCACTTTTCCTTTGGCTGCTAATCCGCCCGAAAAAGTTACTGCATGCTGCTCGGCAATACCTACATCAAACGCGCGATCCGGCATTTTTGCCATCATGATATTTAAAGAACTGCCCGTAGGCATAGCTGGTGTAATTCCAACAATTTTATCATTCATTTCGGCTAATTCCACTAAGGTATTACCAAATACATCCTGAAATTTGCTTGCCTGCGGTTCGCTGGTTTCTTGTTTGAAGATTTCTCCGGTTACCTTATCAAATTTTCCTGGCGCATGCCAATAGGTTTGGTTTAGCTCCGCTTGTTTAAATCCTTTCCCTTTTTGGGTAATACAATGAAGTAGTTTTGGTCCCGGAATTTTTTGCAAATCACTAAGCACTTTCACTAAATGATTCACATCGTGACCATCTACCGGACCAAAATATCTAAAGTTTAATGCTTCGAAAATATTACTTTGCCGCAAAAGAATGGTTTTAATACCATGCTCAACTTTTTGAAATAGCTTTTGCGTATTTGGATTTAGTCGGTTGAATTTCCCTAATAATCTCCAAACATCATTTTTTACTTTATTGTAGGTTTGCGAAGTGGTAATGTCAAGCAGGTAATTGTTTAATCCCCCAACATTAGGGTCTATTGCCATGTTATTGTCATTTAAAATAACCAACAAGTCGGCATTATTGTTAGCTGCATTGTTCAATCCTTCAAAAGCAAGTCCGGCAGTCATCGAACCATCACCAATTACGGCAACCGTTTTGCGGTCTTTTTCACCATCTAGCTGAGCTGCTACAGCCATTCCTAAGGCAGCAGAAATAGAAGTGGAGGAGTGTCCTACCGAAAAAGCATCATATTCGCTCTCTTTGCGGTTGGGAAAACCACTAATTCCTTTGTATTTGCGATTGGTATGAAAAACGTCTTTTCTTCCGGTAAGTATCTTATGTCCGTAGGCTTGATGCCCCACATCCCAGACTAAATTATCGTAGGGAGTATTCAATACATAGTGCAAAGCAACCGTTAATTCTACTACACCAAGACTCGCACCAAAATGACCAGGATTACAAGATACCTGATCGATAATTTCCTGACGTAATTCTGCACATACCTGTATTAGATCATCTTCCGAAATCTTTTTCAGGTCGCTTGGATAATTGATTTGGTCTAATAATTTTTTTTCAGCTTTCGCCATGTACGAAATTCCTCTTTTTGATCGTTAAACAGAATGTTGATGGTGAAGCTTCTTTGTATTGGCTTTATAGTACCATCATCTGTAAAAATTATGCACGAAGATAATAAATAAAAATCAAGTAATCTTTGAATCCATTGTGTCTATAAAAGGCTGTATGCTTATATTTGTTTATCGATGCGCAAATTAATTACTAACCTAAGTTTAGCTTTAAACATGACAAAAAAAGTAAGTTCTTCCTTTATCAGCTTAATTTTCATTCTTCTTTCGTCCTCCTGTGTGCCAACCCGACAGTTTCAGGAACTGCAGGCAAAAAAGGACAATATCCAGGATGAATTGGAGATGACAAAGGAAAAAAATATCAAGCTCAGCGAGCAAAATAATGAGTTGCAAGGAAAATATGAAGTTTTGAACGATAAGTATCAAGTAATGCTTTCCGATACACTTGAGGCTTCGCGTAGGTTGCAATCGGCGCGGGAACGATTGTCTCGACTCGAAAAAAGCAATCAGGCATTATTGGAACAGATGGCCGGAATGCAGAAAGGAAATGCCAGGGAGACCAAAGCGTTATTGAATCAAATCCGCAAGGCGCAAAATGATTTACGAACTCGTGAAGATGAGGTGTTTGCTCTCGAAAAACAGATGGATGCTCGTAAACGAAGTCTGGATGCTTTACAAACCGAACTAGGGAAGAGAGATCAGCGATTGAAGGAATTGGAATCTGCTTTGAACAGGAAGGATCAAGCCGTGCTTGCCTTAAAGCAAAAGGTGAGAAATGCCCTTACCGGATTTGAAGGGAATGGTTTGTCCATAAGTACTAGAAATGGCAAAGTATATGTTTCTATGGAGGAAAAATTGTTGTTTCAGTCGGGGAGTTATCAGGTCGATCAGCGAGGAGTGAAAGCATTGGATCAGCTAGCCGAAGTATTAGCTCAGAATAAGGATATTAATGTGATGATTGAAGGACATACCGATAATGTTCCTTATCACGGAAGTGGAGCTTTGAAAGACAATTGGGATTTAAGCGTAAAACGTGCAACTTCCATCGTTCGGATCATTGTTCGTAACAAAAGCATTGTTCCTCAACGATTAACGGTTGCCGGAAGAAGCAAATATGTTCCTGTAAAAAGCAATTCAACAGCTGAAGGAAGAAGTAAAAACCGGAGAACAGAGATTATTTTAACTCCAAAACTGGATGAATTGTTTAAGATTTTGGAAGCCAACTAAGTTTCAAGTCGCAAGCTTTAATAGAGAAGTTAATGTAATAATTATAGTAATTTTTTATGCTGGCAGCTGATAGCAGAAAGCTGACAGCTTTATAATATAAAACTATGAACCTAAATAAATCAATAATCGGAATGGTACACGTGCAGGCATTGCCTGGCACACCACAAAATAAATATAGTCTATCTCAAATTTGTAATATCGCAGTAAGCGAAGCAAAACAATATGCCGCCGCCGGTTTGGATGCCATTATGATTGAGAATATGCATGATGTACCTTATTTAAAAGGAATCGTTGGGCCAGAAATTATTGCAGCCATGTCTGTGGTGGCAAAGGCTGTTCGCGAGGCAGTTGATTTACCTTTGGGAATTCAGATTTTGGCTGGAGCAAATAAGGAAGCTTTGGCTGTTGCAAAGGCTGCGGATTTCCAGTTTATTCGTGCGGAGGGTTTTGTATTTGGGCATGTTGCTGACGAAGGATATATCGATTCTTGTGCGGGTGAATTATTGCGTTATCGCAAAGCAATTGGTGCGGAAGATATTTTAGTTTTTACGGATATTAAAAAGAAGCATAGTTCTCATGCTATTACTGCTGATGTGGATATTGATGATACAGCCGTTACTGCGGAGTTCTTTTTAAGTGACGGGGTAATTATTACAGGTTCCGCTACTGGAAAAGCAGTTTATTTACACGAATTAAAAAGCCTGAAAGATAAAATACAAATACCTGTTTTAATTGGATCCGGAATTACCGATGAAAATTTAGAGGAATATTGGAATTATGCTTCCGCTTTTATTGTGGGTTCGTATTTTAAAGAGAAGGGGATTTGGAGAAATGCCATGTCGGCGGATCGAATCGATACAATGATGAGAAAAGTGAGGGAATTAAGAGGAGAATAAAAAAAGCTGCCGATTGGCAGCTTTTTTTATTTAATTATATTGTCATGATATCCTTTTCTTTCGCTTCGAATAAAGTATCAATTTTCTTTCCAAAGTCATCGGTTAGTTTTTGAACTTCTCCTTCAGCATCCTTTTCAAGATCTTCAGATAATCCTTCTTTAACTAGTTTCTTCAATTCAAGGTTAGTGTCTCTACGAGCATTCCTAACACTTATTTTGGCATTTTCGCATTCATTTTTTGCTTGTTTCACCAAATCAGATCTGCGTTCTTCGGTTAGGGCAGGAATATTAATTCGGATTAATTCGCCATTATTATCAGGATTTAATCCCAGATTAGCATTCATGATTGCTTTTTCGATGGGAACAATCATTGCTTTTTCCCAAGGTTGCACCGCTATAGTTCTTGGGTCGGGTACGCTGATATTTGCAACTTGTGCAAGTGGAGTCATGCTCCCATAATAATCAACCATAATGCCATTTAACATACTTGGATTGGCTTTTCCTGCACGTATTTTAAGTAATTCATTATTAAGATGGTCGAGGGCAGACTCCATCTTTTCCTTTGCATCTTCCAGATACATTTGAACCTCTTCAGTCATGGGAGAAAGATTTAATTGTGATTATTGATCAATGTAATGTTCTAGCAAAAATAGTAAAATTTAGGTTTCCAATAAATATACTCTTTTTTTAATGAAGTTGAAATAAGTATATTTTTTGTGTTATAGGTTCTAATTATGTACTAAAGTACCTATATTTTCTCCCTTAATCACTTTTTTTAAATTTCCTTTAGTATCCATATCGAAAACAATTATTGGAAGATTATTTTCTTTACACATGGTTGTAGCGGTGAGATCCATGATTCTAAGATTTTTGTGATACACCTCATCAAAAGTGATGGATTCGAATTTACTTGCATTTGGATCTTTTTCAGGATCAGCAGTATATATTCCATCAACTCGAGTTCCTTTAAGCATTACATCTGCTTCTATTTCAATTCCGCGAAGGGATGATCCGGTATCAGTAGTGAAATATGGATTTCCTGTTCCTGCTGAAAAAATGGTTACATATCCATTATTGAGATAATCTAAGGCTTTTTGTTTTGCGTAGAATTCGCCGATTGGCTCCATGCTTATGGCCGTAAGAACACGTGATTTACAGTTGATGGCTTCCAGTGCTGAGTTTAAAGCTAAGCTATTGATTACCGTTGCCAGCATTCCCATGGAATCACCTTTAACCCGATCAAAACCTTTTGCTGCACCGCTTAGGCCTCGGAATATATTTCCACCACCAATAACAATACCAATTTGTACACCTAAATCAGATATCGCTTTAATTTGTTCTGCATAATCGCTTAATCGTTCTTGATCGATGCCATATTGTTGTTCTCCCATTAGAGATTCACCACTTAATTTTAGAAGGATACGTTTATATTTAACCATTTTATCAGATATTTATTTCTAAAGATGAGGAAATTCTTTTAAAGGATAAAAAAAAAAGAGTTCCTTTTGGGAACTCTTTAAATATGTAATAATAATTGTATTAAGCATTTAGAGTGAAGCGTTTCATCTCAACAACAGTTAATTCTTTGTCAGCTTCAGCAAGGTACTGCTTAACAGTCTTTTTGCCATCCTTAACAAAGTCCTGGTTTAATAAAGTTGCTTCTTTAAAGAATTTACCCAAACGACCTTGAGCAATTTTATCAAGCATTTGTTCTGGTTTTCCTTCTAAGCGAGCTTTCTCTTTTCCAATTTCAAGCTCTTTAGCTACTACATCAGCTGGAACAGCATCTTTATCGATAGCGATAGGAGCCATTGCTGCTGTTTGCATGGCAACATCTCTTGCCATTTGATTTTCAACATCTTTGTTGAAACCAATTAAAGTAGCCAATTTGTTACCAGCGTGAATATAGGCAACAGAAGATGTTGCTTCAATTTTATCGAAGAAACTCAAATCAATTTTTTCTCCAATAATGCCAGTTTGTTCAGTAACGTGTTCTTCAACCTTTCTGCCTTCTAATTCTAAAGCTTTTAGAGCTTCAAGATTAGCTGGCATATTAGTTAAAGCTAAGTCAAGAATTTTTGTTGCAAAAGCTACAAAACCATCGTTTTTAGCAACGAAATCTGTTTCGCAGTTTAATGTAATTATTACACCATTTTTCTTGTCATCAGATACTTTTGCTAATACAACACCTTCAGTTGCTTCTCTGTCTGCACGTTTATTAGCTATTGCCATACCTTTTTTACGGATAATTTCAACTGATTTATCAAAATCACCATCCGCTTCGATAAGAGCTTTTTTACAATCCATCATTCCTGCACCTGTTGCTTTACGCAATTTGGCTACATCTGCTGCTTTAATAGACATGATATATCGAATTTTTTTAAGAGTTAATTATTCCTTATCATCCTTTTCTGCTTCTTTAGCAGGTGCTTCAGGAGTTTCTGTTGCTACGGGAGCTTCTTGTTTAGCTTTTTCTACTGGAGCTTCTTCCTTCTTAGCTTTTCTTGGCTTTGCAGCTTTTTTGTCTGCAACCTCTTTTTCTTTTTCTACTTTTCTTTCAGATAATCCTTCTTTAATAGAAGCAGTAACTTTTTCAAGAATGATAGAGATAGAGTTAGAAGCGTCGTCATTCGCTGGAATCACGAAATCGATACCTGCAGGGCTTGAATTAGTATCTACCATTGCAAATACAGGAATACCCAAACGGTTTGCTTCTTTAACTGCGATGTATTCTTTCATTACATCAATTACAAATAAAGCAGCTGGTAGTCTGGTCAGATCAGCAATACTACCTAAGTTTTTTTCCAACTTAGCTCTCTGACGAGATATTTGTAATCTTTCTCTTTTAGAAAGGTGATTAAATGTTCCATCTTTTTCCATTTTGTCGATAGAAGTCATTTTTTTAACTGCCTTTCTGATTGTAGGGAAGTTTGTTAACATACCACCTGGCCAACGCTCAGTTACAAATGGCATATTTACAGCACTTACTTTTTCTGAAACAATAATTTTTGCTTGCTTTTTAGTAGCAACAAAAAGAATTTTTCTTCCTGATTTAGCAATTTGCTTTAATGCTGCCGAAGCATCATCAAGCTTTACAGCTGTTTTGTGTAGGTCAATAATATGAATTCCATTACGCTCCATAAAAATATAAGGAGCCATTTTTGGATTCCATTTTCTGGTTAAGTGTCCAAAGTGACAACCAGCTTCCAATAATTCTTCAAATGTAGTATTTGACATTTTTTGTTTTTTTTTAATCGTTTACATTCATTTTATGGCAATTATTAAGTAGTCCGAAAACGAAGTCTTAACAATTTAGATACTAAACCTGCCACAAAAACATTAACGTTTACTAAATTGAAATCTTTTACGTGCTTTAGGTTGACCTGGTTTCTTACGCTCAACCTCACGAGGGTCACGTGTCATGAATCCAGCAGTTCTTAAAGCAGCTTTATCTTCAGCGTCTATTTTAACTAGTGCTCTAGAGATAGCCAAACGAAGTGCTTCTGCTTGACCAGTAACTCCACCTCCATCAAGGTTAACCTTGATGTCATACTTATCAGCAACCTCCAAAAGGTTTAGTGGCTGTAATACAACATACTGAAGAGTTCCGGTAGTAAAGTACTCTTTAAGCTCTTTTTTATTGATGGTAATCTGACCTTTACCTTCGCTAACATAGATACGCGCAACTGCCGATTTTCTACGTCCAATAGCATTAATAACTTCCATACCTATTATTTAATTGTGTTTAAATCTAATTTTTTTGGCTGTTGAGCTTCGTGTTTGTGCTCAGAACCTACATAAACGTATAGGTTTGTATAAAGCTTACTTCCCAGTCTGTTCTTTGGAAGCATACCTTTTACAGCTTTTTCAATTAATCTCTCTGGGTGTTTTTCTAAAAGATCAGCTGGAGATTTAATTCTTTGTCCACCTGGATAACCAGTAAAAGAGAAATACTTTCTGTCGGTTAACTTATTACCAGTTAAACGCACTTTTTCAGCATTTATAATGATCACGTTGTCTCCACAATCAACATGAGGAGTGTAGTTTGGCTTGTATTTACCTCTAAGTAGTTTTGCTACTTTAGAGCTAAGTCTACCTAACACTTGATTTTCTGCATCGATAACAACCCACTCTTTATTTACAGTAGCGCTGTTGGCAGAAACGGTTTTGTAACTTAATGTATCCACTTCTAAAACTTTTAATTATTAATACTTTAATACAATTATTCCAATTTGGCTTGCAAAAGTACACTATTCCTCTAAATACACCAATTTTTTCATTGATTTATTGATGAATCACTTAACCCGTTGTGGATAATCGGGATGATGTGGAGTGGTCAAGTCAATCAAAAAATCAAAATTGATATATCACCCAATATTGAAACTCATACTTGCTAAGGGTAGTAGAATCAACTGTTTGGGGTGGGAATTGTGCATTATAAACTCATCAGTACAATTTCACTGCAAAAGTATGAAATAATTTTATTTCAAGCTTTACTTTATTCGTTTTTTTATCGCTTAAATTAGAATAGATGATTTGATATGCAGTAAATAAGGATTATTTTATCTTTGACATTACCAATTTAGATTAGGGTATGGGAACCAAATTAGTGGGTGATTTTTTTCAACGTGATATTTTTATTGTAGCTCAGGAATTAATTGGGAAACAAATGGTGCGAAAAAGGAAAGATGGTCAACAAACATATTACAGGATTACAGAAATAGAATTGTATGTTGGAGAGGAGGATTTGGCTTGTCATGCATCTAAAGGTAGAACTCGAAGAACGGAAGTAATGTATTCATCAGGAGGTAATGTGTATGTTTATTTGATTTATGGTATGTATTGGCTTTTTAATATTGTGACGGGAGAGGTAGATAATCCACAGGCAATTTTAATTCGTGGTTTGGATGATATTATTGGTCCGGGAAAGGTTGGTAAACAATTAGAATTGGACATGAGTTTTTATGGGGAAGATCTTACAACCTCAAAACGTGTTTGGTTAGAGGATGATGGTAGAAGATATAGTTTCACAAAACATCCTCGGATTAATATTGAATACGCAGGAGAGGTATGGAAAAAGAAGCCTTATCGTTATGTGTTAAACAAGCTTGTCTAAATTTTCAGATTAGAATTTAATTCCATTTCACTTTTTTAAGAAAGAAATTTCCATTAATTCGGAGATAAATCGCTGTGGAATAACTTTCCTTTGAGTTTTTTAGATCATAATATAGATCTAATTTTCCGCCTAAGTAAACACCTGTTGTAATTTTATTTTCGTAGTAATAATTAAGCGTTGCTAATTCTCGTCTGGATTCAAAATAGCCAGGTTTGGCGTAAGAATAAGATTGGAAAAGCTCAAATCCCCGGGAGGCTACAAAATGATATGCATTCCAATAACCAAGACTTACAATGGAGTGTTTGGTTGTGATATTTACTTGAGGGTAAATAGCGTGCCCCTTACTAAACAGGAATTCTTTTTGAGAAGAGTTGTCGGTGAAATAGTATGCTATTGCTTTTAGACTCCAGGAGGTGAATCGTGAATTTTTCAATTTTTTGGTTAGCTTGAGGCCTGACGAAAAGTGACCAATAGTTTGAACTGAACCATTAGAACTATCAATTTCACCTCCTCTGTGGGTAAATAAAACTTTGGCAGGAATATTTAATTTATAGTTTGAAGAGGTAGAATTGATTCTTATTTCTGATGAAACACCAAAGGTGAATTTTTCTTGAAAAGGGTCGTTTTTTAAGATGAATTGTTCCCAATTGATCCAAGTATCTAATTGTATTCGCTTCGATTTATATAGAATTTGAAATCCATTTTCAGCTTTCTCTGTGAAAAAACGCTCAGGTTCATAAAGCACGCGGGAAAGGTGGTGATTATTGTCTTGATCGAGAGCACCCAAGATAATGTCAAGATGATCTGAAGCATGATAATTAGCCGTAAGAATGGGTTCTGTTGTTGTGAAATTTCCCCGACCTGAATATTTCTGGAACCTGGCGCCAATTTCAAATCTGATCTTAGAACTAGGATAATAAACTAATTTTGGGCTTGCTAAATATCCCATATAAGTTGCACCATTGGTGAAATCACCATCGTATTCATTATTTTTCACAAAATTGAAATTCTCCAATCTTATAAATAATTTATTGCTGTCTTGTTTCTGAAATTTCTGGTAATGTACAAAAGGACTATATTCTTGCGCTTTTGAAGTCTTGAAAATTGTAAATAAAGAAAGAATAAATAATATTTTATAGATGGTGTGTTTTCCCATAATGTGATTTTTATCAAATACAAATGTAGGATTATACATTCAGATCTACTGCAATACATTCACTAAATTATTGCGATTTGTTAAAATTGGAGATTTCTTTATTGTTGTGTTTATGGAATAAAAAAAGAGTTTCTCTCCATTTTCAGGAAAGAAACTCCGATTATTTTGCTTACTCCAAGGATAAAGATTAGAGAAAAAGACGAAATCCTGTTCTTTATCATTTAAGGAGATCGCATTCAAAATAAGTAGTACCAAAATGGTAGACTTATTTAATCGGTTTCGTAAAGCGAATCTGATAATATTAAAGCTAGTATAAAGTAAACCAATAGCATTAATGGGTTGAATAATGTTAGGATTAGCCAACCCGCTCTTATAATTACCGGATCCAATTCGGGATTGATATAATGTGATATGCCACCACAAACTCCTGCAATTTTTTTATTTTGTGACCGTACTAATTTTTTCATAAAGTTTAAATTTTTCTATTCCTCTTCCTTATCGAGACTTATATGCGAAAGTGTTTCGAGCTCATCCAGATGAAAATCACCAAAAAATGATATTAGAGTTGTTCTGTTTTCATTGTAATGTAATACGTGGAATTCGCTATATCTCTTGCCTTTTCCCTTCGCGTAGAAATGTATTTCATCCGAATCATCATCTCTCTCAGTTAGTACTTCCTTGTAGGAGTTTCCTTTTGAGAGCTGGGAAATTATTATTTTCTTGAATTTTGATTCATTTCCGATTTCGTGTTTAAAAGTTAAAAATTTGATGTTCCTACAGTCTCCGGTAATGTTTTTTTCTAATTGATCTTCATCCACATCAAAGTCAAGATTCTTTAAAAAACTACCTGAAAAGCTAAAGCTGTTAAATCCATCAGTATTGGCGTATTTTGCATGTAGCTTTTCTCCTTTAGTTTGTGCTTGTATTGCTATTGGAAGTACGAACACAGCTATCATTATTATTAATTTTTTCATTTTCTCATTCTTTTAGTTAGCCATGTTTGCACCGATATAAGTGTGTATTGAAAAAGGTATCGGTGCAAAGCATGGATGAAATAGAATTTATTTAATGCGACTTAAACCTTCCTTGGTCATTATCCATTTTTCGCCAAGCATATCGTAATCCCAAGTGTTGGTTATGTTGTCTATATCGTGGATGATTTTTTCCATGCTATCGTCCAGATAAACCACTTTTCCATTTGGTACCTTAATGGTGATATGTAAATGTTGATTTCTCCACTTACTATTTTCAGGAAGTGTGAAAAACTGGTTGAATAGGACAAGCGAGTCTTTTTGGGTCCATTTGTAGATAATGTTTTGTGCATTTTCAATAGCCTTTTCATGAGTTCTTCCACGGGATTTTTTACGCACTTTAATTTCAAAATGATCTGAATGACTTCTTTCTATGTCTAATGTTGGTTCACCAATTATCATTTCTTTATCATCTTGTTTGATAATTTTTATTCTATCCAAGTCTATATTTTCATCTTCATAGCTAAAGTCTATATTGTTTGCACTTTTTAGGTAAAGGGTGTCGTTATTGAATGTTTTGAGAGTGTAGTTTTCTGAATGTCTGGTGCTTCCGTACATGTATGCTTTAACCTGTGAAAAGCTAAGGGTAATTAGAAGTACAATTCCTGCTAACCATACACCTAAAGCAGTTAAGCCTATGATTTTATTATTGGTTTTAAATCGAAATAGCAATTTAACTCCTGCGAAAATCAATAGTAAAAGAGGAATTCCAATAACGATGATGGTGCTAATTGTAAACAGTGTAATACTTGTAGTATCAATAAATACTTTAGGAAGTATTGATCCAGTGAAATTAATATCAGCAAATGGGCTAAAGAAAGTGTGTGCGAAAATCATTGAGCCAATGAATCCGATGAGGGAAACAAATCCTGCAATTACAAATCCTATCCCTAATAAAATGATTACTACTTTTAATAACAGGCGTAAGGCAGAGCCAAGGAAATCGATTACTCTGTCGAAACCATCCTTAACATGAGGTGCATTTTTGTCCCTGATTTTATCAAAACTATCTTTTACTTCTTTGTATTCATCTTTTATTGTTTCTTCGATATTGGAAATATTTACCTTTTTGCCTTTCATTTCCAATTTTTGAGTTGTAGTAATTGCTTTTGGGACCACAATCCAAAGAATAATATAAAGGAGAAAAACAAATCCTGCTGAAACGAATAGAAATAGTACAAATAAAAGTCGAATTACTACTACGTCGATTCCAAAATAGGCGGATAATCCACTGGAAACACCACCAAAAACGCGATGATCCGGATCGCGATAAAGTCTACGTTTTTTCTTGACAGTAACACTTTGAGCACTATTGTTTTGCTCCTCTTCATCGGTAGCGAATATTTCCTCGGGTTTCCCCATTATTGAGATTACTTTCTCAACCATTTCGAGGTTTACAACCTGATCTTTCGAACTTAGTTTTTCTTGAAATATTTCAGAGATTCTAGCTTCAATATCGGCTATAATTTCTCGTCCTTCTTCACCAGCACCATAGTGGGCATTAATTGTTCGAAGGTAATTTTGAAGATTTTCAAAAGCATCTTCATCGATGTGGAATATGTTTCCACTAATATTTATCGCTAATGTCTTTTTCATGGGTAATATTGTTTGGGTCTAATTTTTAATGGTATTTACGGCATCAACCAAATCTTGCCAGGAGTGATTGAGTTCTACGAGGAAATTATTTCCTTTTTCCGTTATAGTATAATATTTTCTTGGGGGTCCCTGTTTGGATTCCTCCCATCGATAACTTAATAAACCTGCATTTTTCAAGCGGGTTAGGAGTGGGTAAAGTGTTCCTTCCACAACAATCATTTTGGCTTGTTTTAATGCCTTAATGATGTCGGATGCATATGCATCGTTTTTGGAAAGTAGGGAAAGAATACAGTATTCAAGCACTCCTTTTCGCATTTGGGCCTTGGTGTTTTCTATCTTCATCGTTGGAATATTTTAGATGCTTGATTTTTTATTTCCTGGAAAATTCCAGATGCTTTTGCGTTTTTTCTTCTTCTTCACTTTCGATTGTATTGGATTTTCAGTTTTATTATTTTTTATTTGCTGAATTTCAACTTTTGAAAAATCTTTGTCCTTTGTGCAAATGGTACTGTCATTTAATTGTATCAATAAATCTTTGCAAACCTTGAGGTTTTCTTCCAAGAGGAATATTCCAGAGTCTAAATAGGATATTTCTGATGGCTCGATAAAATCCTCGGAATTGGGATTATCAGCATTAACTTCTTCGGTTATCATCTGGAAAATAGGAGATAATATTTGAATAGCATTAATATTGCTGGAATGGATTTGTGCTCTTGATTCCATTGTTCCGATGCAAAAAATTAACAAGATCAAAGCGACTTCTGTAAGCCTTTTATATTTATGAACCAGTGCATTCATAGCTAAAATTTTTATAATACTATCTAAAACATGAAAGCTTGTTATACAAATATACGTATAAAAAAAGGTAATATGCAATACATGGTACTAAAATAAATTAGACAATTATTTAAAACGCCTATAAGTCAAGCATTTAAATGGTGATAAAAATATATTATCTTTGAGGTTTAATGAGGATTATTAGTAGATCTAAATATTTGTGGTGATGACAAGAATTATTCATTCTAGGAAAAAGTGTATTGGATGCGCTTATTGTGTGGAAATTGCACCAGCTTTTTGGAGGATAAATGATAAGGATGGAAGATGTGAGCTAATAGGATCTAGTATGAGAAAAGAGCAGTTTGTTTTAGAGATTTTTGAGGATGAGTTAACTCAAAATAAAATGGCTGCAGATTTGTGTCCAACCAAGTGTATCCTAATCGAATAATTAAGAATTAGGTGTCGATCTAATTGACAAAAGAGCGATTCCTTAATTGGAATCGCTCTTTGCTATTTTTATAATGAGATTAATTCTCGTTTTCTAAAAACCTAAGTTGTTCTGTGATTAGGGTCTGTTACTTTACTGCTCTCTTTCTATCTATTTCAGATAGTAAAATCTTACGCAGGCGAATATGATTAGGCGTTACCTCAACGTATTCATCTCCTTGTATGTATTCCAAAGCTTCCTCTAAAGAGAAAATTATAGGAGGAGCAAGTCTAACCTTTTCATCTGTACCTGAAGTACGCATGTTGGTTAGTTTTTTAGTTTTAGTAACATTAATAGCTAAATCACCAGCACGAGTATGTTCACCTACCACTTGACCTTGATAAATATCAGTTTGTGGAGCTAAAAAGAAACGTCCTCTATCTTGAAGTTTATTTAAAGCATACGCAAATGTAGTTCCTGTCTCCATTGCTATAAGGGAGCCATTAACACGTCCTTGGATCACGCCTTTGTGAGGTTGGTATTCCAGAAAACGGTGAGAAATTACAGCTTCACCAGCAGTTGCGGTAAGAATTTGGTTTCTTAATCCAATAATTCCTCTTGATGGAATTTGGAATTCCAAATGAATACGATCTGCTTTACGTTCCATCGTAAGCATTTCCCCTTTACGTTGGTTGATCAATTCGATTGCTTTACCAGAAAGGTCTTCAGGAAGATCGACATATAAAATCTCAATGGGTTCGCATTTTTCACCACTAATTTCTTTGATGATAACCTGTGGCTGTCCTACTTGTAATTCATAACCTTCTCTTCTCATGGTTTCGATCAAAACCGACAAGTGAAGTACTCCACGACCAAAAACATTATAGGAATCAGCTGAATTCGTGCGTTCAACTCTTAAGGCTAAATTCTTTTCCAATTCCAGTTCTAAACGGTCAATTAGGTGTCTCGAAGTTACATATTTACCATCTTGACCATAGAATGGAGAATTGTTGATAGTAAACAACATGCTCATTGTTGGCTCATCAATAGCGATAGGATCTAGCGGTTCTGGAGTTTCTAAATCACAAATTGAATCTCCGATATCAAATCCGTCAATTCCTACTAATGCACAAAGCTCGCCTGATTTTACACTTGCTACTCTTTCTTTTCCCAAGCCGGTAAATATATGTAATTCCTTGATACGTGATTTTTTCATACTGCCATCGCGTTTTACAAGGCTTACGTCCATTCCTTCTTTTAATTCTCCACGATGCACGCGTCCCACTGCAATACGTCCAACATAGCTAGAGTAATCTAGTGATGTGATTAGCATTTGCGGAGTTCCGTCTAACACTTTAGGTTCTGGAATGTATTCAATAATTGCATCTAAGATGGCTGTGATATCTGTTGTTGGTTCTTTCCAGTCTTTCGACATCCAGCCTTGTTTGGCTGAACCGTAGATTGTAGGGAAATCCAATTGTTCTTCGGTAGCTTCCAGATTGAACATTAATTCGAAAACTTGTTCTTGTACTTCTTCTGGTCGACAGTTAGGTTTATCAACTTTATTGATAACGACAACGGGTTTTAAGCCAAGGGCTAATGCTTTAGATAAAACAAAACGAGTTTGAGGCATGGTTCCTTCGAAGGCATCTACTAACAATAATACACCGTCTGCCATATTAAGTACTCGTTCTACTTCTCCACCAAAGTCGGAGTGACCAGGAGTATCAATAATGTTAATTTTTACATCATTATACTCGAGAGAAACGTTCTTTGACAAGATGGTAATTCCACGCTCTCTCTCTAAGTCGTTGCTATCCAGAATTAAATCACCTGGATTTTCATTTTTTCTAAAAATGTTACTATGCATTATCATTTTATCAACCAAAGTGGTTTTTCCATGGTCAACGTGAGCGATAATCGCAATGTTCCTTAATTTCTTCATCTTGTTTCTTCTTTATCAGGGACTGTCCCTATTATTTGATCCAATCATTTAAGGATCAATACTTGTATTGTAAGGCAAATTCATCTAAAACGCAATAGCTCAATTTTATTTCAATAGAAAATATTGGCGCTGAATCGATTGCGTGCTTGAAATTGCGGCTGCAAAAGTACGCTTTATTTTCAGGAATCATTCTTTTTTAGAGATTAATTTTAAAGAATTGAATAGACCGCTTTCATAGTTTTTAGTTGATGTTAATTTAATGGGAATAGGATACTTCTTTTTTATTTTTGTAGCAAACAGTTATTGAGTTGGAAAGACGTATTTAATTTAGATTGAAACTAATTAAGAAATTTGACGGAAGAGAAATTACCGATAATCCTGAATTAATGAAGGGTAGCGATGATCAGTTAAATTTATATATTGGTTGAAGGGGTTTAAAACTAAAGCTTTGGGAGATATTTGTTTATGAAATTATTTGGAAAAATATTATCTTCAAAAACTATTTTTGGAATGTTAAAATTTATTAATCTGGATTTTAAATTCTGAACTAATCGAAAGGCTTATGTCCCAATTTCAAACTTGAAATTATTTTTTTTCGATGAACTTCAAAATAGAGAAGATGAAACGCATAAATTAAACTGTTAAATTTTTGCAGTTTATTTTTAAACTAACCATTTTTGTAATCCTTTTCTCCAAGGAATGAGAGATGATTTTGTGACGATAGTGTCGCATAATTACTAACCTAACAATTTGTTTTTATGAAAAAAGCTATGAGAAGTATTTTGTCTTTGGCAGCAATTATGATGTTGTCCATTGCAACTATTGCTCAAACCACCGTAAAAGGGGTGGTTGTTGACGGTAGCACCAACGAAAGTTTGCCCGGTGCCTCTATCGTTGTATCAGGAACTACTATGGGTACTGTTTCTGGATTTGATGGTTCTTTTACTCTGCAATTGCCAGACGGAGCCAAAAAAGTTGTTGTAAGCTTTGTGGGATTTCTCGATAAAGAAATTGCCCTAACCGGAGCTCAGGATTTAGGTACTATTAAGCTGGAATCTGATGCTGTTGGTTTGAAAGAAGTGAGTATAATGGCTTCGGTAGTTACCGATCGTCAAACTCCTGTTTCAGTTTCAACCATCTCACCTGAAATTATCCAGGAAAAATTAGGAACTCAGGAATATCCTGAAATCTTGAAAACTACTCCTTCTATCTATACTTCGAAAGAAGGTGGTGGATTTGGAGATGCTACTGTTTATGTACGTGGTTTTGATTCAAATAACGTGGGTGTATTAATTAATGGGGTTCCTGTTAATGATATGGAAAATGGTAAAGTTTATTGGTCTAACTGGGCTGGACTTTCTGATGTGACTCGTACCATGCAGGTGCAAAGAGGTCTTGGAGCTTCAAAATTGGGTCTTTCTTCTGTAGGAGGAACTATTAATATCTTAACCAATTCAACCGATGCTAAAAAAGGTGGAGTAATTAAAACAGGTGTTGCAAACTCAGGATACAGAAAAGAGCTAATTTCATTGTCAACTGGTATGTTAGATAATGGATGGGCAGTATCTCTTCTTGGATCGCATACATATGGTAATGGATATGTAAAAGGAACAGAGTTTGATGCATGGAGTTATTTTGCAAATATTTCTAAAAAAATAAATGACAAGCACACTATTGCTTTCATGATCACTGGAGCTCCTCAATGGCACAACCAAAGAGGTAACAAGCACACGATACAACAATATCGTAACAACAAGGATGAATTGAAATTCAACTCTGATTACGGTATTCGCGAAGGAAAAATTTATGGTGGTGGATATGGATATAACTACTATCACAAACCTCAGGCTCAATTAAATCACTATTGGAAAATTAACGATGAAACCAACTTGACTACTTCATGGTATGGTTCTATTGGTTCTGGTGGAGGAAGAAGAGTTTCTGGTAACAAATCAAACTGGTTAGGTGTAAATAACAAAACTGGTGAAGACTATGCAGAAACTATGAGAACCGCAAATGGTTTATTAGATTTTGATGGTGTAGCAGAATTAAACAAAACTTACGTTGTTGAAGGTTCTCAGGCTGTGATGGGAAATTCTGTAAACAATCATGTTTGGACTGGTTTGTTGTCAACTTTGACCAAGAATTTCAATAAAATGAAATTAACTGCTGGTTTCGATGGTCGTTACTACAAAGGAGAACACTACAGAGAAGTTGATGATTTATTAGGTGGTTCTTTCTTTTTAGATGGTGCAAATATCAATCGCGATGCTAACACTAAATTAAAAGAAGGTGACAAATATTCTTATCACAACGATGGTAAAGTAATGTATACTGGTTTGTTCTCACAAATGGAATATGTAGATGATAACTATAGTGCATTTATCTCTGCTGCATTTGCAAGAAAAAGCTACAAACGTGTTGATTATTTCCAATATGCTCCAGAAAATCAGGAAACTGATTGGCAACATTTTTATCCTTGGAATGTGAAAGCTGGTTTTAATTATAAAATCAACTCTGTACATCACGTGTTTATTAATGGTGGTTACGTTCAAAGAACTCCTTACTTTACCAATGTTTTCTTGAACTACAAGAATGATATCAACGATAAAGTGAAGTATGAAAAAATCATTACTGCTGAAATCGGTTATGGCTATACTTCTCCAAATTTTAACGCTACAGTTACTGCATACCGTACCAACTGGAGAGACAGAGGTTTGGTAATGAGTTTACAAGGACAAACTGCTAATATTGGTGGATTGAATCAATTACACCAGGGTATCGAATTTGAGGCTTCATACAAACCAACCAGAAAATTAAGAATTAATGGTATGTTTTCTTATGGTGACTGGAAATATCAGGATGATGTAAACTTCAGCCTATATGATGATGCAAATGTTAAGATTGGTGACTATAGCGCATTTATTAAGGATGTTCACGTTGGAAACTCGGCTCAACTTACTGGTTCTGTTTCTGTAAGCTATGAAGTATTACCTAAATTAAGAGTTGGAGCTGATTACGTTTATTACGGAAACAACTATGCGGATTTCGATCCTACAAACAGAACCAATGGTGCTGAGGATAGAGTAGATGCATGGGAAATACCAGAAGTTGGTATCATGGATATGAATTTCAACTACAGATTTAAAATTGCTGGTTTAAATGCATCTGTTTACGGTAATGTGTATAACCTTTTCGATGTTGAGTATGTTTCTAAATCTGCTGATGGAGCAGGTCATGATGCAGCCTCGGCTTTAGTGTACTATGGTTTTGGTACCACTTGGTCAACAGGTTTAAAAGTTAAGTTTTAATCAGATATTTGTAAAACCGTAAAATTAAATCGCATGAAAAAAATATTATATATGGTATCCTTACTGGCAGTGATTTTTGCCGGTTGTGATCCAATGGAGGATGTTTACAATGATCTTGACGCTAAGGGCGGGGATAAGAATATCCAGGAATTAGAGTACACGCTTACTGATGCTGATTACTCGGCAATAGGTGACAATCCAGCTAAATATAAGAGTTTTAGTTCTTATGATCCTGCTGCTGATTTTCTTCCTGCTTTCTTAGGCGAGAAATATGCTACTTTAGATGAAAATTCGGTAATCAATGTTACCTATATGTATTACCAGGGAAGTCTTACTTATTTGAAAGACTATCTTGCATATCTTGAAGACTTAGCTGCAATTGAATCTTATACATTAAGCACTGCAGATTATGACTCTATGGGTACTGGAAGTGGTGAGCCAGGTCAGTACAATAACTTCTCTTCAAGTACACCAGCAGCAGATTATTTGCCAGATTTTCTTTTGACAAAATATCCTGATGCTGTTCAAGGTGATGAAGTCGCTGTTACTTATAAGTACTATGATGGAAGTGTTTCTGAAATAACAGAATTCTGGGCTTTTGATGGTTCGGTATGGGCACAATCTGAAAAAGTAGCTCCTGAAATTCCTGATGGTGTTACCCTTTATGAATTGGAAGCCGATGATTATGATTCAATGGGAACTCCTGGTAAATACAATAATTTCTCTAGTTCTGATGCTCCTGAAAATTATTTGTCAACATTCTTGGGTGAGAAATTCCCATATGCAGCAGAAGGAGATAAAATCGCAACTGTTTATAAGTATTATGCAGGTGGTGGTGTTACTGAAACCAGAGCAAAAGAATATACTTTAACCGATGGCGTTTGGGTAGAATATGCTTCAACTGTAGCTAAAACAGATCAGTATATCAGATTAGCAAGCGGATGGTTGTTTGATCCAACAGTATTGTATACGATGACATCAGACGATTATCAGATTATTGTTGACTATGTGAAGGATAATGTTAGTGCTGATTATTTAGATAGTTATGGTACTGCTGATTTTTATTATGGAGCAGGTGCACACTATTCAAATTTCGATTTAAGAGATGGAAAATATGATAGCGCTACTTTTGCTACCTGGGACGAGGCTGTTAAGGAAGGTTTAAAAACAGCTTTCTTACCTAATAAATTCCCTGAAGCTGTTGCACAAGTTGAAGGTGTAGATGTACATTATATCGTAACATTTGCAACTTACGATGGTTCAAACGGACTATACTCAATGGATTTTGTTTGTACTAAATCAGCTCCAAATCCAACATTCGATTATGTAGATGGTCCTACTGCACAGTAAGATCCCTATTAAAATAATACTTAAGGCCGAATCATCCCGATTCGGCCTTTTTTATGCCATGCTGTGTGATGAAATAGAACCTCGTGTGGCCACCCCAATGTTGTCTTTGTCTCCAGACAATGTCCTGTTTCCACCCTAATGTTGTTTTTGCTTCCAGACAATGTCGTGAGTCCACCCTAAAGTAATCTCACTATAAAAAGCATATCACTGATAGCAGGATATTTTTTGAAGGGAAACAGCAAGGCAATTTATCCGGTAAGCAAGGACAAGTATGCTGTCTGAGATAGGGGAAAATACTTCATTTGCTTGTTTGTGTCTAATATTATTATTGCATTTGTTACGGTAAAAGATAAAGGATCGTGTATTTACTATAAGTGTTAATGGTAAATAAATATGAAAATAAGGATAATATTTTTTGGTTAAATATAAAATCTTTTTTAATTTTATTCTCACTAACCAAAAACATATAATTATGATTGAATCAGTTCCCTTTTACTTATTAAGAGTAGACGAATGTTACACATTTGGAAATCGTATTGCAGGATTACTTACAAACTTCGATTTGGATGCCCTTCAATTGAGTGTATTGTGCGATAAATTCAGAAAGTCTTTATCTCTGCTGGATGCTTCCTTAGTCAAGGAAAGCACCAGATCTTATACCTTAAAAGTGCTTGATACCGATAAAAACAGAGATGATTCTTTTTTGGCACTCAGATATTACGTTCAAGCTAGTGCCAGACGCAGAAATGCTGTTTTTAGAGAGGCAGCAACATTATTGTCCGACACAATTACGAGTTGTGGGTGGAGACTTTATAACGAGTCTCTCTCGAAAGAATCGTCAAGATTAAATAACTTAATATCAGATTTGGAAAATAAGCATTCCTTGAAAATGGCAGTAACTACTTTGGGTTTGCAGGAGTGGTTTAACGAGCTAAAGCAGGCTCAGGTTGAATTTGAAGCAGCACAACAGGAAAGAACGCTTGCCAAAGCTTCGGTTAACCAGATTAAAAGCGAAGATGCCTGTATGGCTGTTAGAAGAGATTGTGAGATTGTGAGCTTTTGTTCCGATACATCGATTTGAATCAACAGATCAATCCACGTGAAGCTTACCAAAGCTTAATTCGCCAAATTAACGAGGTGATTGGAGAATACAGTGTAGCTATAAAGTCGCGTAAAACCAGAAATGCAAAAGAATCGCTACCCGAAGGGGTATAGAAATAACGTATTTAATGCCTGAATTTCTAATATTAATTGTAGTTGGTTGTATTAACGGGTATTAAAAGTAAGAGCCGTCTTTCCAGGATGGCTTTTTTTATTAATTCACATTTCTGCTAAGTTTTAGCATTTTTTGAGTAGTAATCCTTTAGCTCAAAGCTTTCATTGCGAGCTTAGCGTGGCAATTCATTCGAATACTGCAAATTCCAAATGACCATTGCAATTAGCTTTGCATTTGTAGAGCCTTTTCAGGTTTAGAAATTAGATAAACTATATGATGTTTTAGTCTAAAATGATTCTTCGCGACGGAATATGTAGTTTGCTTAGAAAGAGTAGAACATTGCATTCTTTCCTTAATGCAAAATGATCCAAAAAAAGAGGCTGAATCCAATAAGGAAACAGCCTTTCAAATTTATATAGCTTTTGTTGTTATTGCTTCATCAGTTTTTTAGTGATCTTACTACCATCTTTCGAGATAAAAGTGATGAAATACATCCCGCGAGGTAAATTACCCAATGATATCTGGCTAACCGGCGCTTTCACCTCAATAAGGTTTCTTCCTGTGAGGTTTGAGATATGCAAAGACTTCACCTCGCTCATATCGGTAAGATGAATTTCTGTGGTAGCAGGATTTGGATAAAAAGAAGGAATACCTTTGGCATATAAATCCTCAATACCAGTTGGATTCTCGGTAGTAAACGACCATGTTGTGGCATCGTTAATACCTGCAAATGCGGTTCCTATAGTGCTTACAAAAGCATTGTTGTCGATTTGAATATTGTATTCAGTAGCAGTTTCTAGATCGTTTGGTAAATCGATGGTTACCTGATCACTATTATAGGTAACCGCCGCATCCGATGCCAGTAGCTGCATCACCATATCAGTTCCGTTTAAAACGGATATACTTCCATTTCCGGCTTGTACTTCCTTATCAAAAGTCATTTCCAGATCGGCATCGAGCGAAACATTATCGCTGTCGTCCTCAGGAGAAAATTCAATTAATTTTGGTGCGTTATAAGCAACAGTAAAGGTCCAGGTATCCTTACTTGTTATTCCATTGAAAGTATTCGACGAAGCGTCAGTAATAGTCCCATTATCGATTAAGATATAGTATTTTACTCCTTCTTCGTATTTTACGGATGGAATTACTTGTAATTGTTTCCCCGAGAAATTAAGACGTGCCGTTGGAATGGTAAGTTTTTCCAGTTCGCTGTCGTCATCATATCGTTTTATTGTAACCGAACCGGTACCTTCTTTAATGTCTTCATTAAATTTGATGATTAAGTTTTGGGTGCTTGTTACATTAGTAGCCCCATTTACCGGGGATAATTCTGTTACTACAGGACTTTGCGTATCCACTTCTGTTGTCCAGATTTCGTTCACCCATTCCGGATGATCGATAAAAGGATTACGATTATTCTGGATAGTATATACTTTTTCGTTACGGGCTTTTTCTATATCATCTACTGGATCTTGCTCGTTCCATTGCAAAAGGGTAGACAGCTTACCGAAATAAGGCTCGGTATATTTATCCTTACTGTAGCTCATGTCGTTAGTCATTTCCAAATCGGGATCTCCATTCTCGCCTTCGTAGCAAACAGCCATATAAAAAATCATTCTGGCAATATCTCCTTTTACTGCATCGCGAGGTTCCCACGAGTCACTATCCGATTTACATTCGGTAGCTTCACTATTTGGTGTTCCCCCATTATCGTAAAATAAATTGCTGCGGTCGGAGTTAACACTTCTATCAACGGCGCGAAGGTGATGAATATCAGTACCTGCACCAGGATCAGTACCAAAATCACCATGCGATTTGGCCCAAATGTGTTCTCTGTTCCATGCGTTCGGATCAACATAACCATTTTCGTCTGCACCATGATCTTGATGTGTTTTTGCATCGCTTCTACCTGTATAAATCAGGATTACATTATTGGGATTGTTTGGATCCTCATCTGCTTCATCCAATGCATCCCAAACATCAAAGTCAGAGGAAGTATAGGGAAGTTCAGTGTGAGGTCTAATGATGGCGTGCAAACTGGTTTTTAATTCGTTTCCGGTTTTGCCTGTTGCATTTTGGTAATATGTTTCAATAGGGCTTTGAGCCCAGGATGAAAATCCAAATACCAATAAAACTGTTAGTACAGATAAAAATTTTAAGCGTAGAGATCTAATCATATAATATGCCTTAACGTGTTAGTTACAAAGGTTGAGTAGCATAAAAATGGTTGTGTGGTTTAAGGTGTTACGACAAACTTTTAGAAAAGTGACATTTGTCGTGAAAATCTGCGTGCAAATTATGAAATAATCGGCACACGACCTTAGCTTTCGCAGATATTTTGATAAAGGAGCAAAAAAAATCCCACTAAAGTGGGATAGGGTATTCTTATTTCGATTTTCTATTCTTTTTTGTTCATTAAGAGTTTGTCATAGAAAAAGAGTGCGACAACAGCAAATAGTCCGATTGCTAAAATTATATACCATATGCGTGAAGGATGGTATGATTTCCATAGATAATTAGTAAGCTCCTGTGGACTCATATGCATTGCATTTGCTGCCTGATTAAAATATTGGTTTTGAGAAAGATTCTCAGAAATTACAAGACCTCTTTTCATTACCTCCTGTGTTACAAATTCTGTTTTATCAGACATGCCCTGATATACATTACCTGAAATGATACCAGCGAAAACATTACCCAGAAAAACTGGAATAAACGAATATCCCATATAAAGCGCTTTTTTATCGGAAGGAGCAATTCGTCCGATGTATTCTGTAATTTTTGGTGATCCGGCCATTTCACCAATGGCAAAAATATAGATAGCCGCAAAGGTAAACAGAACGTTTTGCGAAAATAAGGTTAAAGACATACCGATGGCACATACTAAAAAGCCTGACATCATGGTACGAAGAGGTTTCCATTTCATTACAATTGTTGAAACGATAATCTGGAAAATGATGATGAATAAAGCATCGAAATTAGTGATGAATTCGGCTTCCATTTGACCGTTGTGAGTACTATAATTTTCACTGATAAATGGAATGTAAGTATGAAAGAAGTTGTAAACCACACTGGTGTCAACCCATTGAGCAATGAATACAGGAAGGGTGAAAAATAACTGATTGTACATTGTCCAGAAACCTGCAACAATTAGTAGGAATAGCATAAATTTGAAGTCTTTAACAACCAGACCAATATTTTTAAACACTTTGCCTATTGAGGTTATCAGGGAATCTTCGTTTACTTGTCGGTTCGGTTCTTTGTAGAATAGTAAAAGAATAAAGTTTAAGGCAATAATTCCTGCCGAAATATAAAACACCAAATTGTAGGAGGAATTTTTGTATAGCAAGGTTACTATAGGACCCAAAAAAGCACCAATATTTACCATCATATAAAAAATCCCAAATCCAATCGAAGCAGTTTCGTCGTCGGTTGTCTTTGCAACAGTAGCCGATATAATAGGTTTAAATAAAGCTGCCCCCAAGGCAAGGTACAGATACATGGCAAATACTCCTGTAAAGGTGTTAGCTAATGGTAGTAAAATAAATGCAGAGGTATAGATCGTAAATGCGATAAACAATACTTTTCTATATCCATATTTATCGGCAATAGATCCTGTAATTACAGGTAGGAAATACAGAATTCCTGTGCCAACACCCATGATAATTCCTTTTTGTGCTTGGGTAAATTCCAAACCTCCGGCATCTGATGATCCAGTTAGATAGTTGGCAAATAGCATGAAAAATCCGTACCATGCCCATCTTTCAAAAAGCTCAATTGTATTTGCCACCCAAAAAGTGCGGGGGAATTTTTTAAAAATGCTTGCAATACTCATGTTGTCGAGGTTTATAGTTGTATAAAATGAATTGCTTGCTTAAAATTTGATGATGATACCATTACCGCTGAATATCACCCTTTGATTTTTTCTTTTTTGGAAATAAAGCCCCGCAAAGTAGCCAATTCCTCCGCCTAAAACAACATCTGATAGCCAGTGTTTGTTTTGATACATTCTGGCAAAGCTCACCGATATTGGCACAGCATATAACCATTTGCTATATTCTTCGGCAAAAGGAGTGATTAACGACCAGGCAACAAAGGAGTGTCCTGAAGGGAAGGATTTGGCTCTATCGCCTTCGTTGCCAAAGGCATGGAAATGTATACTGCCACGGTTTAAGTAGGGCCTGGATCTTCCGCTTGCTGTTTTAATCCCTTCTGTAAGTATTGCTCCTACCAATAAAGCTTTTGCTGAATTGTAAGCAGTATTGGAAAGTCTGTCATCTTTAATCGCTTTACCAATAAGCCAGGTGGCAAGAGTTGCTGACCCCATAATCTTTTTTTCTCCTAATTCCTTGGAGAAGTTTGTGTAATGTTTCAGAAAATGAGATTGATTCGATTGAATTTTGTCATGTGTCCATTCGTCCAATAAGAAAGCGGAGCCCAAGAGTCCTCCAAATATAAGGAGGTGCTTTGCACTAAATACTTCTTTCCCCAACCCAGGATTTAGTTTTTGTTTTGTCGGCTTTGAGTTTGAGATAGTATCGGTTTTTAGCTGACTAAAAACGCTAAGTGGAAGCACTAGTAATACAACCAGAACTGCTTTAATAGAAGAATATTTCACGAAGAATAAGTTTAGAATTGCAACAAAAATAGAAGAAATTTTGGATGTGGTAGGGCTGAAATGAAAAAAGCCATCCGCAATGGATGGCTTTTCTGCTCCCCCTCTAGGACTTGAACCTAGGACCCCCTGATTAACAGTCAGGTGCTCTAACCAACTGAGCTAAGGAGGAATTAAATTCCTAATCTTATTTTACAACCATTT
>Ga0209013_10000618_pt1 | contig 32153 bp, 34 predicted proteins | sample Cruoilmetagenom2_FD_187291 | JGI IMG/M metagenome (GOLD analysis project Ga0209013, IMG submission 187291) | Oil polluted marine microbial communities from Coal Oil Point, Santa Barbara, California, USA - Sample 2 (SPAdes) (version 2) | ecosystem: Environmental > Aquatic > Marine > Oil seeps ...
CGGGGCCATTTCATCGGCGCTCCATGCCCCTTGCGTGGTCAGGACCACCGGTACCAGTGCCAGAAGTCCCATCCGGACAAAGGCGCCAAGTCTTGTCAGTCGTCTTGTCATTCTGCGTCCAACCTCAAGCCTCAAATCCTACACGCGCACCGCGGATAGGCGGGAGCGCAACGCATGCCATAGTGCGGTTCCCGCAGATAAGCCTAGCGGCTTTTCGGGCTAGCGGCATTGGGGTAGGCTCGCCGTTCTTCAACCGAAGGCGGATCGCTGTCTCATGCGCCGTACATCGCCCAGTCGACTGATTCTCAGCATCTTATTCGTGTGCGCTGTGCTCCTCGCCATTCCCGTCGCGGGCCTTCTGCTGCTCTCGGCCGGACCATTCGAGGAGGTACGGCGGAAAGCTGCCGAGTACTTCCTCTCGGAGGCTATCGATGTGCCTGTCGAGGTGAAAGGGCCCGTCGAGATCGGCTTCAGCCTGGAGCCCACGGTGACCCTCCAAGATATCGTGGCTGTCGAAAGCGGCTTGCCGTCCGATATGAAGACCCTGTCGATCAAGGGGATCTCTGTTGAAGTTCCGCTGCTGCCGCTGTTGATCGGACATTTGGATCTGAGCGGCCTGACAGTGGACGGTCTCAAGGTCGCGATCGATATCCCGGAGGGTCGAGAGACCGAGGTGCAGGGCGTGGCGGCGATCGCCGGGTTCGTCAGCAACGTGGTGCATTCGGCCGCCTCCAGCAATTTCGAACTGCGCGACACCGCGTTGGACCTCACCGATGAGGAAAGTGGGTTCACGGTTCGCTACGGCTTCGATGCGGTGATCAGCAAGGCCAAAGCCGACGGGTCGATCGAGGTCGATGCAAAAGGGAACCTGAACGGTGAGCCCTGGAAGTTCGGCGGCGATGTGAAGCCGCTGGCGGACGGAAAAGAACGGACCTTCGATTTTACGGCGCAGCAGGCAGGCCTGTCGGCGGCGTTGTCCGGCGACTACACCTTCGGGTCGGTCGGTGACGTGGTCGATCTCAAGGTGACGGCCAAGGCCCCTTCGCTGGAGCAGTTCCTCGCCGTGTATGAAATCAAGGGCAGTTTGCTGGGGACCGGCGACCTTTCGGGCCGGATTTCAGGACCGATCGAAGCCCTGAAATTGTCCGATCTCATGCTCAAGCTCGGCTTGGATTCGGGCGATGTCTACACGCTGTCCGGCGGAATCGACGACCTGTCCGCCGCGACCGGTTTCAACCTCGTGCTTGATGGCGAGATTCCGCCGCCGAAACTTTCGAAGGGCGAAAAACCACCCTTGTTCGACGTCGCCGTGACGGGTTTCACCGGGCGGCTCGAAGGCTCGCATCTCGGCGTGCTGGTCCGGGACTTTCGCATCCGCACCAATGCGCTCAACGCCACGGTGAACGACATCGGGCCGATCACCGCAGAGCGGCTCTACAAAGACAAGGACGGGCGGCTCGGCCTGTACGATCTTCTCATCCTTGCCGGAGACGCGAAGCGTCCGAGCCTCCGCATCACAGGCACCGTCAGGGACGTCATCGATTTCAAGGGTGTCGACCTGAAGGGCAAGATCGATATTCCGACGGCCGATGTTTTCGACCTTATCGCCGAGAAGCGCGTGACCGAGCTTGGTCATTTAACCGGAGACATCGCGCTGTCGGACGCGGACGGGTCCCTTGGTCTTGAGTCCCTGTCGGCAAAGGTCACCGACAGCAAACTGATCAAGCTGGGCGTGGATCTCGTGTTCGACGACGTTCGTAAAGCTGACGAGCTGAAGCTTGCGACGCATCTCGACATTCCGGACTTCGAGTCGCTCGCTGAGGCCCTCGGTTCGAAAGTCGCTGATATTGGCTCGATCAAGTTCGACGGCACGGTCTCGGGCAGCAACAAAAAAATCGAAATGGCCGGCACGGCGCTGGCAGGCCAGACCACGATCAAGGGCGCTCTGTCAGGGGCCTTCACCAAGGACAAGCCGTCGGTTTCGGGCAGCATCTCCTCGCCGCTTCTGCATTTGGGCGATATGCGCAAGCTGCATGCGGTTGGGGTCACATATATGGAGAATGTCGACCACAAGGATGTCGATGCGGTCGATTATTCCAAGGCCCTGGACACCGTGTCCGTCGATCTCAAGATCGACGTTGCGAAAATTGCGGGCGGCGGGAGCGGCGCGAGCCATATCAAGGGGCGCGTGGCCTATCTTGAGGGCGTGGTGGGACTGGACCCGCTGTCTCTCACCTATCTCGGCGGTCGGGCGACGGCGTCGGGCAAGATCGACACGGGCAAGAAACCAAGCACTTTTGCGATGAAGGGCCGCGTCGAGAGTTTGCGCATCGGCACCATCCTGAAAGAGATGAAGGTCGACTTCCCGGTCCGGGGTTCAATCAATGTGAAATACGACCTTTCGGGCTCCGGCAATAGCTTGGTCGAGATCTCGCGCACCTTGAGCGGTTCGGCGACATCGTCCGTACGCGATGGCTGGGTGGGGTCGGATCTCATCAACCTAACGGGGATGAGCGTTCCGGCCTGGCTTCTGTCGCGCGGGCGCGGCGGCGGGGCCGAGCTCGTGTGTGTTGTGGCGCCCTTTGGGTTCAACAAGGGCCGCGGGACCACCCATGGTCTCGTGTTTCAGACCCGCGAGGTTCAGATCGTCGGCGTGGGGTACGTGGATTTGCGGCGCGATGCCATCGACTTGCGCTTCAAACCTCAGCCAATGCGGAGAGAGCTCATCAAAGTCACGCAGCCCTTCGCCATTCAGGGGCGGCTCAGTCATCCTCAACTTCGTCTTGAAGGTGCGCCGGTCTTGAGCGCCGTGGCGGGGACGCTCGCCTTTCCGTTCAATGCGCTCGACAGAATCATACAGCCCCGGGCCGACGCACCCGACCGCCGGCCCTGTCAGATTATTCGTACGTCCACCCGCGAGAGCCGCGAGGCAGAGAGAGGTCGAGGGGGGCGCGGTCCGCTCGGTCTAGGGATACTCGGTCGTGAGGGGGAGCGAGGGACTGAGCGCGAACGGCGCCCCGCTCGCGAAGGGCTCTTCGGCCGGGAACGGCGCCGCTAAGTTGAGGCCGTGCGCCGGTAGAGCTTTGCGCCGCTTAAGTCTTGTGCCGGTAATGGGCCGTCATGAACTCGACCCACGTTCTCTCCTTGTCGGGTGCGCGGGATTTTAGTGCCCAGTAGTCGTCGCTTTCGATCTCGATAATGTCCAGGTACGGGACCAAGGACCCATCGCCTGTGAAGCTCGGGCCTTCCGTGTCCAGCGTGAGCATCTTGCCCGCCGCGTCCAGCGCGCCGTCAATGATTGAGGTAGGGGGTGGGGTCAGGGGCTCGAAGTTGACAGACGGGACCCGGCTTTCTATGTTCCGGCCCAATTCGCGGGCGGCCTTTTTTCAAGGGCCGCCCGGACTGTTTTTTAGCCGAGATGGATGGCGTGAGATGAAAATCAAGAATTCTTTGAAAGCGCTGGTCAAGCGCCATCGGGATAACCGGGTGGTTCGCCGCCGTGGCCGGCTCTATGTGATTAACAAGACCAACCGCCGCTTTAAGGCGCGCCAGGGATAACCTCAGGGTGTGTCCTTTGCGGTTTTGCCCCCCATCCGAGCGGTTCGGGGAGGCTAATGCGGAAAAGCTTTGACGGGGCCCCTTGGGGCCCCGTAACTTTCAGGCCATGAGATTTTCAGGCCATAAGATAGGCTTGTGCGTGATGGGTTTGGCGCTGCTCGCGCCAGTGCCGGTTTTGGCCGGACCGCCCGTGGTGCTCGCACAGTTCTTCGAACATTACGACGATGCGCCGGTGCCGCCCGCTCGGCCCGCCGAGGAGCCCTCGCTCGAGGGTCTCGATCTCGATGGGCTCGAGGACGGCGGTCTCAATGCGTTGCCGCAACCGATGCCGGAACCCGAATCCGGATTGCCCGGCACGGCGGCAGGTGAAGCGCCGGGTGCGCCCGAGCAGGATGTTGCCGGCAATGTCCCTCCCGCCTTCGATCCGGCCGAGCGCCCGATCTTGCTGGCAGGTCTTTACGAGCGCCTCATGGAGGCCAAGACGCCGGGCGAAGCCGCCCCGATCACCGAGGCGATCGAGGAATTGTGGGCCATGTCCGGCAGCGATACGGTCGACCTTCTCATGAGCCGGGCCACGCAATTCGCCAATAACTCCGATGTCGATCTATCGCTCGCGGTTCTGGATGCTGTGGTGGATATCGCGCCGGAAGAGGCCGAGGCCTGGTATCTGCGCGCCAAGGTTAATGTGCTCGCAGGCAACCCTGAACGGGCGCTGGCCGATCTGCGGCGGACCCTGAATTTGGATGAGAAGCACTACCGGGCGATCACCGATCTTGGGCTCGTGCTGGAGCAGCTCGGCGCCAAGAAGGAAGCGCTGAAGGCGTACCGCGAGGCGCTGACCGTCAATCCCCATATGGATGACGCCAAGGCCGGCGTCGACGCGCTTTCGCGCGAGGTCGAAGGCCAAGACATTTAGTCAAGACGTTCTAATCAAGACAACTCGTCGAGCGCCCACATCACGTTGAGCGACCTTGTCGGAACCGCGTGCGTTGGAGGCGTCTGCCCGTAGACCTACGGGAGCTCCACGTCGTCGCTCGGATCGACTTCGGCGATGCGCAACAAATTCGTGGAGCCGGACTTTCCGAGCGGCACACCGGCGGTGACGATCACGCGCTCTCCGGCCTTGGCGAAGCCTTCCTGATAGGCGATGCGGCAGGCCTTGGCGACCATGTCGTCGAGATTGATCGGGTCGTCCGCGAGCACGCAATGCTGACCCCAGACGATCGTCAGCTTCCGCGCTGTCCGCGGGATCGGCGTCAAGGCCAGGATGGGCTGTTGTGGCCGCTCGCGCGCGGCCCGCAAGGCCGTGGCGCCCGAGGCCGTGTAACAAACGATGGCCGCCAGATCGAGCGTCTCCGCGACCGTCCGGGATGCGGCCGAGATCGCGTCCGCGCCCGTCGCTTGCGGATCGATGCGCTGGGCGTGGATGATCGCGGCGTGGAGAGGGTCGTGTTCCACTTCGATGGCGATGCGGTTCATGGTGGCCACGGCGTCGACCGGATACTTTCCGACCGCCGATTCAGCCGATAGCATGACCGCGTCGGCGCCCTCGAAGACCGCGGTGGCGACGTCGGACACCTCAGCCCTGGTGGGAACCGGCGCGTAGATCATCGACTCGAGCATTTGCGTGGCGACCACAACCGGCTTGCCGGCATTGCGCGCGGCGCGGTTGATCTGCTTCTGTAGGCCGGGGACTTTCTCGACCGGCATTTCCACGCCGAGATCGCCGCGCGCCACCATGATCCCGTCGGCCAGTTCGACGATCTCCTTGAGAAAGTGGATCGCGGTCGGCTTCTCGATTTTCGCCATGATGGCTGTGCGGTTAAGGCTGAGCTTTCGCGCCTCTTCGATATCGGCGGGCCGTTGCACGAAAGAGAGCGCCAGCCACGAGACGCCGATGGAATTGGCGCACTCGATGTCGGCGCGGTCCTTATCGGTCAGAGCACCAAACGGGAGCATCGTATCGGGCAGGCTGATGCCCTTGCGGCTGCCGAGTAGACCGGAATTGAGTACTTCGGCGTCTATGCGCACGTCCGAGGATTCCACCACGCGCAGATTGAGTTTACCGTCGTCGAGCAGCATTGTGTGCCCGGTCTCGACGGCCTCGAAGATCTCAGGATGAGGCAGGTGGATGCGACCCAAACCGCCCACGTCCTCGCGGCGGACAAAGCTCACGACGTCGCCCTTGGTTAGGCGCATCGTGCCGGACTCGATCTTGCCGATCCGCAGCTTCGGACCCTGCAAATCTACCAGGATCCCGATGGGACGCGAAAAGTCCGTCTCCAGCTTGCGGACGATCCCGTGGACCTCCCGCAACCCGTCATGGGTCGCGTGGCTCATGTTCACGCGAAATACGTCGGCGCCCGCTTCGAACAGGCTGCGCATGGTGTCTTCGTTGGTGGAGGCAGGACCGAGCGTTGCGACGATCTTGACCCGTCGGTTCCGCCTCATTGGGTCTTCGCTTCGCCTTCTGGGTCCGTCAGACGCACGGTCCAATCCCTCTCTTCGCCGGTGTCGACCTCGAAGAAGCCCGTACGCCGATGGCCGCGCTTCTCGCATTCCGCCGTATTGCGGATGGTGAAGGACTTATCGTCCGTGCACATATAGAGGCCGCCGGCCCATTCACCGCCACGGTCATAGTCCACTGCGTGGATGTAGTAATAGCGTCCGATCAGCACACCCTTGAGCAAGGTCTCGCAGGTGTGCGAAGCGATGTTCCACCAGCCTTCGCTGGCCCAGCCCTCGGTGTCCTTATAACCGATCGCGACGCCCACGCGGCTGGCGGTCGTGTTACACAATTTCAGGTCGGCCATCGCGGGCGAGATGCCGGGCCCTGCCAGGACGCCAAGCGCCGTGAGGCAGGCTGCGATCGCGATGGCGGCAGTCCAGCGGCGTGCTGTGGCCCATAGCGGGGCGGAGTTACGGAGCGCATTAGAGGCCAACATCGGTATCTCGAGGTCTGAAGTCTTGTTTAATCAGCGCCGAACGGTAGCGTCGAATAGGTTGCATTTCTCTGACCGGCAGGGCTCGATTATAAGACGGGGTCCCGCGCCTATAAAACACCGCCCAACTTTGAGGTAAATGTGTCGCGGCCCTAAGGTCGCTTCGTTGGGCCCTACCGTTTGAGGAGTTCAGTCTGGATACGTTGATACAAGAAGATCTGAGCGAGAAGCCATACCGGACCATCGAAGGGGATGTAAAGCTTGGTCTTTTGATCCTTTGCGATCACGCGCAGAACCACGTCCCGGAGGACCTTCATACGCTCGGGCTGCGGTCCGAGGACCTTCACCGGCACATCGCGTTCGATCTTGGCGCGGAAGGCGTCGCGCGGTTCCTGGCCACGATGCTCGGCGCCCCGGCTGTCATCAGTCAGTTTTCCCGGCTTCTCGTGGATCCGAACCGGGGGCTGGACGATCCGACGCTCATCATGGAAGTCGCTGACGGGCTCGTCATCCCAGGCAATGTGGGCTTGAGCTTGGCTGCGCGGGAGGAGCGCCTCGACCGCTTTTACCGGCCTTACGACGCGGCGATCGGCCGGACTGTCGATGCGGCCATCGATGCGGGCAAGCCGCCGATGATCCTGTCGATCCACAGCTTCACCCAGGCCTGGAAAGGGGCGCCCCGGCCCTGGCACGCCTCGGTCCTCTGGGACAAGGACCCGCGCGTGCCCGTGCCGCTCATCGAAAGGTTGAAGACCATTCCCGATGCGGTGATCGGCGACAACGTGCCGTATTCGGGCCAGCTCAAGGGCGATACGCTCTACCGGCATGCCACCGAACGCGGCCTTGCTCACGCCCTCGTGGAGGTCCGCCAGGATCTGATCCTGGGCGAGGAGGGGCAAGCGGCGTGGGGGGCCCATCTTGCGCGGGTGGTCTCCGACGTGCTCCAGTCGGCCGAAGGATTGCATCGTATTGAGAACCACGGTTCCCACACAGGCAGCTGATTGGCGGTGGCATGATGGACGACAGACAAAGAACGGAGATTGAGGCCGCGGCGTTTCGGCGGCTGGTGGAACAACTGCAAGAGCGGACCGATGTGCAGAACATCGATCTGATGGAGACTGCCGGTTTTTGCCGGAACTGCGTGTCAGGCTGGTACTTGGAAGCGGCCGACGAGCGGGGCATCCCGCTCAGCAAGGACGAGGCCCGTAAGATCGTTTACGGCATGCCTTATGACGCGTGGAAGGCGAAGTTTCAGACCAAACGGTCTTAGGTTCGCGCCAAAGAGCCTTTAAATTCAGATCCTTGCGCCGACGGGGCCGCAGCACGCCGGGCGCCCCTTTGGATAAGCGGGAAAAGCTGCGCCTGGCGCCTTGCCGGTCCTCGCGATTCGGGCCCAAGCTCGCCTCTTCATCGAACCATCACAAAAGCCTTGAGGAACCAAACGTGCAGCTTCAGACAACGACCAAAGATCAGCTTCGTGCCTTCGTATCTCGTATAGAGCGGCTTGAGGAAGAGAAGGCGGCGCTCGCTGCGGATCTGAAAGAGGTCTACGCGGAGGCCAAGGGCACTGGATTCGACGTCAAGGCGCTTCGCAAGGTGATCAGCCTTCGCAAGCAGGACGAGAACAAGCGGCGGGAGGAGGAGATGGTGCTGACCACCTATCTCCACGCGCTTGGGATGGATGCCGAGGAGTCGTCCGAGGCGGCGTAGGCTCGGAGCGCCAACAGACAATCAGCTTAGTTGGCGAGCGCCAGGCGGGTCGGGCCCTGTTTGGGCAGGCTCGCATAGAGGTGCCGCACGGCCGGGCCCGTCAAAGTCTGAACGCTGGCAAGTCCGAGATATCCTGAGGTCCGGCGCAGCACAAAGCGAGCGGGCTGGTCCATGTCCTCGAACAGATAGTCGATATTGCCCTGCTCGGGATGTGTGAGCGGCGCGATCTCGCGGTCATGCGCGATCGACGTGTCGGACATCAGGCTCGCCGTTTCGATCAGCTGATAGCTTAGCTCGTCGGGATGATCGTCGTCGAAGGCAGGTGCGCCGACAACGGCGGCTTGCTGGTAAGCGGGCGCCTTGGCCTGGGCTGACACCGGCGCTGCGTTCGATCCCGAAAGCTCGGGTGGAACAGGCGACTGGGCCTGCGTTGGCCGGAGCGTCTCACGTGCCCAGGGCAGCGCGCCGCCAAGACTTGCGAGCGAGAAGCGCTTGGACGGTTCGTTCTGCTCAGGAATCTCGGCATTAGCCGGTGCGAGCGCCATCGGTTTGAACTGTTTGTCCGCCGCGGAGGCGACCACAGGCATCGCGGTGGGCGGCTCGGAAAGCTGAGCCACGGCGCGGACCGGATTTGGTGTTGGCGGCGGCGTGACACCAGCAACCATGGTCGGCGAGAGGCCCCTGGCCTGGGCGAGCATCACATGGTCGACCATGCCTTTCGAGGCTGCGCGGTCGTAGTCCTTCTTGGTGATCCGCCGTCCATCGCGCGGGACGTAGGCGCTCTTGCCTTCCGGGAACAGCGCCGCGAGCTCGAGCCGCGGCATACGCGGCCACATGCGCACGCGGCCCACGTCCACATGGACAAAGGGAATGCCGGAGGTCGGGTAGTAGCCGACGCCGCCGATCTCTTGAATGAGAGCGGAGGCCCGCAGCTTCTTGACCGGAACGTCCGGAAAATGAATGTCGGAGGCCTTACCCAACGTATGCTGACTGCGCCGCGCCTGACCGCCGCCGGCGCGTCTGAGCTTGTCGTTGGTCTTCTTACTGCGATAGGCCGAGATCAGATGGATCGGTTCGTTGGAGCCGAGCCGGGAGTGCAGTGTCCAGATAAGATCGATCAGCTCCCGGTCCATTTTGGTCGGCTCGTCGGCGCGCCAATCGCGCATGAACCAGTTGAGCTTTTCGAGGGCGTCCTCGTCCCACACGCCATGGCGCTTATAGGTGACGGTGATCGTCTCCTTGGTGTGGATCTCATACATGGAAAGGGTGCGGTCTTCGGCGGACGCGCCAATCGTCTGACCGATGACCGCCGCGGCGCTCACCGTCAAGATTGCTGCGCGCAACATGGCGCGGCGTAGAGGACTCCCCCGAAAACGCATCCCCGTCTTTCCGTATTTCCTCACCGGCGTTATCAGCCAGCTTTCCTCAATGACACCAAGGCCTTAAGGCCTCTCTGTGCCGTGGTCGCGTCTACCCCACTGCGACCAATAAGCAACAGTATCCAGACAAAATGAGCGAAAAACAAGGCAAAGCCCTTAACCGTAACACGCACCTGCGGGCGTAGTTAACAGGGTCTGACCAAATGGAGGTCTGGGGTGTTCTTATGGTCGCGTTTCCGCCGGGCCGTGGCGGAAACGCTTGCTTCGGCCCCTGTCGGGCGAAGAGAGATAAGACCTGCTCGTCGTGGGGCGATCCCGGATAGGCCGGGCCGTCCGTCAGTAAGCGTTGCGCGCGAGCCGCGTGCCGGAGTCGTGGCGGGTCCGCGCAGCCTGCCGCTCTTTCCTGGGCGCCGCTTCCGGGCGTTTCGTGGCGGCGTAGTTGCGGCCGTTCTTAAGGAGGGCCGTGGTCATGCGCCGGTCGTGGCCGTAAAGGTCGCGATAGGTCTTGATCGATCCGTCCTCGTTCACCCAGAGCGTGAAATAGGTGATGTAGACAGGCACGGCAGTTTTCAATGACACGCGCTTGTCGTAGCCGGTGTTGAATGCGGTCTGCGTTTTCTGGGCACTCCAGTTCTGGTCATGCTTCAGAATGATTGCGGCGACGTCGTCAGGGTTCTGCACGCGCATGCAGCCATGGCTCTCGGCGCGCACGGACCGTTTGAAGAAGTGCTTTTCCTGAGTGTCGTGCATGTAGACGTCGTGCTTGTTGGGGAACACGAACTTGACGCGCCCAAGCACGTTCTTGGGGCTGGGCGGCTGATAGAAATGGAGCTTGCGGACGTCCGCGCGGGCCCAGTCGATCGTCTGCGGATCGACATGCTGACCGTTGTACTTGATACGCAGCTCATGCTGCTGCAGCACGCGGGTGTCCCAGCGGCGCCCGTACCAGCCACCGCCATAGGGGCGGATATAGGGCCGGATCTCGCCGGTCTTGATGGAATTCGGGACGTTCCAATAGGGGCCGAACACCACGGACTTCATGTCGTTCGAGAAAACGGGCGTCGGTGTTCTGGTCTTGCCGACCACGACCCGGGTCGTGTGGATCGTTTCGTCGTCCTTGACCACCCGCAGCATGAACTCCGGCACGTTCACGGTGACATAGAACTGGCCTTGATCCTGGGGCAGCCAGCGCCAGCGTTCCATGTTCAGTAGAATCTTCTTGATGTTCGCCGGGTTGCCGGCAGTTCGCAGATGCGGCTTGTTCAAGAGCCGCCGCGTTCCGGGCCCGACCACGCCGTCGGCCGTGGTGTTGTGCTCCCGTTGGAAGCGCTTCACCGCCTCGGCGAGCGCGTCGTCATAGCGTTCGGGATTGTCCCCTTGGGGCACATCGAGCCGTGTCCGCAGCAAGGCGACCTGCGGGTCCGCATCGCCAAGCCGGAGCAGAGGCCCGCCCGGAATTTGAATCTTCGGCTCGGCGTTTTCCGTGTCCGCGCCGCCGCCGCGCAGGGCGCGCAGCTTTTTGCGCAACGCATCGAATTGGGGATGCTGCGGCTGAAAGCTGCGCAAGTAAGCGCCAGCGTCGGGGCGATAGGCGATCGACTGGATGACCTCATCCGGCTTCGGCAACGCCAGCGTCGGGTCCAGATTGCGCGAGATCCTGCGCGGATCGATGCGGCCGCCGCGGGCATCCCGCGCGTAAGCGAGCACGGTCCGGCTGATCTCAAGTTCCGCCATGGCGAGCGTGGCCGTTGCGTCCGGCGCGGTTCTGTCGAAGCCGCTCAGATCGGGCAATTTGTAGTCCGAGGCCTCAAGACCGTAGTCGTCGGCGCGTGCGATCTCCGACGTCACGGCTTTGCCGCGCGCGGTCAGACCTTTCTCGCTGACCCACAGAAGGGGCCGCCCGAGCTCGGCGTAGTACTCTACGAGCGCGGCCTTCTCGCCTGCCTTGAGTTTGGCCGTGGCGGGCGCGCCCTCGGACAAGCGTCTCTGCACGGCGTGCTGCAGGGGATCGGCCGATATGGCGGGGCTGGCGATGCGCGGCGTGTCCGCGCGTCGCATCTCGGGCTTTGGCGTAGCCGCTTTAGGTGCAGTTATCTTCGGCGCTGCCACCTTGGGCGCGGCGTCGGGCTCACGCAGGATGGGCTTATTCGCGACGGGTGCGTTGGTGCGTAGCCTGACCGGAGCCGCTTCCTTCTTGGCATCGGGCTTTGCAGTATCTACCGCCGCGCCGAACATTTGTATGCGGAGCAAATCGGTGCTGAGCGGTTCGGCACTAAGCATCGCAGTCTCGGTCGTTTCCTTGTCCGCGGCGCCCGCAGGTAGGCCCGGCAAGGTTGCGCAAAGAAGCGTCAATGCGATCATGTGAATGGGCTTCATAGCACCAGTCCCCCTTCAGGCTTAGTTGGGCCGCGCTTCAAGACCGATCTCACGCATCTTGCGGTAGAGCGTGGAACGTCCGATGCCGAGTCGTTTGGCGATTTCCGTCATGCGTCCGCGATAGCGCCCGAACGCGAGCCGGATCATGTCCGCTTCGACGGCTTCCAAAGACCGGATGTCGCCATTGGCACCGAGGGCGGGGATGCCCACCGAGTCCTTGCCGGCGGGCGTCGGTACATGGATCGTCTTCGGCGTGTCTGCCGATTGACCGAGCATGACGGGCCCCTCGATGCGGGGCATCGGATCTCTCGGTGCCGGTGCCGGCGGCACGGTGACGGCGTAGCCTTCCACATGCGCGGCGATCTGCGGGAACTCGCTGACGGAGAGCGTGGGCGAATCAGCCAGCACGACGGCGCGGAACACCGTGTTTTCGAGCTGTCGGATATTGCCGGGCCAGCTATAGCGCTGCAGCATCGCATCGGCCTCGGCGTCGAGTCCGTCCACGCGTTTTCCTTCTTCGGCGGCGAAGCGCGCCGTGAAATGGCGAACCAGTTCGGGAACGTCCTCCAGCCGCTCCCGTAGGGGTGGTACCCAGATGGGGAAGACGTTCAAGCGGTAATAGAGGTCCTCTCGGAAGCGGCCCTCTTGCACCAGTTTGATCAGATTCTGGTTGGTGGCCGAGATCAGCCGAATATCCACTTTGACCGACTGTTTGCCGCCCACGGGATCGATCTCGCCTTCTTGAAGCGCGCGCAGCAGCTTCACTTGCGCATCCAAAGGCAGCTCGCTGATCTCGTCGAGGAACAGCGTTCCGCCATCGGCTTCGACGAACTTGCCGACGCGTTTATCTGTGGCGCCGGTGAATGAGCCCCGCTCGTGGCCGAAGAGAATGCTCTCGACTAGGTTCTCGGGGATGGCTCCGCAATTCACGGTCACAAACGGCTTCGCCTTACGTGCGCTTTCGCCCTGGATCGCGCGGGCAACCAGCTCTTTGCCCACGCCCGATTCGCCTTCGATCAGGACGGGAATGTTCGATGAGGCGGCGCGCCGGCCGACCTCGATGACACGCTCCATGGTGTCGCTGCCGGCGATCAGGTCGGAGAAACCGAGCTTGCCGTTGGCGGTCGCCTTCATGCGACTGATCTCGCCGGCGAGCGCTTCAATCCGCAGGGCGTTTTTGATAGACACTTCGAGCCGCTCGGGACTTACGGGCTTGACCACGAAGTCGACGGCGCCCGCGCGCATGGCGCCGATGGCCGCGTCGATACTGCCGTTGGCCGTCTGAACGATGACGGGGGGCTTTTTCGGGAGGGAACGCATGGCGGCGAGAACGGCCATGCCGTCCGTACCGGGCATCACAAGATCGAGAAGAACGAGGGCGATTTCGCCCGCGTTGCCGGCCTGCAATGCAGCAAGTGCCGCTTCGCCGCCGTCGGCGGATTGAACCTCGTAGCCGAACCGCTTGGTGATCTCTTCAAGAATACGGCGATGGGTAGGGTCGTCATCGACGACCAAAACGCACTTGGGCATGACGCTAGACTCACTGGTTACGCAAACATCTACAGGAGCAGGCGCCGCTGAAGCCGATACACTTGGCTAATCGAGACCCCTGCTGTGCCAAAACAGTGCACCCGAAGGGTAAACATGTCCTTTACCGCAGTTCGATTTTGGGGATTCTGTTGCGAAAGCGTAATTTTGCGTGCCACAACAAAGCGTTCTTAGCCCTTGCGGGGAGGGCCGCAGCTTCCCACACTAGACGTTCGGAAATGACGTATTTGGGTGATAGCGAATCGGCTATGACGCGATTCGCGCCCCACCAATGAGGACCTTCAAGACTGATGCTGCCCCGCTTCTTCCCCGGTTTGCTTCCCCACTCTGCTGCAACCTTCTCGCCCAAGGCTCTCGAAATCGCCGGTGCCAAACCGGGAGAGGGCACCGCGCTCGGCGATCTCCCGGAATGGAATCTGGGCGATTTGTACGATGCCCCCGAAGCGCCCGCGCTCAAGGCCGATCTAGAGCAAGCCCGGCAGGATGCGGACGCCATGCACGAGCGCTATGCCGGCAAGCTGGAGGCGCTGCTGGATGGTGGCGCAGGCGGCGACGCGCTAGCCGAGGCCGTGCGCAGTTTCGAGGCGTTGAATGACGTGCTGGGACGCGTCGCCTCCTATGCCAGCCTGCTCTATGCCGCCGACACCACCGATCCGCGGCGCCAGAAATTCTACGGCGATATCCAAGAGACGATCACGGCGATCTCCTCGCAGCTTCTATTCTTCCCCTTGGAACTGAACCGTCTCGACGATGCCGCGATCGAGACCGCGCTGGCCACGCCTGCCTTCGGTCATTATCGGCCCTGGGTCGAGGACTTGCGCAAGGAAAAGCCCTACCAGCTTGAGGACAAGCTTGAGCAGTTGTTCCACGAAAAGGCGGTGAGCGGGCGCGGGGCCTGGGACCGGCTTTTCAACGAGACCATGGCGAATTTGCGCTTCGAGGTGGATGGCGAGGATCTGAGCCTGGAGCCAACGCTCAACCTCCTGCTCGACCCGAGTGAGAAGAACCGCAAGCATGCTGCCAAGGCGCTCGCGAAAGTGTTCAAGGACAACAACCGGCTCTTCACCCTGATCACCAACACGCTCGCCAAGGACAAGGAAATCTCAGACCGCTGGCGCGGCTTCGAGGATGTGGCCGACAGCCGTCACCTCTCCAATCGCGTGGAGCGGGACGTGGTCGACGCACTTGTCGCGGCCGTGCGCGAGTCTTACCCGAACCTGTCCCACCGCTACTACGCCATGAAGGCCAAATGGCTCGGCATGGATCGCCTGAAATATTGGGATCGCAACGCGCCTCTGCCCGAGGAGCCGAAGCAGGTCATCGGCTGGGACGATGCACGCGAGACGGTGTTGACGGCCTACGGAAATTTCTCGCCGCGCATGGCGGAGATCGCCGGCCGCTTCTTTTCCGATGGCTGGATCGATGCGCCCGTCCGCGAGGGCAAGCAGCAGGGCGCCTTCTCACATCCGACAGTGCCGAGCGCGCACCCTTACGTTCTGCTCAACTATCAGGGCAAGCCGCGGGATGTGATGACGCTCGCCCACGAGCTGGGCCATGGCGTACATCAAGTCCTGGCCGGCAAGCAGGGCGCACTGATGGCGCCGACGCCCTTGACGCTTGCCGAGACCGCGAGCGTCTTCGGCGAGATGCTGACCTTCCGGAAACTGCTCGATCAGGCACCCAGCCCCCGCGAGCGCAAGGCGCTGCTCGCGGCCAAGGTGGAGGACATGCTCAACACCGTGGTCCGGCAGATCGCGTTCTACTGCTTCGAGCGGCAGGTGCACACCGAACGCCGCGAGGGCGAACTGACGAGCGAGCGGCTCGGCGAAATCTGGATGGACGTACAGCGCGAGAGTTTGGGGCCGGCGATCGAACTCAAGCCGGAATACGAGACCTTCTGGTCCTACATTCCACATTTCATACACGCGCCCTTCTACGTTTACGCCTATGCTTTCGGCGATTGTCTGGTCAATTCGCTCTACGCTGTGTACGAAAAAGCCGATGCGGGATTCGCCGAGCGCTATCTGGAAATGCTGTCTGCGGGCGGGACGAAGCATCACAGGGAACTTTTGAGGCCGTTCGGTCTTGATGCTTCCGAGCCCCATTTCTGGTCCATGGGGCTCAAGGTGATCGAAGGCTTTATCGAAGAGCTCGAAGAGATGGACCGGGCGGAGGCCTAAGACGATGACTCAGGTTGCGCTGGTTCCCCTATTTGTTTGGGTCGCCGCGCTAGCCTGCTGGGGTATTTCCCTGTGGCGCGGTCCGCGTCCGCTTCCGCGCTGGTTCGTAATTGATCGGGCCTTGCGCTACGTCTTCGTTTTTCCGCTTGGCGTGCTGGGACTCTGGGCTTTCATCGGCCATGTGATGTTTCCGGTTCGGGCTGCCGCCGCGATCGGCTGGCCGCCGAGCCCGTTTCAGTTCGAGGTGGGATACGCCAATCTGGGGATTGGCCTTGCGAGCCTCTATGCGGCGTTCACGACATTCTACGCGCGGGTGGCGGTGGCGATCGCGGCGTCCTGCTTCCTCGTCGGCGCCGGCATCGGCCATGTTCACGACATTCTGGCCTACGGCAATCTGACCCCCGGCAACGCGGGGCCGATCCTTGTGACGGATTTTCTCACACCGGCGCTGGCGCTGGGCTTGTTGATTGCCTCTGCGCGGCGGCCAAAGGGAAAGCCCCGGTCGCCGGACTCCCAAGCACTTGAAGCCGAGATCGAAGTGGCGCGCGGGGCCATGCGCTCCTATCGCGAGGCGCTCGACAGGTTCGTCAAAGGGTAGGGCACGCTTGGCGCGCGCCTCGGTTCAATGTTTGGCGAAGATTTCGGTGCTGCCGTCCTGCTTCACGAGAAGAACGTCATAGGGCTCGGTCTTGCCGTCCGGCTGTTCCATGCCGGGTGAGCCAAGCGGCATGTCAGGCACGGTGAGGCCCACAGCGTCGGGACGTTCGGCGAGCAGTCTTTTGATGTCGTCCGCTGGAACATGACCTTCGATCGTGTAGCCCGCGATCAGCCCGGTGTGGCATGAGGCAAGCTTCGGCCCGATGCCGGCTTGGCGCTTGATGCGATCCAGCATGCCGTGCGTGGTGTTTTTTGCCGAGACGCTGAAACCATTCGACTCCAGATAGTCGGCCCATTTCTGGCAGCAGCCGCAACTGGGCGATTTCCAGACCTCGATCGCGGGGCGTGCGTCCTGAACCGCAAGGGCAGGGCTGCCGAGTGCAAGCGCCGATAAAACCAACGTCGCGAGAAAGACGAGAGCCCGTCCTAAAATCTTCGGCTGTCCTGCAATCATCGTCAGGGCTCCTTCACTGCCGCAGGCAGCTATCCTATTCGACGAGGGCGACATCGGCGATCACAGGCAGGTGATCGGATTCCAGTCTCGGACCGATCGACAGATCGATCTTCGCCAAGTGCGGTGAGACGAAGATGTTGTCGATGGGCAGCAGTGGCAGAAGCGGCAGGGTTTTCCAGCGGGCGGGCCAAGTCGGCGCGAAGGTGTTGAGTCGAGCCAAGCCCGTCTCTGCGGAAAATTGCTGAATCTTGTGCGTCCATGGTGTGGCGTTGAAGTCGCCAGCGACGATCACGGGCCCCGTTCGTGAGAGGACGAAACTTGTCAGGGTTTCGAAGTCTGTCTCTTGCTGGATCGGGTAGAAGGGCCGCGCCATATGCGTGCCGACGAGGTCGACTTGGGTGCCGTTCACGTCGAGGCGCGCCCAGTTGACGATGAGCGATCGCCAACAGGGCTCGTCCGGACGGTCGATCCGGCCCTTGTCGACAATTGCGTGCTTGGACAGGATAACGAGCCCATGTCCGCCCGCTTGGTAGGGGTACGGCGCCTTCATGTGCTTCAGGAATTCCTCGTGCTTCCAGCGCACCTCTTCCAGAACCACGGCATCGGGGTCGGTCTCGGCAAGGAACGCTTTGACCTTTTGCAGATGGAGGTCGCTCTTGCCATGCAGGTTGAAGGTCGTGATGCGCATGAACCGCTTGGCGTCTTGGCTTGTTTGGTGCGCTGCGCCCGATTGGGTCGGACCGAACGCCAGAAGTGCCATCACAAGCAGGCCGCCACTTGCCAGGCTCAAATAATGGGTGCGCAAGGAGAGACTGAGGAGAAACAGCACCAGCAGGCCAGTGGCCAGCAAAGGCAGGCCGTTATTGAAGATGTCGAGGGCCGGGTGGTCGTCCGCCATGACACCCGCTATTAGCGCGGCCGCCGCGAAGAGACAGCCGGCAACGATGGCGGCACTGAGCAATTTTGAAATCGGCATGAAAATGTTGTTCTGAAAAGGATGTTCTGAAAAGTCGGCTATCGCACGGGTCGAATCGCTCCCTATATGTGGGGAGCCATATTGATACGTGAAGGGCAACGCAATTCATGAACGACTTATCGGACAGTTCGGGTCGCGGTTCGCCGAAGAACGATCCCGAGGCGGCGGATCGCGAAAAGAACAGGTTCAGCGCCCGCGCCAAGCGTTATGGTCGCGTCGGCGCGAATGTGGGCGGTGTCGCCGCGCGGATGGCCGGGCGGCGCCTTTTTGGGCTGGACTCGGAGGCAGAGAAGGAAGCGGCTGCACTGGCCATGGCGCTGGGGGGGCTCAAAGGCCCGATCATGAAAGTGGCTCAGCTTCTCGCCACGATTCCCGATGCATTGCCGCCTGAATATGCCGAGGCCCTGGGAAAGCTGCAAAGTCACGCGCCGCCCATGGGCCGTGGGTTCGTCAAGCGCCGCATGACTGCCGAGCTCGGTCCCGAATGGGAAAGCAAGTTCGCCACCTTCGACTACGAAGCCGCAGCCTCGGCCTCTCTCGGTCAGGTCCACCGGGCGGTGGGCCATGATGGGCGGGCGCTCGCGGTCAAGCTGCAATACCCGGATATGCGGTCGGCCGTCGAAGCCGACCTCGTGCAACTCGGCATGCTCTTCTCCGTCCATCGCCGGATGCGGCCGGCGGTCGAGACCTCCGAAGTGTTGATGGAACTTTCCGAGCGGCTGCGCGAGGAGTTGGACTATGAGCGCGAAGCCGGCATGACGCGCCTTTACGGCCTGATCTTCTCAGACGACCCCTATGTGCGTGTCCCGGAGATCTATCCGGACCTCTCGACTGATCGCGTGCTGACGATGACCTGGCTCGAGGGGCGAAAACTTCTGGAGTACAAGGAGCGGCCTCTCGAGGACCGCAACGCCATCGCGCGCGCGATGTTCCGCGCCTGGTGGTTCCCCTTTAGCCATTACGGCGTCATCCATGGCGATCCGCATCTGGGTAACTACACGGTATTCGAGGACGGCGAGGGCAGGGCCACGGGCATTAACCTGCTCGACTACGGCTGCATGCGGACCTTCGCACCCAAATTCATTCAAGGTGTGATCGACCTTTACAACGGGCTCCTCCACGACGACCGGGCCCTGGTCGTGCATGCCTATGAGACCTGGGGCTTCGCGGGCCTGTCCAACGAACTCATCGATATTCTGAACATCTGGGCGAAGTTCATTTACGGCCCCATGCTCGACGACCGTGTGCGCACGATCGCGGATGCGGTGGAACCGGGCATGTATGGGCGCAAAGAGGCCTTCCAGGTTCACCAAGCCTTGCGCGATAAAGGTCCCGTCACCATTCCGCGCGAGTTCGTTTTCATGGACCGCGCGGCGATCGGGCTCGGCGGCGTGTTCTTGCATCTGGACGCTGCGTTGAACTTCCACGATCTGTTCGGCGAGGCCATTGCGGGCGTGGACATTGAAAACGTGACGCAACGTCAGCGCGATGCGTTCGCGCAGGCGCGCGTGCCGCTGCCCGGTGCCGGTGCGACTGAGACAATTTCCTAACAGGGCGCCGACAAGGTGCTGACAACTCGCTGACAAGGGTTGTGATCGGTCCCCGCATGGCTGAGGATTCGCGGACGACGCGAATTTCATCCGAAGGAGGGGCGGACGATGGAATGGCTCATCAACGATGCACTGCCGGTCTTGGCGCGCATCTTCATTGTCTGGATTTTTCCGTTCAGCTTTCTCGACAAGGTCATCAATTGGGACACGGCGGTGAAGCAGGCCGAGTCAAGCTGGCTTCCGGGTGGGGCAGCGCTTCTGTATCCGGCCATGGCGGTTGAGTTGCTGACGCCACCCATGATCGTGTTCGGGTTCTTTGATGGCATCGCCGCGTTCGTTCTCGCCGGTTATTGCGCCATCACCGGTCTCATCTATCATAATTTCTGGACCTATCCGCGCTTCTGGTCTCCGACGAGTGCGGGCTACCCGCATATCTGGGACTTCTTCAAAAATTTCGGTCTCGTCGGCGGCTTGATCTTCGTGATGCTCGCCAGCGGCATCTTTCAGACGGCGGAGAAGGAGATCGAGGACGTGACCCTGCTGTCGCCCCCTGCGTCGTCTCAAAGCGCCGTTGCCAACGTCGCGACAAAGGTTCGCTGAGCCGATGGACCGTCCCACCCTGTCGTATTGGTTTGTCTGGACGGACGACGATGGCGTGACGCATCAGACCAAGTGCGATCTCACCGATTTTGCTCTGCAAAGCATGGGCGGGCGGGCCGCACCGCAATGGAATGCGCAAGTTTGCGCAGGCAAGAGCAATGTCATGGTCTGTACGCTGCCCGTCGGCTGGGTGGGCGAGTCGCACGAGAATCCCAAACCGCAATGGATTATTCCCCTGTCAGGGTGCTGGTTCGTGGAAACCATGGACGGCGTGCGGGTCGAGATGGGTGCGGGCGAGATTTCTTTCGGCGCGGATCAGCATTCCAAACCCGATGCCGAAGGACGGCGCGGTCATAAGTCGGGCACCGTCGGCAACGCCCCCGCATCGCTCATGCTGGTTCAATTGGAGGATCCGCGTTTTGTGGCCGCGCGGCCAGGCATCTTCAAGTAAGGACACGCTCCTATGCCGGTCACCAAACTCGTGCGTGTCGTCATAACAGTCGCCGATCTCGACCAGGCCGCCGGGTTCTTTCGCGATGGGCTGGGACTGGACGTCGGTCCGGCACAGAGATTTAGCGATGCGCCGTGGAACGCGCTGCTGGGGCTCGATCCGAGGACGCTCATGCGCACCGCCGACATCGGCTTTCGAGGAGAAGTGCTCAAGCTCGCGGCCTTCGATCCGCCTGGGGCACCGTACCCCGAGCCCCGGGCCTCGAACGATCCCTGGTTCGAGCACGTGGCGCTGGTCGCAGGCGACATTCAGGCGGTGTGGTCGCATCTCGAGAAGACCGGCCCCGAAACCGTCACCGCAGGCGGTCCCGTGCTCCTGCCGCCCAACACCGGCAACGTGACCGCTTTCAAGTTTCGCGACTCCGAAGGCCATCCCCTGGAGTTGATCGCCTTTCCGCAAGGGGTCGGCGACCCGCGCTGGCAACAGGGGGGCGCCGGTATTCGCGGGTTCGATCACACCGCCATTGCGGTAAGCGATCTCGAGCGGAGCCTGGCATTCTATACCGGGCTGCTGGGGATGCGCGTGGGCGGGCGCTCCTTGAACCAGGGCCTGGAACAGGATCGGCTCGACGGTCTTTCGGGCTGCCTGGTCAACGTGGTGGCGCTCCAGCCCTTCTCCCAGCTGACGCCCCATGTGGAGTTACTGCACTACCGGTCGCCGCCTGGGCGGGCCTCCGTCATGCCGCCGCATGCGAATGACGTGGCCTCGGTGCGCCAGGTTCACAAAGTAGACGACCTGCCAACGCTGGTGCGGCGCCTCCAGTCGGATGGGGCCGTCTTCGTCTCCGATGGCCTCGTGAGCCTCGCGGACGGGGGCAATGGGGCCGCCGTCAGGGACCCCGACGGGCACATGATTGTACTATTGGACTAGATGTCGGTGGGCCCAGTCCTTTTGAGCTATTATTGCGGGAGACTGTGGAGTCTGCTATTTCCCGGGGATGCAACGCTGCCGCGACGTGGCGCGAGGCGATTGCCAAGCAACGACAAGATTTAGGGGGATAACCGAATGCAAATTGATCCCAAAGAGGGCCACCAGGATATGGACTACGCAGAGCACATGGGAACCTACAAGACGTTCTGTGGGCTGATGCTGTGGGGTACGATCGCCTGCGTAGTGCTTATTGCGGCCATGGGGTTCTTCCTAACCTAAGCTCGGGCAACCGGCTTATCGAAGGCGCGTCGCCTTCTTATTCCAAAACCCGATAGCGCTTGGGGGAACGCCTGTACTGAACCGGCGTGCCTGCGGCGAAGGGAGCCACGATGATTACAATTGGCATACCCGCTGAGGGTCCCGAAGAGCCTCGGATCGGCCTCAGCCCTGAGTCGGTGAAGAAGCTGGTGAAGGCCGGGGCCAAAGTCACCGTACGGTCGGGCGCGGGGCTTCGATCTCATTTTTCCGACGACCAATACCAGGAGGCCGGCGCTTCCATCGCCAAGAGCGATGAAGACGCTGTCGCCGGCGCCGATGTGGTCTTCACGGTCCGGCGTCCGCCGGTCGCGCTGGCCAAGGCCATGGAGAAGGGCGCGTCCCTGGTCGGGATGCTGGATCCGTTTTCGGATGCCGACGGCCTTGACGCCCTGGCCAAGACCGGCGTTTCGCTGTTCGCCATGGAGCTGATGCCGCGCATCACGCGCGCGCAGAGCATGGACGTGCTGTCCTCGCAGTCGAACCTTGCGGGCTACAAGGCCGTGGTAGATGCGTCCGCCGCTTTCGAGCGCGCCCTGCCGATGATGATGACCGCGGCGGGCACCGTGCCGGCCGCGCGCGTGTTTGTCATGGGGGCGGGTGTTGCGGGCCTTCAAGCGATCGCCACGGCGCGCCGGCTCGGTGCGATCGTGACCTCGACGGATGTGCGTCCCGCCGCCAAGGAACAGGTCGAGTCTCTCGGCGCGAAATTCATCGCCGTCGAGGACGAGGAGTTCAAGCAGGCCGAGACCTCCGGCGGCTACGCCAAGGAAATGTCCGATGAGTACAAGAAGAAGCAGGCGGAGCTTGTCGCGAACCACGTAAAGAATCAGGACATCATCATCACGACGGCGCTCATTCCGGGACGCCCGGCGCCCAAGCTGATCTCGACGGCGATGATCGAAAGCATGCGGCCTGGCTCCATCATCGTGGATCTCGCCGCCGAGCGCGGCGGAAACGCGGAGCTGACCAAGCCGGGCGAAATCGCCGAGCACAGGGGCGTGCGCATCTTCGGCCAGCTGAACTTGCCGGGCAGAGTGCCTGTCAACGCCTCCAGCCTCTATGCGCGGAACCTTCAGGCGTTTATCGAGCCGTTCATCGACAAAGAAACCAAAGAGCTCGCCATCGATTGGGACGACGAGCTGGCCGTGGGCACCGCTATCGCCCGCGACGGCACCATCGTCAACGAGCGGGTTGCCGGAGGACTGACATCATCCGGAGGAAAGGCATCATGATGACTAGGACCCTTTTGATGGGGATCATCGTTGCGGGGCTGGCGCTTACCTTTGAAGCGTTTTTGCCGGGCGCGGCGCATGCGGCCGAAGCGGCTGCAGAAGACGGCGGCCACGACTTCATCTCGCAGTTCTCGATTTTCGTAATGGCCGTGTTTGTCGGCTACTACGTGGTTTGGAGCGTGACGCCGGCGCTGCATACGCCGCTCATGTCGGTGACGAACGCCGTCTCCTCGGTGATCGTTGTCGGCGCGCTGCTCGCGGTCGCAGTCGAGGCCGGAGACGCGGTTGCCTCTTCCGGTCACTGGCTGGCGAAGATTTTGGGCTTCGTTGCCCTGATCCTGGCCTCGGTCAACATCTTCGGCGGGTTCCTGGTGACGCAGCGCATGCTCGCCATGTACCGGCGTAAAGACCGCTAGGGGGATTGAACAGCATGTCCTCCGACCTCGTCGCACTGCTCTATCTCGTCTCGGGCGTTCTCTTCGTTCTCGCGTTGCGGGGCCTGTCCTCGCCGGAGACGTCGCGCCAGGGCAACTACATGGGCATGGCTGGTATGGCCATCGCCGTTGTCACAACGCTGGCCGTAGCCCGTCCGGAATCGGGCCTGTCATGGGCTATGATTCTCGGCGGTATCGCCATTGGCGGGACCATCGGCGCGGTCATCGCGCGCCGGATCCCGATGACGGCGATGCCCGAACTGGTCGCTGCCTTCCACTCCCTGGTGGGTATGGCTGCCGTCCTGGTGGCGGCCGCGGCCTATTACGCGCCGGAGGCGTTCGGCATCGGCGCGCCGGGCAACATCCGTGTGGCGAGCCTCGTGGAAATGTCCTTGGGCGCGGCCATCGGCGCGGTCACCTTCACCGGCTCGGTCATCGCCTTCGCCAAGCTATCGGGCCGCATGTCGGGCGCATCGATCCTGCTGCCCGCGCGGCATCTCATCAACATTGCACTCGCGATCGCTCTGATTGTCTGCGTCGTGCTGTTCTGCCAGGAGCAGACGCCGTTCTATTTCTGGGCGATCGTCGGATTGTCGCTGCTGCTGGGCGTGCTCATCATCATCCCCATCGGCGGGGCCGACATGCCCGTCGTGATCTCGATGCTCAACTCGTACTCGGGCTGGGCGGCCGCCGGTATCGGCTTCACGCTGGGCAACACGGCGCTGATCATCACCGGCGCGCTGGTAGGCTCGTCGGGTGCGATCCTGTCCTACATCATGTGCAAGGGCATGAACCGCTCCTTCATCAGCGTCATTCTCGGCGGCTTTGGCGGCGAGACCGCTGGCCCTGCGGGTGACGGAGAGCAGAAGCCGGTTAAGCTCGGCTCCGCCGAGGATGCCGCCTTCCTGATGAAGAATGCGGAGAAGGTCATCATCGTACCGGGCTACGGCATGGCCGTGGCCCAGGCGCAGCATGCGTTGCGCGAAATGGCCGATGGTCTGAAAGACGCGGGCGTCGAGGTCAAATACGCCATTCACCCGGTCGCGGGCCGCATGCCCGGCCATATGAATGTGCTCTTGGCCGAGGCTAACGTTCCGTATGACGAGGTATTCGAGTTGGACGATATCAACTCGGAATTTGCCCAGACCGACGTGGTCTACATCATCGGTGCGAACGACGTGGTCAATCCGGCGGCGGAGGACGATCCGACTTCGCCGATCTACGGCATGCCCGTGCTGCAGGTCTGGAAGTCCGGGACCGTGCTATTCAACAAGCGCTCCTTGGCCTCGGGCTATGCGGGTATCGACAACCCGGTCTTCTACAGAGACAACACCATGATGGTGCTGGGCGATGCCAAGAAGATGACCGAAGAGATCGCCAAAGCGCTGTAGCCAGTCTCGTCGGCGAGCCGCTGGGGAAACACCCCGGCGGCGCTCCGGGTCTAAAGCGGGGCCCTAGGGTGCCGCCGCACGCTCGTTAACCACCCAAAAGAAAACGATAAATCGTCAAGATCGGGCCGGGAATCGCCCATTTTGCGGCTGCAATCGGCGCCTAATCCGCTGCGCGTTGCCGCTTGCGCGATGCAATTTGTGAGAGCCACCCATTGACTCTCGCGCTGACCCAACCACCTAGCATGGGATCGAGACGCCTCCTTTTATAAGGTTAAGCAGATATTTCCGAGATGAAGGTCTTCATTAGACAAGCATAAACCCTGGTGCTGAGAGTTAGCCCTAGTGTTCCGTCGAGTGGATGGACTCTTCAAGCGCCATTCATAACTGGTCCCTTATTTGTGGACCGATCAAGAATAAAGAAAAGAGAGGCGTTGGCGGGCTCATGTTGAACCTTTTTCTAGCTCTTTTGATCATTTTTGCGCTGTTTTGCCTCGTGGCGAGACTGCTGCACCGCTATTTCATCTATGTCCCCGATCGCACGCGCATCGATCCGCGCGAAGCAGGTCTGACAGGCGTCGAGGAGATCGTCTTCAAGGCGCACGATGGCAAAAGGCTAGTCGCCTGGTACCGGCCGGCTGAAAAGGGCAAGCGCACGCTTCTGTACTTCCCGGGCAATAGCGGCAACGTGGCCGCGCGCGCCGGCAAGGTCAAAGCCATCGCCGCGGACGGCTATGGCGTTTTCATCGTCAACTATCGCGGCTATGGCGGATCGGGCAGCCGTCCCACCGAGAAGCGCTTGGTGAAGGACGCCGTGAGCGCCTTCGACACCCTGCGCGGGCTCGGCGTGCCGCCCCGCGATGTCGTCGTCTATGGCGAGTCGCTCGGCACCGGGGTTGCAGCCCGGGTCTGCCTGCAGCGCGAGGCCGAGGCCCTTGTGCTGGAATCGCCGTTCACCTCCGTGGTGGATGTGGGCAAGCTGGGCTGGCCGCTCCTGCCGCTGAAGCAGATCATGGTCGATCAGTACCGCACGATCGACCGCATCGGTTCTGTGACTGTGCCTGTGTTCATTGTGCATGGCGGCCGCGATTCAGTCATTCCGCTCGATATGGCGCGCCGGGTGTTTCATGAGGCCAACGAGCCTAAGACCATGACGGTCGTGCCGCGGGCTGGGCATAATGATCTCTTCGAACAGGGGGCCTGGGCCCGGGTGAGTGACTTCCTGGCCGGTCTGGAGACCGAGGCCGTGGCTGCCGAAGTGCAAAGCGAGGCCCGGGCGGGCCGTCCGGTGGAGGTTCCAGCCGCCGCCGCCGCCGAGCACTAGAGGCGCGTCTGCGTATCGACATCTCCGCTCGCGCGTAGACGGATACGTGCAGACACGACAAAGCCGGGAAGACTGTTCCCGGCTTTTGGCAGCGCTTTAGCGTTTTTGAAAAGTTGCCTTAGCGGCGACCGCGGGGGCGTGCGCCCACACCCGATTCACGCTGGGCCTTCTTGCGGGCCAGCTTCCGCGCGCGGCGGATAGCCTCGGCCTTCTCGCGGGCACGCTTCTCGGAGGGCTTCTCGTAATAGTTACGGAGCTTCATCTCGCGGAAGATGCCTTCGCGCTGCATTTTCTTCTTCAGAGCCCGGAGGGCCTGATCGACATTGTTATCGCGAACGACGACTTGCACGCGTCTTAAATCTCCGAATTAGCGTTGATTTTGGGATTGGACAGGAGCCGAAGCAACCCATTTGCGGATTACCTGAATCGCGCATCCATCGGTGCTCTAGCAAACCTGCGGCGGGTTGTCCAGACTGCGGGTGCGTTTGGCGCCTATACTTTCGGCGCAATCCTGGTGACGTGGCCCATCTTGCGTCCCGGGCGCGCTTCGGCCTTGCCATACAGGTGCAGGGCGGCGCAGGGTTCGGCGGCGTCTTGGCGCCAGGCATCCACGTCGTCTCCGATCAGATTGGTCATGACCGCATCGCTGTGGCGGGTGACATCGCCTAGAGGCCAGCCGCAAATCGCCCGGATGTGATTTTCGAACTGGCTGACGAGACAGGCATCTTGCGTCCAGTGTCCTGAATTGTGGACGCGCGGCGCGATCTCGTTCACGGCAAGCGATGGGGTGGCCCCGCCTGTCTGGAACATCTCCACGGCGAGGACGCCCACATGGCCGAGGGCCTCGGCGATATTGCCGGCGATCGCTTGTGCCTCATTCTCGAGCGCGCTCGTCATGTTGGCCGGGACCGTGCTCGTGTCGAGTATGCCGCCTTTGTGGACATTCTCGACCACGTCGTAGTAGCGCATGCCGCCGTCCTGGCCGCGCACGGCAATCACGGAGACCTCGCGCTCGAACGCGACCATGCCTTCCAGGATCGCGGGCGCTTCGCCGATCGACTCCCAGGCACTCTCGGCTCCGCAGAGCGTGTGGATTCCTGCCTGCCCTTTGCCGTCATAACCGAAGCGGCGGGTTTTGAGCAGGGCGGGGGGCGGCACGCGCAGGATGGCGTCTTTCAGATCGGCAAGGGTCGCCACGGGCGCATAGGGTGCGACGGCGATGCCAAGGCCGCTGATGAAGTCCTTTTCGGCAAGCCGGTCCTGGGCGACCTCAAAGGACTTGACCGGTGGGAATACGCAAGCGGTGCGCCCGGCGGCTTCCAGCGCCATGGCCGGCACGTTCTCGAACTCGCATGTGACCACGTCGACCCGTTCGGAAAAGCGTGCGACGGCGTCCAGATCGTCATAGGCGCCGACAGCTGTGTCGGCGGCGACGTCGAAGGCCGGCGCGCCCGGCGTGTCATTGTAAATGTGCGTCCTGAGGCCGAGCCGGCTTGCGGCGACCGATAGCATCCGGCCGAGCTGACCGCCGCCCAGAATGCCAATCGTGCTGCCCGGTGGCAGCGGATTGTCAATCATCATCCTCGACGGTCTCGGCGACCGCTTCGGTCTGGGCGCTGCGCCAATCTGCCAGGCGCGCCGCCAGTGCCGCGTCCGACAACGCCAGGATGCCGGCTGCAAGAAGCCCCGCATTGGTTGCGCCGGCCTTGCCGATGGCAAGCGTACCCACAGGCACGCCGCCCGGCATTTGCGCGATGGAGAGGAGGCTGTCGAGCCCCTTCAGGGACTTGCTTTCCACGGGCACGCCGAGGACCGGCAGCTCGGTCATGGACGCGGCCATGCCCGGCAGATGCGCCGCCCCGCCGGCGCCGGCGATGATGACTTTCAAACCGTGGCCGCGTGCACCCGACGCATAGTCGTACAGCCGCTGCGGGGTGCGGTGGGCCGAGACGACTTTCGTCTCGTAGGACACCTCGAGGGCGTCCAGAATTTTTGCGGCTGCCTTTAGGGTGGGCCAGTCCGACCGGCTTCCCATGATGATGCCGACGGAGGGGGTCGCCTCACTCATGCTTTCGCTCATTAAAAAAACCGCCCGGAGGCGGATCGCGGAAAGCGCGCGATTATAGGCTTGCCGGGGGGCTTGGCAAGGCGGGTTTGGGCTGGTTTTGGCGTCAGGCTTAAGGGGCGCGGGTTCTTAACCCGCGGGGATGCCGAAACGCAGAAGCCAAGCGCGGAAAAAGACGTCATGATCGGGCTCCGTTTTCCAGATCAGCCCCACAAACCGCGAGTGAGCCAAATGTCCGAATCTGCCGCCACACCTCGAGCCAACCAGCTGATGCAGCTGTTCCTTTTGGGAGCCGCCCTCCTGGTCGTGCCCATCGCGCTCAATTACGGGCTCGTGCCGTCCACGACCCTGCCGATGTTCCTGACCATGCCGGATTTGAGCACGGACCAGACCCATATCTACCGGGGCGTGATGTGCCTTTATCTAGGGGTCGCGCTGTTCTGGGTTGTCGCAGCCTTCAAACCCGAATGGCAGCGCGTGGCTGTGATCACGGCAATCGGCTTTGCCTGGTCCATCGCGGCCGGGCGCATCATCAGCCTCATTGTCGATGGCTGGCCGAGCCCGCTCCTGCTGTTTTATCTGGGCATCGAGATACTCGCCGGGCTGCTGGGCCTTGCCGTGCTGGCAGCCGCGGACCGGAAGCTCAAGCAATAATATCGGGAAGCAGTTCGTCCTCAATCCGGAAGATCTCGTCTCTCAGAAAGAGCTTCTTCTTTTTAAGTCGCTTGAGCTGCAATGCGTCCGCGCGGCCTGACTGTTCCAGCGCGTTGATCGCACTATCCAGGTCGCGATGCTCTTGTTTGAGCCTGCTCAGTACAGCCCGAAGCTCGCGGATCTCCTCGCTCTCCATCGGGCGCTCCTTTACCGTGTGGCGGGAGTATCTTGCCGAACGCCGATGGGTTCAAGTGCATGTCCACAGGATCGACCCGGGGCGACTTGTCCTGTACGGGCGCGGTCGTGATTAGACAAGCGAAGGCCTCTTTGGCAGAATAGTTACATCGACAATTCAATCTGGAGGTTCGGTATGGCACTAGACGCGCATCTCGATGAATTGGCTGAAAAACACCGCGCTTTGGATCGAAAGATCGACGAGGAACAAGGAAGGCCCACGGCGGATGCCATCAAGATCGCCGAGCTGAAGCGCCGGAAACTCCATCTGAAAGATGAAATTGAACGCTTGAGACACGGTGTCCCGCACTAGGTCTTAAAGATCCTCGGTCTCGCGTCTGGAGACCGAGTCGACAGGATCGGTTTTTCGCCGCGCCGAGCCCCGCGGGACATTCGCGAGGCTCCGCCCGGCCTATAGTTTTTATTGCCGCGTTTATGTAGCAGAGCGCTACGGCGTGGCTTTTTATTGGGCGCTAGCCTGGGAGCGCCGTCATCCTTGACGTAGGTCAGTGCCGCTGGACCGAGCTGCGCTACCGCTTTAGAACGGTCGGAAACAAACTTGAGATGGGTGCTATGCGGGCAGGACGAAGCGGTTTCCACAGGCGCGGAGTGTTTGGATCGAAGCTCGCCGTCCCGATTCGGGTGGCGGTCATGATGGCCGTGGCGGCCTTGATGGCAGAACCCGTTTTGGCGGCCGAGAAAGACCTGACCAATAAGGGCGAGGTGATCGTGCGGGAGAACTGCGCCCGCTGCCACGCGATCGGGCAGACCGGCGAGAGCGCCAACGCTGAAGCGCCGCCCCTCCGCGTGTTGTCTCAAAGTTACCCTGTGGAGAGTCTGGCCGAATCGCTGGCGGAGGGCATCATGTCTGGCCATCCTGATATGCCCGTCTTCGTTTTCAAGCCGCACGACGTGGATGCGATCATCGCCTATCTTGAGTCGATCCAGGTCCCGGCAGATGCCGCCCCCTCTGATGCGACACCGTCCGCGCCCGGCGAGTCCGAGGCGATGGATTCCAAAGGATAATTGGATAAGAGGCCAGCACCTCTCAAACGTCGGCAGCACCTTCCGGCCACATCAGCCAGTCGCGGGCTTCGGCGATCTGGTCGGGATCGAAATGTTCGACCTCGCAGGTGATGAAGGGCGAGACGAAGCGGGACCACAAATTCTGGACATGCGGGTCGCAGACGATGGCGATACGGCTGAAATCCTTGAGGTGGCGCAGGCTGAACTTGATGTCGTGCCACAGCGCGGTGGCGTCCATGCCCTCAAAGTCCGAGATTTGCTCCAGAACGCGGACTTGACCGTGGCGCGCGATGAACGCCTCTAGTTTTTGCGCGAGGCGGTCGAACTCCTCAGTCGAGACCTTGCCGCCCACGTGGATTTCGACTGCCTGGGCATTGTCGTGCTCGACATAGGACAACATAGAACGATCGCACTTCTCGATTGGCGGCTGGGTAAGTCGGAACAGTCTTCTCTCGCAGGCGTTGGAATGGTCAAGATCATAGCCTCCGGCAGACCGAATTCAGGTGCAAGGTCTGGCAGGTCCGGGGCCTCAAAAAAAGAGGCTGCGGCTCGGTGCCGCTTCATAGAAATTTAGGGTTAACGGCGACAGAATACTGGCTTAAGACACGCAATTGCCGCCTTTTCTCAGCCTAATGCGGTTGAAGAGTGGAGTTACCACCATCAAGAAGCTAATTTTCTTCTCTGCGAGTTTGTCCATCGTCGCGCTGGGCGCGGTGTGGATGATGCTGTTCCAAGAACCGATCGCCGACACGATGACGAAGGCGCCGCCGCCCAAGAAGCGGGCGCTCGCCTATGAGCAGGCCCTCGCAGTACAGCTGCGTGAGGAGGCCGAGGCGGCGGACGCTGAGAAACAGAGGGAGCAGAAGGCGAAGGACGCCGGCAAGGACGCGACGAAGACCAATGGCGCCTCCGAAAGCACCGCGTCCGCGATGGTGAAGAACTCAGGCGCCCCGGCCGCGAACCAGGCCGCACCCCAACAGAATGCCGCGGCTCTGCCGCAGCCCGCAGGGCAACCTCAAGCGGCGCCGGGCGCGCCTGCTCCACTGCCTTGGCTGACTCAGCAGCCCGGGGGCAATGCGCCTGCCGGTGCCGCTGCACAAGGGCAAGCCGCCGGGCCTAACAGTCAGCAAGGAAACTTCTTCGACGCGCCACAGCAGAACGGGGCTGGGCAGAACCAGGCTTACCGTCAGCCCCAAGCTTACGGCGGGCCGCCGCCTGTCGGGCAGCAGCCTCCCTACGGCCAGCAGCCGCCCGCAGCGCAAGGTCAACCTTACGATCGAACCGCGTCGTACGACCCGAATCTGAATGGCGGTCAGAATCGTTACCAAGCTCCAGGACCCCAGGGGACCGCTCAGGGCGGTTACCCGGCCTATCCCGACCAGGGGCAGCCTGGTGCCCAAGGTCAGTACCCACAACAAGGTCAGTATCCTCAAGGGCGGTACCCGCAAGGTCAGTATCCTCAAGGCGCTCAAGGGCAGTACCCGCAAGGTCAGTATCCTCAAGGCGCTCAAGGACAGTACCCGCAAGGTCAGTATCCCCAAGGCGCTCAAGGACAGTACCCGCAAGGTCAGTATCCCCAGGGCCCGGGTTATGGCGGCGCGTCACAAGAGGAATGGGCGAAGATCGTCGTGTCCGGTTCGGGCATGCGCCTGACGGCGTCCGAGGAGTCGCCGGTGCTTTTCGCCTTTCCCTATGGGCGCGATCTGAAGGTCGTTTCCCGTAACGGCGATTGGGTCGAGGTGACCGATCCCAACAGCAATGCCAAGGGCTGGATCCAGGCCTATGCGCTGGCGCCATCGTCGGGTCCGGTGCCATACGATCAGGCGGGAGCCTATGCCGAGGAAGAACTGCGCCAGGAGCGCCGTCGGCCCAAGAGGCGCGGAGGCTTCGCAGACATGATCAACCGCGCCTTCGGCAATTGATCTGAGCCTTACGGCTTAGCGCCCTGAACTCGTCTCGCAGACTTAGTCTCTTTGACTTAGGCTTCGCGCGTCACGCTGACGACGTCTTGTTGCGCCGGGGCTTAGGCTTTGCGGATTTGGGCTTCGCCTTTTTTGCCTTCGCCGCGCAGGCGATAAGATGGGCCGCTCGGGCCCATTCGGCGAGCTCGTCCGGCTCCTCGAGCAGGCGTGGCGGAACCTCCCAATAAGACATTGAGATCGGTTTT
>Ga0209013_10000619_pt1 | contig 32147 bp, 35 predicted proteins | sample Cruoilmetagenom2_FD_187291 | JGI IMG/M metagenome (GOLD analysis project Ga0209013, IMG submission 187291) | Oil polluted marine microbial communities from Coal Oil Point, Santa Barbara, California, USA - Sample 2 (SPAdes) (version 2) | ecosystem: Environmental > Aquatic > Marine > Oil seeps ...
TAAACCAGCGATTAGCGTTCCAGTTAAAGCCATCGAACGGGCTTGCTTTCCTTTATAACCAAAAGCCGCTATTGCTGCTATAAAAATAGGTGCACAAAAGATTCCAGTTACTACATCCCCCGTTTGATAAGCACTGATGAAAGCATTAGAGAAAGCATTTTGTATTTCTGTTTCAACTGGTACACCAATTGGATCAAAAATACCTTTTCCAACAATAAACAATAGAATAATTACTAGCAAAGGTGTGAGAATTTTGCCTATTTTATCAATAACATTCGATTTATCCATAGCAAAATAAAAGCAGATAGCAAAAAACACAATAATCGTAACTAAAGAGGGAACCTTTGGAAATAACTGATGAACTCCAAGCTCATGTGTTGTTGCAGACATTCGCGGAATAGTCACTAGCATTCCAATGCCAACCATCAATAACAAGTTAAAGACTTTATAAAACCATGGACTAATGGGTCTCGTTAAATCCTCAAATTTCCCACCTGCATTTAAAATGGCAACCACCGATAAAAGAGGAAAAACAATACCAGTAATACAAAAACCTATTAATGCTAATACCCACTCAGTTCCCGAAACATTTCCAATGGAAGGCGGAAATATTAAATTACCAGCACCAAAGAAAATTGCAAATAATGCAAACCCCACTAATAGACTGTGATAAGTAGATTTTTTCATTTCTTTTTCCTCTTTTCTATCTATTTTCTATCCAACCCATATGAAAGCCCTTACAAAATAAATAACTTTCAATGAATTTAGATGTTAAAATAAATACTTTATTTTTGTATTGTTGTTTTTATCTTAATTAATATTTCCAAATAAAAAAAGGAGGTAAATTTTTCACCCCCTTCGTAAAAATATTTTTACCTCAATTCGTATTTTTCCATTTTATATTTTAATAATTGTTTGGAGAGACCTAACCTTCTAGCAGTTTCTGCAAGTTTTCCTCCGGTATTATTTAGTTCTATCTCAATTAAACTTTTTTCATATTCTTCTACTTTATCTTTTAGATTAAATTTATTATCCGAGAGATTTATTTTCTTCAATATGCTTGAGAAATCCCTTATTTTCGCTGGTATATCATTTAAGCTAATTTCTTTTGAGCTTGCAATATTATATGCAGTTTCTATAGCATTTTTTAGTTCTCTCACATTACCTGGCCAATTATATTGTTGAAAAGCAAGTAACACCTGATCATCCAATTTTTCAATTTTTATTTGCATATGACGATTATAAAAATCGATGAAATAATGAATAAGCGCATTAATATCCTCTTTACGTCCAGATAAACGTGGTAAATCTAATTGAAAAACACTTAATCGGTAATACAAGTCTTCACGTAATAATTTGTCTTCCATTAATTTATCTGTATTTTCATTTGTTGCCGCTATTACTCGAATATTCAAATGAATATCCTGTTTTCCACCAACTCTTCGAATGAGTTTGTCTTCTATTACTCTTAATAACTTAGCTTGAAGTTTAATATCTAAAGCACTTATTTCATCTAAAAAGACTGTTCCCCCATTTGCTTGCTCTAACATTCCAATAATTTCGGGGGTGGCAGATAAAGGATCTTTCTCCGTTCCGAATAGTTTATGTTCCATGAGAGTTGGTGGTATTTCACTAGAATTTATAGAAATAAATGGTTGCGCATAGCGATTACTTAGATTGTGAATAGATTGTGCAACAATTTCTTTACCAGTTCCCGTATCCCCATTTATCAATATTGTTGAATCGGTACCAGCAACTTTTTTAATCTTTTCCTTTATTTCATCCATCACATTGCTTTGAGAAACAAGATTATCAATTGTATATATGGTATTGTTCTTACGATATATTTTATGACTAGCAAATTGCTCGAGTAATTGTATATTTTCTTTCTGATAGTAATGCTTCGAAAATTCTATAGCTCCTACGATTGAGGTTCCATTATGAATAGGGAAGGTAGAACTTCTAGATGTATATGTAAAGCCATTATTGGATGTTAGTTCTTGTTCGGTATTCCATAATGGTTCACCCGTTTTTAAAACCGACATTAAAGTACTTTTTTCGATTGGTAAGTTTTTATAAAAGGAAGTTACGCTTTTTCTTAAAAACTCTTCTGGTTTGAGCCCAATTTGCTTCAAAATATGTAAATCTGCTAAATCATAGAAAATTGTTATACCATTTTCATCAACTACTAATACATTATCATATTCAGATAAATGTGTGAGTTCTTTTAAATTCATGCATTCATCGATCCTTTCCTACTTAAGCACTAAGTGGTTCAATCTATTTTTAACAAGTTATTTACTATCCATTACATCAATCAAACTTTTTTACTGATGCGGGAAATTTAATGGCTCAATAATTAATAAATGCCTAGTATTGTTGATGTTTTTAATTATTAAGTTCGACCTCTGCTGCTAACGTAACTTCTACTTTCTAATAAACTAAATAGTATAACAGCCACAACGAATAAAATGGAATAATAAAAAGGATTCAATTTGTCGTCTTATTTATAAAGACTGCTTTCACAACAGCACCCGGTAATTGAATGTCATCATTTCAAGCTCGTTTTAATCCCCTTTTATATATTATAATCATCTCTCGAATTACAGTATTTCCTCATTATTCCTAAGAAACCTTTTTGTTTTCATTCATGGTGTCTGTGATTTCACCTAATGGCCATGATCAACCTAAAAGCATATTATCTAAACCAGTTCATAGGTTCAATATAAAAAAAAGGCGCTTTTCTCCTTCTTGAAGTAAAGTTAACCGTTCGTATTATATAAAATTCTACATATCAGCCCAAGAAATTTGTATTCACTTCGGTTTCGGAAATATCACTATCTACACATTTAACAAAGTATGCCTTTGCTCTTGGTCTGGAACTAACAGAATGATGGGTTGGTTAATCCTTCTCCGAACCAACAAATTGAACCAGCACTTAAACCTGCTAGTATAATCCCCATTCTTTCCATAAAACAAGCATATTTCTGGTATTTCCACCTCCGACATAAATTACATCATGCTCAAGAACATAGCTTTCTAGATCACTAAATTCTGGCTCAAATAATGATAAGTGGGATGGTTTGCAAGGAAGAGTCTTAAATGCCTTATAAAATCTCTCAATATAATTTGTTTGGTCTCCACTTGGTGTAGGAACAAAACATACTTTCGATAAATCCTTCTTAACTTGAGTTAAAATGTATTTGTCGAGTAAAAGGTTTTCTGGCTCCATAGAAAAACCTCCACCGCCCATTGCAATAATCTGTCTCATTTCTATTCCCTCCCGTGGGTGATTGAACAACAATACAATACAGATTCAAAATCCCACATAAAAAAGGTGTTTGCTGCTATCAAGACAGTACTCCTCGATTGGGAAAAACCCAACTTCTAAACTCTCAGGAGAGTAGTTAATTTGCCACCAATAGGCTTGGCTAAAAAGAGAGTATTACAAATGGACTTTCTCACATTTTGAAATATCCCACAGAATTCAAGACCTTCAATATCTATCCCCGGCTCCTCTTTAGTTTCCCTTATTGCAGCATCTTTCAGAGACTCACCCTCCTCAACAATTCCACCTGCATTTCCCAACCTCTCATTGGACCTTTAATTAGAAGAATTTCCTTTCGATCGTTAAGTACAATAGTTGCTGCTGAAACAAAGTGTATAGAAGGTATATATATATTTGATGTGTTTTGTTCCAAGGTCATCGCCCCTTTTTTAATAAGCTTTCTACATAATTCAATTTAGTTAAACAAATCTATTTGAAAGTAATTCAATAGTTAATTTCCTCTACCCCAAATTGTGACCATCCATCATAACCCATTTTTTCATACTTTAAAAATCCATGAGGATTTACTTCATGGATATTTAATACAATGACAGCTTTCGATGGTTCCGCAGTAGAAAAATAAGCTAAACTATCCAATGCTTTTCCACCATTATCAATGTAATAATGCAAATATAAACTTGTATCACTTGATTTTATTTCTTTACTGCTCCCAGATATTTGGGATAATTCTCCAGCTTTTAGACTTTGTATCGTTCCTACCTCTTTAAAATCCGTCTGATTAACGCTATATGAAAATATAAGTTCTGGGAGACTTTGATTACTCAAATTATTTACCTCAATAGTAACTCCTTTATCATATTTCCTATACTTCCCTTGGTCTTTCATTTCCCAAGCATAAAACAACAAATATATACACATTGCATTCATAAACACCGCTAATGTAGTTAGAAGAGCTATATATCTTTTCTTCAAAACAAGACCTGCTTTCTTTATAGGGCTAATAACAAGATATTAGACAACTAAAGATATTCTTAGATTTATTGAACGAACATGCTGCGTTAGGACAAGTAGACACGATTCTAACGCAGCCATCTCTATCTCATCCCTCCTACTGGATTTCAATTCCAGCTTCTTTAAAAGGTTCTAACACTTTTGGAGAACACATTGAGATATAATCCACTGTTTTCAAATTTTTTAGATTCTGAAAGCCTTCAATAGATGCCACATCAAACAAACTATCCTCACCATCCCAATCTGGTTTTAGGATATGATAAATTTCATTACCTCCATCGAAGCAAAGGTACTCAATTTGATGCAAGTCACTTATTTCTAAAGTTAACTCTTCTAAATATTCTCTGATTTCATCAATTGGACCTTCTCCAGAATACCAGTCAAAAATGTTTGTATATTTATCTTTTAAGTCTGTTAATTCCTTTGAAAATAGTGGCTCTTTATCTAATAAAGCTTCAATTACCACTAATTTGAAATTAAAATCTTTAAACATCTTACTTTTGTCCATTACCCTTCCCCCCAATGTCCTATAACCTAACCTGTTTTTTTCTGTAATAATTATTCTTATATTGCGATCATCACTATAATTTTATTGAATTATCCTTGTCTTTTAGTTGGATAAAGCATTGTTTGTACTAATATTTGGTATTCTAGCTTCTATATAACTTCTAACTAATTTCCACTCATTAATGTTATTTTTTTTGAACGTTTGAAAGAACATATTGGCTGTTTCTAAACTTTTACCTTGAGCAACCATAGTAGCTGATATAATTGCCATAGTTTCAGTTTCTCTCAAAGGAATAATTGAAATTACATTTATATTCCAATGTGCATTATTTTCTTTAACAAATTTAAAACCTTGTTCCCATCCATCAATTGATTCCTCATAACCAAAGTCAACTATATTTCCACCTTCTATTTCTCTTGCTTCATAATCTTGTGATATTAAGTTCTTCAAGTTCGTTAAAGATGAATCTCTCCATACATTCAAATATGTATCTAATTAAAAACATTGAAAATGAGTTGTGCACTAAAAAACCTCCTAAGTTTGTTATAGTTATAATTCTATATCAGAAGAAATATTCCTTTATTACTAACCTCTGCGTTAGTTAACAAGAAAAAAGCTTTACTCCATCTTGAAGTAAAGCACCCATTCGTGAGCAGTATTAACGTTCCTAATTTCATGAATATCGTTTTTTATATCCATTTTAGTTATCTATAATTTCTATTTTCTTTCCATGACCTGCCCCTGATAAACTTGTATTCATTTCTTCATGCTTTTTAGATTCTCATTTATTAAGCATTTTTTATAATTTGAGCGTTTTTTAATTTACATGGAAGTTTAAGTGTAATAGTTCACATACATTAAATAGCTAGACGTACTTACCGATATTTTTAAATATAATACGATAGTCTTTTTTAAAATAAGATATCCATCCAAATTTTTAGTGCAGTGGCTAAGATCAGCACTGCCAATGTGATTTGTAGAATTTTAGTATTCATCTTTTTACCAGCCATTGCACCAAGTGGAGCGGCTATTAAACTTGCGAATATCATAATTAGAGCTGGGAAGTAATCAACCTGTCCTGTTGATATTTTCCCAATAGTTGCGCCAATGGATGAAATGAAAGTAATTGCAAGTGAAGATGCAATGGTTACGCGTGTAGGTACTTTTAATACTACCAACATAATTGGTACCAATAAGAAGCCACCAGCAGCACCTACAATACCTGAACCTACACCAACAATAAAAGCTAATACTGCGGCTATCCATTTGTTAAAAGTAACCTGATCCAAAGCGATATCATCTATCCCTTTCTTCGGAATAAACATCATGACAGCAGCAATTAAAGCCAGTATACCATAGACAATATTTATGCCGTTTTCGGACATAGATTGGGATCTGAAGCTCCCGATTACACTCCCGATCAATACACTTGCTCCCATGTATAGTATTAGTGTCTTATTCAAATACCCACCCTTTCGGTATGCCCATACTCCTCCAATAGAAGCAAATAGTACTTGCACGGCACTAATGCCGGATACCTCATGTGCACTGAATGCGGCCAACCCGAACAATGGGGGAATAAATAATAACATTGGATATTTAATAATCGAACCACCAATACCAAGCATTCCAGAAATATATGAACCTATAAAACCAATTAAGAAGATTGTAATAATAAACATTAAATCCATTTTAGTACCCCCTATATAAGAAGGGAACCTGCAGTAGGTTCCCTATTCCTATTCAACCTTTTTTAATCCAGAATTTAAATACACCGTTTTCTTCAGTAGACTGTACCAGTTCGTGTCCACCTGATCTTGACCAAGCAGCTAAATCTGCTTGTGCTCCTTTATCTGTTGCATGAATTTCTAAAACTTGACCAGTTTCCATATCATTCATCGATCTTTTTGTCTTAACAATAGGCATTGGACAAGCTAGACCCTTTGCATTTAATAATTTATCAGTATTCATATGTCTTCTCTCCTAGTTACGTTTGTTACGTTTTTAGTTCAATTTTGTTTATCGAACTGCACAACGATTAGGTCCAATTTCCATCTCACGTTGTTTCTCATCATCTGGGGTAATTTTCCCCATATTTGTTTCACGAATTTCTTGATATGAGTTTGGTTGCGGAGGCAAATTAGCGGTTACTATTTGTCTGAATTCTGCTTCATCTGTAATGTTCAAACCATGATTTTCTGCGAATAAAGTTCCTAACGGTTTAGCCACACTGCCGTCGTTATTCAGTTCCTCGATAATCATAAAGTGAGCAGGCAGTACGATTAAGTCGTCTGAGAGTTCTCTGTATCGATTATATAAAGTTTCTCTTAAATCTCCTACCCAATCCTCAGCTAAACCTGCTAGATCCGGTCTGCCTATCGAATCAATAAATAGAATATCACCAGAAAGTAAATATTTTTCATCAATTACAAATGAAGTGGAACCAATTGTGTGCCCTGGTGAATATAAGGGAAGGATATCCAACTCGGTATTACCGATTGTTACCACATTTCCCCCTTCCAATGGTGAGTACTCAAATGTAACTTCCTCCGCATCTTTGGGTGGTATCCAGTATGTTGCATTTGTAATCTCAGCAATTTTTCTTCCACCTGAAATGTGGTCAGCGTGTAAGTGTGTATCAAAAACATGGGTGATTTTAACACCAATACTTGATGCAAATTGAACATAAATACCTACATTTCTTGTTGAGTCAAAAATAGCAGCTTCTCCATTAGAAACAATCATGTATGACAAACACCCTTTTCCAAGCCGTACAAATTGGTAAATTTCTCCACCATTTTCCATATCCCCTATTTTTACAGGCTCTAAGTGTTCGCTCCACGCTTTCATACCACCTTTTAGATATGAAATTGAAAGCCCTGCCTCCGATAACATTTCAGCTACAAAAACAGATGAACCTTCTTTTGCACAGACTACTAGTACATCTTTATTTGTAGGGACTGAATCCATAATTTCTTCTACACCTTCAAGTAAATCGAAATATGGAGTATTCAAAATTTCAAAATTTTGTCCTTCTATTTTCCAATCATTAAAATCACTTTCATTCCGAACATCTAAAATAAACAATTCGTCTTTATTGATTACTTTTTCAGCAACTTCTTTAGCTGTCATTTCTTTTACTGACATCACAATACCTCCTATATTTTTATTCATTAAATTAGAATGTTAGGGTCACATTTGCGTCCTTAGCAAATTCAAGAAATTGTAAGTGATTAATTCTTTATATAAATTAAGTTCAATCCTTCGAATGTAAAGAAAATGGTTACTCCTTGATCGGTTGCAGCTGCAACACTCGCAATATTAAATACTTTGTATGCATCAAATAATCCACCATTACTTGCGATAATTGCTACTCTAATATTTACCTTTTTTAGTCCTCCATTTTGGGTAAATTTATTCACTTACTGATTTTTCAGTTGTTCCTGTCCATTCACTCATCCCCGGCACGACATTGATAACTTGTTTGAAACCCGCTGCTGTCAATCTTTGTGCAGCTAGATCACTACGGTTACCGGTACGGCAAACCACATAAATTTTGGATTCTTTATCAAATTCATTTAGGTATTCATCCAATTCACCTAGTGGAACGGACTTTGCATTCGGGATATGACTAAATGCATATTCCGCTGATTCACGTACATCCAGTAGCACTAAATCTTGCTTTGCTTCTAATTTTTGCTGTAATTCTTCATTTTTCATAGCGTTTGGATGCTTCTTTTCTCCTGTTTCTTCTTCACTTGATTTACGAAGGTAGTGTTTAAAGACTGTTCCTTCTTCAACTGTTCCAAGGTATTGATGGCCAGTACTCTGTGCCCATGCTTTCAAGTCGGCCGTTGATCCTTTATCAGTTGCTTGAATTTCCAATACGTCTCCAGATTCCAACCCATTTATCGCCTTTTTGGTTTTCACAATTGGCATTGGACATGCTAAACCTTTTGCATCAAGTACAGAATTTGTTTTAATCATATTGTATTTCTCCTTATCATTAATACCACCAGGGGTATATAAATATTTAAAAAAATTATTCAGTAGACCCTTTCCATTCAAGCATTCCACCAGTCATGTTAACCACTTTAAATCCATGATCTTCAAGTAAATTTACCGCTTTTGAACTTCTACCACCTGATCGACAAACCATGATATATTCTTTCGATTTATCTAGGTCCTGCATCTTAAATTCCACCAACCCTAATGGAATATGCATAGCTGTTGGAATTTTACCAACCTTTACTTCGTTTAGCTCACGAACATCAATAATGTTGATAGGTGATTTTTCTTTTAGTAAAGCTTCTACTTCAATCGGGTTTATCTGTTTCATAATATTAATGCCTCCTATGATTAGCGCCAAGTGCTCATTCCGCCTTTTACATTGGTGAGATTTTCAAATCCCAATTTCTTCAATACTTTAGTGGCACTGCTGCTTCTCATTCCACTTTGGCAAATTACAATTACTTCTATGTTCTTAGAGAGTCCATTTGCTTTTTTCTGAAGATCATGTAAAGGAATATTTATAAACTCTTTAATGTGGTTTCCTTTAAATTCATTTGGTGTTCGGACATCAATAAACTGTTTATTCTTTTTCAACTCGTTTTTTAATTCTGCTGTACTAATAGTACGAATACCTTTTGCTGGAACAAGTCGTTTATATAGAAACAAAGCAACAGCACCGATTAATAATAAATTCATTAATATATCCATTGTGAGGAATACCCTTTCTTCATGGAAATTATATAACATACTAGATAAATAGGTTCACATTACCTTCTTCTGCGTCTGCCAGATAAGCTGCAACACCTGCATATTCAAGGTCTTCCAGTAACTCTTGTTCTTGTAATCCCAATAAATCCATTGTCATTGTACATGCGATGAGTTTAACATCTTGTTCTTGAGCCATTTCTATTAAACTTGGTAGTGTCATAGCGTTATGCTTTTTTATGACATGCTTTATCATTTTGGGTCCCATTCCGGCAAAATTCATATTAGAAAGCCCCATATTGTCTGCGCCTCTTGGCATCATTTTGCTAAACACTTTTTCCAGGAAGCCTTTTTTCAAAGCTAATTGCTCCTTCTTACGTAGTGCATTCAATCCCCAAAAAGTATGAAAAATGGTGACTTCGTGATCGTAAGCTGCAGCACCATTTGCAATAATATAAGCAGCCATTGCCTTATCATAGTCTCCACTAAACAAAATAATTGTAGTCTTTTTCTTTTTTGTCATCTACATGTCCTCCTCCAACATTTTATACCTATAGGGGTATATACTTATTTAAAAAAATACCAATACCGGTAAGGGTATATATTATGCTAAAAAGAAAAATCCGTCAACTCTTAAGAGAAAGAGTTAAAGAACATCTTTTATCTACTTTTTATTAGTAGTTCAACTGCCTCTTTTACAAGATAATCAGTATCTTCTCCATTCTCGATGTTTTTTCGAACACATTCCTCAAGATTAGTACTTACTATAACACCCATTGTACGATCAATTGCGGTGCGTGCAGCTGATAATTGCGTGACAATATCTCTACAGTCTTTCCCCTGTTCCATCATGCCAAGTACCCCTTTTATTTGACCTTCAATTCTTTTTAATCGATTAATTACACTTTTATCGTATTCCATGTTAGCTCCCTCCTCTATTTTTATTAATTTTCTATATTTATTAACCCATATTATACCCCCTTAGGTATAGTGTCAAGCGTTTTACATTTAATAATCGAATCACAACTCTTAACAAATAAAAGTAGTATTCCAGTTCGCTGTACTTATTTCTCTAAAGCACCCCGTTAACCATCCATTCAACCAAAAACGCTTCACCACAGGGAATGAAGTTGCTAAGAAGGTCGATCAAAATATGTTGCATTATTTCCATTTTCTTATTCAAGTATCTTAAAATCTTTTTGCTTTGGTTCTTTCAAATCTTTAGTGGCACCAATATTAATGTAATCATTATCGCTGATCGAAGAACGTTCACTTCAATTTCTATTAGTGGTTCTTCATTATTACAGACTATTAATAATAGTAAAAATATACTTGCGATTAGCAAACTAAATTTTTTCATGTTTACACTCTGGAATCATCTTAAACTAACCTGCTGCGAAAGTTCAACAAGAAAAAGTGCTCTACTCCCCATTGAAGTAAAGCACCCATCAGTTCATCAGGACGAAATATTCAAATTATAATATACGAATTTGAGCATCTTACCATTCATTTCGAATTCTTCCCTACTATTAACTATTCCCTCAAATCCATTTTTCTCCAATACTCTTTGTGATGCTTTGTTATTTGTTGTTGTTTTAGCTTTAATCTGTTTTACGCCTTCGTCATTTACTGTTTCTACTAATAGTTTTAATGCTTTATTAGCAATTCCTTTATCGGTGTGTGCTTGCCCCACCCTATATCCAAGGTAACCAATTTTATCTGTTTCATCAATATCCACTAGATTTATTCTTCCTAGAATTGAGCTATCTTGATCTTTAATTAAATAGAAACATGAACCTCCAATTACTAGTTCTTCAAGTAGAGTTTCAAGTCTTTTTTTGGGTTTTAGTATTCATCTCCACGCGTCGGTACCATTTCCCCGAAAAAAGTTCTGTTTTCAAGTTCAAAATTATACAAATCTTCTGTGTCTGTAACATGTAACTTTTCAATAAATATATCCATTTGTACAAACCGCCATTCAATTTTAATAGGTTTCTACTTTATACTTAAAGTCTTTTGCTATGTTCAACATATGATCTTGCCATTCAATAAGAAAAAGTGAACTTAAGATTAATGCATTTTAATTAAAGGGACTGTATTTTTGTAGTTTCATAATATATTTTAATGCATCATGGGTATCGCTAAAAGTCACTATATTACTTAACGTTCCAATTCTAACTGCCAATTTAGGTTTAATACCAACTATAATGCATTGGACTCCTAATAATTTTAAACACTCGTATAATTTTTGAAGCGTTTGCCTTACACTATCATCAAAATTATTTATCCCACTGAGACTAACAACAACAAATTCTATACCTTTTGAGATACATTCCTCTAATACAACTGGTATTATTGTTTCTCCTCGAACCACATCAAATTCCCCTATAAGGGTAAGAGCTATCGTATTATCCCAAATATTAAGTATTGGAGTAGATAATTCATTGACTTTTTCCTCCAATCTCTTAGCTTCATCCGCTTGGCTAGTAACATCCATGAGCATTACCATGTAGCCCTTTATCTCCTGATTTTGGTCCTCTGTGCTTTTTATTGGAGTTATTACGATATCAGCAATAAAGTTGTTTTTGATATTAATCCTAGCTCTATGGCCTTTCTCTAATCCTGACATCACTTGACGTTGGTGTGCAGGTTCTTTGTGAAAGACATCCATACTCAAACCAATTAAATCATCTGAATTGGAAAATCCATATAAACGAGCAATTGAATTAAGTGATTGTCTAGCGTATGAATTTAACCAAATAACTTTATAGTCTCTATCCGCAATAATAATATTTTCGCCAATACTATCTAAAGCATCTGTGCCATCTATATTTAAGGGTAATAATCTATTGTTCACAATTTCCCCACCTTTTTTTGACATAACTCATTATATACCTAATGATTGAGCCTCCGTTAATTTAACGTCATTGATCTAAGCTGACTCCCAAAGTAAAAACACACCCAATGTCTCTAATTCTATTAAAATGGCCTTATCCCTTTAATATTACTATTCTAAGCGGAAAATGAATGTTACTGTCACAACTTCTCTTAATAATTTTGGTAAATCTTCAATCTCATTGTATTTTTTGTTGAACTAATTCAGCAGTTTAGTTTTATAAAATTTAAGGGGTAAGGGGATTAGAGAAATTGATGTAAAAACTCAACAAAGACTGATAAAAAATAAAAAAGCCACCTAAACGGTGACTTTATTTAAGTAACTCAAGTTTTGCTTCCCGATCATATCGACAAACAATCCGCCGCCTAATCCGTATGCTCCTCCGTGATTATCTGATACGAATGTATAGACACGATACTCTCCACCCGCTGGTAACACTTCTTTTCTGTTAGTGCCATCTGCATTATATGTTGCCACATCTGCGGAAAGTGTTACTATACCAATCTGTCCTTCTTTAAGTTCCGTTTTACCCCACATTACTTTTGGGGATGAATCTTCTAGTAATGCAATTTTTGCTTTAGATGGTGTTTCGTATTTTACAAATACACCATTTAATTTACTATTTTGGCCAACGTAATATTCACCGCCTACATTATACATAGGAGTATATCCTTCTGGTGTTTTGGTGGAATATACTCGATACTCTTCACCCTTCTTCAATTCACGGACAGCGCCTCCGTCATACAAAGGGTCTTTACCTATATGTATTAGTGGTGTGTCTTTTAAAATGGTAACTTTACCAATTTGACCTTTCTTTAATTCCGTTTTACCCCACATTACTTTTGTGGATGAAGCTTCAGATGTGATGCTGTACGTAAACATCGCTACCAAAGTAAATGCAATCGCTACAATCATATTTTTTTTCATTTTCTTACCTCCTGCAAAAATTGATGCATTAACTATAACATAAAATTTAGTAATATTATGATATAAATATTAACTATATATTTTTTAAATATAAAACTTAATAGTTTTTTCTCTATTTGTTTACAGGACCTCTTATCCAAATAAGATAGTTCCTTCTGTTGTACCAAAATTTAATTGTTCGAACTAAGGACTAAACAACAAAATTTTGAATATTCTTAATGAATAGTTTGTATTATGTTATACTTTTTCTTAATGAAATAGGAGGCGCAAGTCCAGTGGTAAAAAAATAAAAAAGAGAAAATCTTATATTATTTTATAATTTTTAGAATAAACATGTAGATTTTCTCTTTCATAGAATTAATATCTAGAAGAGGAGACATAACATGTTAAATAAATTCAGTGATACTATTTATTATTTATCTAATCAAGATTACAACGAACGACCAACATTAGGACTGGTATGTGGTGATCGATATAGTCTAATAATAGATTCTGGTAATTCTCCTCAGCATGCTAAGGACTTTTTACTGGAGATCGAGAAACTAAATGTTCCACCAGTTAAATATGTTGCTATAACCCATGCACATTGGGATCATTTCCTAGGAATGAATGAATTTGATGCAACTGTCATAGTTAATAGTCAAACAAACGAAATGATAAAAGAATGGCAAAGTTTATCCTATGACGATAGTTCACTTCAAAGGTATGTGAATACTAATATAATGAGTGCTATGTGTATGAAAATTGTACAAGCTGATATGCCAAACAGGGATAGTTATAAACTAAACTCTCCAGATATAATCTTTGAAAAAACATTAACTATTGATTTGGGGAATAAAATTTGTATACTTGAAAAAATCAAAAGTACTCATTCAGAGGACTCTACAGTCATCTATATTCCTGATGAAAAAGTTGTTTTTTTGGGAGATTGTGCATATGGTACAACCACTAATTCTATATTTCACTTCAAGCAATCATTGTTATTACCAATGATTAAAGATATTCAAAAATATAATGCTGAAATATTCCTTCTTGGTCATGAATCGATCTGCGATTCTACTGAAATGGCTATATATTGGAAAGAGTTAACAAGTTCAAGTCAAGTTGTAAATTCGTCCTCACTAGAAAATGCTATAGAGTACTTTAAGGTAGAAAATAAAAGGGACCCTAATGATAATGAATTATTTTTCATAAAAGCATTTATTAATGACCATATTATTCAATCACAATAATTATATAGAATACAACAATCTAATATAAAAAATAGCCATCTCCAATGAGGTGGCTTGAATTAAACTTCACCGTTACTTCAATAAGAAAAATGCTATACTTCATCTTGAAGTATAGCACCCATAAGTTTAAATTTGGCTACTAAATTATAATCTTTTTAATATGCATAAAGTAATTAAGCCATTCCTTCTTCTCTCACTTTTTTAATCTTTTCTACATACATAAATCATTTCATCACTACCTCTACTTAGAGGTGATTCTTTCCAATCTTCATAGATATGCAAAATGTCTAATCCATTTTCGCTAAGTAGCCGCTCCATTTCCTTAGGATAGGTATATCTTAAGCTAATGTTTGTTCTTCTTTCCTCTATAACATTACTATCATCCAAATACTTTCTGATTGTTGTATAGTGTTGTATTTGTTCCAGGGGATCATAATTACTAATTGTATATACATCTACTTTTTTATTCTCTACCGTATCCGTATATGTTTTCCAATACTCTTCAGTACTCTGCTGCAGTAATTCCTCTGCATTTGGAAATCTCATTTCAAATATAAATATTCCATCTTTCTCTAAATGATTATGTATAGATCTTAATACCAGATTTTGTTGTTCATTTGTATGAAAATGTTGAAATGAGTTTCCAACCATAAAAATTAACGGGCTTTTTTTATCTATTTGAAGCATTGTGCAATCTTGCTCTAACCATTCAATTTGAATAAATATTTCATTTGCTTTTTTCTTCGCAAGTTCAAGCATTCCTGCATGTATATCTACACCAATCAATTCAAACCCCTTTTGTGCCAAGGGAATAGTCATTCTTCCAGTTCCACATGCCAAGTCTATGATTGGTCCTCCTTGCTTGATGGCCCAATTGCCAAGTAAATTAAGTTCTCCAGTATAGGCATCATTTTCTATATCATATGAAATAGGATCATTGTATTCTTCTAGATTATTAACCATGTATATTCGCTCCTTCTTGAGATATCCATTGTGCTATTTCTGCTACGAATCCTAGTTCCTTCCATGCAATAATTGTGGCTACTTCTCTATGCTTTCCTTGTATTCTTGTATGAAAAGATCACCTAAAAAGTAGGCAAATCTACTGTATCCAAATTGATTAATTCACACAGCTTATTTGCCTTCTAAGTGTTTGTTAAAGCCCATCACAAAAAAACATATACCAGTTAAAGCTAATATAATACTTATGAATAAAGGGAAATATCCTATCGCAGATAGAGCCTCTGCAAATCTCCCATATCCAGTTGAATATATAGCTGTGGCAATCCATGTCATCCCAAATAAGATGATTCCTGAAAGCATTGCCGTTGCTCCTATTAATATAAATTTCAACATTCCCCCCCCTTTTCGTTTAAACCTATTGTATATATTCGACTTGATAATAGGATTTCCCTTTCCAAACAAAAAAGATGCAGTTCTGTGTATCCAAAACGGCATCTTTCAAATATTATATAATTTCTCCTACATAAATAGATTGTGGTCGGAAAATTGTATTGTCTTCAAGTTGTTCAATCGCATGAGCAGACCACCCAACCATTCGTGCAATACTGAATGTCGGAGTGAATAATTCTGCCGGCATATTAATGGATCTCATTATGGCTGCTGCATAATATTCTACATTTGTGTATAACTTCCTACCCGGTTTATATTCTGCCAGCAACTCGATAATTTCTTTTTCTGCGATTGTTGCAAGATCTAACCATGCATCTTTACCTTGAAGCTCTAAACACTTCTCCCTAAGTATAATAGATCGAGGATCTTCTGTTTTATATATTCGATGCCCGAAGCCCATTAACTTTTCGCCTTGTTCTATTTTATTTTTTACAATAGCACGGATCTGTGTTGGGTCTTCGAATTCATTTAACATAGAAATAACTCCTGATGGAGCTCCTCCATGTAGAGGTCCTTTCATTGTCCCAATAGCTGAAGTTATAGCAGCTGCCAAATCTGACTCGGTTGAAATTGTTACACGAGCTGCAAAAGTCGATGCGTTTAAACCATGTTCCATCGTAAGTTTCAAGTATGTTTCTAACGCTTCCACTTGGACATCATTTGGTATTACTCCAGTAAGCATCCATAAATAATTTGCTGTGTGGGAAAGGTCCTTATTTGCATTTACTACAGGTAATCCAAGTTGGTTTCGGTAATGTCTTGCTACTATAATAGGAAGTGTAGCTGTTAATATAACCGCCTGCTCCTCTATAGGCATTGCTTTAAATACTTTGTGTGAAAATGCTGAAATAGCCGTTCTCATCGCATCCATTATAGGTATTTCTGTTGGAAGTGCATCAATAATTGCAATTATATGTGCAGGCAGCTCTCTATATTGATTCAAACGTAAGTCTTTAGTAGTACCACTTTCACCTGTCCATATAAAGGCAGCCAATTGTTCAAATGTTCTAGTTGCAATTACCTCATCTACTAGTTGTCCTCTATATCTTAGTTCCCCAATATCACCTTCAACTGACGCAATTTTTGTATGAACTGCTACAACATCTTTTAATCCCTTTTGATACATATAAACTCCTCCTTTTTCTTTAGTATATGAGATGAACTTGATAATAAAAATTAAATATATATAATCAAATTAATTACTATTATTAATCAAAGAAGGTGTATATATGGAATACCAGTGGTTAAAAACATTCTGTACCGCTGCAGAAACACTTAACTTTCGTAAGGCCTCTGAAAAGTTATTGATATCTCAACCAAGTGTAACCGTTCATATTAGATTACTAGAAGAGCATTTGGGATCCACTCTATTTGATAGACATAATAATCGAGTCACACTCTCTGAAGCAGGGAAATTTTTTCTACCTGAAGCACAAAAACTAGTCATTAGTACTGAAAGCACGTTTCAAAAAATGCATGCATTTAAACAAGGGTATCGTAGAACCTGGACGATTGCGATCTCACCTCTTATGGCCGAAACAATCCTTCCGTATTTTTTACGTTCATTTATGAAGCTACAACCTGACTTAGAAATAACTATTCGTGTGGAGGAATCCTATCTAATCGAAGGACTTGTAGATTCAGGCGAAGTCAACATTGGCATTTCTGCACTCGACACACAAAGAAAAGGAATAGAATCCATTTCCTTTTATGAGGATCCGATTTTATTCGTCATACCGGTAGATACTTATGATGAGGAAAGTGGTCCACCGATCGATATCAAGGAAGTTTTACAGAAAAACTATTTGTTAACACATCATCACCCTATTTTCTGGGACGATCTTCTTGTGAAATTACATAAGCACGTAAACGGAGTCAGAACGATGAAAGTGACGCAGGCACATATTGCTAAACGTTTTGTACAGGATGATCTAGGAGTATCCTTTTTACCTCACTCCATCGTACGTCGTGAGCTATTAGAAGGTAAAGTGATGCAACCCCATTTCGATTTGTTCGAGTTACCTACTGTTTCCACTTTCATCGTCGTCAAAAAGAAAGGTGATTTGGAGAAGTTATTCATAGACCAAATATCGAAGTATTATTTTGGATAATTATTAAATATAAAAAACACGAGCGAAATTATTGCTCGTGTTAATATGGGTAATTAATCTTTCCGGTTACAACTAACTGCTTTAGCCCTTCAAACATATAACCCCAACCTTGTTCCGTTTGAGTTTTATATTCATCTTGCGCTTTTTCAATATCCTATCCTTCTCTTGCACTCTCGCCGAATCCAATGTGTCCACCCGGTAATAACGTATATCGAAATCTAATTGCTTGTGGAAGTACAACCTTAATATCTTTTATAAAGACCCCTTGCTAAATGAAGAATTTATTTCTGTATCTGGTAATTATTCTATATCTCATTTAAAAATCTTTTAAACTTGAAAAGTTCTTCTTAAACTAAACTGCTGAGTTTGTTTAAATTTAACATCTCATAATGGGTTAAACGGGGACTTCACAATGTTCCGGTCGTAAAAAAGACCATCGAAAATAATGACCTTGTTTAACTAAAGCACCCGTGAGTTGACCTTGTTTCAAATAGAGAAGGGATACTAAGGAAGTGTGTATTAATGCCAAAAAGTAATAGTTCTTTTAATATTGCTATCGCGAATTTTTTAATAGCCAAGGGTTTTAAAAGTGAAAACTCCTTAAAAGGTAAACAACGGGGTATAGATATGAAGGCAAAAAAAGAGAGTATAGTCCAGGGAATCAAAGGGTTCAATAAAATGAATTAACAACAGACGAAGTGTTTGGTCATGGTCAAATTGTAAATCATTTAGACAACTCTATACATTGTTGAAGTACACATCTGAGCATGAAACTGGGAACTAATTTATGTTCTTGCTAATACTAATCCTTTAAGAATTAGAAGCAATGAATCATAGTATTGAAATAGAATCCCCAGATAAAGTGTACATTCTTAAGTGAAGTACTAAATAAATATAAATAGGAATTTTAATAAGTGTGGCATGAAACCTTTTGGTTCGATGCCACTTTAATAGCAATATCAATTTTCATATTTTGAAAATCAGTTTTACCCAAATCTTAAGAATTAACAAAGTTAATTTCAAAAGAAAATTGAATAATATTTTCATTTTGCTAGTTCTCATTAAATCCTTTTAATTTTAATGCATGCTCCAATTTCAATTTACATACCTTGCGCCTGTTCCTGAGAATTTTTATTTTTATAAGCTTTGTCTAGAACAAGTTGCGCAGCACCTAGCATACCTGCATCATTTTTAAATTTAGCTACTTTTACTTCTAAAGGATTAAGCAATAATGGTTTCAACTGTTCACGAAGATCATTTATCCAATATTCCGCTGAATGGGAAACGCCGCCTCCGATAATTACTACCTCCATATCCAATGCAGCTTGAAGAGAACTGATACTTACTGCAAGATCGTACGTATAGTCTCGAATAATTGACCTTGCTTTTGGATCTGTATCTTTGTTTTTCATCAATGTTTCCGGCGTGTAAGGAAGGTCTGCTTCAGTAATTCTTCGCTGTAATGCTTTTCCAGATATATACTGTTCCTTGCATCCCTTTCTTCCGCAAGAACAACGAAGTCCATCCGGATATAAAATCATATGTCCAAATTCTCCCACTCCGCCGTTAGGACCCGTTAAAATATTACCATCTATTATGACGCCCCCGCCAACTCCCGTTCCTAATGTTAATAATAATGCTCTGCTATATTCTTTAGCGGCCCCTAATCTAACTTCAGCCAATGCTGCAACATTTGCATCATTATCTATCTCGACTCGGAGATTAACCACGTTTTCTAACCGGGCTTTGACCTCTGTTCCGCTCCAACCAGGCAGATTTTCACTTGCATATAAAATCTTCCCTACTTTTGCATCCACTAAACCGGCAGTACCAATACCAATCGCTTCAATATTGCTATGCCGAGATAAAAGCTGTAAAATTTCTTTTTCTACTGTTTCATATAGGGGGAAAACGGTTGGTATTGTATAATCCATATGAACTTTTCCTGTCTCATCCACTATCCCTATTTTGATTTTTGTCCCGCCGATGTCTATTCCTATCACTTTCAATCTAACTTCCCACCTCCTTCAACAAGGAAATCATTTTTAACTTTGTTTTTGAACCTTGGTTGGCTTCAAATTTTTTTTTGAGTTTCATCTTTGAAACTTTCAAAGTGCGTAATTTCATCAGTTAAAATTCAACTTCTCCCCATTATTTATCTCAGTACTTTATTTAAACAAATCACGTTTTAAGCTTAATTTCAATTACTGGTACTACAAAATCAGGTTTAATAACCGGCAATTCAAGCACCACCTCATTTATTCCAATTACAGGAACATCGTGGTGATAAACATCAGTTTCTTCATATACTTTTACTGGTATTTCTGAATGATCGTGTAAGAACCTCGCATATTCTACTTTTACTTCCATATCTTTAAAGTGAATAGTTCTAAAAGGCCAAGAGAACAAGTGAAGGTAAAGCTTATCATCTTTCTGCGTTATTCGACAGTCTTGAGGAGGTGAAATAGGACTTGCTTCAGCACCATATATAGAATCTTTGTGATATTTCATCCATTCCTCTATGCCCTTCATTGTTTCTGTCGCACGCTTATCAAAGTTCCCTCTAGCTGTTAGACCGAAATTCATCAAAAGATTGCCGTCTTTAGCTACGCTGTCAATAAGCAATTTAATAATCATTTCTGAAGACTTATGGTGAAGATTATTTGGATTATACGTCCATCTTTCATTGAATGTTTGACAAGCTTCCCATATCATTTTCTTTCCACTTTCAGCGTAGAGTGGATTGGTAGGCTGGTATTGCTCAGGAGTATGTACTCCGCGATTCAATCCAATGCGGTCATTCAGCAAAATATGCGGCTGGTGCTTTAATATAAGAGCTTCCATTTCTTCTGCTCGCCAATCAGCTGCTCCTTTTCCTCGAGACCAATCCCAATCGCGATCATCATAAGAGAAATCAAACCAAAGATAATCAATTTTCCCGTAATTAGTCACGAGTTCTTCAACTTGGTTATGTAAGTATTCCTGATAAAGAAAGAGATCACGTTTTTCTTGTTTCACTTGCGTATTTTCTCTTTGCGGATGCAATCCATCAATCGGAAAATGTTCATGATGCCAATCGATTAAAGAATGATAGAAGCCTATTTTTAAACCTTCGTGTCTGCACGCCTCTACAAATTCCTGTATTGCGTCTCTTTTATAAGGACTATTAGTGATTTTATAGTCCGTAAATTTACTATCCCATAGAGCAAAACCGTCGTGATGCTTTGTGGTGAGGACGATGTATTTCATTCCACTGTTTTTGGCTTGCTTTGCAATTTCTTGCGGATCAAACAAGTCCGCAGAAAATTGCTGAAGGTATTTCTCGTAATCTTCTTTCGCTATTTTCTCTTGTGTCATAATCCATTCATCTTTTGCTTTTAAGGAATATAATCCCCAATGAATAAATAAACCAAATCGACTATATCTGAACCATGATGGATCACCGTAATTTTCAGGCCATTCATATTGAGTTTTCATGGTCGTTCCTCCTCAATTCTATAATTCGTTCAAATGCCTCTTTTTTGAAACCATGTGCAAAAGACTGGTTTTTCCGGACACCCCGACCAAAGTGATACTCATTGGAACTTACAACTTGATGAATTTCCTTTATATTCTCCGGATTTAATCCTCCACCACAAAGAATGGAAGGACCTTCAAGCTCTCGCGAAAATTGGACTAGATTTTTTAAATCTTCTATTCCTTCTAAACAATTGTCTGATCCTCCAGACGTTAAAATCCGTTTTACTTGGTTATTATAATTGTTTAATACTCTATATGCTCTCAGCTGTTGGTCAATTTCATCGAAAGCGCGATGGAATGTAATATCAAGATTATCAGAGAGCTGAATGATTTTTTCTAATGTTTTCTCATCCACTGTGCTGTCCTTATTCAAGGATCCAAACACTATTCCATAACAGCCTAGATTTAAGACGTTTCTTACATCCTCTAGAATCGTTTCAAGTTCTGATTCATCATAGAAGAAATTTTGGCTATGAGGGCGAATCATCACTTGAACTGGTATTGAGACACTTTCTAAAACCCTTTTAATCGTTCCGTAGCTCGGTGTTAGTCCTCCCTCATTTATCGCCGATACAAGTTCTAGCCTTCCAGCTCCAAGTTTTTCAGCTTCAACTGCTTCTTTAGCATTCTGTACAATCACTTCTAATAGCATTTTTTATTTCCTTTCGCATTGGACTATTTCTGCTAACAGCCTCACACCAAAACCCGAAGCACCAGGTCCATAATAACCTTCCCTTTTCCACGGTCTTACTGTATTAGCCATGTCAATATGGATCCATTTACAGCGATCCCCTACAAAATTCTTTAAAAATAAAGCTGCTGTAATAGCACCGCCAAAAGCCGAGGAGCTCATATTATTTAAATCTGCCGTATCACTTTCCAGTAAAGATTGATAGTCTTCCACAAGCGGCATCGGCCATATATAATCTCCTGATTTTTCCCCCAGAGTCTTTAACTCCCATAACAGGCTTTCATCGTTACAGAAAACACCCGCTATTTTCAGGCCTAGTGCATATCCAATACTTCCGGTGAGAGTAGCGATATCAACGATGTTTTCTGCACCCATTGCTTGGGCATATAGAATAGAATCAGCCAAAATCAGCCTTCCTTCCGCATCTGTGTTTCCCACTTCCACCGTCTTTCCGTTTTGATATGTTATTAAATCGGAAGGAAGATAAGCTTCTCCTCCTGCTACGTTCACAACAAGTGGAATAATAGCGATGAGATTAACTGAATAATTCAAATCTGCAAGCAATTTAACGGCTCCCACAACAGCTGCAGACCCACCCATATCCATTTTCATCTCAGCAATATCGCCGCCTGTCTTCATATTAGTTCCACCTGAATCGTAAGTTACTCCCTTTCCTACTAAAGCTATGGGACTACCTTCACCATTATTGAACTTCAACAGAGCAACTTTGGGAGAATAGTTGCTTCCTTTTCCCACTGTGTAAACCGCATGGAAACCTGCTTGCCGTAAGTTCATTTCCTCTATAATTTCAATTTCTACTTTAGAGTTCTTAAAAATGGAAGACAACTTTTCACTGTATATTTGCGGTGTGAGTTTATTTGCCGGTTCATTGCATAAATCACGCGCAATATTTACCGCTTCAGCCCGCGTTAATGCGGTCTTCTGATAATCCTCATAACTTTTACCCAGGATAGAAAGCCGTGATTTATATTTATTTTTATTTTGTTTGTATCTTTCAAAACTGTAGCCCGCTAAATACCAACCTTCCAAAAAATTAATCACGATTTCTTTTTCTGTGAGTTCCCGCCATATGTTTATCAATGAATTGAAATCCATGTATACATTATCAATAAAGTTCTTCTCTGCTTCTTTTCTTGCTTTTCCACCTAAGAAGCGGATATCTTCTACCGTTCTTCGTTGCTTATCAGTACCTAAACAGAGGAGGACCTCATCTTGGCCATGGTAAACAAAAGACTCGCCAAAAGATTTAAATTTTTCTTTTCTATAATTCTTGGGTAAGTCGGTCAAAGAACCTATTATGGCTATTTGGGCATTCATCAAAACGACTCCTCTATCTAAATGTAAGTTATTATTAATTCATGTCTCACGATAAAACTGGTGATTTAATACAGATGGCAAGCGACACGTTGTTCTTCGCTAACATTTTTCATGAGTGGTACTTCTTTTTTGCAGATTTCCATGGCCGCAGGGCATCTTGTATGGAATTTACAGCCATCCGGTGGATTTGAAGCACTCGGTATTTCTCCGCTCAAAATGATTTTATCCCTTTTCAATTTCGGATCAGGCTGAGGAATAGAAGAAAGTAAAGACTTTGTATAGGGATGCTTTGGATTATTGAAAATTTCTTTTTTAGAAGCAACTTCCACTAAATTCCCTAGATACATCACTCCTACACGGTCGCTAATATGTTCTACTACACTTAGGTCATGAGAAATGAATAGATAGGTGAGACCATATTCCTCTTGCAAGTCTTTCATCAAATTCAAAATTTGGGATTGGATGGATACATCCAAAGCAGAAACCGCTTCATCGGCAATGATGAGTTCCGGTTGTAAGATGAGAGCTCTTGCAATGCTGATTCTTTGTCTTTGTCCACCACTAAACTCATGCGGAAACTTATTTAGGTGAAATTCGCTTATTCCGCATTTTCTGAGGAGGTCAATAACTTTCTCCATTTTTTCTTTTTTCGACATACGGGGAAAATGAATTGTCAAGGGCTCCATCAAGATGTCCTTCACTCTCATACGGGGGCTCAAAGAAGCAAAAGGATCCTGGAAAACCATTTGCATCTTGACACGGTAATCCTTCCATTTCTTTTCAGACAAATTAACAAGATCTACACCTTTAAAAAGTATTTCTCCTCCATTCGCATCTATCAGCCCATTAATCAGCCTTCCTGTCGTCGACTTACCACAACCCGACTCCCCGACCAATCCGAAAGTTTCACCTTTTTTAATAGAGAAAGAAATTCCATCAACTGCACGTACATAGTTACTGGGTTTAAACCAACTTTTATTAAGAGGAAAAAACTTTTGAACGTTTTTTACATCTACTAGTATCTCTTCACTCATGGACAAACTCCCTCTCTATTTTTTTCACATCCGCTTCCAACCAGCATCTTGAAGTACGATTTTCGATTGCAATTAAACCGGGCTCCTGTTCAAAACACTGATTCATCGCATAAGAACAACGAGGTGCAAATTTACACCCTTTTGGCATTTCAGTAGGGTTCGGAACAGTTCCCGGAATTGTATAGAGCTTCTTTTGGTTAGAACCGATTTTCGGAATCGAATCAATAAGCCCTCGTGTGTAAGGATGGCGTGGGTCTTCAAATAATTCTTCTGTTTTTGCTTCTTCTACAACTCTTCCTGCATACATGACAACTACTCGATCGCAGACCTCCGCTACTACCCCTAAATCATGAGTGATCAATAAAATACCCATCTTCGTATTCTCCTGAATCCTTTTTAGTAAGCTTAATATTTGAGCTTGAATTGTAACGTCCAACGCAGTGGTTGGTTCGTCAGCAATCAATAGAGACGGACTGCAGGAGAGTTGCATGGCAATCATTACCCTTTGTCGCATTCCTCCTGACAACTGATGGATGTATTCATCCATGATTTCCTTTGCCCTTGGGATGCCAACAGACTCCAAATTTTTTATCGCATGATTCTTCGCTTCTTTTTTCGACATTTTCAAATGAAGAACAATTGTTTCCATCATTTGCTTTCCGATCTTCAAGACCGGATTTAGAGAAGTCATCGGCTCTTGGAAAATCATAGCTAGCTCTTTTCCACGATAACGCCTCATTTCTGCTTCAGATAGTTTTAACAAATCCGTTCCCTTATAAATAACTTCTCCCTCAATAATCTCACCTGGTGTATCATGTAATAGGCGCATAAGTGATAACGATGTGACACTTTTTCCACTCCCTGACTCCCCTACAAGACCTAAAATTTCTCCTTCCTTAATAGTAAAATCAAGGCAATTAACAACCGGAATGATTTTTCCTTCTTTTCTAAAACCCGTGCTCAAATTCTTTACCTCTAGTAATTTGTCCACTCTCAATCCCTCCTCAATTTTTTGTTTTAGGGTCTAATACATCTCTCAACCCATCTCCAAACAAATTAAATGCGAGTACTGTCAAAAAAATGATTAATCCTGGAAAGAAAACAAGATGGAAAGAAGAACCAATATAATCTCTTGACATGCTAAGCATAGCTCCCCAATCCGGCGAAGATGGCTCCGCACCAAGGCCTAGAAAGCTCAAACTTGCAGCAGATAAAATTGCCGATCCCACTGTCATAGTAAAATACACAATGATGACTGGAATCGTTTCAGGAAGTATATGCTTAAACAAAATACGGACTTTACTTGCTCCGATAGACTTAGCCGATTCTACAAAAAGCATTTCTTTCGCTTCTAAAGTTGCTCCTCTGACAATCCGTGCAAAAGATGGAATACTGAAGAAAGCTATGGCAATCATCACATTCTGCAGACCGGGCCCTAAAATCGCTACAATTCCGATTCCTAAGATCAAATCAGGAAAAGCGAACAAGACATCACATATCCTCATAATAATTTTGTCTATCCATTTTCCGAAAAAACCGCTCACAAGACCTAGGATTGTCCCGCCTATAGCTCCTAGTAAGACCGCAGAGATACTAACGGATAAAGTTATTTGAGCACCAGCAATGATTCTAGAGAGAATATCTCTGCCATATTCGTCAGTTCCAAAAACATGGTTGATAGAAGGAGATTCGAGTAATTTAAAGTAATCAGGTTCGGCAGGATCATAAGGAGTTATGAAAGGACCGACTACCATCAGTAAAAGCAATAAAATAATGAAATAAAAAGAAATCAATGCTGATTTCTTTTTTCTAAATGCTTTCCAGAATTCAAAAAAACGTCCTTTGGATTTCTTTTCTACACCAACAGACGTCAGAGTAGCCTCTACTGGCACTTCCTTCATATTCATTTCACCCCTTTTTTTAATTAATTTATTCATAACGAATTTTAGGATTAAATACACTGTACAAAATATCAACCAGCAAATTGACTAAGATGAATTGCACTGAGAAAAAAAGTATTAACGATTGAATGACTGGATAATCGCGGAAATGAATTGAGTCTATAAGCAATCTTCCTAACCCTGGAAAACTGAAAACAGTTTCAACAACAACCGAACCCCCTAGTAAAAAGCCGAATTGCAGTCCAGCCACTGTAATGACTGGAATCAGAGAATTCTTAAGGGCATGCCCGAAAATAATTGCTCTCCCACTAAGCCCCTTTGCTCTTCCTGTCCGAATATAGTCTTGTTTTAATGTGTTCACTAATGAAGAACGAGTAAAGCGGGCGATAATTGCCATAATCCCTGCGCCTAATGCAAAAGAAGGAAGGATATAACTTTTCCAACCGTCATCTGCACCTCCGGAAGGGAATATTCCCAGGTGCACAGAAAATAATTGGATGCATACTAATCCAACCCAGAAGTTAGGCAAAGAAATTCCGGATACAGCAGTGAGCATACCTACTCGGTCCGGCCACTTATCGCGGAAAACGGCTGAAATGATCCCTAATAGAATCCCGATAACCAGTGCCCAGATAATACTGAAAAAAGTAAGCCCTAATGTAGGAATAATCCTATCCGCGATTAAACCACTTACGGGAGCTCCTGATTTTATGGAGTATCCCAAGTCCCCGGAAAGTAACGTCTTTAAATAGGATATATATTGCTGTATTAATGGCTGATTCAGACCAAAGGCTTCTCTCGCAGCTTCAACTTCTGCTATAGTTGCATCTTTACCTGCTAAAAGCCGAGCTGGATCCCCAGGAATTAAATGAATAAACATGAAAATGACAAAAGAAACAACTAGCAATAGAGGGATTAAGGAGACAATTCGTTTTATTATGTATTTTTTCACTTTATATCACTCCCTTTGTTAAAGGTAGGGGTTGGAAGCCCCCCCTTTTTTGTCTATTACTTTAAGTTTGCATTTGTAACACTGATGGAACCATCTGGAAGAACATATACACCTTCAAGATTAGTTTTGTATCCAGATAAAATAGTATCTGATGCCAAGAATAGCCATGGTGCATCTTTGTAAATAGTGCTCTGAATTTTTTCATAGAGTTTTTGCTGTTCATCTTGGTCTGCTGTGTTATTCGCAGCATCAATCCATTCAGACACTTCATCATTATCGTAATAAGCTGTATTTGCCCCATTTGGCGGGAAGTAGTCCTTATGGAAGATAGAACGAGTTGCTCCATCTGCATCTCCTGATGATGGCGACCAACTTACGTACCACATTTGAACTTTTGCATCTTCAGGTGTTTCTGGTGTGTAAATCTCATCTGAGAGTGTGCCTTCCTCCATTGATTTGATTTCTACATCAATACCTATTTGGGCAAGTTGCTGCTTAATGAATTGCATTCCTGTGTTGCTTTCCGAACTATTGTTGCCCCATATTTCAGCTTGGAAGCCATCTTTATATCCTGCTTCCTCCATTAATTTTTTTGCTTTTTCTAAATCAAAGTTATAAGTATCTTGTTTCGAATAGTACTGCACTTCAGAAGACATTGTCGAATCAAGAATATTTCCATAGCCGCTTTTTACTACTTGCAGAAAAGCTTCTTTGTCGATAGCGTAGTTCATTGCCTGACGTACTTTGGTATCATTAAAGGGTTCTTTGAAAGTATTAATAGAAACATATCTAGCAATCGTAGAAGGTGTTTCTTCAATAACTAACTCTTCACTATCTTTAAGATCCTTGACACTGTTTTGAGGAACAGGGTACGCGAAATCTGCTTCTCCTGTCTTTAGCATCGCTACACGGGAGCCATTTTCCGGAACAGGTTTAAAGGTTACTTTTTCAACGTTATTATCTGCTTTTCCCCAATAATCTACGTATTTTTTTACTGCAAGCGTATCTCCTTGATTCCATACATCAAACTCAAATTGGCCAGTGCCTACTGGGTTTAAAGCAATATCAACACTTTTATCAGCAATTGCTTTAGGGCTTGCGATTGGAATCATCGCGAATTTATTGATCATCGGTCCGAATGGCTGATTCAAAGTGAATTTAATCTTATACTCATCTAATACTTCGATAGAGTCTAAGTATTTAAGATTACGTACCGCTCTCAGCTCTCCATCGATAATACGGTCAAAATTGCTTTTAACGGCTTCGGCGTTAAAAGGCTCGCCGTCATGGAAGGTAATTCCCTTTTTCAAAGTAAAAACATACTCCATGGCATCTTCACTGATTTCAAAACTTTCTGCAAGTACGGGTTCAATATTCATATGCTCATCAAAGCCTACAAGACCTTCATACATAGACCGAATACCGAAAATTGAAACTGTATCTCCTGCTTCATGAGGATCCAAAGTAATAAAATTCTGATCAATCGCCACTATAATTTCGTTGTCTTCTTTTGCCGCAGACTGATTTTGGCTACCTTCGCTCCCCTTAACATTATTGGATGAACATCCATAAGCAACGAATAGTAACACAATCATCATTGATAACAGCAATTTCAATCTTTTTTTCATCTAATTTCCCCCTTAAAATAAAATTTTGGTATTTCCTATAGCATGTCCGTCATCGTTGAGAATATCTTTAGTTCTAATTTCCAGCAAACGATTGATCGTTTCTTGGTTTCTGTAGCCGATTTTGATCAACGCTTCAGCAACCAAAACTGGCCAAAGCAATTCGGTACCGCTTAATACTTTCAAAGCAATGCTTAACTTTTCTTCTTTCAATGCTAAGCAGTAAACTCCTTGAGCACCTCCTTTAGCTATAATATTTTTATCTTTCAGCAAGGCAGTGCATATAAAATTATGAGAAGCTACAATCTCTGGGTGGCTGTTCATCACAGTGGATATATTAACAACTGCATTGGCTGTCTGATCATTGTCCAGTAAATACGGTAATGCAAACTTCAAATAAGAAATCGCCATATTTTTTAACGGAACGGCATGGACTGGAACTCCACAACCATCGACCGCGGAAACTATTCGCCTCATTGGATATTCTGAAAGTTCAGCGACGTATTGTAAAATCTCCTGCTGGATAGGGTGTTCCAAATTCTCATAACCTGTTAAGGGATAGTTTTTCTCTCGATTGTATGCGAGAAATCCAAGGTGCTTCCCAGCACAGTTGTGCAATAGTTTTCGTTTTGGCTTCTTCTCACATATGTAGTTTATTTTTGGATCTTCGTTTAATGGATAGCTTTTTCCACAGACAAGAGCTTCTTCTAATAAGTCCAGCTTCATAATTAAGCTTTCCAGAGTCTCCTGATGGTATGTCTCTCCTCTTTGTGAAGCAGTAAATAAGGTGGTTTCTTTCGATGTAAGGTTAAATTTTTGAATGATGCCGGATTTAAAAACCGGTATCGCCTGGATAGGCTTCATGGCTGATCGGTAAAAGATGGGTTCCCCGCTATCTCCTTTGGAATACACTACATTTTTGTTTTCATCGACAATACACAACAATCCTTGATGTGTATTTTCTAAAATTCCTGCTCTGTACTCTTCTGCTAACGTTGTATACGCCATCCGTCAAACTCCTTTTTCAAAATCAATATTTTTTATAAATATTTGCTGGACAGATTTTGCTGCTCCCATTACGACTCCAAAGTTCTTCGTCTCAGTAATTCTTACTTCAAATGTTTTTATAGCTGGCGGCCATATCATGCTTTTGTATCTCTCAATAATCTGTTCTCTGATGAAAGGATGATTCTCTATGAGGCTTCCTGCTAAGACAATAACATCTGGATTGAAAGTACAGACCGTGTTGTTTATTGCAACGGCTGCATACGTGACCGCTTTACTCAGGATTTTTTCTGCCCAGTCTTCGCCATTCTCCGCTTCATTTACAAGTTCTTGAATGCTGGCGACTTTTTTTCTCTTAGAAGCTTCTGCAAGCAGAAAAGGCTCGGCAATGTAAGTTTGAAGACAGCCAAAATTTCCACATGGACAATAGACACCGAAGGGATCTACGATCGTATGTCCAATTTCTCCGGAAAAATTGGCTTTCCCCCGATATATCTCTCCTTTTGAGATCAAAGCAGAGCCTACTCCGCTCCCAAAACCTAGAATCACCATATTTTCAATAGCGGGTTCACCTATCTCGAGGTATTCTGAAAATCCTTTCAACTTCAATTCATTATCAGCATAGACGGAAAGGCTGACTTTATCTGACAATAATTCACTCAGTTTTAAACCTTTCCATTTTAATTGTGCAGAAAGTTCAACATGTCCTGTTGTATGTTCTATGACACCGGGCAATCCGACACATATACCGGCAATACAAGCCTTTTCAAGCTCATTAACCTGGATAATATGCTTTATTTCTTCAGCGATAAAGTTTATTGTTTCTACTGGATCTGAATTATCATAAACGTAAGTTTTTTGAAGAATAAATTCCCCTACAAAATCCATCAAACCTATTCGGATAAGCTCTTTATCAATTTCTACGCCAAACGACAAGATAGCGCTTTCATTTGGTATATAGTAATTTCCTTTTCTCCCAATGTCCTTATCTATAATACTAATTTCTTTAATAAGTTCACTCTCACATAGAGAGGCAACAATTCTTGAAGCGGAAGTAGGGCTCATATCTGTCAATCTAGCGATATCCGCCCTAGAGATTGGTCCTTCCTTCAAGATAATATTTAGTACTAAAATATTATTTTCTTTCTTTAAAAAATCTTGATTTTTAATCTTCATATTTCTCCCTCATTAACATGATGTAATTTTTTTAATAGAAAATTGCGTATTTAACTTAAAGATTTTTGTTTTAACGAATTATTTAATTTAATTTCCCGAAAAATAGTTCAGTGATGTTATTAATATATTATTTCAACTAACTAATTATGTCAAACGATTTTTTTGAAAATTGAAATCATTTTAACATTACATAAAATTTAAATTAATCTTTCCATTCATGACTACCAGAATTAAAGTTTCACACGAAGTACCTCCTCATTCGTTTTCTCTCTGTTGAATTTGCTTTTTGTGACTGGATTCAACAGAAAATAGTATAAAGTAATGAAAAAAGCAAGGTGATAGGACTCCCCCTTCACCTTGCTTTTTTCTAGATTTTCTTCTCATGGCTTATAGATGTTTAGAAATATCAAAAGAGCTCGATTATTAGTATTCAAAATTAGTCTACAATTTTTTGTGCAGGCGATTCCTTTTTTAGCCTAAAATTATTTTTGTTTGCATTTTGATATTTTGGATCTAAATAAATGGATTTCTCATCACTTTTGGAAGCTGTTTTAAATTTTAGAAAAGATGTATATTCTTTCGCTTTCCATATCCAAATACCCATTTCTCCTTTTTCTTTATGAAATACATTCTTTTGCAGTTTATTTTCTTGATTGGTTGTAAAATGGTTAGAAATAAAAATCCTCGATGGTCCAGCGGTTAATATATTTCTTTCTATCACATTGTTTTTTGTATCATGTTGTAATAATAGCTGTCCCCCATCTAGCCCTTTCGTGTCATTTCGATAAAGAATATTTTGAGAG
>Ga0209013_10000620_pt1 | contig 32102 bp, 28 predicted proteins | sample Cruoilmetagenom2_FD_187291 | JGI IMG/M metagenome (GOLD analysis project Ga0209013, IMG submission 187291) | Oil polluted marine microbial communities from Coal Oil Point, Santa Barbara, California, USA - Sample 2 (SPAdes) (version 2) | ecosystem: Environmental > Aquatic > Marine > Oil seeps ...
TCACCTCGTCCAGATCGAACCGCCGGTTTTGAATCCCCTCAATCCACCTTCTTTTATGCAATGAAAGGGCCAGGCTGTCCGGGAGAATAATGTTTGTGCTTGAAAGTGCCACGCTCCGTTCCATCAAATTTTCAAGCTCACGGACATTTCCGGGAAAATCGTATTTGGTTAAAAGATCAATGGCATAAGATGAAATTTTGGTTACTTCTCTGTCCAATTCCCGGGAATATTTATCCAAAAAATGCTGGGCAAGAAGACGGATATCGCTCTTTCTCTCTCTGAGCGGCGGCACCCGCAACTCGATGACGTTCAGGCGATAAAAAAGATCTTCCCGGAAGTTCCCAGTCATAACCTCCTCTTCCAGTTTTTTATTGGTTGCGGAGATGATCCTTATATCCACTGAAATATCTTCATTGCTGCCAACAGCCTTAAAGACGCGTTCCTGGACAGCCCTTAGCAGCTTCACCTGTATTGGAAGCGTCAGCTCCCCAATCTCATCCAGAAAGATGGTTCCTTGATCGGCAACCTCAAACAGTCCCTTTTTATCATGGATCGCCCCTGTAAAAGAACCTTTTTTATGCCCAAAGAGCTCGCTTTCCATCAATGTTTCTGGAATACCTCCACAGTTCACGACAACAAACGGCCCCTCACACTGGTCACTCTCTTCATGAATGGCTTTTGCGATCAATTCTTTGCCGGTTCCACTTTCTCCGGTGATAAGAATGCTGGTCTTGGTTTTGGCCACCTGCCGGACAAGACTGTAAATATTCTTCATGCTCGGACTGTTTCCGACAATCTTTCCAAATTGAAGGGTTCTTTTGAATTCGTCATCGAGAATCTCTTTTTCATGCTCGATGGTTTTAAGGTCCAGCGCATTTTTGATGGTCTGTTTAAGTTCCTCATTGTCAAACGGTTTTGGAACAAAATCGTATGCACCTTTATTCATGGCTTCAACCGCAGCCTCAGTGGTGGAATAAGCTGAAATTATGATGACCACAGTATTTGCATTCTGATCTTTTGATGCTTTTAATACCTCTATACCGGTCATGTCCCCCAGCCTGATGTCGCAAAGCAATAGATCAAATTCTGTTTTTTTAATCATGGATATAGCCTTGCGGCCGTTTTCAGCGCATGAAACCTTATACCCTTCCTTGCCCAGCAAAACCTCCAGCAACTCGCGCATGCTGAGTTCATCATCGACTACCAGTATATGCGGTATGTTGTTTTTCATTGGTCAGTTACCTGCCCCATAAAATTTGCCGTCGTAACAACGCAATGTATTTTACCGGGGTCCTTGTTCATTTGTTATCGGTTTTTGGGGGACAATTCTCCGGAATCACCGTGGTAGGTGATCCCAAAAACCAGTCATTGATCTTGATACACGATTTTCCCGCCGACCATTGTTAATACTGTTTTGCCCTTCATATCCCAGGCATCAAAAGGGGTATTACGGCTCAGAGATTTGAATCTGTCGGCGTTTACACGGTACGATCTTCCAGGGTCGATTATCGTAATATCAGCCGGTTGTCCAACGATTAAGCCGTTTTCCAGTCCGAGTATCCGGGCAGGGTTCATCGACATTTTTTCAATGAGACCTGCGAGGGTTAAAATCCCTTCATCAACCAAATTCAACCCCAGAGAAAGGGCGGTTTCGAGCCCGATGATACCATTGGGAGCCTTGTGGAATTCCACTGATTTTTCAATGGAAGAATGCGGCGCATGATCGGTGGCAATCACATCGATGGTTCCATCGGCAAGTCCCTGGCGTACGGCCTCCCGGTCATGGCTGGAGCGTAAGGGCGGGTTCATTTTCATATTTGTATTGTACCCTTTCACAGATACATCGGTAAGGGTACAATAATGGGGAGCGGTCTCGGCAGTGACAGCCACGTTTCTTGTTTTCGCATCCCTTATCGCTCGAACCGATTCCATGGTGCTGACATGGGCGATGTGGATGGAAGCTCCGGTCAATTCACTCAGTGCGATATCCCTTAAAACCATAATACTCTCTGAAGCATTGGGTATTCCCGCCAGGCCCATGTCCCTGGCGACCGAACCCTCATTCATAACGCCGTCTGCCGCCAGATCAAGATCCTCACAGTGGGAAATAACCGGAAGTTGGCACTCTTTGGCCTGTTCCAGAGCTCTGCGCATCAGCTGACTGTTCATCACCGGGTTTCCGTCGTCGGAGAGGGCAACAGCTCCCGCGGCCTTTAACTCGCTGTATTCACAAAGGTCTTCTCCATGCGACCCCTTACTGATTGCGGCAACCGGATAAACGCGAGCCGTGCCGGCTTCCCGGGCCTTGGTTAATATGTATTCCGTAACCGCTATAGAATCGTTGACCGGGTTTGTGTTCGGCATACAGCAGACCCCTGTAAACCCCCCAGCAACAGCGGACCGGCATCCGGTTTCGATGGTCTCTTTATGCTCATAACCGGGCTCCCTCAAATGGACATGCATATCGATGAGTCCGGGGATAACGATTTTACCGGATGCATCAATCATTTTTGATTCAGGGTGTTCACCGTCTGCCAACCCATCTGTTTTGATCTCAACGATCTTGCCACCCTCTATGAAGATATCCATGATGCCGTCTAAATTTCCGGGATCGATTACCCTTCCGCCCTTAATTAGCGTCAACATTATGCATACCTCCGGTCACCGGACAAAAAAACATTCAGACGGCAATCTGGCTGGCTGACCATGAACCCATGCATGGCCAACATCGCCGTTCATTTTTATAAATCCGATACAGTTTGATCTTGCCGGCCCACTGTGGAAAATATCATCTTTGATTGCAATGGGCCGGTAGCTCAATGGCTCGCCCGCGCTATTCCAATATATCCCCAATTCTGTTCCACCTGACATCAAAGTTTGTTTTGTCCCAGGACCAGTAAATGATTAAGGCTTTGCCTCTAACAGCCTTCAAATCGACAAACCCCCAAAACCTGCTGTCATAGCTTTGATCACGATTGTCTCCCATGACGAAAAGGGAATTGGGGGGGACCTTAACCGGTCCGAAATTATCTCTGGGTTGAACACTTGCCGGGAAGGAATAGGGATCTGTAGTGATACCTGGGTCATGATTAAGAAGTTTATGGTTCACGTAAACCTTCTTGTCATGGACTTCGACCACGTCTCCTGCTATGCCGACAACCCGTTTTATAAAATCCTTTTCAGGGTCTTCGGGGAATTCAAAAACAACGATGTCACCACGCTTGGGGGTTTTGATGGGAACAATTGTTATGTGTGTAAATGGTATTTTGATACCGTAAATAAATTTATTGACCAGGATGTGATCTCCAATAAGAAGCGTCTTTTTCATGGAGCCTGAAGGAATTTTAAATGCCTGGATGACAAACGTACGGATAAACAGAGCCAGCACAATGGCCACAAGGATCGCTTCAATATTTTCCCGAAGACCGCTCTTTTTTTTCGTTCGGGCTTCATCTTTAATGGAACGCTTTATTTTCAAAGCTACACTGCATCCTTTCTAATTGAACTTCGTAAAAATGTCTCGTTTTAACATTCAAGTATCGATTTAGTTTCAATTGGTAAAGATTTGTTTTTATTGGCTTTTAAACACACCAAATGAGACTCTTAAAATAATATTTCCCAAAATGCCCGCCACGATATCGTCCATGACAATGCCGACCCCCCCGGATAATTTTCTTTCGAGAAATCGAATCGGATACGGTTTCCAGATATCCAGAATCCTGAATATTATAAAACCTGAAAACACGTAAATCATATTAAACGGCAGGCCGATGAGGGTCACCAACATACCTGCCATTTCATCGATAACGATACAACCCGGATCTTCAGCCTTTAATATTATTTCTGCCTCGCGAGCTATCCATATGGCAAAAAAAATAAACAGCAGGGTTAGGGCAACAGCCGCCGCAAATTCGATTTTAGAAAGAAGAAAACAAAGCGCGAGTCCCAGAATAGATCCAAAAGTTCCGGGAGCAAAAGAGATGTTCCCAATAAAACAGCCGGTCGCAAAAAACATGACCGATTTCTGTTTATAATTCATGGCTTGTCTCTATAGTCTGACTCCTTTTTTGTCAAGAAATAGTATTGAAACATAACAGCTTCAATCTTCCAATCGGTTCCATTTGAAAGTTGAAATCATTCTTATTAAATTGGATCACGCAACGATTGTAAAATCGTGTCGTATACGATTCTGATGGGTATGTTCTTTTCAAGAGCGATCTTTCTGCAGACCTCATACTCGGGAGCCATACGAATACTTCCGTCCGGCGCTATAATCCGTTTTACCGCTATTTCACCGTAGGCTGTTTCCATGAGGACGGATTCCCGAGCCAGCACACGTCTTTTGGCATCATAGTATCTTACGCCCAAAGAAGTGGTTTCCGACAAAATGCAGTCGATCACGATTTCCCGACAATCTTCCGGGCACAGAACCTGAACCATGGTACCCGGCCTGTTTTTTTTCATAAAAATCGGAATCCAGTAGACATCGAGGGCACCATGATCAAACAGACGATCCATCAGGAACCCAAATACTTCCGGGTTCATATCGTCGATGCAGGTTTCGACCACTGTAATGGTGTCCTTTTGATGAGTGGAAGCTTTTCCGGTAATAATCCTCAATAGATTGGGTATCGGTTTCAGTTCACGTTTTCCGGCGCCATAACCGATTTTTTCGATGATCATGTCCGGTATTTCTTCAAAAGATTCAGCAAGCGCGACGACGATGGCGGCACCCGTTGGTGTGACTATCTCCTGGGGAATTTGGGTGCCATAGACCGGTACCCCTTTAAGAATGCCAAGGGTTGCCGGTGCCGGAACCGGGAGTGTTCCATGCCGGCAGGAAACAAACCCCCTTCCCAAAGGAATCCTTGAAGATATTACCCGCGCTATCCCCAAATAATCCACACAAAGTACTGTGCCCACGATATCGACAACAGCATCAATGCCACCTACTTCATGGAAATGGACGTTTTCCTTGGGACATCCGTGAATCGCGGCTTCGGCTTCTGCAATCCTTTCAAAAATATCGAGACTCTTTTGCTGGATGTTTGGGGATAGATAGCTTTTTTCTATCATGGATATTATCTCTGCATAATCCCTCGATTTTACGTCGTCTATGACACGGACATCCACGCTTTTAGCCTGAATCCCATTCCGGGACACCGTGGAAACAGAGAGATCAAAACCGGATAATGGTATCTTTTCGAGGCTGTCTTTGAGCCAATTTTCGGGAACTCCGAGATCTATAAATGCCCCCAGGGTCATATCTCCGCTAATACCGCAAAAACAGTCAAAATAAGCAATCATGGATTTTCTTCCGTTAAGTTCTTTAAGATCCTTTGCCGGTTTCCCCGTTAATCCCTTTCCCCGATGCCAACGGCATGAAGCCGGATGATCTCGAGTAAAAGTTCAGTTGTGCGGACCATATCGTCGAGCTTTACCGATTCCCGCACCGTGTGCATATCACGCATACCCGTGCCCAGAACACCCGTCAATATTCCTTTTTCAAAGAATACATTTGCATCAGCACCGCCGCCGGTTGTCTTGGTCACCATTTTTCTCCCCAGGTTTTCAGCCGCTTTACTGGCGAGGTTTACAACCGGGTGATCGTCTTGAATGTAAGTGCGGGAAAAATCTTTTTCGATGTCAATCTCAAGGCGAGGAAGACCGTCAGCGGCTGGGTTGCTTTTATAATTTTCAACAACTTCCTTGAAGGTAGATACGATTCGGTCTGTAATTTTATGAAGTTTTTCTTCATCATGGCTTCTCACCTCACCCTTGATCCTTACGAGGTTGGGAACGATGTTGATGGCGATGCCGCCTTCGATGATACCGATGTTGCATGTTGTCTCATGGTCGATCCGCCCCAGCTCCAGTTCAGCGATGGCTTTACTTGCCAGTAAAATGGCATTTATACCTTTTTCGGGCGCAGCACCGGCATGTGCATCTTTCCCGTGAATTTCGAACTCGAAACGATTGGCAGACGGCGCTCGGGTAACAATGCCTTCCGTGTCGGTGGCATCCAGTGCATAACCGTACTCAGCGGTGACGAGGCTGAAATCAAGATGTTTGGCACCCAGAAGACCAATCTCCTCACAAACGGTTAGGACAAGCTCAATGGGACCGTACGAGAGAGCGTTTTCCTTCAGAATCGTCAGGGTCTCCAATAGAATGGCAATGGCACTCTTATCGTCCGCCCCCAGAATTGTCGTTCCGTCACTGGTAAAGGTTCCGTTTTGCAAAATAGCGGTGATGCCTTTTCCGGGCTCCACGGTATCCATGTGAGCATTAAGTAGAAGCGGTGGCGCCTGGACATTCCCCCGGAATCTGGCAATAAGATTGCCCGTGTTACCACCGGTTTTATCACCGGCACTGTCAACAAATGTCTCTGCGCCCATGAAATCAAGTATTTTCCTGATTTCACCGGCCATGGCCCCTTCTTCTCTTGAGACGCTATCGATTTGAACGAGAAATTTAAAAGTCTCCGCCAATCGTTCTCTATTAACCATATTTTCGTCTTCACCTTTCGAAACGCTTTCTGCCACACAAAAACGTTGACAAAAATCCAATACATATTATGATACGGTTCGGCTCCAGAACGGAAGTGCGCAGCTTACTGGTGAGGCTCCCGGACTTCAAATCCGGTGTGAGGCGCTAGACCCGTCTCGGGTGGGTTCGATTCCCATGCACTTCCGCCATCTTTTTTGTAACTTTAGACAGTTGACTCTATCTCCTGCCCCTTTATACCGCCAAATTACTACCCAAAAAATTCGTATAAACAGGATTGTTTTTCTAACCAAAAATGAATATTGTTTTATTTGCGTTTTGTCAAACCCATTTCCGACTTGATTATCTTCCCGACGCCGGCCGCCGGCAAATTGAAACCGACCCGACCCGAGCGTTGCACCTAAAATCTACGGGCTTTGGTATTTTTTTTAAATCTCATGGGTTGCCTGTTCAAGGGTACCTAAACCGGCATTCCAATAGAACCGATCGATTTTATTCGGCTTATGGATTTTCCGATGTACAATATATGGTAATTTATTTTAATAAGCCACAATATATTCTAATTCAACTAAATTATACATAATTTATATATAATTTAGCTTGACACCAATAAATTACAACTTCATGATATAATTATTAATTATTCCCCCAAAAGAATGTTTCCATAAAAATTCAGAACCGAATACGGTGTTTGGCGACGGAACGGACACGAAACCCCTTTTCTTTTCTGATCCTTGGATAGGAAAAGAGTTTCTATAATACTTGTAAATTTATGGCATCATTTATCAGAGACAATGGCGGCCGGCGTTTGGGAATTGATCGACGACAATTCTTCTATACCATGCATATCCCCGAGCGCAGATCCGGCAAGAAGAGGAGAAGCGGGCTCGATAGAAGATTAAAGCCGAGACGATCGAATTGACCCAGCTGCTGCAAGGGAATGGGACATATGTTAATTTCATTATTTTTTTTAAACGAAAGGGGTCAAGAATTGGAGGGAGGTAGCCACTCATGATCGAAATATTGAGAAAAATATTTGAAGCCAATCCAGGGAAATCGACCACCGTATTAAACAGCACCTGTTCAGACTGCGGGTACGATGTAATCATCCATATTACATCGACATCCGGCGGATTTGGCTTACAGGGCGGCGCGTTATTTGAGCAGCCCCCGGACGGTTACTTCGCGAAGTGTTCGAATTGTTACAAGGTCAACCCAAAAATAAAAGATTTTAATGTGCCAAAATTCGCTCGTGCCTACTAGTTTGTGCTATATTAATTTTGGCTGACTCTCTGTTAAAATTAGTACGCCGTCTTGATTCGATTTCCGTTGAGCAACCTCTTTTGTTCCACCGACCTCATTTACGACTTGAACCGCGACCAATTTTTGATCGTACTTTTCCATGCAAGACATTATGCAATGTTGAAATAGGCCACATAAAATCACTTTTCATCTTGACAAACAATACACAAAAGGAGGTTAAGATATGAAACATCTGATATTGGCATTGTCATTACTTATTTCTATTTATTCGGCAAATGCCTTTGGCCGGTGTATAAAAGGTGATTGTGACAATGGACAAGGCACTTATAAGTATTCCCATGGCACCGAATATGACGGTCAGTGGAAAAACAGCTGGTTAAACGGGCAAGGTATTCTAACCTATCCGGATGGCAGTAAATATGTGGGACAATGGAAGAATAATCAACGGCATGGGAAAGGTGTTTATATTTATGCTGACAACAGTAAATATGTGGGGCTATTTGAGGATAGTCGCCGGAATGGGCAAGGCACCTATATCCATCCTGATGGTAGTAAATACGTGGGGCTATTTAAGGACGGTGAGCGAGACGGAAAAGGAACCTATACGTTTTCTGATGGTAGCGAATATGTTGGACAATGGAAGAATAATCAACGGCATGGAATTGGAACTTACACGTTTCCGGACGGTCGTAAATATGTGGGCCAATGGAAGAACAATAGCTATGTTGAAACCCCTAAATCTGCTGAACCATATATATCCGTTTCAAAAAAGATTGCCGAAAAAAAATCCCGGAAAGCTGAATCATTGATGTCTTCCAAAGTTTCCAAGAAATTGTTGAAGAAGCGTTATCACACGGTCAATTCAGGTGAATCACTATGGGGCATCAGCCGCCGGTATGGTTTGACGCTGAAAAATATACAAATTTTGAACAAGCTGAGCAATAGATCTCTAATTTATCCGGGGCAAAAACTTTTGGTAACGCTATAAAGGGGACAATTGCCGACAACGCTTACCTGGACTGGCCAGCCATTAAAAGCTCATTTGAAACCAGATTGACCAATCCCCATATGGCGTCCGCCGAGAGATGGCGTTCAATAGATCGATCAAAAAGAACGGACAGGTGCGGCTCAAATTCATCGTCTCCTTCCCACAAGAGATAATAAAGGGGAATTTTGGGAAAGGGTGAAAACTTATAGGCTGCATCGGCAAGGTCCAAAAACTCGCCGTCCAGGCTTTCGGCAGCGTTTTTAAACCCCGTTAGGTCCCCGCCGTACCGTTTTAAAACAGGAGCTGTTTTAAGGGTATGGGGACCTTGAAAAAAATGAGCGTCTTTAAGGTCGCTGACACTGATCATTTCTCTGCTGATGAGATCATGGGTTACATTCAGCAGGTAGACCAGAACCACCAATTCCAAAAGGGAGTTGTCTATTTTTTCACTCCGATCCGGGTATATTCGCCGGAGACAGCGGCTTTCAATGTCTACCAGAATATCATTGTTTAAGAAAAGGATCCGAAATCCCCCGGAATCATGGGATATGGCAAGGGAATATTCGCATACCCGGTTCATATCCATTTTTTTTAAATCCTCCCAGTGCTTGGGAGGGACTTTTATCAATTCACTTTTAGATTTCCTTTGCATACCGGCATGCTTTCATTTTAACAAATTGACCGGACCGCCCACCGAAGGCCCCACCTTTTGAGGCGGGGATCCTCACCGTCGACAAATGAACCGATCGCTCATTTCAGTCCGAGTCTGGCCACGGACTCAATGTGATAGGTGTGTGGAAACATGTCAACGGGCTGGACTTCCAGAACAGCATAATTGTCTTTCAACATGTCCAGGTCCCTTGCCATGGTAGAGGGATTGCAGGATACATAAACGATTCTTTCGGGGGCCATATCAATAATCCGGCGGACAACATCCTTGTGCATCCCGGCCCTGGGAGGATCAATGATCATTACATCGGGGCGGGACGTGAATGTTTTAAGCCCTTCTTTTATATCCCCAAGGATAAAGCTGCAATTTGAGACTCCGTTTAATCGACAGTTATTCATTGCGTCGTTTACCGCACTTTCAGCGATTTCCATACCGATCACTTTTTTCGCGGATCCGGATAAATATATGGCAATCGCTCCCGTGCCGCTGTAGAGATCTACAACTGTCTCCTGCGTTGTTAGGTCTGCATAATCCTTTACGATTTTGTACAAACATTCAGCACTCCGGGTATTGGTCTGAAAAAAAGAATTTGCTGATATTTCAAACTCGAATTCGCCGATTTTATCCTTGATACAGGTAGGCCCGGAAAGCGGAATTTCACGTTCGCCAATAGCAACACCGGCTTTGCGTGAAGTGACATTGTTTACCACCGATACGATTTGGGGGTAGGTTTCCGTCAACTTGTCTGAAAGCGGCTTTACCATGTCCCGATCTTCTGTTGCCGTGACAATGTTTACCATCCACTGGTCAAAAGCCACAGAATGTCTTAGCATCAGAAAACGCCAGAAGCCGATATGACTGTGGAGTCCATAAACAGGGGCATCCGAATTTCGGATATACGTTCTCACGTCATCGAGAATCGGGTTGCCGAGCTCGGGTTGAAGCAGGCATGCTCTGGTATCCAGAACTTTGTAAAATGTCCCCGACACATGGAGTCCAAGGGCAAAATCCCTGTCAATATCCTTTTGGTCCATTTCGTCCGGCAACAGCCACCTGCGGTCGGAACAAGAGAATTCCATCTTGTTTCGGTATCCAAAAATCAACGGTGAAGCCATTGTGGGATGCACTGTTGCGTCGTGAATATTTCCGATATGTTTAAGGGATTCCTCAACATGCTGTTGTTTGTAGACCAGCTGTTTGTCGTAACTTAAAAACTGCCACTTGCAGCCGCCACAAAAACCGCTGTAGATGCATGGAGGATCAACCCTGAACGGTGAGGCCTTTAAAACCGTTTCAACACGGGCTTCTGCATACTGTTTTTTTCTTTTAACGATGCGGGCAATAACGGTATCCAAAGGGACCGTTTTATCGACAAAAACCGTAAGCCCATCCACCCTTGCCAGACCTTTTCCACCAAAGGCGATCCCGGAAATATCGAGTTCAAGCAGTTGGCCTTTTTTTACTTTCATTTTTTATATTCGTTCAGCGGCAAATTCACACACGCCAGGATTTTTTTATATTTCATTACGATTTAAAGAATTGAAAAATATCACGATCAATGAAATAAACCAAGCATGAATCGAAAAAACATCACGTTTACATCCAACGGGTATTCTCTCAGCGGAATTCTTCACCATCCGGGTATCCCTCTGCCGCCGGTTGTTATCGGTTCCCACGGACTTTTAAGCACCAGCAATTCTCCAAAACAGATCGCTTTGGCAAAAGCTTGCAATGCACACGGCATTGCATTTTTCAGGTTCGACCACCGCGGATGCGGTCAAAGCGAGGGCGTTTTTAAAGAAGTTACTTCTCTTGCAGCCCGCTGTACTGACCTTATCAGCGCAGTAAAAACGATTCAACTCAGAAAAGATACCGGTAACCGGATCAGCCTTTTTGGCAGCAGCATGGGCGGTGCTGTCTGCATATCGACAGCTGCTCATTTCGATATCGATTCGTTGGTCACCTTTGCCTCCCCTGTCCGCACTGCCTCCATAAAAGAGTCCCAGGCAAAATCGGACGATGCAGATTCTATGGATTCGACGTTCGACAAAAAAGCGCTGCAGTGGGACATTTCGGACGAGCTCGAAAATCTTCACCACATATTAATTGTGCACGGTGATTCCGACCAGCTTGTCTCACTGTCCAATGCCCATGAGATTTATGAAAAAGCCGGCAATCCAAAAAAGATGATCATTCAAAAAAACGGCGACCACCGCATGAGCGACAAAAGACACCAGGAAGATTTTGTTCTGAACGCGGCGTTATGGTTCCAGAAATGTTTTTCCGGCACATTGGAGGCTCAACTTAAACCATAAGCTCTCGACGAAGGATGTCGAGGGCCTTCATGGCAAATATCTTTTTATTCCTCGACCTGTTGTTGAACGGAAAACAGAACCGATAACCTCGGGCAGAACGGGCGGTGGCAAGACCGATCCAGACCGTCCCCACAGGTTTATCGTCGGTTCCCCCACCCGGTCCTGCAATACCAGTGACTGCAAGGCCGTAAGTGGCTCCGGCGATCCGTCTTACACCCTCGGACATCATCTTTGCGGTCTTTTCGTGAACGGCTCCGAACCGTTTTAGGACCTCTGGCGACACATCCAGCATTTTTGTTTTGGCATCATTTGAATAGGTAATCCCTGATAAGAGGAAATATTTCGAACTCCCCGGAATATTGGTCAGCAGGTGGGAGATCAACCCCCCGGTACAACTCTCTGCAACGGCCAGCGTCGTTTTTTTTTCTGTAAGGAGCTCGCCGACCACAGCTTCCATGGACATGCCGTCCACGGAAAAAACATTTTCCCCGATCTTTTTTAGAACCGATTCAGTGGCCTTGCTCATAAGTGCATCGAGCGTCTTGCGATCCTTGCCCGAGGCATAAAGTTTTATTTGGATCTCCGGGAATTTCGCGCGAAAGCCCAGTTTTATCTCCGAAAATTCGGCCGAAAAGCCTTTCATTCGTTCAACTGTGGCCGACTCTGTTAGGCCGAATGTTGATATGGTCTTGACCCTGCTGAGTTCACGTCCGCCTCCCCGAACCGTCTCTATGGACGGAAGAACCGAATCTGAAATCATTCTGTGCATTTCAAAAGGAACTCCGGGAAGAAAGTAAAACAAACATTTCTCTATCTTTAAAGTGAATCCGGGCGCCGTTCCAACAGAATTATAAATCGCCTCGGCACCGAATGGCAGCATGGCCTGTTTTTTGTTTGAATTGCTCGTGGGTCGATTTCTGGTCGTGAAATAATCTTCAACCGAACGAAGTGCCGACCGGTTCAGAACAAGCTCTACACCTGCTGATTTTGCAGCCGCTTCCGCCGTAATGTCATCTGTGGTGGGGCCAAGACCGCCGGTTACAACAGCAACATCTGCTCGGATTGCGATCTCTTGGAGGGTTGAAACCAGATGGTTCACGTCGTCCCCAACACAGCTGTGACGAACGACGAAAAGTCCGATTTCCTTCAGCGCCTGTGCAATATGCGCGGAGTTGGTGTCGGCTACGGTACCTGTCAGGATTTCATCACCCGTAGCAAGTATTTCTATAATCATAAAAAAACCTTAACTCTCCAACACGTTTGAGGGAATTCGCGCTTTCCCTGTTGACCGGGTTGTGCTCCCCGCACGCCCCACCCTTCAGGGCGGGACCGAGAGGAGCTCTATTATAATGGCCATTTCCTTACCGGGAAGCTCTGCCCTTTGGGGCGGGAAGGTTCAATCCCCGCAATTCAACCGGGCGAACTGTTGCGGTACAAATCATCATAAATCGATCGAACCTGGCGGCACATTTTCTCAAATTGATTTGGATAAAGAGACTGGGCACCATCACTGAGCGCCTCCTCAGGAGCATGATGCACCTCCACCATCAGTCCATGCGCCCCCACGGCAATAGATGCACGACTCAAAGGAATTACCTGATCTCGGCGACCCGCTGCATGGCTGGGATCGATGATAATCGGAAGGTGGCTTTCTTTAAGTACAACAGGAACTGCGGAAAGATCCAGCGTATTTCGGCTGTGATGGGCAAAGGTCCGGACGCCCCTTTCGCACAAAATTACCTGGGAATTTCCAACTTCTAAAATATATTCAGCCGCCATCAGCCATTCATCGATAGTTGCAGCCATGCCCCTTTTGAGCAAAACCGGCTTGCTCGACCGACCCGCTCGCCGCAGCAAACTGAAATTCTGCATGTTCCGTGTTCCGATCTGAATGACATCGGCATATTCTTCCACCAAATCGAAAGTTTCATAATCCATGACTTCCGTGACCACCGGCATTCCGGTTTTTTCCCGAACCTTTGATAATATTTTCAATCCCTCTTCCCCGAGTCCCTGAAATGAATACGGCGACGTTCTGGGTTTAAACGCCCCGCCTCTGAAAAGTTGTGCACCGCTGCTCCGGACGTGCTCGGCGATTTTCAAGGCTTGCAATTCACTCTCTATGGCACAGGGTCCGGCGATAATGGTCAGGCTTCCACTGCCGATAGATATATCATCGATCTTTATTACGGTATCTTCAGGTTTAATTTCTCGGCTCACGAGTTTATATGGACGTGTCACAGGGATGGCATCCTTTACCCCCGGCAGACCCAGAAACGGCCCGGCATCAACGTGCCCCTTGTTGTTCAAAATCCCGATAGACACCCTTTCTCCTCCTGGAATCGGACGCGCCGCATACCCTTTTTGTTCAATTGCAGCCACCACGGTGTCGATCTCCGTCTGTTTGGCTTTTTTGTCCATAACAATCAGCATCATCTGCCTCCTTGACCGTTGATTAGATTTCCCTGCAGTAAGCTGCAGAATTCTTCCCAAAAAAAAAGACCGTGAGCTTCAAGGTGCCCACGGTCCTTCATTACCCGTCATGTTAATGGTTCAAGCAGACTTGAACCGGTCGGCACACTTTTTCCTTCCGGTTATCCACCACCAGCGCCAATAATATTTTTGTTTCCTTAAAGTTTCCATCTTTGAATTTTATTTAAAACACCCTTTTTGATATAAACTAAAACTACTGAAAGCGACTCGGCCTTGTCAAGATTTTTTTCAATGTATTGATGCCAACATCTATCCTGTGGAGAAAACGGTTCCGATCTTCGTTAAGATATTTTCTTCAATGATCTAAAAAATCTTGACAAATGCTTTTTATTAAGGATAAGTTTACAGCACTAACGGTGAAAAAATGAATGACAACAATAACCCAAAAACATTTAAAAAGGTTGATATGAAACGCTGGTGGTGGCAAATCCAAATTAACGGGTCTGCCCCAGGGACTTGATCAACCGACGTATAATTAAAAATCTACAAAGGACCAAGGGCAACTCAAACCCACGGTCTTTTTTTTGACTTCGAACAGGCCGTGGAATTCTCCACGGCTTTTTTTTGCTTTTTTAGAAAGGAACATCCATGCTGATCAATGAATTCCCCGACATAGATGAATTTCGAAACCTGGCAGAACAGGCCAATGTCATTCCGGTTTGTATGGAGATGTTGGCCGATACGGAAACTCCGGTATCCCTCCTGAGAAAATTTTATAAAAACAACACCTCCGTCTTTCTGTTTGAAAGCGTTGAGGGCGGTGAACGATGGGGAAGATATAGTTTTTTAGGCGTCTCCGCAAGAACCCATATCCGAATATTCCCGCAATTTGTGGAAGTCTGTGAAAACGGTTCCCGCAGACAGATCGCCCACAACGGCGACCCGTTCGCTGTTTTGAGAATATTGATGAATCGTTATCAACCCGCACAAGTTTCCGGGCTACCAAGATTTTGGGGAGGAATGGTGGGATATTTAACCTATGAGATGGTGTCCTTTTTTGAATCGATCCCCAATCTTTTGCCGGAAAACAAACCCCTGGCCCATTTCATCCTTCCGGATGAACTACTTATATTCGACAATATCCGACATACATTACTCTTGGTTGTTATCTCCTTTCTGGAAAAAGCGCAGAATCCGGACGCGGCGTTTCATCGGGCAACCGACCGCCTCGAATCTTTACTTGCTGAAATGGAACAGCATGTGCCTGAAGACGATGTCTATCCGAATGACGTTGAATTTGTTTTGAAGGCACCGTGGGAGGAAGATGATTTTCGATCTCTTGTTAAACGGGTTAAAGAACATATCCGGGCCGGCGATGTCATACAGACCGTCATCTCAAAGCCATTCACCTGTGCTTTTCCGCCCGATCCGTGGACACTCTATCGGGCCCAGAGATTCATCAACCCTTCCCCCTACCTCTACTTTCTCGGTCTTGAAGAGATGACCCTCGTGGGCTCCTCTCCGGAAACTATGGTCCGCCTGGAAAACGGCGTTGCCACCCTTCGGCCCATTGCCGGAACCCGGCCGAGGGGCAAGAACGAGCAGGAAGACAGATCTCTGGCCAATGAACTCCTTTCCGACGAGAAAGAACGGGCCGAACACTTAATGCTGGTGGATCTGGGTCGCAATGATCTGGGACGCGTTGCAGACGTGGGAACCGTTCAGGTCACCGATTTGATGATTGTCGAACGCTATTCCCATGTCATGCACCTGGTTTCAAATATCTGCTGCGACCTCCAAGCCGGTTACGATGCCTGGGATCTGCTACAGGCGACCTATCCTGCCGGAACTTTGTCCGGCGCGCCTAAAATAAGGGCCATGGAAATTATCGCAGAACTTGAACAAAGCCCCAGAGGACCTTACGGCGGCGCTGTGGGATACATTTCGTTCCATGGAAACATGGACATGGCCATTACCATTCGGACTGCAAGTATTGAGAACGGAACACTAACGGTACAGGCCGGCGCCGGCATCGTTGCCGATTCCAATCCCGAGAGCGAACGAAAGGAGACCGTCAATAAAGCGATGGCCATGCAAAAAGCACTGCAGTTGGTTCAAAAAAATACAGCTTAAATACTATCGGGAAAACATGAAGGGGAGAACATAATGATCATAATGATAGACAATTACGATTCATTCACCTACAACCTGGTGCAATATCTGAAACAAATCGGCACTTCCGTCAAAGTCGTCCGAAACGACGCTGCTTCAATTTCCGACCTTATCTCCTGGGAACCTGCAGGTATCGTTATATCACCCGGACCGGGTCGGCCGGAAACAGCGGGAATTTCACTGTCTGTGGTGCAACATTTTTCTGGAAGGGTCCCTATCCTCGGCGTATGCCTCGGGCACCAATCCATTGGCGCCGCTTTCGGTGGTAAAGTGGTTGCCGCCAAACGGCTCATGCATGGTAAAACATCCATGATCCACGCGGATGGGAAAATGATATATCAGGGCATTCACAAACCCTTCGAGGCGATGCGCTATCACTCCCTGGCAGTCTCCCGAGAAAATTTTCCAGAATGTTTGGAAATTAGCTCGGAAGCGGATGACGGGGAAATTATGGGCATCCGGCACAAAAAACATCCCTCAACGGAAGGAATCCAATTTCATCCGGAATCTATTATGACACCATTGGGAAAACGGCTTTTGAGAAATTTTCTCAACAAAACAAAAAACCATTCACCAGTGATAGATGACCGATAAAAAGGGGAAAACTCATTATGTTCAAGAAAAATCTTGGTAAAATTGTCCAGAGAAACGACTTGACTGAAGCCCAGATGGCTCAAATGATCACCGACATTTTTTCGGGTAATGTGACCGAGGCCCAGATCGGCGCACTGATGGCCGCATTGGCCACAAAAGGAGAAACCTTTGAAGAATTGGCAGGAGCGGCTCGAGCCATGCGCCGGAAAGCGCTGCGTATTCAAGCATCCAGCAAGACGGTTGTGGACACCTGCGGAACCGGCGGAGATAGCGCTCAGACATTTAATATTTCCACCACAACAGCCTTCGTGGTTGCAGGGTGCGGGGTGACGGTGGCCAAGCATGGGAACCGATCTGTATCGAGTCGATGCGGCAGCGCAGATCTTCTTGAAACACTGGGTGTTAAACTCGACACCAATCCCGAAATCGTCGAAGAAGCTGTCCAGGAAATCGGTATCGGTTTTCTTTTTGCGCCCCTTTATCACGGGGCCATGAAATATGCGGCCAAAGCAAGAAAGGAAGTGGGTCTGCGCAGCATCTTTAACATGCTGGGGCCCCTTACGAATCCCGGCGGAGCCAATTGCCAGCTACTCGGGGTATATGCGCCTGAACTCACGGAGATGTTTGCAAATGCCTTGCAGCTTCTTGGGACAAAAAGAGCTTTTGTGGTCCATGGCCACGACGGACTCGATGAGATTACCGTTTGTGCCCCCACCCGTGTTTCAGAGCTCAAAGACGGCCTTATCCGAACGTACGATATTTTTCCTGAACAATTTTTCGGGCAACAGGCGGACTCAAAAGATCTTTTGGGAGGAAATCCTGAAGAAAATGCTCAAATCACCCGAAACATCTTAGGTGGCGAAACCGGAGCACAACGGAATGTGGTCCTCATTAACGCGGCCGCGGCACTCGTGGCGGCAGGAGCTGCGGATGATTTGACCCAAGGAATCCGATTGGCTGAAACTTCCATTGATGAAGGTGCTGCAGCCGAGAAAATGAAAGCGTTGATCCAGTATACCCGGGAAAACGGCTAATGGCTGAAGACATATTGAATAAAATCGTTGAAGATAAAAGGCGGGAGATCGCTTTGGCAAAACGAGATCTGCCGGAACGCGCGCTTCGTGAAAAATGCTTAAAACCTCGCAAAAACCGCCCGTTTTTAAAAAACCTTGAAAATCCCGGGCCGTCCGGGATTAATATCATTGCTGAAATCAAACGGGCCTCCCCTTCCAAGGGGATCCTTTGTGCAGATCTGGACCCCGCTGCTTTTGCCACTGACTATGAATTGGGCGGTGCGGCGGCCCTCTCTGTACTCACCGATCAACCCCATTTTAAGGGAAGTCCTGAAGATCTGAAAATCGCTCGTGAGACCACAAACCTTCCGGTACTTCGAAAAGACTTTCTGATTTCAGCTTACCAGATTTTTGAATCCGTCGTTATGCAAGCAGACGCCATTCTTCTGATCGTTCGAATCCTTGAGCAGCAGCAGCTAAAGGATTATCTGAGTTTATGCCATGAACTAGAGATGGATGCGCTGGTGGAAATTCATTCGGAATATGATCTTGAAAAGGCCACCCGGGCCGGCGCACGTCTGATCGGGATCAACAACCGCAACCTGCGGTCTTTTGAAACCGATTTGGACACCGCAGTTCGCATGAGATCCCTTCTCGGTCCCGACCAGGTGGCCGTAGCGGCCAGCGGAATCCAGACACGAGAAGACATTGATAAAATAAAAGGTTCGGGAATCTGGAACTTTTTAATCGGTGAAAGTCTTATTAGGTCTCAAAATCCAAAGGATTTTCTTAAATACCTCCTGGGATAAGATGTCCCGAAAAAGACCATCGACCCAACAAAAAATAAAATTCTTGCATCAAACCCCAGCCAACGAATACAGTTGTTGCAATGTTTTTGTCATGAACGATCGATATTGGATGATGGACGATGTTCGAAAATAAATTTAGACCACGGGTTAAGATCTGTGGCCTCACTCGGATTGAAAACACCAAAGGATGTGTGGAACCCGGAAGCCTTGCGCCTGAAAATGTTGCGCTTGCTGTGGAAATGAGTGTTCCGCATACAGTGGACGTCAGTTCCGGTGTGGAGCAGCCCCCCGGCCAAAAGGAGCTTGACAAAATCAAAGCCTTCATGGATGCTGTTTCCAGATGCGGGATTGATAAAAACCCGAACAATAGTTTTTTAGGAATTCCTTAATTCCAAAATCGACCTGTTTGAGAATTCATCGTTATTGAAGAGGTAAAAAATGAGAAAGATAATAGAATTAAAACGTGTGGTGGTCACCGGTTTGGGGATGGTGACTTCACTAGGGCTGGACGTTCCCACGACTTGGGAGGCCATGATCGCCGGCAAATCCGGCATAGATCAAATTACACAGTGGGGCGATGTAGAAGAAGTTAAATCGAAATTTAAACTGGCCGAGGACTTTCCCCTGATTGCCGGAGAAGTCAAAGATTTTAACATTAAAGATTTGGTTAAACAAAGAAAAATCGGCTTTTCAAAAGAAGATCTAAAGCAGATTAAATATATGGATGCCTTCACCCAGTTTGCTTATGCCGCAACACTGGAAGCAGTATCTGATGCCAATGTAAATTTAGAAAAAGGAGATGTCGATCCTGATCGGGTCGGCGTCATTATCGGCTCCGGCTTGGGCGGCCCCAAAACATGGGAAACAGAATTTGAACGTTTCTATAAAGGCAAAAAAGTATCGCCCTTTTTAATTCCCCGCCTGATACCGAATCTGGCTGCCGGCAATATCAGTATCTCTTTTAAAGCCAAAGGCGCCAATGCGTGTCTGGCAACAGCCTGTGCTTCCGGTTCCCATGCAATTGGTGAAGCTTTCCAAAGGATACAACTCGGCAAAGAAGACGCCATCGCCTGTGGCGGAACAGAAGCTGCGATTACACCTTTAACGATTGCGGGTTTTCATGCAATTAAAGCCTTGTCATCAAAATATCAGACACCCCAAACCGCTTCCCGACCCTTTGACATAGACCGCAACGGTTTTGTTATGGGAGATGGATCTGGCATACTTATCTTGGAAGATTTGGACCACGCCGTGAACAGGGGGGCTAAAATCTATGGAGAAGTCATCGGTTTTGCCATGACCGGAGACGCCAGTCATATTACTGAACCCAATATGGACGGTGCCATTCGATGCATGAAGCTGGCTTTGGAGGATGCGCAAATTGCCCCGGAGGACATCGATTTGATCAACCCCCATGCAACATCCACACCCAAAGGTGACATTAATGAAGCCGCCGCCATTAAAGAAGTATTTGGCGCCGGCAAAGAGAAACCGTTCATCACGGCCAATAAATCTCAGATAGGGCATTCTCTGGGAGCCATCGGAGGAATCGAAGCCATTTCCGCCGTATTATCCATTTATGACAATAAAGTCCCGCCGATTTTGAACCTGGAAAAGATCGATCCGGAATGCCAGGGCCTGAACTATGTCGTCGGCCAGACCAAAGAAGCCGAGATTGTTACAGCCCTTTCGAATTCGTTCGGTTTCGGTGGAACGAATGCAACGCTGGTTTTTCGAAAATACCCATAGGAAAGAAGAACAAGTTAGTTCGCTTCGCCCCGCCTGCCATTGCAAGCTCGCCCGCCAGCCAAGCCCGCCCGGCATTCGCCTGAGGCGAAGCCGATGGCGGCAGGGCAAGGCGAGGCGGCCTGGGGTACGAGCGGGCAGGTCACAATTGGAATGCTGGAACAATGGAATGCTGGAATAATGGGTAACTGTAGGAATAAGAATGATATTGTTCCATCATTCCATGGAAATGGCATAAACCAGTAGCTATTAAAAGATCCTTAATTTCAACCCATTGTAGAAATTCCGAGACGTTTAATTAATAACGAAAGCACAAGCACTCAAATAAAAAATATTTTCGTGCGTTTCATTTATGGTTTTCATAATGAAATCTGTTCGTTATTTATGATTCCTTAACCAAGAGGTTTATCCACATTCGGCGGATTTGCACGCAGCATCGCAAAGCGCTTTTTCGACAAAAGACTCGAATCACTCACCGGAAGTTTTTGAAAGAATTTTAAGGCGGCATGGAGCGCAGTTATTGGACGTTAGGTGCAATTTTGAGACAGCTTCAATATAATTTTTATCTCAAGTTTTTAATAAACCCTCCAACAGCACCAATTCCTTCTTTATCCACCAGCCGGATGGTCTCGGACCCGATGACGGCAATGTCGACTTTCCCTTTTAAAAAATCGATATCCGCCCGCTCTTTGACCCCGAAACCGAGGGCCAAGGGAAGGTCGGTCGCGCTTCGGCATCGCACAAGATAATCTTCCAGTTGTCTGGAAAAATCCGTATCCACACCGGTGACCCCTTTTCTGGCCACACAATAGATAAACCCCCTTCCAAAGTCGCCAAGGTAATTCATGCGTTCATCGGATGTTGTGGGAGAAAATATAAAGACCGGAGAAAGACGGTATTTATCCATGGCCTCAAGGTAGTCCTTCCCTTCTTCAGGGGGAAGATCCGGAACAATAGCCCCCTGAAGACCGTTTTCGGCCATTGTGTCGACAAATCTCTCAATGCCGTATTTAAAAAGAATATTGTAGTAACTCATGAATAGAAAGGGAATCTCGAAGGTTTCAGCAACCGTTTTGGCAAAATCGATGCATTTTTTAACGGTTGCACCCTTGGCCAGCGCTTTTTGATTGGCATGCAGAATCACAGAACCATCTGCAATCGGTTCTGAAAAAGGGATCTGCAGCTCCATCAGGTCAACACCGGCGCTGACCATGGACTCAATGATCTTGAAAGCATCCTCGAATGTTGGATATCCAAGAACGATATGGGTCATTAACAAGATCTCTTTCTGCTTCAGCCTGTTATTCAGATACGATTCAAGCATGATACCCCTCCGCTTTCTCTTTGATAAATGCCTGCCACTTGGGATCGGCAAATGCATCGGCGATGGTAAAGATGTCTTTGTCTCCCCTCCCGGACTGGTTTATGAGAATAATATCCTTCGGGGTCATGGCCGGAGCCTCTTTGAACGCCTGTGCAAACGCGTGGGCGGATTCCAGGGCGGGGATCAATCCCTCTTTTTGAATGGTCAGGGACAGGGCATCCACAACCTCTTGATCGGTTGCGGCTTCAAATCGAATTCGGCCGGTTTCTGCATATTGGGCCAGAATCGGTGAAACCCCGACATAATCCAGCCCGGCTGCGACACTATGGGTCTCTCGCATCTGTCCGTCATTATCCTGGAGAAAATATGTCTTATACCCCTGGGCGACGCCGATGCTTGAATCTTTGGAAGAAAGTCGGCAAGCGTGCCGGCCGGTCTCCAATCCTTCTCCACCGGCCTCGACGCCCACTAAGTCAACCGGATCATCCAGAAAAGCATTAAAGATCCCCAACGCATTGGACCCTCCGCCAACACAGGCATAAACTCGGGCAGGAAGACCACCTGCTTGCTCAAGAATCTGCTTCCGGGCCTCTTGTCCGATAATCGATTGGAAATAAGAAACCATTTCCGGGAAAGGATGGGGGCCGCACGCCGTTCCCAGTACATAATGTGTCGTATCCATGTGTGTCACCCAGTCCCGAAAAGATTCATTGATTGCATCTTTTAGAATTCGGGTTCCTTCGGTTACGGTGATGACTTCAGCACCCAATCGCTCCATCCAGAATACATTGGGACGCTGCCGCTGAACATCCACCTCTCCCATGTAGATGGTACATTTGAATCCAAACCGTGCGGCCATGGTGGCGGTGGCCACGCCGTGCTGTCCGGCACCGGTCTCTGCTATGACCCGCGTCTTTCCCATCCGTTTCACCAAAAGGCCCTGCCCGATAACGTTATTGGCCTTGTGGGCGCCGGTATGGTTAAGGTCTTCTCTTTTAACATAAATGCGCGCGCCGCCGAAATGCCGCGTCAGATTCTGGGCAAACGTAATCGGCGTCGGGCGGCAGGAATAGGTGGACATTATCTCCACATACTCCTCCCAGAACCCGGGGTCGTTTTTTGCGGTTTGAAATATCTCCACAAGTTCGTCGAATGTGGCGACAAGAATCTCGGGAAGATAGGCTCCCCCGAATTTTTTATAATACCCTCTATCTTTCATCATCGATTCCTCCCAAAGTCTGTGAAAAAACGAACTGATCTGTTCGGCAATAAAGTTCTGAATAAATGGCGTTTTTTGTCTGATCAAAGTGCAAAAACCGCTTAACCATAAGAATCGGCGTATCTGCTGCAACCTCCAAATTTTGTGCTTTTTTCCCGTTTAAGTAGCCGATTCTGAAGTTCTGTACACCCCCTATGGGTTGCATGTAATATTGCTCATCCACAATTTGTGCCAAAGATCTGTGGGACAAGTCCATCTTGTCAATCCCTGTAAAAATTGTGTCATGCAGATATATATCCTCGATAAGGACCGGTATTTTTTCAACCATGCTCAGCCTGGAAAAAAAATAGGCTTTCTCATTGGAAAAAGGATTTTCCGGATCATGCCCGATGGATTTCAGCCGGATCTTTTTCAGGATATGGGTGGTCATCGACATCCCTTTTTTATGAAACGCCGAAGTCGTTCCGGCCAGGGAAAAAAGATCGAGCTCTTTCTGCTGTTCACATACAAAGGTTCCTGAGCCCCGCTTTCGAACCAGCAGACGTTTTCGAACCAAAAGATCCGTGGCCTGACGGGCCGTCGGCCTTCCGATACCGTATCTGGAGGCGAGGCCGTTTTCCGACGGAATCCTTGAGCCGGCTGGATATTCTCCAGATCGTATTTTGGCCAGGATGATGTCCGCCAGTTGGTGATATAAGGGAATCGGAGATTTAATATTCAGCATGGACGAATGTTATATTTTTTTTGGTAAAGTTGTCAAGACATATTTTGCCAACAAATTCGAGTTCAGCAATGACGAAAAGACTCTCCAAATTTCAATGCCATCCAGAACATTTTATTCCAATGAATTCCCATGAAAATAGCCCGCCACAAGGATGCCTTTGCGCAAAGGTTTGGGTGCGAAACTTGAACAACAACTTTCTATATTCGTTCATTTTTTTCTCATAAAGGCTTATATGGGCCTCCGGTTAATTTATTGACATATCGGCCATTTTTAGATAATTTGTGGAGGTTAATGATTTTCTATGATATTTTAGCGCATTTAATTTTTATTCTTTTGAATATTCAGGGTCGGAAACCTCACGTATGAAACCGTTGACCGCTCAAACTTTTTTACAGTCCAGAATTAAAAGATTGCTGGGAAAATCTCCCGATAATTACAGTATGGCCATCGGCGCGGTTTTAAGGAAAAGAGGCATCATTACCGAAAAACAACTCCAGGAGGCCCTCAAGGTACAAAAAGAGAAACTCTATACACTGGGCAAAGCCGTTCGCCTGGGGCAGATCATCGTTGAACTCGGTTATGCATCAGAAGAGAAATTGGTCGAGGCGGTAAACCAAGAATATGAAATTTCAGTTAAAACACTCTCTGATGACATAAAAGGGCTTGTCAAAAAAAAGCGTGAGAGCTTTGCTGAAGGTCTTCCTCCAACACGCATTCCCATCTGGTTTCAGGTTTTTGCTGCAATCATGGTGATTATCATCACCACCATTTCGGTGATGAGCTTTTTCATTCTGAACCATCAGAAGGAAAGGTTTTACAAGCAAACCGTCAAAATCGGTATGGTCAGCATCAACTACTTTACCAACAATGCGTCGATCCCCCTTCTTGAAGACAATATTTTAAGACTTAATTCATTGATAAAAGATGCAACCCATGTGGAAGGGCTTCTTTATGCGATTATTGTTGACCACAATCAAACCATAAGGGCACATACAGACATAAACAAGATAGGGAAGACCTTTGAGATGTTTTCCAAAATCGAAGATGTCAAAAGAGAAGGAGACCTTACTTACTTTAACTACTTCTCGACATCAGGCGAGCATGTTTTAAATTTGACCCGTCCCATTCTATTCAAAGAAAAAGAGTTGGGTGAAATACATGTGGGAGTTTCCATCGATTTTATCGAAAGACTCATCCATAAAGAGCGATGGGCAATAATTGTGATCACCATTTTTATTCTCTTTTTTGGAAGTGCAATTGCGCTCTGGCTTGGATTTCGATTTTCCCGACCTATTTCAAATCTTGTCTTGGCAACCCAGGAAATCGGTTCAGGGAATTACCAACACAAAATTATCCTGGCCAGAAATGACGAACTTGGAAACCTGGCCACGGCATTCAATCGGATGGGTGATGAGCTTTGGAAAAACGCTTTGATGCAGAAATCTTTTGGCAAGTATATCGGTTCTGAAGTTCTTGAAATGATAATGGCCGATCCTGAAAGCGACTGGCTTAAAGGTCATCGGAATGAGGCCACCATTGTATTTGTCGATATCAGAGGATTCTCATCCTTCTCGGAGATCAATGAACCCGAAGAAATCGTGGAGAAACTCAATGAATACTTTGAAATTGCAACACAGAGCATACAAGACCACGGCGGCTATGTGGACAAGTTCATCGGTGATGCGGTTCTTGGAGTTTTTGGGGTTCCGGTTTATCACGAAGATCACGCGGAACAAGCTGTAAGGTCAGCAGCGCATATGCAAAAAGAGTTCCTGAAAAAACAGGAAAATGGGAATGTTCTCCTTCAAGCCGTTGGGATCGGGATAAATTCCGGCGTCGTCGTCTCAGGGAACATCGGTTCCCAGGATAGAATGGAATATACGGTCATCGGGGACAGTGTAAACCTCGCTGCACATCTATACAGGCTGGCCAATCCCGGTGAAATTATTATCAGTAAAAGTGTTTATTCAAAATTAAAAGAGATGGTTCACGTAGACCCGCTCCCTTCACAACATATAAAAGGCAAAACAGAACCGGTGGAGACATTTAAGCTGATTCGGATAAAGGAGACGCATCATGCCGAAATCGGCAAATAGGAAAAAAACAGTTTTATTTAAGTTTTTCCTGCTCAATTTTCTGTTTCTTGCAGCTTGTGCCGTCGGTACACCGAAGCATCGGAACGCGCCTAAAGCGTTTATCGATGACGATTTTATTCTGGTGAAGACCACCGACGAAGACACGCTTTCTTCCCTTGCCGCCGACCACTTAAACGACCCGAAAAAAGGTTGGCTGATCGCCGAATTCAATAACGTTAAAACTCTGACCTCCGGTCAGACATTGATTATTCCCGTGTCACCCCTTCACAAAGGCGGCCTTAAAACCGATGGTTTTCAGTCGGTCCCCGTACTGGTCTATCATAATTTTTCTAAAAACAGGTCGGGGAAGACGTCCGTTGCCGAAGCCGACTTTGAAGCTCAGATGAAATACCTGAAGGAAAACGGATTTCACGTCATATCACTCGATCAATTATTAGACTTTATCGATTACAAGGAACCGATACCCGAAAAATCGGTCGTCATTACAGTTGACGATGCCTGGGGCTCTATTTACGACATCGCTTTTCCCGTATTGAAAAAATTTGATTTTCCTGCCACATTTTTTATTTACACGGATTTTATCGGCGGTGGAAAAGCCATGTCCTGGGAACAAATACAAACGATTTCAGAACAAGGGTTTGATATCCAATGTCAAACCAAAACCCACCGGGACTTGACGGCCAGAAAAAAGAATGAATCGTTTGAAGAATATTTCAAGGCCCTTGAAATGGAGATCGATTATCCCAACATGTTGATGAAGAAGAAACTGAAAAAGAAATGCAAATATCTCGCATATCCTTACGGACAAACAAACGACCTCATCATTGCTATTTTAAAAAAACAGGGCTACAGGGCTGCATTCACCGTTGAGCGGGGATCGAATCCATTTTTCGTTGATAAATATCGGATCCATCGCTCAATAATACACGGTAAACATGATATTGAAAGTTTTAAAGAGAACTTGTCCGTTTTTCAGAAAAACGAATTGAAATGAAACATGCCTTAAACCTTTTCTGCCTGATCATTGTTCTGTACTTTGTTGCAGGGTGTGCCGGTCCGCTTAAAGATCTCGTAGACTATAACGACAATTTTTCGAAGAAGACTTCGGACAAAGCCTCTCAAAGCAAAGCGGCCTTCTCACCTTCTTATTACATGGAAAAAGCAACGGCGTATGAAAAAAACGATGAATTACAAACTGCGCTTTTTTATTTAAAAATTGCCGGCGCATTAAGTCCTGACGACCGGGATATTGCCGATAAAATATCCGATTTAGAATCGACGGTTGTTCACAAATCCCTCGAGCATCTCCAAAAAGGGGTGAATTTTTTTAAAAATAAACACTTCAAAGAAGCCCGATATCACTTTCTAACGGCACTCAGATACGACCCCGACAATAAAGAAGCTCTCGATTATCTGCAAAACAGACTCATCCCTAAAGAATATATTCCCTATCGAGTGTCGGAAAACGATACCTTAAATTCCATATCCGAAAAATTTTACAAAAACCCGGAAAAAGCTTTTCTGATCGTCTATTTTAATGATCTCAAACCCGACACAGACCCCTTACCCGGGACCCTTCTCAAACTCCCTATCCTGGAATCAAAGTTTATCCGACCCACCCTAAACATTCCCAAGGAACTGCTAAAGGCAGAAAATTTATTTAAAAAAAGACACTACAAAGCGGTTGCAAGTATCACCGAAAGGATCTTACAGAATGATCCGACGAACCCAACTGCCGTTGATTTAAAAAATTCCGCCTACTATCAGGTGGGACTGCAGTTAAGCCGGGAAAAAAAGTATGGCGAAGCCATCGACATGTTTAAAAAAATAACACCCGAATCTGAAGTCGTTAATAAATCCATTCAAGACGTCATTGAAAAAGAATTGTCAGAAGCGGAAAATTTTTTGAAAGAAAAAAAATATACGGCGGCAATAGCCGTTGCAGAAAATATTTTGAGCCATGACAAATCGAACAAAACGGCCAGAGATATTATGAATACCGCCGTGTGTCAAAATGGAAAGAGCTTGCTCATTCGCAAAAAATATGCCGAAGCATTAAACGTGCTTAACAGCGCAGACCCTGGATATGAATGTGTCGGGAAAACCATATCTTCAGTAAAAAATGCAAAGAAAAAACAGGCTGAAATTCACTACCTTCAAGGCGTCAAATATTTTCTCAACGAGGAGTTGCAAAGTGCCATAAAGGAATGGGAAACGACATTAACCCTGGATCCCGAGCATATAAAGGCTAAAAAAGACATTAAAAACGCCAAAAGCTTGTTGGAGAAATTAAAAAAAGTCAAATAATTTATTGGCCGGCAACGCGCAAAAAAGAGACCCGGATGCGACAAATGACAAAATTTTCATGCTAATGGGAGATTCAATTTATGGGCACCGACAACATTATTTTTTTGGAAAATCTGGAATGGTTCGACAATACCGGCAAGGAACTTGTTCACCGTCTCCCCCAAAAAGGTTCTGGAGAGATCAAATACGGCGCCCAGATGACGGTCAGGGAAAGCCAGGCCGGTGTATTTTTTTATCAAGGAAAGGCCCTGGATGCATTTGGGCCGGGCCGGCATACACTCAAAACCGCCAACATTCCAATTTTGACAAAAATCCTCAGCTTGCCCTGGGGACTCACCAGCCCCCTTAGAGCAGAGGTCTATTTTGTAAATTTAAAGGTATTTACAAACCTTAAATGGGGCACCCGTGATCCGGTGGCCTTCAAGGATTCCGAGCTGGGCCTGATACGGCTCAGAGCCTTCGGTGTTTTCAACCTTCAGGTGATGCAGCCGGTTTTATTTATCAACAACCTTGTGGGCACCCAGAGTATGTACACCACCCAGGAAATTGAAGAATATCTGAACCGGGTCATTGTATCCAGATTCAACGATTACATGGGAGAGACCATCGACTCGATCCTGAACCTTCCGGCCAAGTACGAAGAACTTTCCCAAGGTATGGTCCAGCGTCTCCAAAAGGATTTCAGCCACTTTGGTCTTGGACTGACCCACCTGTACATCAATGCCATCACGCCGCCACCCGAAGTTCAACAGGCCATTGACGACCGAAGCCGAATGGGCGTTTTCCAAGATATGAACAAACTGATGCAGATGAAAGCGGCCATGGCCATGGAAAAAGCTTCGGAAGCGGACGGTGCTGCCGGTCCGGGGATGGGTATGGGTCTCGGACTGATGATGCCGGCCATGTTTTCTCAGTACTTTGCCGGCGCGCAATCTGAGCTTCGCAAATCCGATATCCAACACGACGTTTCATGCCCGGATTGCAGCCATTCGATCCCCCCGGAAGCTAAGTTCTGCCCCTTCTGCGGTCATCAGCAACTGGTTTTCAGACAATGCACAAAATGCAGCAAAAATCTTACACCCAACGCGAAGTTCTGTTCCCGCTGTGGTCATCCTGTGGAAGAAAAGCCTAAACCCAAGATTTGTTCAAAATGCGACAGCGAAAATTTAACTGAATCCACCTTCTGTAATCAGTGTGGAGAGTTGCTTTAAGGTGCCGATCAATTCCATCTTCAAAACTTTGATAATGATACGGTTTTTTAAAATAAATGCCTCGACTACGCATTGAATACCAGTGCCCTCAGTGCGGGGCGCCGGCGGTCCTGGAAGAAACAGACCGGCTTTTTGCTTGCGAATACTGCCGGGTACGATCATACCTGCTTCCTAAAGATGTTTTTCGCTATATCCTGCCCAGCTCCGCTCCGGAAAATAAGCGTCTGGTGTTCTTCCCGTATTGGCGGTTTAAAGGAATGCTTTTTTCTTGTGTGGAAAGCGGCATAAAACACAGATTTATCGATGTTAGCCATCAGGCGGTAGAGTCCCCTTATTTCCCTATCTCTGTTGGGTTGCGCAGTCAGGCCTTGAGGCTCAGTTTCGTTACACCGGAAACTCCGGGTTATTTCTTGAAGCCGACCCTGCCGTTTAAAAACATGGTGGAGACTTTTTCCCAGCGATTCAGTAGATCATTGCCAGAGCCTGTTTTTCATCAATCCCATATCGGTGAAACAATGAGCATCATCTATTCTCCTTTTTATGCAAACGACAAAATCTACGATGCGATCTTAAACAGGCCGGTTGGCGCTATGCTCCCGGCTGATTTTGATACAATGCTTCTTCCAGGGGGGCGTCCGGACTGGCGCATTCAATTTGCGCCGGCCCTTTGCCCCGCCTGCGGATGGGATTTGCACGGCCAACGCAACACTTTGGTGCTGACCTGTAAAAACTGCAATTCGGCGTGGAGACCGGCCGGGAACAGACTTAAAAGTTTGAAATTTGCATTCATCCCGGCAAAAGAAGAAAAGGTTCTTTATCTGCCTTTCTGGCGTATGAAAGCGGATATTTCCGGAATAGAACTCCATACATATGCAGATCTGGTAAAGATCGCCAATCTGCCGAAAGCGGTTCAGAAAGACTGGCATCATATTGAATTCCATTTCTGGTCTCTGGGATTTAAGGTTAGACCCCAGGTTTTTTTGCGCCTTTCGCGTAATTTAACCCTATCGCAGTATCACGACAAACTGGTCAGAAAACTCCCGGACGGCCCACTTTATCCGGTAACGTTACCGGTCGAGGAAGCCATTCAAAGCCTTAGCATCAGCCTCGCCAATTTCGCAAAACCCCAGAAAGAGGTTGTGCACAACCTCCGTGATTTGGCAATTAGACCCAAAAGTTACTTGCTGGTTTACATACCGTTCATGGAGAAACATCATGAATACATCCAACCTGAACTGAATTTAACCCTAAATAAAAATCAACTTGCATTGGCCGCAAATCTTTAATGTCTATCGTCATTGACATCGCTTTTCTCATCTCAGCTCAAGTTCATAACCGGCCGCATTCAACCGGCCGGCGATTTCATCAACATGCCCCGGACCCCTCGTTTCAAGCTCCAAGTCGACCCGTATGTCATAAATCGGCAACCCCCTTATATTCCGATCATGGTAGACATGAAGAACATTTGCTTTTAGATCCGATATCAACGCCAGCAATTTTGCCAATGTGCCGGGGGTGTCGTCGAGGCGCACCCTAAAGCGCATTATCCGACCGTTTTTTAACAAACCCTGGCCGAGCATTCGACCCAACAGCGAGCTGTCCACATTGCCGCCGCTGATCAAAAGAACGACCCGACTTCCCGGGGGGACACTGACCGATCCATTCAATAGAGCGCCCAGAGAAACCGCACCCGCACCTTCCGCAAGAATCTTTTTTCTTTCAAGAAGCAACAGGATGGCCGCTGCAATATGATCTTCTTCCACCAAAACCACATCATCCACAAAGTTTCGGATGATATGGAAATTGAGTTCGCCCACCTGTTTAACGCTGATGCCGTCTGCAATGGACTGTTTAGATTCGACCCGGGTGATTTTCCCTTTTCGATACGATTCATAGGCTGAAGGGCATGCAGCAGATTGAACCCCGATGATATTTACTTGGGGCCGAATCGTCTTTGCTGCCAAGGCGACACCTGAAATGAGACCGCCTCCGCCGATGGGTACCAGAATCGAGTCCACTTCTTTTAGATCTTCCAAGATTTCCAGTGCCACGGTCCCCTGCCCTGCGATAATATCCGGATCATCGAAGGGATGGATAAAGGTCTTGTCTTCCCCTGCGATTTCCTCGGCTTTTTTAAGGCTTTCTCCTAAACTCTGGCCGGCGATGACCACCTTTCCCCCATAGCCGCGTGTGGCTTCCTGCTTGCTGATTGAAGCCCATTCTGGCATTACGATGGTCGACGGTACATGCGCTTGCTTGGCTGCCAGCGCCACCCCCTGGGCGTGATTTCCCGCAGATGCCGCCACAACGCCGCCGGAAGCGATTTTATCGTGGTGCCTCAATATACTGTGGGTGGCTCCCCTGATTTTGAACGAACCTGTTTTTTGGAGGTTTTCCAATTTTAAGTAAATTTCTCCACCGAACATTTTACTCAAAGAAGGTGAAGAAACCAATGGCGTTCTGATGACCTTCCCTTTTATCAATTTTGCGGCTTCTTGAACGCTTTCGATGGAAATCAATTTTCGATCCTTTCTTTAATTTATGAATTTCCTTGGGTAATTGAGCGATTAAGTATTTGACGAAAAACAAAGTTTATTCTATTTAGTTGGATGTATTCAATAAATATTTTTGAAATAATTTTGCGCGTTAAAAGAAATTGTCGCATCCAGACAATCTTCTTTCGTACGTTTTTTCAAGGATGCAAAACATGG
>Ga0209013_10000621_pt1 | contig 32095 bp, 27 predicted proteins | sample Cruoilmetagenom2_FD_187291 | JGI IMG/M metagenome (GOLD analysis project Ga0209013, IMG submission 187291) | Oil polluted marine microbial communities from Coal Oil Point, Santa Barbara, California, USA - Sample 2 (SPAdes) (version 2) | ecosystem: Environmental > Aquatic > Marine > Oil seeps ...
TGGCCACCGGTATTGCCGTAAATTTCATTGTCGTAGCAAATGTAGATCAGGGTTTCATTGCGCTCGGCCGCCGCGGAAAGCGTGGCGATTCCGATATCGTATGTACCGCCGTCGCCAGCCCAGCAAATCACATGCCTGGGTTTTCCGTCCAGTTCTTCATTCAACCCGTTAACGGCGGCTACGCCGCTGGCAAAGGCGGGTGATGAAGCAAACGTCGATGCCACCACCGGCACGTCGTAACTCGTGGTAGGGAAAGCACCCGCGGTCACGATGCCGCAACAGGCAGGGATTACAAGGGAGTAGCTTTCGCCTTCCAGCGCCCGCCCCAGCATGGTTAGCCCGGTGCTCATGCCGCAACCACCGCAGTTGGTGTTTCCCGGCCGTAACAGGCAGTCGGCCTTCGATGATCCAGGATTTGCCGCGTTCATGAATCGATTCCTTTCCAGACGGATTCACCCGCATGGGATCGTTGGCTCAGGTCCTCGATCACTTCGTGTACGGTCTTGGGGATCACGTCACCGCCGCCGATACCGGTCAGGTAACCCTGCACCAGGTGATGGCCCTGCCCGTGGAGGCTGGCCCGGACCTCGTGGCAGAAAATGCCACCGCTTCCAGCCGCGTAGTTGCGATCCAGTACGCCGATCTTTTTGGCATTGGCGCAAAGTTCACGGAGCCGGTCACTGGGGAATGGCCGGAACAGCTTGATCCTGATCATGCCGACCTTTTCACCCCGCTCCCGCCGTTTGTCGATGACTTCCCGTGCGGTCGTTGAAATACTTGCTGATACGATGAGAATCCGGTCTGCATCTTCGGTCCGGTAAGCGCTTACGGCGCCGGCTACTTCGCGCCCGAAGACTTCTTTGAAATTCCGGCGGTGCTCTTCCAGCACATCCGGCACGCGCTTCATGGCCTCATCGAGTTCCAGGCGGTGGGTCAGCGTTTCCTGCGGGAAGGCCATGCCACCCACGGTGACCGGATGTTCGGGGTCCAGCCGGTGTGGAATCTTGCAAGGCGGCAGGTAGCGATCGGTCTGCTCCTGCGTTGCCAGCTCAATTTCCATAGACGTGTGCGAAACGATAAATGCATCCATGCAGACCATTACGGGCAGCAGTACGCGCGGGTCTTCAGCGAGCCTGAAGGCCAGCATCGTTGTGTCCGCCACGTCCTGGCTGGTATCGCAATAGAGCTGAATCCAGGCGAAATCGCGGAATAGCAGGGAATCTCCCTGGTCCGCCCAGATGTTCCAGGGTGGCCCCAGCGTGCGGTTGACGGCCACCATCACGATCGGCAGGCGATAAAACGCTGCTACCATGACATTCTCGGCCATGTAGGCCAGGCCATTGGAAGAACTCGCGGTAAACGTGCGTGCTCCGTTCAGCGCAGCGCCTATGCACACCCCCATGGCGCTGTGTTCGCTTTCGACCGGGATCACCTGGCCTTTCGTAAACGGGAAGCTGGCGATGTATTCGACGATTTCGGTCTGGGGCGTAATGGGATAAATACCGCACACGGCCCCTCGGGAATTCCGATTTGCTTCACCGGCGAGACTCATTGAGTGTCCCGCTGCGTGATTGCCGGTTACCAGTTGCATAGTTTCACCTTTGCAAAGTTATCCATTCCGCATTTCCTGGCCTGCCTTCATGTAGATAACAGCGCGAGAACATTCGCTCGCGCAGACACCACAGCCCTTGCAGTAGTCATAATCAAAAATGATGTCCTTCCCCTCCCGGCGCAATACGCCGTCCGGACAATATGTCACGCAGCGGTCACAGGAATTGCACACACCACAGCTCAGGCATCGTTTGGCCTCCTCAATGTCATCCAGGCCCTGGCGTACCTCCTCGAACGAGTTTATTCTCCCGGCGGCCGGCAACACGCTCTCGCTGTACGGGCGGTGACGTTCAAAATGCTGCAGGCGGATTCGGTCTGCGTGTACCACGGACTCGACGTCTGGTGGTTCTGTATACAGTTTTTCGTTGCTGAATCGCTCATGCAGCAGAAGAGCCATGTCCCTGCCACAACCGATGGCCGCCGTGACGGTGCCCTCATTGGTCAGGAGATCACCTGCGGGATAAACCGGCGCGTCCCCGTTGGTTTCGATGGGATGATCCTTCGTAAGCTCCGCGTCATCGGGAAGCAAGGACAAGTCCGCCGCCTGTCCGACGGCCAGGATGACCCGGTCACAGGGGATCTCGAAGTCGGAACCGGCAATAACCACCGGCCGCCGTCGTCCACTGTCGTCGGGCTCGCCAAGCTCCATTCGCTGACAGCAAAGGTTCCGTCTCCCGTCATTCCGCGTAATCCGGATCGGGGAGCACAGGAAATCGATCCGGATGCCTTCGTCGATCGCTTCATCGACTTCTTCGGAGATCGCCGGCATCTCATCCCGTGTTCGCCGGTAAATGATGCGCACATTGCGCGCACCCAGGCGGAACGCGGAACGTGCGGCATCGATGGCTGTGTTGCCGCCCCCGACCACAACAACATCCTCGCCTTCAACGCTGACCGAATTGTTCCGGGCCCGGTCCAGGAACTCAATACCTTGCATGACCCGCTTCATGTCCAGCCCGAGATCCAGTGAAGTCAATCGCTGCAAGCCGGTAGCGGCCAGCACGGCATCGAATTCATGGGTCAGCTTTTCCAGCCGATCATGATCGATGCGCGTGTTGGATCTCGTTTCGATGCCCAGTTCCAGGATACGGGCGATATCCCGGTCCAGCGCCTCGCGCGGCAAGCGGTAGGTGGGAATGCCGGTTCGCATCAACCCGCCGAGTTCTGAGCCCTCCTCGAAAACTGTCACGCCGTACCCCAACCTGGCCAGGTGATAGGCACCGGAAAGTCCCGCTGGCCCCGCCCCGATTACGGCCACTTTCTCCGGGCGCCGTTCAGCCGCCTTGACGTGTACTTCGCCGTGATCGCCGGCATAGCGTTCCAGCGCACGGACATTGACCGGGCCTTCCAGTTCAGAACGGTTGCATTGCATCATGCAGAAGCCCGGGCATACACGACCGCAGACAGATGGCAGCGGTGAAGACTGGAGCAAAACCTCGAGTGCGCCGTCCACATCTTCATCGTTCAACGCAGCCAGGAAACCCTGCACGTCATTGCCCGCCGGGCAGATGAAGTTACATGGGGGCGTTGCGTTTTCCCACACCGGTTGTTGATTGGCCCATTGTCCGGTGTGCAGCGCCGGTGGCGCCCCGGTATTTCCCTCGATGATGCCGGGACCCCTGGCGTGCGGAATTTTCTGTTTTTTAATCTCAGCCGGCCTGGGATCGCCTTTTTGTACCGAGACCTTCTCCCATGCCTCCCTGGCGGCCTTCTTGTTTCCTCCATGAAACCCGAATTTATCGAAGGCATCCAGGACTGACTGCAACTTTATCCCCAGCAAACGCGCCGCGGCTCCGGCCAGCGCAGTGTTCACGATCGGCACCGCGCGGGACCCAAGACCGTTTTTGACCGCGATTGAGGTCGCGTCGATGGTGGCTATTCGAAAAGCAGCACCTCTTTCCTGCCTGGCGTAATGTTCCGGCGATTTCTCACAATTGAACAAAATCATCCCTCCGGGTTTCAGGCCGGAAAGGATTGCTGGAGAGATCAAAGTCGGATCGAGGACGATCAGGTGATCGGGCTCGTAAATCTGATTCGGGTTGTGGATCGGCTGTTCATCGTAACGCAGGAAAGCGGCCAAGGGAGCGCCGGAACGCTCCGCTGCGTAGACACCAAATGCCTGGACAGACAAGCCCTCCCGGTGTTGGGCGGCCGCCATGATCTTGGCGAGCGTCACGCCCCCCTGGCCGCCTCTTCCGTGAATTCTGATTTCGATCATTAAATGGCTTCTGAAATGGCTTCTTTTAAGCCGCAATAGAAGAATAACCGGAAATAAAGGTAAAGATATTGATCGGAATCACGTGGTTCGCATCATCCCCTCATCGGCCCCTCGACAACAGTTTCACCTACGCTGCATAATTTGATCCGCCTTCATGAAATTTGCGGGCTAACGTTTGCCTTTGACCCGGCGATTGCCGGCGCCGCAGCGCTGTTTCATCGGAGATGTGATGATTTCCGCAACCCGCTCCTCGCTCATTTTGAAGGGTACATAGGCTTCACCGTTCATCTCAATTTGCCTGACGAAGGCGCGCAAATGGTTACGTGAACCACACAACAGATTTTCATAGGTGGCGATGAGGTCTGTGTGATCGGAATCAGTTCCAATGATCATTTCCTCCAAGTCCAGAATGTCGACTTCTTCGATTGCCCCGCCAACATAGAGGCTATCCATCATAGACGTCATGCCCCAATCCATAAGATCGCCAAACAAGGTCTGCAGGATGGGATCGACCAAGGATCCTACGGGCAAATTTTCATCTATCCGATCCCCCAGGGCGTACTTGTCGATTAATAGTTTAATGGCATTCATGTGCCTTTGCTCCGACATCGAAATACTGGCGAAGATCATGAGATTCCATTTTTCGTCCAATAATATGTAGCTGTCGCGGGCAAGCTTTTCCTCTTCCCACATATACACCAGGCCTGCGATCTCTCCCTCAGAGAGCGGGCTTATCCCTCCTGATCCACCGGCGCCCCAACGGCCGGAACCGGCCACGCTGTAACTTGTCCCGGCTAAAAGCAGCAGGGCCGCAGCCAGGGTCATAAATGTCCGTAGTCTTAACATTTTTTATCTCCAGTTTATTTACATCACTACCGTGCCGGTCCGGCGGTGCTTCAATCCCTGATTTGTCCGGTAAATCAAGAGCGCTTAACAGCAAATACTGCTCCTGGAGCTAATGATAATTCCTCGACCTGAAGGCGTGCTTAAAGACAATTTAAGCTTAGGTTAAGCTTGGTCAGGGCTTACTTTACAAAATTTGCATATATGTTAATCTTCACTAGTTGTCCCAAGTCAAAAGCTTGATCCTGTAAAGTCCTTACAATGCCAGATGGTGGATTGTCAGGCGAAGCCAGTGATAAGTAATCGCAAGATGACGGCTTAACGACAATAGTATTTTGAAGGTTGGTGTATGAAGTTATCTTCCTGCACCGCCTACCCGCAGAAAATTCAGGGAGCAACCCTATGCCAACATTCGTTCATACCGAAAAATGCGACGGCTGCAAAGGCGGCGAAGTAACCGCTTGCGCATATATCTGTCCGCATGACCTTATGAAGCTCGACACCGATCGCATGAAAGCTTTCAACCAGGAACCCGAGCAATGCTGGGAATGCCAGTGTTGCGTCAAGGCCTGCCCGCAGCAGGCGATCGAAGTCCGGTCTTTCCAGGACTGGGTGCCGATGGGTGGAGCAGCGATCCCGCTGCGTACCGATACCGCCATTATGTGGACGATCAAGTTCCGCGATGGTGGATTGAAACGCTTTAAATTTCCAATCAGAACTACCCCGGTTGGAACCATCGACCCCTTTGGCGGCAAGCCTGAGGCGGGAGATATTAACGACGAACTGTTGTTCACCGAAGCGGGTAAGGTACTGCCTGTTATAACGGCGTAGGCAGAAGTTTCAGTTTTCAAACGGGCGGAAGCTATCGACGAAAATTCGCCCGGCAGGAGGATCAGAAAATGAGTGAAGGTACATTCGGTAACCCCGAAATTGTTGAGGTTGAAACAGACGTACTAATCGTAGGTGGCGGTATGGCTGCTTGCGGCGCCGCCTATGAAGCAGTGCGCTGGGCGGGTGATGACGTACGCGTCACCATGGTGGACAAGGCTGCACTGGATCGCTCGGGTGCCGTCGCCCAGGGGCTTTCCGCAATCAACACCTATCTTGGGGAGAACTCTCCCGAAGATTACTGTCGCATGGTGTCGGCGGATTTGATGGGCATTACCAGGGATGACCTGGTGTTTGATGTCGGCCGTCATGTTGATGAGACGGTGGAATTGTTTGAAGAGTGGGGCTTGCCGATCTGGAAGGACAAAAGCACTGAAGGCGTGCCCCTGAAGGACGGAGGCAAACCGGTCCGTTCCGGCAGATGGCAGATCATGATCAATGGCGAGAGCTACAAGCCGATTGTCGCGGAAGGCGCGAAAAACGCCCTCGGAATTGAAAACATTTACGAGCGGGTATTTATCGTCAAGCTGATCCTCGACGCCAACAATGAAAACCAGATCGCCGGTGCGGTCGGCTTTTCGGTGCGCGAGCACAAGCTCTATATTTTCCGCTGCAAGACCTGTCTGCTGGTGGCCGGCGGCGCTGTCAATGTGTTCCGGCCACGTTCCACCGGCGAAGGCATGGGACGCACCTGGTATCCCGTCTGGAATGCCGGCTCGACCTATTCCATGGCGGCCGAGGTTGGCGCAGAGTTGACGATGATGGAAAATCGCTTCGTGCCCTGCCGCTTCAAGGACGGTTATGGTCCGGTGGGCGCCTGGTTCCTGTTGTTCAAATCGCAGGCGGTCAATGGTTTCGGTGAGAACTACATGGTCAAGAACGCCGACATGCTGAAGGACTTCGCTCCCTACGACACCGCAACTGTGATTCCAACCTGCCTGCGTAACCATGCCATGCTGAAGGAAATGAAGGATGGCATGGGCCCCATCATGATGGACACGCCCACGGCGATGGCCAAGCTGTCCGAGACCATGACCCCGAAAGAGGTCAAGCACCTCGAGGCGGAGGCCTGGGAAGACTTTCTTGATATGTGCATCGGCCAGGCCGGCGTGTGGGCCGGGTTGAATATCCGTCCGGAAGAAACAGCCTCCGAGTTGATGCCGACCGAACCGTATTTACTGGGCTCCCATTCCGGCTGTTGCGGAATCTGGGTATCCGGACCCGCGGATATTGCCCCCGAGGAATGGCAGTGGGGATACAATCGCATGACAACGGTCAATGGTTTGTTCACTGCAGGTGATGGAGTCGGTGCGTCCGGCCACAAGTTCTCATCCGGCTCATTTGCCGAAGGCCGTATCGCCGCAAAGAACATGGTTCGTTACGTCCGTGAACATTCGGATCACAGCCCGGAACTCAAGGGCGACATCAGCGACATCACTGAGGAAATCTATCGCCCTGTACGCACTTACCTGGAGCACAAGGACAAGACCACGGCCGAGGACATCAATCCGAATTATATCGTGCCGCAGCAGTACCAGATGCGTCTGCAGAAGATCATGGATGAGTATGTCGCCGGAGTTTCCACCTACTACAACACCAATGGCAAACTGCTCGATATGGGCCTGATGTACCTGGAGATGCTGAAGGAAGACAGCCAGCACCTGCGGGCGAAGGATCTGCATGAACTGTTGCGTGCCTGGGAGAATTATCACCGCACGCGTACGGCTGAAGCACACTTACGCCACATCATGTTCCGTAAAGAAACGCGTTATCCCGGCTTTTTCTACCGGGTGGACTTCCCTGATCTCGACGATGAAAACTGGAAAGTATTCGTCAACTCGCGCATGGATCCTGAAACCGGCGAGTGGGAAATAAAGAAGGTCCCGCATAAAGACCTTGTTGAGAAACACTACGGTTAGAGGTCTGTCGGATATAAATGTTCAAAAACGGGGTGCCAGAAATGGCACCCCGTTTTTTGGGTGGGTGCACCACTTCCGGGGTCAGGTTCTCGAACCTGACCCCGGCTTTGGGTACATCCGGCATTGAGTAATTATTGTGGGGCAGGTGTTACCATTGAGCCAGCCTCAAAGACGCGTAAAAAACAATCATGACTGATCAAGAGAAAGACCCCTCAGCAGCTCAGGCCAAGGTCACAACACCGCAGAAAGACGCGGGCGGGTTCCAGCGGCCGGAAGCTGAAAAGGACATCGAAATCGATATATTTGAAGGAATTCGCCAGGCTGACGGTAATCCGGTCGATCCGGTTCGTTTGAAAGCCAGTGACAGTTTCTGTTTTTCCTGCCACAAGTCAATCAGCTGCTGGAATCGCTGCTGCCATGGAGCGGATGTCACGCTGACACCGGCAGACATCCTGATGTTGACCAAAAAACTGGGTCTCCAGCCGGCGGAATTCCTCGCACAATACACCGTACCCGCCATATGGGAAAAATCCGACATGCCGGTTGCCAAGCTCCGTACGGATGACAAAGATGATTCGGATGCCTGTGTGTTTCTCGCCGGTGACGAGGGTTGCGGCGTGTATGATGCACGGCCCACAACCTGCCGCTATTACCCAATGGGCCTGGCGTCGATTAAAATGATGGGAGCGGAACAAAAGGAAGATTTTTATTTCCTGGTCAAGGAATCTCACTGCCAGGGTCACGCGGAAGACAAGAGCCAGACTGTTGCGCAATTCCGGGCTGAACAGGGTGTCGAGGCTCTCGATGAAATAGTAAGGGGCTGGATCGATATCATGATGAAGATGACCTCCTGGCGATCCGTCGGCGGTCCTAACGCCAGGCAAGTGAGCCCGCAGGCGAAGAAAATGTTTTTCATGGTATCAACCGATGTGGGCGCTTTTCGCAGTTTTGTCTTCGAAACCAGGTTCCTCGACACCTATGCCATCGATCCGGAAACGGTTGAGATCCTGAAAACGGATGATATTGCACTGCTGCAGTTGGGCTTCGACTGGCTGAAGAATGTACTGTTCAACGAACAGACCATCATGATGAAAGAAGATGTTCTGCAGGCAGCCATTGCCAGGGGGCGCGCAGAAATGGGTGCTACGTAACCTGGCCATCGCAGCTTATTGAGGAGATTCGAAATGGGTGCTGTCAATATCGACACAATTCTTGAAAAGTTCCCCGGTTTGGTGGCCTGGCATTCCGGAGACAAATCCGCCACTGCCCACAGCCCTTGCTCGAGCGCCAGCCCGGCCCGCAATGGCCTGTGTTTTTGCCCCGATCAACAAGAGCTTGAAAACTGCTTTAGCCAGGGAGTTTCAATTCTTGTGGTGCCTCCGTCCCTGGCTGAAAACGCAAAGGCTCTCAACTCTGGCACCAGTGCTGTTCTCATCAGCGATGAACTGCAGGTTGCAATGGCCAAATTAAATACTGAGTTTTTCCTTCCCCAATGGGGACGCACACAATTTAATGAAGATCGCATTCACCCCTCAGCAGTCATTCACCCCAGCGCCAGGCTGCACGAAAGTGTTGTGGTTTACCCCAATGCAGTGATTGGTCCAGATGTAATCATTGAAGAACAAACTGTCATTGGAGCCAACACGACACTAGAAGGAAATATCACAATTGGTAAACGTTGCTTCATCAAATCCAATGTTTTTGTAGGCCACTCGGTGCAAGTGGGCGATGATTGCCGTATTGAACCGCAAAGCTCCGTAGGGACCGATGGTTATGGATATGGCTCTGAAAAAAATGGGCAACACTTTGCCAAGCCCCACTTCGGTAAAGTCATTTTCGAAGACCGGGTTGAAATCGGCTGCGGAGTGTACGTTGACCGGGGCACTTTTGATGACACAATTATTGGTGAAGGCACAAAAATCGACAATTATTGCCACATCGCCCACAACACGACCATCGGCAAAAATTGTTTGATCCTTGCCGGATTCATCACTGCCGGCAGTTCTACTTTTGGGGATAATTGCGTCTTTGCCGGCCGGGTAGGCGTCAATGGTCACGTCACTGTGTGTGACAACGTAACCGTGGGGCCGGTTTCTGTAATCACCAAAAATGTTACCAGGCCAGGGATGTACGGAGGTTTTCCTCTTGTGCCGTATAAAGTTTATATAAAAAACCAGGCTTCCTCGGCATCTCTTTATGACATGCGGAAAAGCGTTAATAAACTTTTAAAGATTAATGACGTCGAAAAATAAGACAGCGAAAAATAGGACAGACATCATATCCACGCAGTGAATCCAGGTACTCATTCATGCGCGGGTGTATAGCTATTGAGACTGAGGCAGACATTTAATACGGAGGTTTATCATGAGAACATTCCAGTTTGTACTTTTTTGCCTTTTCTTACTGCCATTCCAGGCCAATGCCGAAGAAACCAATGCCGAAAAAGAAGGCAAGGCGAAGATCGTCACGAGTCATAACAATGCGGCTCAGTGCATTTCACCCGTACGAATCCTTAAAATCGATGGCCGCGAAGTCGCTGTGCAGCAAATGGGATTCGACCTGGATCCCGGCAAGCACACGATGGCGGGAAGCGCCCTGGTCAACACCGCTTTTTGTGCGGTAGTGGGGGCGGGAACATACCGTGACACTGCTCCTCCGCTTGAAGCTGAGTTTGAAGCCGGCAAGACATACTATGTAGGTTTGGACCACAGTGCACGCAACCGGAAGGATTGGAAATACGTCATCTGGAAAGTCAAAGGCTGAGAAATTCGCCACTGCTGGCTGGAGCATTATTTTTAATCGGCAATTTTGCCAATGTTAGCGCCGTGCCAGTGAATGACCGGTCAGGTAATATGCAACCCCGATAAACCCCGCTCCGCCTATTACATTCCCGAATGAGACCCAGGCAAGGTTGTACAAGAGACCATAGAGTGTAACGGTATCCGGGTGGTCTCCAAGCAGCGATATCGTGAAAATCGACATATTCGCGATGCTGTGCTCGAAACCCGCTGAAACAAAGGCAAACAGACACCAGAAGATCAGGATGCATTTTGCCGTGTCGCTTTTTGTTTTTGCCGTCATCCAAATCGCGAGGCAGAGCAACCAGTTGCACATGATTGCACGCGCCAGCAATTCGGTAATGCCGCTGTTCATCTTGGCGTCAGCAAGTTGATGAACGAGACTGGAACTATTATTCATTAAGCCCCCGCCGCCGCCTAATGCGAACAGAATGGATAACATGACGGCGCCAAACAGATTGCCGTACCAGCAGATGACCCAGTCTTTGATCACTTTGAACACGCCAATTTTTTTATAAAGGAAGCCAAAGGTCATATACATGATGTGACCGGAAAACAACTCTGCGCCGGCGAATATAATCAGGATCAGGGCGATGCCGAAAAAGCACCCCATGATCAGGTTCCTGGAAGCAGGATCTGCATCATTACCCAGCGTGAGTATGAGAATGATCCCTACGCCAACATAGGCGCCAGCCATCATCGTGGAAATGAAGTATCCAAGAGGATTCCTCTTGAAATAATCGATTTTCTCGACAGCGAGACCGGCAAATTCCCTGGTTGTGTCTTTATGCATATGACCCCCCGCCATCTGGTTTCTTTTGCTAAGGCATACAATTGTACCGCTACCGGTTTGTCGCCTGTTGACAATATTGTATGAATCGGCGTTGTCGGTGAATAGATGTATGACCGGGGAGGTGTCGGCTACCTGTATTCAGGACACGTTCGAGACGTCCCTGTGCACTCATCATCTGTTCCCGACAGATGATGGTCCTGAATACAGGTAGCCGATACCTCTTGCAGGCAAATACATGTCGTCGACTCATACAAGATTCGGGTTAAAATGGTGTTTTTGCTGAAGGCACAATTTCATGTCTGACAAACGTTTTACTGGTACGGACCGTTATGTCGCCACCGAAGACCTCACCACTGCCGTAAACGCAGCAGTCACACTGGGCCGCCCCATTCTCATCAAGGGAGAGCCAGGTACCGGCAAGACACAGCTTGCAGAGGAGATTGCCCGCGGTCTGGACAAGCCCTTGTTGCAATGGCATGTGAAGTCCACCACCAAGGCCCAGCAGGGCCTGTACGAGTACGACGCGGTGGCCAGGCTGCGCGATTCACAACTTGGGGACGAGCGGGTTCACGACATTGCGAACTACATCGTCAAGGGGCCGTTGTGGGAGGCCTTTGAGCTGGAAAGGCAACCGGTGCTGTTGATCGACGAAATCGACAAAGCGGATATCGAGTTTCCCAATGATCTGTTGCGCGAGCTCGACCGGATGGAGTTCTACGTTTACGAGACCCACGAAACGATCGTGGCGAAACATCGGCCAATCATCGTCATCACCAGCAACAATGAAAAAGAGTTGCCGGATGCTTTCCTGCGCCGCTGCTTTTTTCATTACATACGCTTTCCCGACAAGGAAACAATGGTCGACATTGTTGACGTGCACTACCCGGGCCTGAAAAAAGAACTGTTGAGCGAAGCGCTCAACTCTTTTTACGATTTACGCGAGGTACCCGGCTTGAAGAAAAAACCATCGACCTCAGAATTACTGGACTGGCTGAAATTGCTGCTGGCCGAGGATGTGCCGCCCGAGGCGCTTTCCAGTGACGACCGGCGCAAAACGCTGCCCCCACTGCATGGCGCTTTGTTGAAAAACGAGCAGGACGTACACTTGTTCGAACGCTTGATTTTCCTGCACCAGCGCAATGCTCGTTAGTTTTTTCTTCCTGCTGCGTGAAGGGGGACTGAAAGTCTCCATCACCGAGTTCCTGACGCTGTTGGAACTGTTGGAGAAAAGGGTTATTCGCTTCGATGTCGAGGAATTCTATTACCTGGCCCGTGCCTGCCTGGTAAAAGACGAAGCATTGTACGATCGCTTTGACCGCGTGTTTTCAGCTCATTTTAAAGGCATGGAAGCTTTGTTCGGCCCGCAAGGGGCGGACATCCCCGAAGACTGGTTGCGCAAGCAGTTCGAGCTGGGCCTGAGCGAGGAAGAAAAGGCGCAAATCGAAGCCCTGGGTGGTTGGGAAAAACTGATGGAGACGCTCAAAAAGCGCCTGGAAGAACAGGACGAGCGCCACCAGGGCGGCAGCAAGTGGATCGGTACGGGTGGGACTTCACCTTTTGGCGCTTATGGTTACAATCCCGAGGGTATTCGCATCGGGCAGGAAGGTTCACGCCACCGCCGGGCAGTGAAAGTATGGGACAAGCGTGAATTCCGCAACCTCGATGACTCCCTCGAGCTGGGTACGCGCAACCTGAAAGTGGCCCTGCGCCGGTTGCGGCGTTTTGCGCGTGAAGGCGCGGCGGAAGAACTGGATCTTCCCGATACCATTGAATCCACCGCTAAAAATGCCGGCCTGCTGGACATCAAAATGGTTCCGGAACGTCACAACGCGACCAAGGTGCTGCTGTTCCTGGATATCGGTGGATCCATGGATGACCACGTGCGTGTTTGCGAAGAGCTTTTTTCTGCAGCCAGCAGCGAGTTCAAGCACCTCGAATATTTTTACTTTCATAATTGTGTGTACGAGGGTGTCTGGAAAGACAACAAGCGCCGTCACGCGCAAAGGACAGCAACCATGGACTTGCTGCACAAGTATCCAGCCGATTACAAGCTGATACTGGTTGGCGACGCCACCATGAGTCCTTATGAAATTCATTATCCGGGCGGCAGCGTGGAGCACTGGAATGAGGAGGCGGGCGCCACCTGGATGAAACGCCTGCTGGATACCTACCCGAAAGCGATCTGGCTCAACCCGGAACCGGTCAATCGCTGGGAATACACGCCGTCTATCCAGATGATGTCGGAGTTGATGGAACAGCGCATGTTTCCGCTAACCGTCAACGGCCTCGAGCAGGGCATGCGTAAGTTATCCTAAGCCCTGTTCACTTGATTGTTGTGCTACTTGCTGGCGCGCCAGTCCGAAGCAAGGGGTCTCATTCCAGCACACGGCATTAACCCGTCCATTGGGCCTCCTCTTGAAACATCGTGTTTCAAAGGGTCCTGGAATGAGACCCCTTACTCCGAACTGGCTAATACCAAACTGAACCTCAGAATTGCCTGTAACGTGGAGCAAGTAGTTAGGCCCGTACAAAAGCGTTGAAGCGCATTTCCCGTCCGATGGTTGTTTCCGGTCCGTGCCCGGTGATTACGGCTGCGGATTCATCGAGTTTGTAGATACGCTGCTGGATTGACTTTTTCAGCAGCGCAGCGTCACCGCCTTCGAAATCCGTCCTGCCAACCGACCCCTGGAACAGGGTGTCGCCGGCGATCAACAAACTTGAGTTCTCGAAGTAAAAGCTGGTGGAGCCGGGGGTGTGTCCGGGTGTGTGGATGCAACTGCCTCCGCATTCCAGATCCTGTTCATCCTCGATCCAGTGATCGGGGTCGGGAACCGGGGAATACGGTATGCCCCACATCCGGCACTGAAGTTCCAGGGTATCCCAGAGAAAGCGGTCTGAACGGTTCAGCCAGATCGGCGCACCGGTCAGCTTGTGGATTTCGCCGGCAGCGAGGATGTGGTCCAAGTGGGCATGGGTGTGAATAATGCCGACGATTTTGAACCCCAGTTCAGTTGCTGTGGCCATGATTCCTGCTGCGTCTCCGCCTGGATCAAAAACATAGCCAATACCGGTTTCGCTGTCGCCAATGACCGTGCAGTTACACTGCAGCGGCCCGACGGGAAAAGTTTTTCGAACAATATTCATATTAGCCCGCATATTGCATGAGTTCCGCTGAGTTTTATTTTTTTATTTATTATTTCCAATGACGTTGAAGCATAATTTGGATTCGAAAAGAAGTACATAACGCAACTCAAGCAATATGCGGGCTAGGTCCATCGGTTCGTAAAGGCATAGAGGTAGGCGCCAACTGCCCCGGCGATGCCCTGAATGAGAAGGCCGCCCATGGTTCTGGCAATGGCTACGGGCGTAATTTGAAACGCCAGGTTCAAGGTCAGGTGGATGCTGATGAGAGCAACTGCGCCGGCCAGGATGTAGAGCGCAACGGGCCTTCTGCCAAGCCATCGGCAAAGCAGCGCGGTTAACATGAAAGCCACAAGGAATCCCGCTGCAATCATGGGCAGGAACATTACGGCCATGCCCGCGATATCGTGCAGTGTCATCCGCAGGCGATCTGCGAAATTCAAGTCAACACCCATTTCCGCCAACCGGGCAATCACTGACTGGGTCGCCGTTATCGACGCCAACAGGTAGGCAACGATAATGGCCAGCAAATAAGCCGCCAGCTTTCTGATCATGTATGCTTTCTCTCCATTGAATTATGCAGGCTAGCTGTGAACTCCGGAACAATCAAATGCTGTTGTTGAAAAATCAGGCCAGACACCTCCTGATTGGCCTGTTCGCCCTGGGTGTGTCGACGTCCACGGCCGCAGTCGAGTACTACCTGGAAACTTTTGCCAGTGGTTTGTCGCTGCCCTGGAGTATTGCATTCCTGCCGGACGGTTCAACGCTGGTGACAGAACTGGGCGGGCAACTAAGGCGGGTCGATGCCTCCGGCCAGACCGGGGAAGTGATTGAAAATGTTCCGGATGTGTATTTTGCCGGTCAGGGTGGCCTCTTTGATGTAGTTCTCCATCCGGAATTCAGTCGAAATGGCCTGGTATACCTGTCTTACGCCGAGGGCAGCCGGAAAAACAACGGCACCACGATCGCCCGGGGAAAGCTGGTGGAAAACCGGCTGGAAAACGTGGAAGTGATTTACCGCAATGCGCCGCGCAAGGATACTCCCGTGCATTACGGCGGTCGAATGGCCTTCCTGGCCGATGGAACCTTGCTGCTCACCACGGGTGATGGCTTCGATTATCGTGAAGCTGCGCAGGATGTCTCGAGCGGACTTGGAAAGGTCATTCGGATTAAAGACGATGGCTCTGCGGCATTTGGCAACCCGTTTGCCGAATCCCCTTACGTTTACAGCTACGGACATCGTAACCCCCAGGGGCTCGCTGTCAGCCGCTCGGGCAGAATCTGGCTGCACGAGCACGGCCCCAGGGGGGGTGACGAGCTGAACCGGATTGAAGCAGGGGTCAACTATGGTTGGCCTGCCATTACTTATGGCCTGGATTACAACGGGGCGATCATTTCACCTTACACCGAGTGGGAGGGCATGGTGCAGCCGGAGCACTACTGGGTGCCGTCGATCGCGCCGTCCGGGCTGACTATCTACGACGGAGACCTGTTCCCGGAGTGGAAAGGTGATCTGTTCGTGGGCGCACTGGTCAACCGGGAAGTGCGCCGGCTCGACCTGGTCAATGGCGAAGTCGTAGCCGAGGAAACGCTGTTCAGCGAACTGGACGACAGGATCCGTGATGTGCGCAGCGGTCCGGATGGCGCCCTCTACATCCTGACGCCAAACCGGGTGGTGCGGGTTATGCCTGCGGAGCAGATTCCTGTTCCGTAGTTCAGCCCGAAAACATGGTGCAAGGGGCCCCTTCGCCACTGTTTTATTGCCGGGTGGTGGCTTTTTCTTGCTTCTTGGTCAGCCACCACACGATGAATAGTGCGTCCCTGCTCGGCTTGCCTCCCTGCCCGACTGTGTCCCTGAGTGAACGCATCCATGCAATATCGGCATCCTTGCAAGATTGGTTTGTATCATCCATGACTGGAATTAATTGATCTCTCCAATTTAACTACATGCAATATTCGGGCCACTAAAACATATTTCGTTTACAATCATAAACCTGAGTTAAATTTGCGTTGAAGATTAGGGGGTTCCATCTCAAGAATGTTGTGGATTTGTGACAGGTTCTGACAAAATACGTCATGCTCCGCCAACCGAAGGTGGAGATTTCGATCCTCGACTTCGCCGCTGCAGGCGGCAGGTGTTATAGTTAGCCACTCTCAGGATTTCACAGATACAAGTCACATCGCATGTTTTTTAAGGAGCAAGGAATGAAGTCAGAATTATTCACTCGCGGGAAGCTGGTTTTCGGATTAGCCGCAATGTTGTTTTCCAGCGTGGCAATGGCAGGAACGGATCCCCTCGATCCAACCTGGGTGCGTCCGGATACGGATTTCTCAAAATACACCAAGTTTCTGGTCAAGCCACTGAATATCAATGACGTCAAGATCGTCAGGCCGCCCTGGGCTCAGGATGATCCTGTCGAGTGGAAGCTGGAAACGATTTCCCTGGAGGCCATTCAGGACATTTTCCTTGAAGCCATGAAAGAAACGCTGGAAGCGGACGGTGGTTACCCCCTGGTTGAAGAGCCTGGCGAGGATGTTCTTGAAATTGATATGGAACTGCTGAGCATCATGCCCTACGTCAGGCCCGGCTCGGGCGGCACAGACGATGGCCACGAAATAATCACACTGGGCTCAGGAGAAGTAACCGGTGCGGCAGAGTTGAGGGATTCCACCAGCCGGGCTTTGTTGATCCTGCTCGAGGGTGAAAGGGTAGCCGGTGAGCAATACAAAGAATTCACTGCGGAAAACAATATTTACAATCTGCGCGCCATGTTTACCGCTTTTGCCAAGCGCCTCCGTGTTGCAATGGACAAAGTACACGGCAAATAGTCCTGTTTTAATAATTGGTCCACAGGTTCCAATAAAACCGCCGGGGGAACGTGGCGGTTTTTTTTGGGGGCTAGTCCAGGCGCTTGTTGAATCTCAGGATGGCCAGCGTCATGGCCGCCAGGATAAAGCCCACCAGCACGAACAGTTCAGCCGACAGTTCCGGCAAGGTCGCACCGCGTAATATAACGCCCCGGATCAACCTCATGAAATGAGTCATGGGCAGTGCTTCAGCGATGATCTGGGCCGGCCTCGGCATGCCGTCGAAAGGAAACATGAACCCGGACAGAAGAATGGATGGCAGCAGGATAAAAAATGTCAGCTGCATGGCCTGAAACTGGGTTTGCACCAACGTGGAAATCACCAGACCCAACGCCAGGTTGGCTACAATGAACAGCAGGCTGACGGTATAGACATCCAACAAGGTGCCCCGCAGGGGAACATCGAACACCAGGTTGCCCAGCAGTAATACCAGGGTGACCTGGATCAGGCCGATCACCACGTAGGGCAGCACTTTGGCCAGCATCAGCTCCGAGGACCGGACCGGCGTGGTAATCAGCAACTCCAGGTTACCGCGTTCCCGTTCCCGGACGATGGCGACCGCGGTAAACATGATCATGGTCATGGTCAGGATGACGCCGATCAGGCCGGGTACGGTGTTAACCGGTGAACGCCGCTCGGGGTTGTAATAGATGCGCATTTCCGTGACGGGCTGCTGGTCGTTGTAAGGCGAAGTCCTCCCGGACTGGACCATTTGTGCCACTGCACCCTGCACCACAGTATCCGTGCCATCAACCATTAGCTGGATCGCGGCTCGCCCGGGCTGTTGCCTCCGCCGTTCATAGTCACTGGGTACATAAATACCGACGCTGATCTCGCCTTGCCGCATCAGCAATTCAAGCTGTTGTGCATCAGCAGCCTGGGCCACGATATCGATAACCTGGGTTTGGGCCATGTTCATGACCGCCTCACGGGAGGCAGCGGTCGAGGACATGTCGGCGACACCGGCCGGGATATGGCGTACATCCATGTTAATGGCATAACCAAACATCATGAGCTGGATAACGGGAATGCCGACGATCATGCCGAAAGTCAGCCGGTCACGGCGCAACTGCCGAACTTCCTTTAAAAAAACAGCCAGGATTCGTTGCAGGGATTTCATGCTGCAAGATCTCTTTCAGCCTTCCGGGCCTGCGTGGCGGCGACAAACACGTCTTCGAGGCTGGGCCGTGCTTTTTCACAGCTGTCGATGGGCAGGCCAGCTTCTTCTATCACCTTCCGGGTCACCTCCGCGGGGGCCTGGAGGTCCAGGTCGACCATGACTCTAAGCGTATTGCCGACCTGAGCCGTGCTGTGCACAAAAGCCTGCTGGTCGAGAAACTTGCTGACTTTACGCGGTCGCGGAGACTCCACCACGACCACAGAAGCCTTGATGTTGTCAGAGAGTTCATCCGGGCTGCCCGAGGCAACCAGTACACCCAGGTCCAGGATGGCCAGCGAATGACAGCGTTCGGCTTCGTCCATGTAATGCGTGGAAACCAGTACCGTCGTGTCTTCGGCTACCAGGTCAAACAGGATTTCCCAGAATGCCCGCCGGTTTTCGGGATCAACGGCGGATGTGGGTTCATCGAGAAATAGCAACTCCGGTCCATGCAGCGTCGATGCCGCCAGGGCCAGGCGTTGTTTTTGTCCGCCACTCAGTGTGCCGGCCCGTTGTTTCAATAAGCGATCCAGTTCGTAGCGTTCTACGGCGGCTGGAATGCGCTGTTTACGTTCGGCCCGTGTCATCGTGTAAATGTTGGCCATGAAATTCAGGTTCTCGGTGACGGTCAGATCCTCGTAGAGTGAAAATTTCTGCGTCATGTAACCCACTTTCCGGCGCAGCGCCTCAGCTTCTTTGGGAATAGAGTAGCCAAGCACGGATATATCTCCGTGGGTTGGGGTAAGCAAACCACAGAGCATTCTGATGGTTGTTGATTTGCCAGAGCCATTGGGACCGAGAAATCCGTAAATCCGGGCCCTGGGCACATCGAGATCCAGATCGTTCACTGCCACCACGTGACCGAATTCCTTGGTCAGACCGCGAGCCCGAATGGCCATGTCGTTGTGCAAAGTTTCCGGCACCAGCTTGTTACTCCCCTGGAAAATCGGCTTGCAGGGGAATGCCCGAAGGCAGCTTCGCTGCATCGGGAATGTCAATTTCCGCCAGGTAGCTCAATCGTGACCGGTCATGTTCCGTCAACGCGAAGTAGGGCGTGAAACTGGCGTCGGACGAAACCCAGCGCACCCGGCCGGTAAATGTTTTGTCTACGCCATCTACGCGGACTTCGATGGATTTCCCTGGCACGATATCAGCCCTCAGTTGCTCGGGTACATAGACCCTGGCAAAGGTTCTGGAACTGTCTAGCAACACCGCGATAGTGGTTCCTGGAGGTGGGCGTTCACCCAGGCGGAACAAGACCTTATCGATGACTCCCACCACCGGCGCCTGGATCCTGGTTCGATCCAGGTCCAGTTGCGCTTGCTGTACCGCGCCATCAACCGCCTCCAGTGCAGCTGCCGCCTGCTGCAATTCTTCAACCGTGGCTCCGTGCAGCAGGCGGTCCAGGGCTTCCGCGTTGGCTTTTTCCTCCGCAACGGCAGTTTTGTGGTTGGTTTCATCAAAGTCCAGCCGGCCCTCGCTGGACAATCCTTTCGCAAACACCTCACGTGTCCGCTCGAGGTTGGCCAGGGCATTTTCCTTCTGCACCGTACTGGCTTCCAGCCTGGCGCGTGCTTCACGGATGGATTCCTCGCGCGGTCCGCGTTGCAACTCCGCCAGCCGTGCTGCAGCCTGCTTTCGCAAGCCAATCTGTTGTGCCAGCCTCGCCGTGGCCCGTTCCGGATCCTGTTCCAGCACCGGGTCACCCGCGGCCACTGCTTGCCCATCCTGGACGTGTATGGCGACGATGGGTTCGCTGCTTTCAACCTTAAGTTCTATCCGGTCCCTTTCCAGCGTCCCGACCATGTAGGTCACTTCAGTGCGGTCACAAGCGCTCAGCCCGATGAAGGACATGATGGCTAGTAAGATGGTGCCGAATCTGCTCATGCGGTCAATCCCCCGTCCAAAAGGCTGGTTATATGTTTTTCCAGCTTCTGCAAGCCGGGAGAATCGAAATGTACATCCAGTGCTTTCTCGGCCAGTTCCCGTGCGATAAATGGAAATATGCAGAGCGACAGTATGGATAGCGCGGCAATGGATGGATCGAGATCATTTCTCATCCGGCCTTCGCGTTGTTCCTTCCGGAGCATACCCGGCAGGGAACCCCCGAGCCGGGGCGCCAGGTATTCGAGAAAGTGATCCTGCATCACACCGCCCGGCAACAAGACCTCGCGAGCCACCAGGGCGGGCAGGCCAGGGTGTTCGCTGAATGTGTGTAGAAGAAGCCCTGTAATTCCGGCTGCTGGTGCACTTTCTTCCTCTCGCATTTTTGAAATTGCAAGCGCCAGGGGTTCCAGTGACCGCTCCAGGACATGCTGGAGCAGTACAAGCTTACTGCCAAAGTAGTAATGCACCATGGCGGGATTGACTCCGACCTGCCTGGCGATTTCCCTCAGGGATGTAGCTGCATAGCCCTGGCGGGCAAAAAGAATCTCGGCAGCATCCTGGATTTCCTGACGGATATCCGCAGTAGCAGGGCCGGCAGGGCGTCCCTTTGGTTTTCTGACTGTGGCTGTTGCCAAATCAAGTTCTCCAGTAATTATAAGCAGATATTAATCAAACAACTAATTAAATAAAAAGTCAAGAAAACTGAACAGACAATGTGTGTCGATTTTTAGCTGTAGATTTTTCAGGATTGGTGTATGCTCAGGCCGGCACCGCCAAATACCGGTTGAGGAGAATTCATGACGTGCAGCTTAACAATGACCCTGATATCGGAACACCAGGAGGGCGAGTGCGGAGAAGACTGGAAATATGATGTGAGTGTGAAGGTTTTCAACGAAGGCCTGAAGGGTGAAGGTGTAATCTCTGTACCGAAACATACGCTCGAAGTTGGCGTGGTGGAGAGGCCGCACGGTCTACCTGAGCCATTGATTGTATTTACCGGTGAATGCACCGAATTGTTGGTGAATATGAACCTCACGGCGACAGAAGTCGATTTGTTCATGAACGACGTCGGAAAAGCCAGCATGGAGTTCAAGTTGGAGTGTCCAGGGCTCGCTGGCGGTTCGGTCATCAAGGAGGTCGAAATTTCCGCCGGTGTGCACGAGGCTCCTGCTTTTCTCAACCGGGATTCGGTATTTACCGTTCAAGTCCGGTTCGACCTGGTCTGTGAATGAGACAAGCCGCAGCTACTGTCCGATAAAGCGTATTTTGAAGGAAGGTTCAGCGGATACAATGGCCGCATGATTATAAGGAGTCTTCTTAAAAATCAGCGGCGGCTGTTCTGGGTTCTACACCTGGGCGGCTGGTTTGCGTGGGGCTTGATTGTAAAATACGCCCTCACCCGGGCGACGCTTGACGATATTGCACCCGGATACTTTGTGTACGTGATGGTGATCACCGTTATCGGAATGGTGATCTCGTTTGGTTTGCGCCTGGTTTACCGCTACTTGTGGAACCGGCCGGCATGGGCGCAGGCTCTGGGTTTCCTGGGCGGTTGTGGAACAGCCGGATACTTGTGGCTGGCGTCCCGTTCATTCATTTATTCTCGCTGGTTTGAAAGCACCAAGGACATGGAGGCCTGGCTTGAGAAAATGGGATCTGCGGCAGAGTTGTACGAGAAGGTTTCCTACATGAATTCCTACCTGTCCAGTTGCACCATCATGGTGGCCTGGAGCGTGCTTTATTTCGCCATCAAGTATTACCAGGTTTTCCAGGAAGTCCAGAAAAGTGCCCTGAGATCGGCTGCGATGGCGCATGAAGCACAGTTGAAAATGCTTCGCTACCAGCTTAACCCGCACTTCCTGTTCAACACATTGAATGCGATCTCTACCCTGGTGCTCGAGCAACAGACTGAATTGGCCAATCGTATGGTCACCAAGTTATCCAGTTTCCTGCGTTTTTCGCTGGACAATGATCCGATGCAGAAAATCACACTCGAGCAGGAGTTGGCTGCGCTCATGCTGTACCTGGACATTGAAAAAGTTCGATTTGAGGAGCGATTGAGCCTGGAACTGGACATCGCGGATGAGTCACGTGAGGCTCTCATCCCGAGCTTGTTGCTGCAACCTCTTGTCGAGAACGCCATCAAATATGGAATTGCGCTGTCGGAACAGGGAGCACGCCTGCGCATAGCGGCCCGGGTATTCGCCGGTGAACTGCTACTGGAACTCAGCGATGATGGCCCCGGAGTTGAACTGGTGGATGGCCAGATACCGGATGCCGCCGGGGTGGGTCTGCGCAACACGCGAGAACGCCTGGTGGAGTTGTATGGCCATCTACATTCATTCCGCTTGAGTAAAACAGAGCCGCACGGGCTGACCGTGAACATCCGCATTCCTTTCGAAGTGAGATAGTTGATCCAGATCTGGAAATATTCTCATCACCCCTGTTGAGTGTGGTTCGATGACGTTAGAATAAAAAGATCAATTCGAAAACAGGGAATAATGATGTCCAATACTACTTTGAAACCCGGTGTCGTCACCGGCGAAGCTTATGCAACTCTGGTTAATGCGGCCAAGACAGGTGGATATGCACTGCCTGCGGTCAACGTAACCGGCACCAATACGATCAATGCCGTTATGGAAGCGGCAGCGAACGCGAACTCGGACATCATCATCCAGCTTTCAAACAGCGGCGCCCAGTTCTATGCCGGCAGGGGGATAGCCGACGGCTTCAAGGCCAAGGTGATGGGTGCGGTGGCGGCTGCGCAACACGCTCATCTATTGGCTGAGTACTATGGCATTTGCGTGGTCATGCATACGGACCATGCGAACCGGGCGCTGATTCCCTGGATCGAGGCGATGCTCGATGAAGGTGAAAAATATTACGAACAGCACGGCAAGCCGCTTTACAGTTCACACATGCTGGATCTTTCAGCCGATCCGATTGATTTCAACCTCAACGAAAGCGCCCGGATTCTCGAGCGCATGTCGAAAATTGACATGTCACTGGAAATTGAGCTGGGTGTAACGGGTGGTGAAGAGGACGGCATTGGCAGTGATTTCGATGAAGCTGCAGACAACTCAAGATTGTATACGCAGCCCGCAGACGTTCTGCAGGCTTACGAATTGCTCAACCCGATAGGCCACTTTTCCGTGGCGGCATCCTTTGGTAATGTCCACGGTGTCTATAAACCTGGCAACGTCAAGCTGCGCCCGGAGATTCTGAAAAATTCCCAGGCCCTGGTGCAACAGACACAGGGCACCAGCAACAACCCGCTGCACCTGGTATTCCATGGGGGTTCAGGTTCCGAGAAATCAAAAATTGCAGAAGCCGTGACTTATGGTGTATTCAAGATGAACATCGACACCGACACCCAGTTCGCTTTCTCGCAGCCGGTCGGCCGCTTTGTTGAAGCAAACGAAAAGGCATTCAAATTCCAGGTGGACCCGGAAGACGGCACTCCGTACAAGAAATTCTATGATCCCAGGCAATACCTGAGGCTGGGCGAAGAAGGCATCATCGCCCGCTTGCAGGAAGCCTGCGAGGATCTGGGATCCAAAGGCAGGTCCATCGCCAGGGTCTGACACTGCGAGATTCCATCTCCCTTAATAGCGCACATGTGTCCCTGCAAAACATTTTAAATACAGCGCAAGGGACTCAGATAAAGTGGGAGAGTGGTGGTCAGGGTTCCATTTGCGCTGATTGCCGTTAAACTGCAGTCATGCCACTGGTTGAACACTCGAAACTGCCTACTTTTTCACGCCTGCGTGAGCATGGCCACGAGGTATTGTCCCTCGACCGGGCCGTACATCAGGATATCCGTGAGTTGCATATCGGGTTTTTGAACATGATGCCCGATGCTGCGCTGGTGGCCACTGAACGTCAGTTTATCCGGCTGGTAGGTGGTTGCAACCGGATTGCACAATTCTTCGTTTACCCCTTTTCCCTCCCCGGGCTTGAGCGCGGAAAAGAGACTTTGGATTACATCGAGCGTTATTACAGCAGCTTTGACGAGTTGAAAGAGCTGGGTCTGGATGCCCTGATCATCACCGGCGCCAACGTCGCCAACCCGTCGCTGGAAGATGAGCCATTCTGGGATCCACTGGTAGAGGTGGTTTCCTGGGCCCACGAGAACGTGGCTTCCGTGCTTTGTTCCTGCCTGGCCACGCATGCCATGCTGAAGTATTTTCATGGCATTGAAAGACAGCCGATGCGGGCAAAACGCTGGGGTGTGTTCAGTCACAGGGTGTGCGCGCCAAGGCATCCCTTGTTGCGTGAAATCAACACACGCTTCGATGTACCGCATTCACGCCACAATGATATTTCGCGGGTGGCACTTGAACAGGCGGGCCTTACGGTACTGGCTGAAAGCGAAGTCGGGGGCGTTCACATGGCCGTTAGCCAGGACCAATTCAGGATGATCTATTTCCAGGGACACCCGGAATACGACATTAACAGCCTGCTCAAGGAATACAAGCGGGAAATTCTGCGTTTTGTAAACGGTGAGCTGGATGAACCACCGCCGGTTCCCGAGAACTACCTGCCCGGGGGAAGCGCCCTTGTAGTGGAAAAATTCATTGTGCAGGCCATGAAAGCAATTTCCAGGGGGAAACCCGTGCCTGACATACTGGAAAATGAATTGGGACCTGTACTGGATAACACCTGGGGTGATACCGCAAAGGCCATTGTCAACAATTGGCTGGGCCTGGTGTATCAACTCACCAACCTCGACCGTCATCAGCAATTCATGTCCGGCATCGACCCGGATGATCCCCTGGCCCTCAAGACGGGTGAAAGGTAATGAATACCCACAGGAAAACGCAATGAAAGACCTGACCCTGACCATGCATGCCGGATTCAGGTCCGACCCAGGCACCAGGGCGCTGGTGGCGACATGATCAAAAGAGATGTCGGCCAGGGCTAGTCGTACGCCGGACAACTTGCTAGGATGACCACCCCCAATACACTGAAATACACGGATATAGTCATGTTTGAAAAGCACAAGAGTAGCAAGCAGGGTAGCCCCCAGATCAAGGAGTCCATCGCGATGCAGGAAAAAAGCCCCCCCCCAGTTGCACAGCCGCCTTCTCCTTCGGTAAAGTCCGCTGTCATTGGCCCGGGCATTGAGATCTCCGGTGACGTGACGGCCAGCGCGAACCTCGATATCAACGGAAGGATAAAGGGCAACGTCGTTCAAAGCTCACATGATGTGGATATTGGCGAGTCCGGCAAGGTCAGCGCTAATATCTCCGCAAAAATGGTTAAAGTGGCTGGTGAAGTCGAAGGGGATATTGTTGGCAGTGAAAAAGTGCTGATTTCAAAAACCGGAAGAGTTCGAGGAAATATTGTTGCACCCCGCGTTCAGTTGGAAGACGGCGCTCAGTTCAGGGGCAGCATCGACATGGATCCTGGTCGGGCCGCCAAGCCAAAAACACCTGCAACTGCGAAAAAGGCAGCGGGCATTTCCCAGGCGGGTTCCACCACCGGGAGTTCTGCCAGGGCTTCTGGAAACGGAACTATGTCCGCACATGCCAAAGAAGCGGGCGGAAAAGAACCGGGGCTGAATCTGGGCAGCTGATTGCCGTCCCGTGACCCTGCTGGTGAATAATGTGGCGTAGGCGAAAAAACCGGCTGTGAGTACCGTTGCGACAGATATTGGCGGCGATAAACCGGCCTCTTCCTATTCGCGAGGTCCGGTTAAGCAACCCAGCAAGCTGTTCCCTTCGCTGGTCCGTTCCCTCGACGCCAAAGAGCACCTGACTATCCTTGAGGTCGGCTCGGCATTGCCTGAAACGGTCGATTTCTTCTCGCGCTTCAAATGCAGAATTCATTTCGTCGATCTGTTTTCAGAACCGGTGGTGCGGGAACTGCAACAGGTCACCAATCCGCAAGAACTGCAACAGCGTTTCAAAGAAATGTTGAAGTTCCCGGATGGCACCAGGCTGGATATTTGCCTTTTATGGGATTTTCTTTGTTATCTTGACGATCCGGCATTGCGCGCATTCAACGACGCCCTGCGCCCCTACATGTACCATGGAACCCGGGCGCATGGTTTCGGGATTCACCACCTCGCGATCCGGCTTGAAAACAAGCAATTCGGAGTACTTGAAGAAGGTTGCTTCAGTGTGAGGCGGCGCCAGACAAATCAACCCCACACCTACCCTCACTCTCAAGTAGAAATGCACGAGATGTTTTCCTGCTTCGATTTTGAGCGCGGGCTTCTGCTGCCTGACGGCAAACTCGAACTTCTGCTCAAGGCAAGGGACGACATCCCGGAATCCTGATAGAAAAATCGATCCTCGATCAGCTGCTTACCGTATTCATGTCATGAAATTATGCTTGCGGACTTGAAAATTAGTTCAAAATCATTTATTAAGGAGATACTCATGAACCTACCAGTCATGAGTATTTGATGCGAACTTCGCATTACCTTCGGAAACGGAATGTCCGGGGATGTTCGTCAGGGATGATTTTTTGGTACCGCTCTACCAAGAAAGCGGGCTAATGATTGGGCAAAAAATGGATTCATCCAGGAGATATCTTCTTCAGGCTGAGATCGAATACTGGCACGAAATGGTTCGTCTCAATCGTCGTGTCGTATCAGAAACAGCTTTAGAAGAAATGAGATCCTACCTGAAGAAAGCAATTCGGGATTTGCATTCACCACAATTTGCGGAGCAACGGATCGCAGCCTGAGCCGGGGACTCAGATCTAGGCTTCCGGGTATCTGTCCCGGAACGGTCGGTTTGACGCTGCCGCCTGCACGAAAACAATGGATTGTGAACGGGTTCGTTGTTATTGTTCGAAGTCTTTTCCAAATCATTTTCACGGGTTCCCGTTATGTATAAATTGTCAGTAGTGAGCTGGCCTTGTCTTGCCGGTTTGTTCTTCTGCCTGTTTGTGATTCCAGGCCAGTCGTGGTCTGCACCGCTCGACGCAAGCAGTTACCCACGAAAATTCAACAGCGCGAGCGGCAAGGTGCTTGTCCATCACCCGGTAATCAGGAGCTGGAAAGACTTCAAGGTTTTGTCCGGAAGAACAGCACTGGAAGTGACTCCTGCCGGGAGTCCCGCCTGGATCGGCTCATTTTCATTTGAAGTCGATACCGCGATTCATTTCGATGGCCGCCTGGTGAGCCTGCACAATCCGCGGATATCTGATGTAAAAGGGGACATCGGGCCACCTCCAGCCAGGGTGCTTGACCTGATCCACAAAGCTGTGAAGAGTGGGGCGGAAAATGTATCTCTGGATTATTTGCTGAGAGCCCTGCCGGATGATTTCCAGATTCCGGGAGCGGCAAAAGCGCCACCCCGGCTCAATTTTTCACCACCCCGCATCGTCATCTCCCACCACCCGGTGGAACTATTAATGATTGACGGCCCTCCCTCGATGGTTGCGATTGAAAGTACGCAGCTGGAATTCGTGGTGAACACCGACTGGGATATCTTCCATCAAAAGGAGAATGACACCTGGTACGTACTGGACCAGGGCAGCTGGGTGTCCAACAATATGCTGTCCAGCGGGGACTGGTTCAGCACCACCGAGTTGCCCGGGGACTTCCTGAATCTGCAGTATAATTCTGAGTGGTCACGGGTGGCAAAAGCCATGCCCCCGCGCCCGCCCCAAAAGCCGCCGGCGCCGTTCATCATCAGCTACGAGCCAACTGAGCTGATCCTGGTCGATGGCGACTCGGTGGTCGAAGAAGTTCCGGGGACTGTACTGCGCTTTGTAAAGAATACAAGCAGCGATTTGTTCCTTTTTGCCCACCGTTACTACCTGCTTGTTTCCGGCCGCTGGTTTTCTACGAAAGACCTGAAACGGCGATGGTCTGCGGTTAAACAGTTGCCTGAAGCGTTCGCTCAGATTCCAGCAGATCATGCAAAGTCCCATGTTCTTGCTTCTGTGCCGGGAACGCGGGAGGCTCGCCTGGCGATGATCGAAGCGGCTATTCCACGCATCACCGAGTACAGTATGGATGCCGGGGATGGTCTGGAAGTGCCCTACGCAGGCGAGCCCAGCTTCGTGGAAATCCAGGGCACTGATCTGCGCCGGGCGGAGAACACGCCTTTCCAGGTCATCATGCACAATAATTTCTATTACCTGTGTCACGATGGCGCCTGGTATTCATCGACCCGGGCGCAAGGTCCCTGGAAATTCGCCACCGAAGTGCCGGAAGCCATTTACACCATTCCACCGACAGACCCGGCCTATAACGTAACTTTTGTCCGGATGGACTCCTTTGATGACAGCAGCAATAAGGTAGCCTACTCACACACCATGGGCTACCGGCGGACGTATTCCACGGGTTATACCGTGGTCTATGGAACCGGCTGGAATTATCCCGGCCTGGTCCTGGAAAATGCTCACGGCTACCCCAGTTACTGGCGTTATCCCCACAGTTATGGCTATGGCGCCAGGTACAATCCAATGTATGGCGGATACGGCTATCGTGGCTACTACGGGCACAGCTACCCTTATAGTTCTAATTACACGGCAACTTACCGGGTGGATAAGGCGGAAACGGACTGGGAGTGGGGTCTTGATGGCAGCAAGCGGCGGGTCAACGATTACGGACCCCGCAATTACGTAGGTTCAGGCCGGTACGTTATGCCTGACGGGAGCCAGTATAGGGGAGAAGACCGGAGGGGCTCTGCAAACCCGGTTTCTCCTGCATCTTCCCGCGATAGTGCCGGTGATTTATACACGGGCCCGGAAGGCGGGATCTTCCGAAAAACCGCCGAAGGATGGCAGCAGTACAGGAACGGTACCTGGAGTCACCTTGACCGGCGGGATCAGGAATACGTTGAGCGTCAATACCAGGCGAGAGAGGATGGATACCGGAATTACGACGCTTACCAGCGGCAGAAAAGCCAGTAACAGGAGAGTTTTTCAATGTCCTTAATTCAGAATCACCCTTATCGCCGCGCACTTATTCCAATTTTCGCCGGAGGACTATTGGTGATGAGCCTTGCTGCCTGCGGCCCGGGAGAAGATTCTGCAGTTCAAACCCCGGCACTGGAAGTCCTGGTGACGCAGGCCACGCGCCGGGACGTGCCCCTGACCCTGGACATGGTCGGCACCACACTGGGGATGCAGGATGTGCCGATCAGGGCGCGTGTCGAGGGATTTCTTGAATCCATGGAATTCCAGGAAGGTACTTTTGTAAAAAAAGGCGACCGGCTTTACACCATCGATCCACAGCCGTTCCAGGCCAAGCTGGTTGAAGCACAAAGCCAGTTGGCGGCCGCCCAGACGGCCCTGGCCAAGTCGAAATCCGACCTGGAGCGTATTCGCCCGCTGGCTGAAATGAAGGCGGTCAGTGAACAGGATCTGGATGGCGCAGTAGCCCAGGAAGCAGCAGCGCGTGCCGGAGTCCAGGCCAGTGAAGCCGTAGTAGACCTGGCCGAGATCGAATTGAGCTATACCCGCATCATGGCGCCGATCGACGGCTTGATCGGCCTGACCAAGGCCCGGCCCGGTGAATTCGTGGGACGGGATCCCAATCCGGTTGTGCTTAACACTTTGTCCGATATAGACCCCATACGTGTCCGTTTTTCAATTTCCGAAAATGAATACCTGATCATGGCCCGGACTTACATGACTACCAACGCCAGCGAGGGAGATCGCAGGAAACGCTCCGAACGGAAACGCGACCTGGTTTTGATCCTTGCTGACGGTAGCCAGCATCCGCAAAAAGGGGGGGTGATAGCAGCGGCCCAGTCCGTCGATTTTGAGACCGGCACCTACACCATGGAAGCTGCTTTTCCGAATCCCACCAGGGTATTGTTGCCCGGACAGTTCGCCCGGGTGAGGGCCTTGTACCAGGTGCTGTCAGCTGTAGTGGTCATTCCCCGCCAGGCGGTATCAGAGCTACAGGGCCTGTTTCGTGTTTACGTGGTCAACAGCAGTAACGTGGTCGAAGTAAGAACCGTGGAACTGGGGCCGGAGACCGGCAACGATATTGTCGTTGAGACCGGGCTTGAAGCCGGTGAGTCGGTGATTGTTGAAGGCCTGCAGAAGGTTCGCCCGGGTGTAACGGTCAAACCTGAGCAAGCCAGACCGGAACAGACTGGCGCGGCCGGGCAGTAAAACCATGGCTGAATTTTTCGTCCGCCGCCCGATCGTCGCAATGGTCATTGCGATTATCATCGTGATCCTCGGTGTGGTGTCGATGAAATCACTTCCGGTTGCGCAATACCCGGAAATTACGCCACCTGAAGTCGGCGTTACCGCCACTTACACCGGCGCCAATGCGGAGGTGGTCGAGCAGTCGGTTGCCACGCCATTGGAGCAAAAGGTCAACGGCGTCGAGAACATGCTGTACATGAAGTCCGTCAACGCCAATGACGGCACCGTGAACCTGACGGTTTCGTTCGAGGTCGGTTCCGACCTGGACATGTCGAACGTGTTGGTGCAAAACCGTGTCTCGGAGGCCCAGGCGAGCATCCCGGAGGAGGTCAAGCGTCTCGGCATCACGGTCAAGAAAAAGCTGTCTTTCCCGCTGATGCTGGTCACGCTGTACTCGCCCAACGGTACCTATGACCAGAATTTCCAGAGTAACTACCTGACGATCAACATCCTGGATTCAGTAGCCCGGATCAAGGGTGTGGGGCAGGCAAGCGTGCTGGGCGGTAGCGAGTATGCGATGCGCGTGTGGGTCAAGCCGGACCAACTGGCCAAGCTGGGCTTGACCGTTCCTGACATCACCCGCGCCATCCAGGAACAAAACGTCATCGCGCCCGCTGGCCAGATCGGCGGGCCGCCAGCGGTGCCGGGCACGATGTTCACCTACCAGGTACGCACCCAGGGGCGCCTTTCGACCGCGGAGGAATTCGGCGACGTGATCGTGCGCTCGAACCCGGACGGATCCCAGGTTCGTGTCAAGGATGTAGCCCGGGTTGAACTCGGTACCCAGACTTACAATGCGATCAGCCGGCTCAATGGCGGCCCGGCTTCCATCCTGGCGATCTACCAGCTGCCGGGCGCCAACGGCCTGGAATTGGCCGAGGAAATCGTGGCGGTAATGGATGAAATGTCAGCCGATTTTCCGGATGACATTGAATACATGGTTTCGCTGGATACGACCCTGGCGATTACCGAAGGCATCAATGAAATCGTGGTAACCCTGTTCCAGGCGATGGCGCTGGTGATTTTCGTCGTGTTCATTTTCCTCCAAAACGTGCGGGCAACGCTGATTCCTTCCCTGGCGGTGCCGGTTTCGCTGATCGGCACCTTTGCGGTTTTTCCCTTGCTCGGCTTTTCCATCAATACACTTTCACTGCTGGGCCTGGTGCTGGCCATCGGCATCGTGGTGGATGACGCCATCGTCGTGGTCGAGGCAGTCACCAAGAAAATGGAGGAAGGCCTGAAACCGAAACAGGCGACGATCGCGGCCATGAAGGAGGTCGCCGGCCCCATTGTCGCGACTTCGTTGTCACTGATGGCTGTATTTGTGCCGGTTGCCGCCATGGGCGGCATCACCGGAAGGCTTTACCAGCAATTCGCGATTACGATCGCGATTTCAGTGGCGATTTCCTCCGTTAACGCGCTCACGCTGAGCCCGGCATTAAGCGCGATGCTTCTGCGCCCGCCCTCGGAGCAGAAGGAAAGCTGGCTCCAGCCGTTTTACAACTGGTTCAACAATACCTTTAGCCGTGTGACTGGTGGCTACATGAAAATTGCCACGCTTTTCTCCCGCAAGTTGATCCTGAGCATCACTGCGCTGGTGGTGATGACCGTGGCGATGAGTGGTTTGTTCGGGCTGGTTCCCGGCGGTTTTGTGCCGGAGGAAGACCAGGGATATTTCCTGGTGAACGTGCAGTTGCCGGATGCTGCGTCGCTGGAGCGCACCGACAGGGTAACTCAGAAGGTTGAGGACTTGCTCATAAGCACGCCAGGCATCGAATCGGTCACCGCGGTTGGTGGTTACAGCCTGCTGACCTCCTCGTTGTCACCCAATAATGCCTTCTT
>Ga0209013_10000622_pt1 | contig 32057 bp, 28 predicted proteins | sample Cruoilmetagenom2_FD_187291 | JGI IMG/M metagenome (GOLD analysis project Ga0209013, IMG submission 187291) | Oil polluted marine microbial communities from Coal Oil Point, Santa Barbara, California, USA - Sample 2 (SPAdes) (version 2) | ecosystem: Environmental > Aquatic > Marine > Oil seeps ...
TTACTTTTCCATACGCTTCATTTCCACAAAGTAATTGGACGAGGTGTGAACCTGTAAGTCCAGATGCGCCGGTTACCATTGCTGTTCTTTTTTCCACTTTCCTCACTCCATTTCTCATTTCTAGTAGTTGTAGTTTACCATAGGGTGGCGTAAAATCTGAACATTTACTCATACTGGGCAGCTCCTTCCCATACGATAAATAGATGATGAAAGGTGGGAATGAAATGAGCAACCAAATTCAACAAAAAACCATTTTATTTACGATTGGACGTGCTGGCTACCCTGTCACAAGATGTTTGCAACTCGCGAAGCTACTGGCTTCCCATCGCATTCTGTTTGCGGCTCCAGAAAAACAACCATTAGTTCTTCAAATGCTTGATCAACAGGGGTTTGCCCCTCTCTCATATGCTAGAAATGCAGACTTGAAGAAATTACTAGTGGAACACGAACCCGATGTGGTCATTTCCGATGGCTTTGATACAGATATTGATGAAGGAAGGCTTCTTTCATCGTTAGTACCCGTTACCTTGCATTTCGATGATTTTGGTGAAGGCGGCAAAGCGGCAACACGCGTGATCCAATCTTTATACCGTGAAGATCGCGAGTCGGTTGGTTCCCATTATGTAACCGGCCCTTCAGGATTTGTGGTACCTGAAGATTTGGAGCCTTATGCGAATTCCGGGTTGAAACAATCTCCTCCCCTGCTTCTTCCCCATGTTGTCGTGACTTTTGCAGACGATGATGCGGATAACCTTTCATACCGGACACTGCGCCATTTATTGCATTTACAAATTCCGCTTGCGATTACTGTCGCTCTTCATTCGCGCTACTCCCACAATCGAGACGACTTGAAACTAATGGCACTAGGACGCAAGCAAACGCGCATTGTAGAATGTGATGATCCGATCCAGCTGATCAGTGAAGCCAACTTGGTGGTTTGCGATGCCAGCTATACCCCCTACCACGTGGCGGTGATCGGCAAACCGTGCATCGTTATTGCGGAAGACGAAAAAGAAGCACAGCACGCGTTCCCGAAAGAAGCAAATGGTTTCATCTATTTGGGGCTTGGCCGCAAGCTCAAACAATCACATTTACAAAATGCCGTAATGGAAACGATTCTTCACCCACATCGCAGTATGCGAGCCATCAAAAAGCAGCTGGCTTTGCGATTGTCGGCGAACAATGTGAACATGCAGCATTTGTTAGAAAAAATCCTTCAAGAAGAAGCGCGAGAAATCACCAAATAACTCACCTGTGTGATACAATAGTTGAAAAAAGAGGAGTTTCTCTTACATGACTTCACAGGAAATTCAAGCACAGATTGCCGAATTGAAGAATGACTATATACGCTTGCAAGGCGACATGGAAAAGTTGGAGTCCACTGGGCATCCGAAAATGATCGAACAAGCCGAGCAACGTTTAGCAAATATGGAAGTACAACTCGCAGAACTAAACAAAAAGCTCGCGGCGCTGTAACACGCCTGCGGGCTTTTTTAATATGGAGGATTGAAATCATGGCATTATTGACAGTTGAAAACCTCGGTCACACATTTGGTGACCGCACACTATTCAAAGAAGTATCATTCCGCCTGATCGAAGGTGAACATGTAGGATTGGTAGGTGCCAACGGAGTTGGAAAATCTACATTAATGAGCATCATTACAGGCGAACTGATTCATGATACAGGCAAAGTGGAATGGCTGCCTGGTACGCATTACGGATATTTGGATCAGCATACACGCCTGGAACCAGGACGCTCGATGCGCGATACATTGCGCGATGCGTTCCTGCCCCTCTACAAAAAAGAGGAAGAAATGAATGAAATCACCGGCAAGATGGGTGATGCAACTCCAGAGGAACTGGAAGAACTGCTTGAACAGATGGCTGACATCCAGGATGCACTTGATGCAGGTGATTTTTATACGCTTGATATGAAGATTGAAGAAATCGCTCGCGGCCTTGGTCTCGACGCAATCGGATTGGACCGTCCAGTTTCTGCCCTTTCAGGTGGTCAACGCACGAAAGTATTGCTGGCAAAACTGCTTCTTGAAAAACCGAAAGTATTGTTGCTGGATGAACCTACCAACTATTTGGATGAAGAACATATCGGTTGGTTGACGAACTACTTGAAAAATTACCCGCACTGCTTCCTGCTGATTTCACATGACACGGAATTCATGAACGGGATCGTTGATGTCATTTTCCAATTGGAGTTCTCGAAGTTGTCCCGTTTCACGGCTTCATATGAGAAATTCCTCGAGCTTGCTGAGATCAACAAACGCCAGCATATCGATGCTTATGAAAAACAGCAGGATTTCATCAAGAAACAAGAAGATTTCATTGCGAAAAATAAAGCACGATATTCCACTACAGGTCGTGCTAAATCCCGTCAGAAACAACTGGATCGCATTGAGAGAATCGACCGCCCGGAAACAGCAGCTAAACCTCAGTTCGGGTTCAAAGAGTCCCGTAGCCCTAGCCGCTATGTCGTGGAAGCTGAAAACTTGTTGATTGGATACGACAAACCTTTATTGCCACCTTTATCGTTTTCAATTGAACGCGGTGAAAAGATTGCCCTTGTCGGAATGAATGGTGTCGGTAAATCGACGCTGCTTAAAACGATGCTGGGCAAAGTCCCTGCACTTGGCGGCAATGTGACGCGAGGAGATTTCCTATCCATCTCTTACTTCGAACAGGAAGTGAAGGCGGACAATGTGACCCCGATTGAAGAGATCTGGAAAACCTACCCGAGTATGGAACAGAGCCAAGTCCGTGCTGCATTGGCCCGTACCGGTTTGAAAAATGAACACATCTCGCGTCCGATGAACAGTCTGAGCGGCGGAGAACAAGCGAAAGTCCGTCTATGTAAGCTGATGATGGAAGAAAGCAACTGGCTGCTGTTCGATGAGCCGACGAACCATCTGGACATCCATGCGAAAGAAGAACTTAAACGTGCCATGTCCGAGTATAAAGGAACGATCGTATTGGTAAGCCATGAACCTGAATTTTATGAAGGTATGGTCACGAAAGTATGGAATGTCGAGGACTGGTTCCAAACTGGTGTGCAAGAAGAAGATTCCAAGTAAATGAATTGAGTGACGGCCGCTGTGGTTCAGCGGTCTTTTTTTATGGAGATGTTTTGTGGAGATTCAAGAATTCGGCGATGGAATTCGAGGATTCGCAAATATATTTCTAGTATTCGCTAGTGGATTTCCAGTTCTCGTAATCGTTATTCTGTGACTCACTCTCTCATTTCCAGTATTCAACTTTCTCACACTTATTTGACGCACTAAAAATCCCTGCACATCAACTCGTGCAGGGATCCACCTATTAATAAGTCGTTATCTTCACAGCTTTTTGCAATGTGTAGATCCAGCGTTGCCACCAGGTGAAGTCATCCTGGAATTTTTCCATGTCCATTGTGTACATGGCATCTTCATTGTTCCAAATACGTTCGAAGTAAGTTTCCATGTCCACGACGAGTTCACTGTCATTAGGCGCGATGACCCGCAAATTACTTTCCAGGTTGTAATCATCCAGCGTGCGTTCCGTATAGTTCGCGGAACCACTTGAAATGATTGTGTGTTCCTGGGTCTGAATCCAAATGGCTTTTGTGTGGTATTGCCCGATGACGGTATTGTACCATCGGACGTTTAGTTTGCCCTTTGTGTCCTCTACCATTTCCTGAACGACGGGTCGATTCGGGATTCCGGATTTTTGCTGGCCAAAGGAGTTCTTGTTTGGATCCAGTACCATATTCACTTCAACTCCACGATCAGCTGCGTCGATCAAGGCATTCACAATATCACGTTTGGCAACAAAGAACATGCCAAGCCAGATTTTATCGCCTTTCTTAGTATTGGCCAAATCAAGAAGGAGAGCATCCAAAATCTTTTTCTCGGTTACATATTGGACTTGGTACAGCCCTTCATCCTCCTTCACTTCGACCCGCGGCAGCTTTGGTCCGCCCGAGTATAAGGAGACGGCTTCCTCGGACTTCAAAATATCATTCAATACAGGTCCTGTTACTTTCAATGCGATATTGCCATGGAAACCACTGGCATCGTGAGGGTTGGAGGATGTCACAATAGCTTCCTTATCGGTAACTACCGCTTTTCTGTGATTGGCTTTCACATTTAAAAGAGTCATATACGATGCCGCCGTCATTTTTGGTGCCTCACTGGCCATCGCATTGGCTATCCACCCTTTGCCACCGAAATCAAACCACTGGAAGAAAGTACGATAGATACCGGAATAAATCGGGGTCGAGTCACGTAAAGAATCCAAATCGGTATATACGATTTCAACTCCTGCGTCCCGCATCTTCTTGAACCATTCATTTTCGTATGAACCATATCCACGATTAATGGGGTCGGTGATGAAAACTATAGGCATGTCTGGATTTTCTTTCTTTTTTTCCGCAAGTTTCGATGATAGCGTATCTGCTATTTTAGGGAAATCTTCTTTTTCATCGTAATAGCCATCGAACAAGAAAAAGTCAACGACAATAAACTTTTCAGCCTCATCAATCATGGTATAGACGGCATCAAAAATATGATTTTCATGCACCATGCCTTTGCCTTTAACGTCCTGGGAATATGTCAGGTCCGTAATGAAATCGACTTTATCAGTTTTATGTAACTCACCAGCGTACGAAATTCCTTCCGGGAGGGGTTTGAACGTATGCCAAACAATTACGGCAATATAGATCAAAGCGAACACGCCCAAAGAGCCGATCACAATTCGTTTGCGCCGACTCCATTGTTTACGCGGTTTGGTAGCCATATGTGTTACCTCCTTTACTGGAACCCAGTTTTAATCATATTTCCCTCTTTCATTTTTTTGCAAACCCACTCGGGGTAATATTGCTTCAATTCCGACGTCAGGCGCTTTTTTTCAGACGTTGGCCAACAGTTTTCAGACGACATCCTCTTTTTTTCAGACGTCATCCCCAAAAAGTGCGACTGAGCCACCGCTCAAGATTACTGCAAAAAAAAGAAGCCTAAGCCTTTAATGGCTTTGACCTCTTATGCAGGAAGATAATCGACGGCTGCTGTATCAGCCACCAACATTTCTTTCAAACGTTGTTTTGCGCGGAACAGACGTGATTTAACCGTTCCGATTGATACTTTCATAAGCTCTGCGATTTCAACCAGCGTATATTGATGCACATAAAAATAAAGAACTGTTGTTTTATAAATGCCATCAAGCTCCGCGATTTTCTGTTGAACCATTTGTGATAAATCGCCCTTTTCAATGATATCTTCTGCAGTAAGCGATTCGCTTGGAATTAAGTCGAGCACCGGGACGTCCAATTGATCCGGCTGATTTAAAATATGTTTGCTGCGTCGAACTGTTTTGCGATAACGGTCGCGGAAAGTGTTCATGCAGATGGTCGTTAACCATGCTTTCAGATGGTCGACATTCTTTACATAGTCTTCGTAACGCACAACTTTCATCCATACCTCTTGCATTAGATCTTCGGCTTCGGTTTTGTTGCGTGTCAGTTTTAAACATAAATGATATATATAACGATTATAATCCTCATAAACTTGCTCCAATTGTCCGTTCATCCGATGTGTCCCCCGTTCGTTTCTTGCTGTTGACTTTATTTTGCCAAAAACAAACCTTACGCTCTATCGGATTCACTTTCATAATTCTTACAAACGTGTAAGACTGAAATGCACGGGTGATCTAAAACGGTAGCAATAACGGTTTCCACAAAAAAACCGGAAGACTATTCGTCTTCCGGCACTTTTTCTTCTTTTATCGTGATTGTAAGTTGAAGGATACGGTTCCGGTCCATTTGATTTACTTGAAAATGAAGATTTTCGTAAGTGAACTGCTCCCCACTCTCCGGCATATGGCCGAATTGCTGAAGGACGAAGCCGCCAATTGTATCATGGTCATTTGGAATATCGACTTTAAACATTTCATTTACGTCCTCAATTTCCAGTCGACCGTGGCAAATCAGATGGGATTCGGTCATTTCATAAACCAGAATGTCCTCATCTTCATCGGACTCATCCTCGATTTCCTGTCCGATCATTTCTTCAATGATATCTTCATGCGTGACAATACCAAGTGTTCCACCGTATTCATCCAGCACAATGGCCATATGTTTTTTCTTCGCCAGCATTTGTTTAAATACTTTTTCAACGCTGATTGTCTGAACAACGAACAATGGATCCCGGTCAATTATTTCATGAAGCTCCTTGGTGGGGTCCATCGACCATTCAATGAGAGTCTTCGAGTAAAACATGCCGACGATGTGGTCCATGCTTTCTTCATACACAGGATAGCGCGTGTAATAATGTTCCAAAATAATATCACGTACTTCTTCGTATGTAGCATCGATCGAAATACCAATGATTTCAGTACGATGTGTTTCCAATACGTCCTGAACATCTTTATTCGGAAAGTCGAGTACCCCTTTCAATCGTTCGGACTCTTCTTCTTCAAAAGTTCCCTCTGTAGAAGCGATGTCCACCATTGTACGAAGCTCTTCTTTGGTCAATGTTGCTTCCTTCACAGCACCTTTGGAGATGATCCGGATGAATACATTGGTGAATTTAGCGATCAAAAATGTTACTGGTCTTAATATTTGAACCAAAAATGCAATAAATGGCGCCACAGCATAAGCAATGCGGTCGGAAAAAGTAACAGCGATTGTTTTTGGGAGCACTTCACCGAAAATGATGATGATGACAGTCAAGACGGTAGTCGCGATTGCGATGTCCCAGCCATAGCTTAATGCGATAATGGTCAATAATGTCGGCAGCAAGATGTTCACGATATTATTCCCAATGAGGATAGTAGTGATCATACGGTCCGGCTTGTCTATGAGCACGAGAAGCTTTTGTGACATGCGATCTCCTTGCTCAGCACGAAGCTGGACCTTCATCCTATTTATTGCAGTTAGTGCCGTTTCACTGCCTGAAAAGAAAAACGACAACATTAAACAAATGGCTAAACCGATAAATTCCATTAACCGTGTTTCCTCCTATATGAGTCAAAAATTCGCTCAATTTCTAGTAATCTTATAATAACATATTCTAAATTCCCATGTCTCATTTCCCACATTGCAAATATTTCAGAAGATTATGCTATACTATTTCCATTCTCGAAATTTTGTGAAAAGAGGGATCTTATGGGGCATTTGCAATCATTGAATACGTATTTTGAAACAAAACGTGAAGTACATCTGGATGAGCTGAAACAGTTTTTACGGATTCCAAGCATCAGTGCTTTATCTGAACATAAGCAAGATATGAAAACAGCAGCACAATGGTTGGCTGATTCCTTGGAAACAGCAGGATTGGAAAACATCTCTATAGATGAAACAAAAGGACACCCAGTTGTCTATGCAGATTGGCTGCATGCGGAAGGAAAACCTACAATCTTGGTTTATGGCCACTATGATGTACAGCCTGTAGATCCATTGAATTTATGGGATTCCGAGCCTTTTGATCCGCAAGTACGCGACAACAAGTTATTCGCTCGAGGTGCCAGTGATGATAAAGGGCAAGTGTATATGCATGTAAAAGCAATCGAGGCTTTATTCCAGACCGAAGGCAAATTGCCGGTCAATGTGAAATTCTGTATTGAAGGGGAAGAAGAAATCGGTAGCCCGAACTTGCCTGAATATGTTGAAGCTAACACGGAAAAACTCTCTGCTGACATTATTGTCATTTCCGACACTGGTATGCAGGGACCCGGAAAACCAGCTGTTTGTTATGGTTTGCGTGGTTTGGCAGGTGTCCAGATTGACGTCAAAGGCGCGAAAAGTGATCTTCACTCCGGCCTTTATGGAGGCGGCGTCCAAAATTCGATTCACGCTTTAGTCGAAGTGCTTAATTCATTCCGCGATGCAGAAGGAACCATTCAGGTGGAAGGTTTCTACGATAATGTCCGCCCTGTGTCGGATGATGAACGTGCAGCCTATGCCGCACTTGAATTTGACGAAGATGCTTTAAAGACAGAGCTTGGTGTAGTATCACTTTTCGGTGAAAAAGGGTATACACACCTGGAGCGTACATGGGTCCGTCCGACTTTGGAAATTAACGGAGTGTTTGGCGGCTTCTCTGGCGAAGGCATCAAAACGGTCCTTCCTTCTGAAGCCGGTGCCAAAATCACTTGTCGTCTGGTTCCAGATCAAGATCCCGATGAAATTGTTGCCAAATTAAAAGCACATATCGAAAAACACAAACCTGCTGGCGTTACCGTGGAAGTCACGGAATTTGATAAAGGAAAACCTTTTATCACGCCATTCGATCACCCTGCGATTCAAGCAGCTGGCCGTTCATATGAAAAAGTTTACAACGTACCTACAGCATATGTCCGTGGTGGCGGATCGATTCCGATTGTTGCCTCTTTCGATGAAATCTTGGGTCTTCCTGTTGTACTTATGGGCTTCGGACTTGCTTCTGAGAATTTCCATGCACCAAATGAGCATTTCCATTTGGAAAACTTTGATCAAGGATTGCGTGTAATCGGCGACTACTACCATGAAATCGCCCAATTCTCCTCGGGTGATTTGAAGAAATAAATAAAATTGGATGCGAGCAATTAGCATAGATTCACTCTATTTGGACCGTACCCACAGGATCAGGCGTAGTCACAATTTGAAAAACAATTGTGTCTGCGTCTGCCCACCGTTTAAATAAGAAAATCCCGGTCAACGCATACAAATGCGATGGACCGGGATTTTTTATTTTGTGCCGAAGAAGGTAACGAACTCTTCAACTGATTTACGTGGCTTCGCTTTTGGCATTTCATCGAAATAACCAAACTGCAGCATGCTGATGATGCGTTCGCCTTGTTTTACGCCAAGTGCTTCACGGAATTTTGGTGCATCCAGGAAGCCCGGCGTTTTCCAGCAAGAACCGATACCTAAGTCCCATGAAAGCAATTGCGCATTTTGTATATACGTGCTTGCTGCTGCGTAATCTTCCAAACGCTCTTTTTGACGGGCATCCTCCGGAACAATCATGAATACATAAGCCCCGGGTGTGGTGAATTTCTTCATTTGTTTTGCCAAGTCTTCCTCAGATAGCTCTCTCCACTTAGCAACTCCAAATTCCCGTAACACCGTATGCAGCTCATTCAATTCTTCCCCAGATGCTACAACTAATCGCCATGGTTCACGGACTCCGTGGTTTGGAGCCCACTTCGCATCATCCAAAATATTCATTAATGCATCGCGCTCCACTGGTTGTCCGTTAAAGACCTTTACCGAACGGCGTTGAAGAATCGCGTCTCGTACTGATAATGATTGTTCATTCATTTGTGTAAGTACCCCTTTTCAATTACATGATTGCATGTATATGGTTCGATATTCGGAAACACCTTGACTATGGTTCATTGTAGCATAAGTTTCCATGGGGTTGATGACCTTTAAGCATGGCAAAATCACAACATGGTTACACGATTTTTTCCCTTTTCCTTTGATTCATACAATCCACGGTCAGCGAGCTTCAACCAATCCACAGTTTTTTTATGTGTGTGATGGCTTGAAGAAGTCCCCCCAATACTTATCGTCACGATTTTACTTGGCGGATTTGCAAGATGTTCGTATTTTGCCTCTTCCATAGCCAAACGTAATTTCTCGGCAATTGCAAGTCCTTGTTCCTGAGTACAGTTCGGCAAGATAACTGCAAACTCTTCCCCACCATAACGTGCAACGTAACCCCTTTTATCAACCACTTCTCTAAATAATGATGCAGTAAGCTTTATCAAATTGTCGCCCAGCACATGACCATACGTATCATTATACTTTTTGAACTCATCCAAATCGATAAGCAGCAACGTCAATGACTCATTCGTACGTTCACTTTCATCGGCCATTTCCGTCATTTTCTCATCAAAGAAACGACGATTATACAGACCCGTTAATCCGTCCAATATTGTGAGCTCGTGTAACTTTTCATTCATTGCCTCCAGCTGTTCAGTACGAGCCTGAATTTTTTCATCAAGCGACAGGTTCAATTCACGAAGTTCACTTGTCAACAATTCGGATTCCTGGAATTTCCGTGCATAGTTTCTGCTCAAGTTTATAGATTGAACTAATATATATAAGAAAAATCCGTATGTTGCAAGGAAAGTTCCGTCCATCCACCCCAATGAAATCACTGCATCATTGATAACGGAAATGAAAAACAGGATGCTTGCAGATAAATTAATGACGGAAGTCGGTCTTTTGTTCCGAACTGCCATCGTCAAAACAAACAGTATGTACTGAATCGACAGAAACGCAATCATAAGGAAATAATTGAAAATTGGACGATATAGTAAAGGCTCCGTGAAAATAGTGACACCGAAAAGAATGATTGACAAAACAATCAACACTTGCACAACCCGGATGTTCATTTCTTTCGGATACAAACTTTTCAGGAACAAAAGGAACATAATGTACGCTATGTACATGATTAGATATTCAAGCCGATGCTGCCAAAGCCATGGAAATTCCGGGTATATCACAGTGATGAACAACGGTTCAATGAATAACGCACGTGCCGCGATCATTAAACTCACGATTCCGAAATACAAAAATGCTTTTTCCCGTCGTCTAAAAATGAAAATACCAATTTGGTAAATCCCCATTACCAGAATGCCACCCATGACAAACAGTGTGGATGCAACCATTCCCGTGTAATGTGTGGAAATCGATTCCGCATTTCCAAATAAGATTGGAATGGCAGCTCCACCTAATGAATGATCAAAGTTCGCAACTTGCATAGTCAATTGTATTTCTGATTTATTCGGTGTGAAATAAGCCAACTCCTTGATAAATGCTGACTCACTGGACTCTTTATCTTTGCCTACAAGTCCATTCGATGCTATACGCATCCCATCAGCCCACAAAATGTACGAGGAATATTGGTATGGGATATATAGGCCAAGGACTTGTCCCTGCCGATTTTCCGGAATCTGGATCGTCAATGAATAGGTTGCATACCCAAGCATTGTTCCAGTTTTGGATTCCCATGTACCAGGTAAATTAATATAGTCCGGTTCATTTTTCTGCTTGTCAATTTCATATGGAGGCAATAATTTACTCCAATAGAAGGACCATTCTCCCTCCAAACTGACCAAATCATCATCAGATAAATCCGTGGATTGGAGTTTTAAGACTCCTTTTTCTGCCCGATGTACTTCACTTTCGTGATTTGTATCAGCCGAACATCCACTCAGCAGGAGAAGGAACAATATGAGGATGCAGCTATATTTCTTCATTGTTTCACCTCCTCGTTTCACAATATTTAATGTTCCACTTAGCCAATCTTTCCTTCATAATAGAAAGAAAGCGTTTGCGGGAGGTTCGAATGATTGTTTATTATTTCTTGGTGAGCTATTTACTGGGTACGATATTGACCGCCTGGTGGGTAGGCAAGTTATACAAAACTGACTTACGTAACCATCGCAGTGGTAATCTGGGTGCACGCAACGCCGGAGCCGTGATAGGAAAAAAAGCATTCATCCTGACTTTCTTAGGTGACGCCACCAAGGGTTCCCTCGTCATTCTGGCAGGTCGCTATTTGGACTATCCTGAATGGACCGTCGCTCTCGGTGGCCTCTTTGTTATCAGTGGACACTTGTTTCCATTTTGGTTAAAAGGCAAAGGCGGCAAGGGAATCGCCACTTTCATTGGAATCGGCCTCACATATCATCCGTTATTCGCGATTGCATTTGCGATCGGATTCCTGTTGTTCATGCCGTTCCTTCGAAGCGCCACACTTAGTATGTTTTTTGGTCATGCTGCGTATATTGGATCAATCGTCTATTTTCATGCTTTCCAAGATGCCTGGCCTCTGATACTTGCCATTCTACTTATTATGTATCGACATCGGCTGGACTTCAAACAATCTTTTAGTGAACAAAGATGGAAACGTTCTTAAAACTATGGGATTAATAGCTTTACTATATTCTAAACTACTTGCCATCGCTAGAAAATATTATTCATGCTATAATATTTAATAATCAAAATATTTAATTAAAGATAGGATGTATGTTCATGCAAAAAAAACCAATTGCCTGGGTTGTTGATAGCACCGCTTACATTAGCGATACACTTGCAGCCCACCCCGATGTACATGTTGTTCCATTGACGATTCACTTTGGACAAGAACAATATGCGGACGGAATCGAACTTACTTCCGACCAACTTTACGATCGCATACGTAATGCAGAAGAATTCCCGAAAACTTCACAACCTGCTGCTGGGGAGTTTGCGAAGCTTTATGAAAAAATCAGTGAAAACTACGAAGCGATTGTAGCAGTTCATGTTTCCGCAAAATTGAGCGGTACCATTTCTTCATCTATTTCAGGTGCTGAAATAGCCGAGATTCAAATGGAATGTATTGATTCCCTTTCACTATCCACGGGTATAACGAAACTTGTTGAACGTGGAATTGTCTTGCAGGAACGTGGAATGAACCTTCAGGAAATCGTGGAACAACTTCGAAATGAAGTGAAAAATTTCCGTAATTACATACTGATCGGAAATTTGAACCAATTGTACAAAGGTGGACGCATGAACGGGGTTCAATTCTTCCTTGGAAGTTTGCTACAGGTGAAACCCATCATTCAAATCAATGATCAAGGTGAACTTAAAGCATTGGATAAAGTCCGTTCCCAAAAGAAAGCGCTTAATTATCTAGTGGATAAAGCAGTGGACGCTTACGAGAAAGATGGCGTTCGTTCGATTGATTTGATGCAAGGAAATGTACCGGATCAAGCTGAAGAACTGAAAAACTTGATTCAAGCCAAAGTACCTGGACTAGAAATACGAATTGGGGAAATTAGTTCAGTCCTCGCTGTTCATGCAGGTGAAGGAACGATGGCCGTGCTGTGGTATATTCCTGCCGAATAAAATAAATGAAACCCTTGGGAACTCAGCCCAAGGGTTTTTACTTCATTATGAAACTTTCCGTTAAGCGAATGAGTCTTTGATATGAAAGAAAATGTACTTGGTTGTGCCTGCATACGCCGGAGATGTATCGTAACGCCAATCCCGTTGCCTGCTGCTGACTGTATGTGCATTCACTAGTGGGTCCTGCCCGTTGAAGCCAGTAACGATTGTTGAATGATCGAAGCGGCCATCTCCCTGGAAATCGTAGCAAATTACATCCCCTAGTTCAAGGTCACTGGCGTTCGCCACTTTTTGTGCCTGCAGACCGACCGTTGACGTTTCCAGATACCATCTGAGGGAGTGGGCTACGCTCCAGCTGAAACTCCATGTCCCCCCCTGTACCCACCATCCTTTTCCGCGATTTGGATAGCCGCGCATAGGTGCCCCCCCTGCCCGCAGGCACTGGGAAATATAATTGGTGCAATCAACATCAAACTTCGGGTACGCAGGATTGTATGAATTCCACCAAGTATTGGCGTAATTGACGGCAGCTTGACGATTGTACAGAATGAATCCCTCCTATTTACTCAAATTATGAGGCGTTACATGAATTTAGAATGGAGTTGTGGATGAATGCGGAGAACCGTATTTGGTGTATTGATGTCGATGATAGTTGGAGGACTGGGTCTTGCCGCTCTATTTGGGGAAATTTTAGCCTTCCTGTTTTCGCTCTACGGCTTCCCTTTTGTTGTACTTTATGGAATTCCTGTTGCGTTGATGGCTCATAAACTGACAAAAAATGAACTGCGTTTCCCGGCATTGAAGCGATTGATCGTGTTCATCGTAATGGGCGGCTGGTTGCCTTCTTTTGTAGGGATATTTGGCGCTGCACTTTATGGATATTACGATGTCTTGTGGGTAGCGATTATTGTCATTTCCATGATCTTTGCATTCGGCTTTTGGATTGGTGAGGAATTGTTCGAGCGGACGAAACTGAAAGAATGGACGGAACCTGATTTATCGAAAGTTTAAAATATACGGTAGTTCTCATCCATTCTCCCAACTCAAGCGGTAAACATACACTAAAGTGTGCATTTGGATGAGACTTAAATAATAGTTTTTTTCCAATTAACTCTCATATTCTAGGGATTTATTTGATATTATGGGTTATGTGTAAATTTAATAATGTATGGGGGAAGTATTGTTGACTGTTTATGTTTGGGTTTTATTGGTTCACATTTTGGCCGCTGTCATCGGTTTGGGCTCAACGTTCGCACTGCCGGTTATCATGAAACGACCAAAGACCGTCTCACAGGCAAAATTCTCGTTCCAGCTTTCTGAAGGTATCGAGAAGATGGCAAAAATCGGGAGCATCTCTTTGCTTGTAACAGGTCTGGTCTTAGGTGCATTAAACCCAAGTCTATTCAAGGAAGTTTGGTACATCGCTTCAATCGTCATCTATATTGCCATTCAACCGATCGTTGCAGGTATTTTGCCTAAAAAATATGCTGCGCAAATGGCAATCCTGGAAGCCCATGAAGGCGATGACCTTCCGGAAACGTATCGAGCCATCAGCAAACAAATCGCTCCATACAATGGAATCATGCATTTCTCCGCAGTCATACTTATTCTGTTAATGACAATTAAACCATTCTAAACGCAAAAACCACTCAAGAATTTCAGGAGTGGTTTTTACATTTTCATCATTTAATTAAACTTAAGCAAACCATTCAAAAATCACGAAGAAACTGTTCATGACCACTTCTATGCTCGAGCTGATGAAGGGCACGATTGTATAATCGCCAATCGGTGTCAGTACAACGATTAAAAACAGAATCGACCCATATGCCTCCAAAGGGATAAGTTTCATCTGCATGGATCTCGGAAGCAGGCTGGAGACAATTCGGTAGCCATCGAGTGGAGGCAGCGGCAATAGATTAAATACACCCAATACCACATTCAAAGATACAAAGATATTAAGAAACAACTCCAATGACACATTCATTGGTGAGAAATACCATACGGTAAAGCCGATGAAGGCCAACACGAAATTGCTAAGAGGACCAACCAGACTCACAATGACCGATTGGAATCGTCTAGTGGAAAAATATTGGCTGTTAACCGGAACTGGTTTTGCCCATCCTATCCCGGCAATGAATATCAGAATCGTCCCAAATACATCGAGATGCTTCAAAGGGTTTAATGTAACCCGGCCAAGATTTTTTGCAGTGTCATCACCGAATATAGATGCCATCCATGCATGCATGAACTCATGTAGTGTAAAAGCCATGACCAAAGTGATTAATACATATGGAATTTCCGTTAAAGAAAATGCTAAGAACTCTATTTTTTCCGCCCGCTTTCAATTAATTCTAGTAAAATCCTGATTTAGATTAATGTATCATTAATAATCTTGGTTTACACCAACTATTTAGGAAACCGACTTAGTAGTTGGATTTGTTTTTTGTGAGCATTCATTATGCCCGTTTTTTATTTTTACCAATATATGGTTATCATTCTCCCAATATGTTAAACTCTGTACTAGTATGAAAATTCACAAAAATGACTTTTATCACGTTTTTGCAACTTATATAAAAATTTCATTACAAATCACACTCCCTTTGATTACAACGGCTCAATTATTCCCTTTAATTTACATCCATACGTGGGTTTTTTATTACAAAAAAACCACTCAATCCCTTGATATGAGTGGTTTTCTAGAGATGGAGTATATCGGGATCGAACCGACGACCTTCACACTGCCAGCGTGACGCTCTCCCAGCTGAGCTAATACCCCTTGTTTGAAATTTTTGGTACAATCATATTATAAAACAAAAACCTTACATGATTCAATAGTCGAGAGGGTGTCAAAATGCAGAAAGTGCAACAACATGCAGAGCGTGAGATCCTTGCTCCAATTTCTTTATGTGATGTAAAAGGAAATTTGAACCCGGCAGCGATCGGTTTTTCACGGAAGCCGTTAATTGATAGTAATTTAAAAGGTCATTTCATGCGCAAGAAGAAATGGAATTACTGGTGTGTTTATGGTGAAGATATTTTATTTTCGGCAACGATTAGTCATTTGGATTACGCAGCTGTATGTTTCGTTTATTTTTTGGATTACGAAACACAGCGTTTTTTCGAAAAAACAATCACGATTCCCCTTGGCCAGCGTATTCATATGCCAACCCAAGTGTTGGAAACAGTAAAGTTCTCGAATAATGATATGAGCATTCAGCTTTTACATATGCAAGGTGAAACGCATATGACTGTGACCATTTCCGATTTTGATGGCGATCTACTTCATGCCGATCTGCATATTGAACATCCTGTTGATGACGATACATTAAATGTGGTGATTCCATGGAATCGTCAACTTTTTCAACATACAGCCAAACATCATACACTTCCCACTAGCGGTTTCGTGAAAATTGGTGATAAACGTTATTCATTTACTCCCGAAGACAGTTATGCCGTCCTTGACTATGGGCGAGGGGTCTGGCCACGCTCCGCTTCGTGGAACTGGGCAATGGCTTCCCAGCGTGTGGGGAAACATCGCATTGGACTTAACTTTGGTGGAAAATGGACAGATGGAACCGGGATGACCGAAAATGCCGTTTTCATTAATGGGCGCATGTCCAAAATCTCGGAAGACGTGATTTTCACCTACGATGAGAAGGATTACATGAAGCCATGGCGCATCCTTACGAAATTCACAGGTGATGTGGATTTAACGTTCACCCCTTTTTTCAAACGTGAAGCCAAAACAAATGCAAAACTGGTGACATCGAGTGTGTATCAAATGGTCGGCTATTTCAATGGAGCTGTCATACTTGAAGATGGATCACGACTCCCCATCACACAAATGCTCGGTTGTGCTGAGGAACATAAAGCGAAATGGTAGAACGATGAATCAGAAACGCCGCATACCCGTTCTGGGGATGCGGCGTTTTTCGGCAATAATTGGGTGAAACGGAACAAATGCGTTTGAACGGGAATAAACATATCGCGAACGGGTAGAAACCCACTGCGAAAAGGAATAAACATATCCTGAACGGGAAGAAATCGAAACGAACGGGAATAAACTTGAAATCTTTATCCCATCAATTAAAAATCAGCGGAACAGTTCCATCATCTTCTCCGGATAGTCCGTAAAGATCGCATGCACTCCAATTTGTTGTAGAGCTAACGCGTATTCGGTTTCATTCACCGTGAATACGCGAATAATCGCTCCTTTCAACAACGCTTCTTTCGTCATTTTGCGATTTGCGGTTGGCAAATGGATATGCAGTGCATCCGCTGGAATGAAACGCGCATAGTCATAAGCATCGACCAGTACCTCCATGGTCAGGATGGCCACTTCGATGTGTGGGGCCATTCTCTTGAAATCCCTCACCGCTTCGTGGTCAAAAGAAGAAATGACCACTCGATTGGCCATGTTCAAGTCTTCAATCACATGAAGTACCTTCTCCCCCATGCCCTCATACGCGAATACATCCGATTTCAATTCAATATTTACGTAATGGTTTGAACCTTGATAAACTTTCAGCACTTCTTCCAATGTGGGAATGCTCACACCAGCGAAGTCGGCTGAAAACCAACTTCCGAAATCAAATGCCCTCAGATCTGCCATCGTTAAATCCTTTATATAACCAGATCCATTGGAAGTTCGGTCAATCGTTTCATCATGAATGACGACCAGTTCACCGTCTTTTGTTAAATGTACATCCAGTTCAACGCCATGAATGTCCAGTTGTGCGGCTTCTTTAAATGCAGGCAGTGTGTTTTCGGGATGCGTTCCCGACGCACCGCGATGTGCATATATTTTCATGATTCGCCCTCCTTAAATCTCCGTACGCAACGTCCATAGTTCAGGGAAGAAATATTGGTCTAGTACACGTTTCAAGTAATTGACGCCTGAAGATCCACCAGTTCCAGTTTTGAAACCAATGATTCGCTCGACTGTCTTCATGTGACGGAAACGCCATTGTTGCAGCCAATCTTCAATGTCAACAAGCTTCTCTCCCAGTTGATATAACTCCCAATAGGTATCAACATCCCGATAAACCGTTGTCCATGCAGCAAGCACACTATCATTAGGTTCATAAGGAGCAGAAACATCTCTTTCCAGAACTTCCTTGTCGATAGGCAGTCCAGCACGAGCCAGCTTTCGGATTGCTACGTCATACAATCCTGGCTGTTGGAATGCTTCCGTCAATGTTGCAAGCAGCTCTTCGTCTTTTTCATAAATCTTCAGCACATGCTTTGTTTTGTAGCCAAGTGCAAATTCGATCATGCGGTATTGATAGGACTGGAATCCGCTGGCATTACCTAGAGAAGAACGGAACTCCATATATTCAGCAGGTGTCAGCGTCGACAGAACGTCCCATCCTTGAATAATCTGTGTTTGGATCCTCGATACACGTGCAAGCTGTTTGAATGCAGGTTGCAAGTCATCTTTTTCAATGTTGGCAATAGCTGCACGCAGTTCGTGCAAAATAAGTTTCATCCACAACTCGGAAACTTGATGAATGATGATAAATAAGGATTCATCATGATGATCGCTCAGTCCATCCTGCGCCGTCAACAGTTTGTCCAAATGAAGGTATTCCCCATATGTCATGTTTTCCTTAAAGTTCGTATGTAATCCCGCTTCTCCTTGTGCTGCGCGGTTTTGTCCGTGGTCCAATGGTTTCTTTTCCATTATAAAATCCCCTTAAGGCTCTACTTATTCTCGTCTCATCTATCTGTATTATGACATGACCCTCTGCACTTTAACAGAGTACTTGAATTTTTACAAAAATTCTTATTGATGGCATTGTAAAACTATGGTAAGATTCTATTCTATTTTCAAACCGGGCTCGCACGATGCGAGTCATGAAGGCGTTGCGAAATTTCTTAGCACTTTATTTTGCGACGAGTAATCGCAGGAGCACCACGATGTCGCGTTCCTAGCCTTCCTTCCTACCCTCATACGAAAGCAGGCTTTCAATTCAATTCTTCCAGCGCCAGTGACGAGCAAAAATCAAAATATCGGAGGACTGTATGACGCAGAAACATCCTGATTTTGAACAAGAGCAAGAGCGCCTGACCTACACAAAACACTATATGCAAAAACTACTCGACGAATCAAAGCGTGACGTGAAATCCGCTCAGGAAAACATTCGTCATGCGATGGCCGACCTAGATTATCTTGATTCCAGTTTAAGCTACATGAACATATTGACGAATGCCCGGTTTTTTGAAATGGCCCGCTCCCAAAAGGAAGGCCTTGAAGCAATTCAGCAAAAACCTTATTTTGCGCGCATTCATTTCCAAAAAGACGGTGAAGACAGCGAGATGCTGTATATCGGGAAAACGTCTCTATTTCACCGTGAAACGCAGGAACCGATCATTGTCGACTGGCGTTCACCTGTTGCCAATGTCTACTACGATGGGCGACTCGGAGATATCGAATATGACGTCCGGGAAGAAACATTCACTGGGCACCTGTTTTCAAAACGCCAATACACAATCGAGCGCGGCGAGCTGCAATCCGTAAGGGACATCGATTTAACAACGAATGACGAATTGTTGCAGGAAGCCCTATCCGGTAAAGCGGATGTTCGTCTGACAGAAATCGTGTCGACCATTCAAGCCGAGCAAAATGAAATTATCCGTGCTCATTTGAAGCAGCCGATCATTGTGCAAGGTGCAGCCGGTAGTGGAAAAACAACGATTGCCCTTCACCGGATTTCGTATTTCCTCTACACCATGGGCGAGCATTTCCCTGCTGAAAAATTGATGATTTTGGCTCCATCCAAACTATTCATGGACTACATAGCCGATGTACTGCCTGAACTGGGTGTCGGTCAAATATGCCAGACCACTTTCACAGAGTACGTCTTGAATGCGACCGGCATAAAAGTGAAGCTTAAAGATGTCAACTTAAAGCTTGCTGCTTTGACTGAACAGGAAAAACCAGATGAAATGATGCTGTGGCTATCTCAAATGAAAGGCTCTCTTTCCTACATGATGCTGATAGACGCCTATCTTTATGAATATGAAAAATCCATAGCCGACCAATTTGAAGATTTATATATAGAGAAATACTGCATCATGCGCGGTTCGCGATTAAAGAAACTATTCCTGTCCGATTTTGCCTATATGCCAATAGAAAAACGGCTCGAACGAATCAAGACCATCCTGCAATCACATGTGCGTCAGAAGAAAAAGGAAATCCTAATTGTATTGAACAAGAAATACGAAGATGCTCTTGATAAAGCACTGGTCATCCGTGATGATGCGAAACGAAAGGCTGAAGTGACGAAGTTCATCGACGAGCGCGACCGACGTATCCCATTGATCGAACGAGAATCAAAAACTACAGCCTCTTCTTACATGAAACGTTTCAAAAAAGCCAATATCAAGAAAATGTATCGCGAGTTCGTTACGAATGGAAATTTGATCAAGCAGCATGCAACCATTTGGTCAACGGAACAACGCGATGCATTCCTTAGCAACCATTCCATTGAATCATGGGAAATTGAAGATTTGGCGCCTCTTTATTACATGCATGCCAAGCTCAAAGGCATAGAGGACAAGTGGAAAATGCGGGTCGTATTTATTGATGAAGTCCAGGATTACAGCGTATTTCAGCTGGCTGCCTTAAAAGAAGGCTTGGAGACGGATATGTTTACTATGGTCGGTGATTTAGCTCAAGGCATTCACAGTTACCGTGCCCTTACTTCCTGGGAGCCGATAATCGAGCTATTCCCCCGTGCCACTTATACGACATTGCAAAAAAGCTATCGGACCACCATTGAAATCATGGAAATGGCAAACAGCATATTGATGCAGATGGACGAAGACCTGCCTTTGGTGGAACCGGTCGTCCGTCACGGAATCGATCCGCAGTTCCACGAAATGGAGACAATTGATGGCAAACGGATTGTCACTTTGTTGGATGAGGTACGGAGTCGCGGTCACCGTTCCATCGCACTCATTTGCAAAACGACAACTGAGGCAAAAACCGTGGCGAAGCACCTTGATGAATTCCTTCCAGTACAGTTACTGAGCGATCATTCGGATATCGACCAGGACAAGCTGCTCATCGTGCCGAGCCATCTGGCAAAAGGGCTCGAGTTCGATGCCGTAATCGTCGTGGCATTTGATACACCGTTCCGTGCACATCCAATCGACCGCAAACTGCTTTATGTAGCCATGACCCGTCCGATGCATGAATTGCATTTGGTCGGTCCAGGACGTGAACATTTTTTATTGCCTTCCCTTTTATCTGAAAAGGTTTCTTAGAACAGAGCGAAGCGAGAAAGCTGCCTTGGCAGCCCCTCGCTTCGCGTTTTTTATGGAGATATCGGAACAAACGGTCATTTTCGAATGATAGGAACGCCATTTACCTTGTCTGTATTAAATAAAGGAATTATATCCTTTTTGCCCTTATAATTCACAAGACAAATGCTGATGACCACCAATAGCAATCCCGCGATTAGCGTGAATGTTACAGGTTCATCCAAAAACACGGTGCTAACGTATACAGCGATGACCGGAACCAGAAAAGTGAATGATCCAACTTTACTTGCCTCTCCTGAGTTGACCAGTTGATAATAAATCACATAAGCTACCGGAATCCCCATCGTAGCACCGAAACCAAGTCCGAAAAGATAGATGCCATTCCATTCAATTGCCGACCAATTTTCCAAAAATGTTCCGGCAACCAACAGAACAAAACCGCCGATTGTAAATTGCATGGCTACCATCCATAATGCATTCACCTCGACACTTACTTTCTTCACATAAATAACGCCAATCGCCCAAGCCAAAGCAGTGAGCAAACCTAGAACAACGCCAATAACCGATATGTGAACAATCAACCCATCCACGCTGACAACGACAATTCCCAGGAAACCAATCACCAGACCAATCATTTTTATCGGTGTCATATTTTCTCCAAGCCAGATCCAAGCGAACAAACCTAATAAGACGGGCTGGAAATAGACCAGGACAGAAAAAAGACCCCCTGGCAAATAGATGAGTCCGACAGTGTGCAGCCCAAAGAAGAGAATGGTATTGAAAAACGCAGAAATGCAGTATTTGTTCCAATTCTTGCGCCAATTAATTTTGTCTCGCATTTTGATAATAATGACCGCTAAAATAAGTCCTCCAAGAGTTGCACGCAAGCCTGCAAACAATAAAGGAGGGGTGTACGAAACTGCAACTTTATAAATTGGCCAACTGACTCCCCAAATGATAACTAAAGATAAGAGTGCAGTTGTTGATTTCGTAAACACTTTCCCAATTGTTTATCTTCCTTTCAAAAGTCAGTACCAGAAAAGGTTTCATCTTGTCAGTTATGATATATGCCTTGGGGAAGCAAACCGTGTACGCCTAACAATAAAACAAGCACATCCACTCAACTGGATGTGCTCGTTTTTACGTAATAATCAATTTGCAATATGGGTTTGAATCCTGCTTTTTCATATACGGATAATGCTTTATCATTGTCGATTTCGACGTCCAGCATGATGGATTCACATGTTCTCCGTTCTCCTTCCGCTTGGACGAAACCTAATAGGACGGAACCTATGCCTTGTCCTTGGTGCAGTGGATTTGTCGCCAACGCTGTCACCCATAAGGACTTTCCTTCTTCTACCGCCGTCACCGTTCCCACTACTTCCCCATGCTTTTTCGCGATATAGACATGTCTTGAGGGACTCGTTGCATTGAATTCCAAAAGTGTCTGCACTTCATCTTCGGTATCCCCGAATGCATTCATCAACAGTTGGGTAAGTTCGACTCTTTCCGTTGTATACGGAACCACTTGCACATCCGGACTTTCTTCTACTGCTTGAATCATTGATTTTAAAGTCGCTTCAGAGAAATTCCATTCATAACCGGTTTGCCCTAAAAAAGCGGCTCCCGCTTCAGATGTTTTCACATTCATGGCCAGTTCACTTTCCGCCCCTCGTACTTCCAAGTTCCGCTGCAACTCACTGAGCAAAGCTTGTCCCAGACCTTGTCTTCTGAATTCAGGATGGACAAGTCCGCTCCATTCATAGGAATGAATCCCGATCATATCAATGGCTGAAACAATGCCCACCACGTCATCCCCACCATATGCAAGGACTGCAAAACCTTTAGCTAACGGATCTTCCATGGAAGAAAGATTCAAGACTTGTTCATATGTTATTCCGTCGAGCTGCTCGCTCGTCTGAACTAATTTTTGGGTTTCTATCGCTGTTTCCTTGTCAATGGGAAACGATACTGTAAGGATGGCAATATCCACAGGTTTTTCCACCTTTCTTTCATTGTGATGACGTTCGTGTATCATTATAACGACAACTGTTTATTTCCCCCCGCAAACGGCTATATAATGAGCATAGTTTGATTTTCTGAAGGAGCATGATTATGGAGAAGAAACGTTTATCTTGGGTGGATGTAACGAAAGGGTTCCTGATGATCCTTGTCGTGATCGGCCATTATCCCGGACATCTTGATTTCCCGCTTGGGAAGTATATATATTGGTTCCACATGCCCGCATTCTTCATTTTGAGCGGCATGTTCTTTAAACCCATGTTGGAAAAAGGGCAATTGAAACCAGCGATCCACAAACGCTTTATGCAACTGATCGTACCATATTTGTTTTTCCTTGTAACGATTACCGTCATCCGGTACGGGATGGAAATCGGTTCCGGCAATATGGATGTCTCCTGGTACTTGAATGATTTATGGACACTTGTCATCGGTGGCAGGTTTGCCAGAGGCGCTTATGGTGTGTTCTGGTTTGTCACCACTTTATTCTTTACGAATTTGTTCTTCTTATGGATGACCAAATATTTCAATCGGACCAAACAAGTTATCATATTAACGGTCTTTTATTTAATCGCCCACATTGAAAGTTTGTTTGCCATGCGTGTAATCGGCGGTGCACCGGATGAAGCTTCTCAATCGATTCCGATGATCTGGAATCTCGATGTGGCCTTAATGGCGATTGTGTACTTTGCAATCGGTTATTACATGAAGGATATTTGGATGAATATTACGAAACCATGGCTGGTCACAGGGCTGGTTGTCAGTATAGCAGCGGTTACCCTTGATTGGTTCAATGTAATTGACTACCACTTGAGCATGAAGTTTTTACGTTATGAACATGTGTTACTGGATTTAATCATTCCGTTGTCTATTACGATTGTGTTTGTGGGCGTATTCCAACTGATAACTGCCCGCATGTCTCTTAAATGGCTGCAACAAATCGAGAAACACTCGATATCCATTATGTACTTACACATCTTTTCGGACATTGTGCTGAACGATTATTTCAAATATGGCATTATCGGCTTTACGGCCATCGGTTTGATCATTCCAATCGTTGCTTCAATCCTGATCCAGAAACTCGTGCCATATGGGAAACTTTTCCTTGGCGGTTTCTCACCGAAGAGACGCAAAAAACCTGCAACTCCTGCAATGAATAATTAATCCATCTCCCCTCGAGCTTAAGGTTCGAGGGTTTTTCACTGGGATAAATTGGGCGAACAGGAATAAACATTGCTTGAACGGGAATAAAGTCATGTCGAAATGGCATAAACCGCCGGCGAACGGGAATAAACCCAGTCCGAAAAGGAATAAACGCAATTGAACGGGAATAAACGGCTCCCCACCATAAAAAGCACCTTCAGGATTGTCTGAAAGGTGCTTTTCGAATGTTGCTATTAGATTTTCGCTTCCTTCAACATATTGTAATACAACCCTTTTTGGGCAACGAGGGATTCCTGGCTTCCTGACTCCATCAGTTGTCCTTGAGCCATTACATATACGACGTCGGCCTTGCTTACCGTGTTCAAACGATGGGCAATGACAAAGCTTGTGCGTCCTTCCATCAATCGCTCCAGCGCTTCCTGGATTTTCATTTCAGTAACCGTATCGATGCTGCTAGTCGCTTCATCAAGCAGCAGGATAACCGGATCTGCAACGAGTGCACGTGCAATCGACAGGAGCTGCTTTTGTCCCTGACTGATTTCCCCGCCATCCGCGGTCAATACGGTGTCGTATCCCTCAGGCAATCTTTGAATGAAATCATGGGCATTTGCTTTTTTGGCTGCTTCCATTAGTTCCTCGTCCGTCGCATTCAACTTACCGTAACGAATGTTTTCTTTAACGGTCGCTTCGAACAAAAATGGATCCTGTAAGACGAAGGCGATTTGGCTTCGCAACGTTTGCCGCTTCAGTTCCTCGATTGGAATATCATCGATTCGAATCTGTCCTTCGTTTGTTTCATAAAAACGGGCAAGCAACTGCATGATGGTCGTTTTCCCGGCTCCTGTAGCCCCGACCAATGCTGCCGTTTCACCTGGACTGACCATGAAACTCACATTTTGAATGGTGTGTTCTTCGTCCGATTGTTCATATTTGAAGGATACGTTGTCAAATTCGACTTTTCCTTTCAATAAGGTGTCGATATGTTTGGTCGCTTCGTCCTTTTCAATCGGCTCATCGATTATGGCAAACACTCTTTCCGCCCCTGCGATAGCAGACAACACCGTGTTGAACTGATTCGCGAGATCATTCAGAGGGCGTGTAAATTGCCGTGCATATTCCGAGAAGATCACGATGGTGCCGATCGACACATGACCGTTCAGGGCAAGGATACCCCCAACACCAGCCACAATCGCAAAACTGGCATTGTTGAGCATGTTCATCACTTTCGGGATAAACCCTGAATATGTCAGTGCCCAGAATCCCGTTCTGCGAAGCCGCTCGCTTTTCACCAGAAATTCGTCCGTCACCCGCTCTTCCTGGGAAAATGCTTTTACAATCCGCTGACCTGAAATGGTCTCTTCTATCATTCCATTCAAATCGCCGATCGCTTGTTGCTGTTCCTTGAAAAGTTTACCGGTACGTTTAGTGATCCAGCGCATGGCAATAAACATGACCGGAATGATGAGCATGGTCAATAACGTAAGCAAAGGGCTCAATGTCAGCATGACGATGACTGTACCCGTCAGCGTCAGGATACTGGAAAATACTTGGATAAAGGAACTGTTCAACGTCGAGCTGACGTTTTCAATATCATTTGTCAGTCGACTCATCAATTCCCCATGCTGTCTTTTATCGAAGAATGATACGGGCAGCTTCTGGAAATGGGCAAATAAATTCGTTCGCATCCGATAAATTGTTTGCTGAGCAATGCCGATCATCCAATAGTTTTGGAAAAACATGGACAGTGACAAGAATAAATAAATGCCAACCAGCCAGATAATCATCTTTGGCAATCCGGCAAACTGACCCGGTACGATATAGTTATCGATGATTTTCCCGATTAGGTAAGGCCCTATCAAAGCCAGTGTGGAACTGACAACAACGAGAAGCAGGACAGTTACCAGGAGCGCACGTTGTTCATCCACGAGATGCCATATTTTTTTCAGGACCCCCTGCCAATTCCCTGCACGGTCCCCTTTTTTCTTTTTCAAGGGCTTGATATCTTCTTTGGTCAAAACCGGTTCGTATCCAAACGGTCTTTCCAGTAACTTACGCATCTATGTCCACCTCCTGCTCTTGTTGCGATTCAGCAATTTGACGGTATAAATCAGAGGACTTGAGTAATTCTTCATGTGTGCCATATGCCGCAATCTGCCCGTTATCCAAAAGCAAAATCTTGTCGGCACCTTTTGCTGTGCGAATCTTTTGCGTAACCACGAGCATCGTAGCTTCTTCTTTTTCCAGCGCTGCCCATAGTGCCGACTCCGTTTTCACGTCCAATGCGCTAGTACTGTCGTCGAGCAAAAGAATTTCAGGTTTTCTCACCAAGGCACGGGCGATCGATAGACGTTGTTTTTGGCCACCCGATAAATTCACGCCTTTTTGCCCGACTTTAGTGTCATAGCCTTTGGCAAACTGCTCCACCGATGAATGGATCTGGGCTTGTTTCGCGGCATGTTCCAATTCATCTGTTGTCGCCTCGATTTTACCCCAGGCCAAGTTTTGATAGATGCTCCCCGTAAACAGCAGAGATTGTTGCGGAACAAGCCCGATTGCCTGTCTCAACTGTTCAAGTGACCACTTGTTCACATCTTTTCCGTCGACCATGACTGATCCGTTCTTCACTTCAAAGAAACGCGGAATGAGTTGCAGCAATGTGGATTTTCCTGCACCGGTTGCACCCATGATCGCCAGTTTTTCACCGGATTTCACATCGAAACTGATGTTTTTTAATACAGGTTCCGAGGTGTTCGGATAAGTGAACGATACATTTCGGAAGCTGATCTCCCCTTCAGTGATGTCCTTCATCTTGCCGGATTCTTCATTCCGTTCCAGACCTTCATTGACTAGAAGGACTTCCTCCATTCGTTCAGCGGAAGCTTTTGCCCGTGCAAATGCCATGATAATGAAGGCGAACATGGAAAAAGCACCTGTCATGCGCATTGCGTAGTTGACGATTGCCACCAACTCACCGATTTGCGCGTTATTCGTCTGTATCTCACGCGCACCGAACCACAATACAGCCAGCAAGCTGACGTTCATGACGAACAACAGCAAAGGCAAGATAATTTCCATAATGCGGAGTGCTTTCATCGTATCCATTTTCAATAACCCGGAAACCTTTTCAAATCGGGATGACTCATATGTACCTCGCAAATAGGCTTTCACCAACCGTACTGCCTGCAAGTTTTCCTGCATCACCCGGTTGACTCGATCCAGCCTGACTTGCACTAAGGAAAAGTAACTGACTCCTTTTTTCACCATTATGTATAAAAAGATGATCAGGAAAGGTGCGCCGATGACCAAAAACATTGCAAGATAGGCGTTGATCATAAACGCCGCAATGACACTGCCGATTACGAGCAATGGCGCACGCAACATGATCCGCAAACTCATGAAAAGCACGTTCTGGACCATTGTGACGTCACTTGTCAGCCTTGTGATCAATCCCGCCGTCGGAAATCTCGTGAACGTTGCGATCGAAAATTGCTGCACTTGCTTGAATAACGCACTTCGGACATCAAACCCAAAACTCTGGGAAGCATGTGAAGCAAAAAAGGAGTTCGTGGCTCCTGAAAGGAAAGCAAGCAGAGCCATGAGCATCATGACCCCTCCCCAAGTCCAGATGACGGTTTGGTCGTTCTGCATGATGCCGTCATCAATGATTTTGGCGATGATGAGTGGTTGGATAAGCTCGACTGCAAGTTCTGTGAGCATAAGGAAAAGCGCGATGGCTATCGGCCATTTGTAAGGTTTGACATAAGAAAATACAGTTTTCACAATCGATCCCCCTGAAACTTCTTCGTTTTACGAATTAATTATCTGATTGTTCACTATTATGCCACAACAAGAGGGTTAACGGTATCATTCATTTTTTATAAATAAACACCTTTTCGAATCGAAAAGGTGTTTCGCTTTATTCTTCTTTCTGTTTCCGCTCCCCGGCAATGGACAGCCATGTCACGCATACCAACATGACAACCGATCCAACGAGCTGCCATTTTCCAAGAACTTGTTGCAGCCAAATCACGGAAATGATCATGGCTGTCAGCGGCTCCATGCTCGATAGAATGCTTGTTTCAATTGCGCTTATGTATTTCATGCTGCTCAGGAATAATACAAATGCCACGGTCCCGATCACGATGACCGTCAATAAAAGAAGGCAAAATTTCCAATCCGACAACAACACCCATTCATCAGAGAGCCAGACGCGACTTACGATTCCCAGTATCACACCGCCAATCAGCATCGACCAACCGACCACCAGGAGAACTCCCCATTCTTCCATCAACAATCTTGGATATAGCGTATAAAAGGCAAAGCTCAAGCCCACCGCAATCCCCCATGCAAGTGCAGCCGGACTCAGTAAAATATTTGTCAGCGAGCCATTCGTCAATAATAAAAACAAGCCAAATAACGTCCCTGCTATTCCGATCACTTGATATTTCGGTGGCCATTTTTTCAAACTCCACGAAACAAACAGGACCACGAAAATAGGCGCTAAAAACTGGAGCAGCGTTGCGACGACTGCATTGCTTGCATCGATTGCAGCAACAAACGCATACTGAACACCTAGCATGCCAAAAATCGCAAAGATCACCAATCGTTTCACCCAATAAGACTGCCGCCAAATATTTTCTATATCTTTTCCTTTGAATTTTAAATAAGCAAGTAAACCTGCCCCCGCAACAAGCAGCCGAATTGTCAACATAAAGGGAACAGATAGCTCATAGTTAGATAGAATCCATTCCATCAATGGTCCTGTAGCTCCCCATAACATGGCACCGAATACTATTAAAACAATACCTTTTATTCGAATCATACATCCACCTGCTTTCTTTCCAAACTAATCTCCATCATACTCTTCCTATAAGTGAATTCAATGAACAATTTCCAAACATTCAATTTCCAATATAATGATAACTTGGAAAATTATCTTTATTTTTCAGAATAAACATTTTTTAATTTAATGACTTGGTGTTAAGAGTTCTTTATAATGAAGATAACTTATAGGCAAGGAGGTCCGGCGATTATGAATGGATTGAAACAAATATTGGAAAATGGTAGTCGAGTCTTGAATCTTGTTCCATTTCCTATGATGTTGCTTGCTGAGAACGAGACCATACTATGGTGGAATGAAGCGGCGGAGAAAACATTTGGTTATGCGGCAGAAGATGTCGTGGGGCAAGTGCATCCTTTCTTCGAAGAAAATCGTTCTGCGATAGATAACTCCACCTGGAATCAAGTTCATCAAAGTGAAACTCCGGTTCGATTTGAAAACTTCATCCTTCATACGAATTCAGGAAATTCAGTTCAAGTTTCAGTAACATTAAATTCACTGACAATCGATAATGAACATTACTTGATGTTCGTGTATGAAGTGGAAAACAATCAATCTCCCGAACTAACGACATTTGTACAAGAGTTAGGAAGTCTAAAAAACGGTCTTGACGAAACATTTATGCTTACCTATTTGGATGGGAATGGACTCATCACTTATGCGAATGCTTTATTTCTGAAGTCCAGCAAGTGGACACCAAAACGGGTGATTGGCAAGTCATTTTGGCATCTATTCCCTGAACAAGGGAACGATCAAGTGGTAAAACCGATCTGGCAAGCATTGAAAAACAACCGTGTGTGGCAAGGTTCAGTCGAAAAAGTGACAAGAGACAACAATACATATTGGGTGGACATGACGGCAATTCCCGTGCTTTCTCCAACAGGTGAGCCGCACTATTATGCCATTTTGGAAAGGGATGTTACTGAGAAGAAACGACTTCAAACGCATCTTGAGCAAATTGCCTATGTGGATCCGGAAACAGGGTTGATGAATCGACATCGGCTTGAAAATATTGTATCCGGTTTTATATCAGAAAAACGGCACTTTTCATTTGTCTTTCTGGATATTGATAAGTTTTATACGTTAAAAGACATGCATGATGACGAATCCGAAACAACACTGCTCCTGGAATTCGTAAAACGCATGAAAATGTACTTCCAGGATAGTGACATCGCACGCGTTGGTGAAGATGAATTTGTGGTGCTGACTCCTTTAAGTGACTGGTTCATTCAAGGATTCCTGAGTTATTTGAAACAACATCCAATCTACATTCGCAATAAGGCGATTCCTATCTCGATCAGTGGCGGGATAACCAGGTATCCTGAAGATCAAACAACGTTTTTACACTTGATGAAGGCATCAGGAGCTACCATTCATAAAGTTAAACAAGAAGGCGGCGGCAACATCGTCCTCCTGTCAAAAGCAAACCATGCTGCCCTGAGCAGAAAAGCTATCATTGAAAAGAGATTGCTGCAAGCTCTTCATCATAAAGATCTGCAAGTTGTCTATCAGCCCCAAGTGGATCTGAAGACCGGCAAAGTGGATACCGTGGAAGCATTGGTCAGATGGGAAGATGAAGTTCTTGGTACGGTGCCGCCTAACGAATTAATCCCTATTGCTGAGGAAACAGGCTTGATTCATGACATCGGTACATTCATGCTGAATCATGCTTGCAATCAAGCTGCAATCTGGGAGAAACAAGGTCAGCCCATGAAGATCAGCATCAACTCTTCCATACGGGAGTTCCGGGATAAGAACATGATGAAAATCATCCGACAATCATTGGAAAAACATGATTGCCCGGCACACTTAATCCAGATAGAGATCACCGAAAAGTTCGCTCTTGAAGCGGAATCCGAGCAATCGATCATCCGCCAGATGCTGCAACTGCAAAACGACGGAATTGTGTTTGTACTCGATGACTTTGGGACAGGCTATGCTTCTTTCCGTTATATGCAATTGTTGCCGATTTCCGAGCTCAAAATTGATCAGTCATTCATTTCCGGTATCTTGAAGCAAGAAAAACTGCAAAAACTGGTTCATGGCATGATTCAATTTGGCAAGTCCATGGGTATTCGTGTATTGGCGGAGGGTGTTGAAACCCAGGAACAATACAACCTGCTGAAAAAATTGGGTTGTAATGCGATCCAAGGATATTACATCAGTCATCCGATACCCGTAAATGAATTAGAAAACATCAAAAAAGACGGTTTCTCATGACATTTGAGAAGCCGTCTTCTTTCTGCGTAAATATCTGAATATAAGTTGCATCAATACTTCAGCAAATACCAAACCCATCGCGATGGCACCCGATGTCATGAATGCTTTTGAAGCATATGATATAGCTGTCAAATAGTCATTCTCCACAATATTGCGCATGGCATTATATGCGAGTCCACCCGGTACCAGCAAAATGATTCCTGGGACACTGAAAATGATCATTGGCATCCGTAAACGTTTGGAAAGAATATGTGCAGCCAACGCAACGACAAATGCACCTGCGAATGATGCCTGTACGGAGTCGCCTGACATCATCGTATAGATACTGAAAATAATCCAACCACACATGCCGACAATCCCACTCGAAAATAGCTGTTTTCTAGGAGCATTAAATATGACGGCAAATGATGTGGCAATAATGAAACTGAGGACTGCTTGAATAATCCACGTCATGCTATCCCTCCTAAAATGATAATACGAGTGCCACACCTGCACCAATGGCAAACGCTGTCAGCAAGGCCTCCGCTCCTTTTGAAACACCAGATACAAAGTGACCTGCCATGAGATCACGCACTGCATTGGTGATGAGTAGCCCTGGAACCAATGGCATGACACCACTGATAATAATGATGTTTAAAGCTTCACCCAAATTTAGCAAGACAGCAAGAAATGCAA
>Ga0209013_10000623_pt1 | contig 32054 bp, 27 predicted proteins | sample Cruoilmetagenom2_FD_187291 | JGI IMG/M metagenome (GOLD analysis project Ga0209013, IMG submission 187291) | Oil polluted marine microbial communities from Coal Oil Point, Santa Barbara, California, USA - Sample 2 (SPAdes) (version 2) | ecosystem: Environmental > Aquatic > Marine > Oil seeps ...
GTAGAAAGGGGACTAGATTACCAGCGGTAACCGAAATGAAGCGTTCCCTGTTTGCGGGTGCCGTTCATGCCCGCCATGCCGGTCAGGGTCCAGTTCCGCCCGATGTCCTTGTTGATGCCGATCAGGAAAATGGTTTCCTCAAGTCCGAAGCCGACTCCAAACTCGAACGGGTCCGATCCGTTACCCGGGTCTATCGTGCCAATGAGAAACCGGTCGGTTTTCTGGTACTGGAATCCGGTCAGCAATTGCATGCCGATATCGCCGAAGTCGTAGCCGACCATGCCAAGAATAACCAGGGCTGAAACCTCTGAATTGGTTTCATTGGTCAGTGCCTCGGAGTAATTTACAGATACTGACGCGATCAGATTCTCATATTGCAGCCCGCTGGTCAGGCCGATGCCGAGGGTGGCAGCGGACGTCGACGCGGGAAAGTACGCGAATTCAGGCAAATCCTGACCGGTTTTCAGCTTGTACAACGCCTGGAATGTTGGCGTAAAGCGCAGCGTAACATCCGAATCGGTTTTCAGGTCGCCGCCGATGATACTCAGGTTCAGGAAAGGCAATAACCAGAAATCACCCCTTAACTGGACCGAGGTAATCGTACTGTTTACACCACTGCCCAAGGCATCGATCAACGGGATATCTTCGACCAGGGAGATACCCGAAACAGAAATGTCGGTGATGTCAATGTCCGCATTCTGCCAAAGTCCGATCACACCTACGCCGTAGGTTTTTGGCAGCTCGAAGCCCAGTTTACGAACGTCATCGGCCCAGAACGGCAATGTGCGATGCAGATCGAGACGCACGGTTTCGGCAGCGTCGAATTCATGACTGACTTCTTCACGTGTTTGGCTGGTTACGATGACATCGGCCAGCGTGTCGTCCTCATCGGATGGCATGCCTTCCTCTATGGTTGGCTTGTCGGCAAACAGGGCATCCGGCGCTGGGATCCAGATGATTTCGCCGTGGTCGCTGTGCTTGTACCTGAGCATCCTGCCCCAGGTATGAACACTCTGCATCCTGCGCTTAAAGCGGAAAGAAAATTTCTCTTCCATCCAGTCGATGACATAACCGCCATGCCCTTCAACAGCGCCGAATCCCACGACCGAGCGGAAGTCGTAATTACGTACGCCGTCACGTTCGATGGTTTTATCCGCCTGGAATTCAATCCGGTCCAGTACGCCATCCACAATGTGGACTTCACCGGAGAGGAATGTCAGCCAGCGCAGGCTGGTGGGAACCCGGGTTTTGTCATAGCGAAAAGTAATGATTTCATGCCCATCGACACTCTTGGTGACCCGCAAACTTTTCGGATCGTAAAGCCGGTCTTCCTGGCGCACCCAGTGATGCGAACCCATGGTGACTTCCAGCGCGCGCTTGTATTCCTTCACCGAGCGCAAAGGCTCACCCTCAAACTCCATAAACAAATCACGGCCGTAATCAGTGTAGGGATCAAACACCAGCCTGAAGCGCTCGGTCTGGGACGCTCCACCTTCGGTAACCACGTGGTAATTTCTCAGAAATTCCCAGTAGATTCCCTGGGCCATGGGGAACAAGGCGATGTCCAGTACTCGGGGGCTGATCCCCCTGGTGGTTAAAGGATCACTGTTCAGGGGACCAAGCAGGGGGCTTTCCGTTTCATCCTGAGCCATGGCGGGCAAAGCCAGATTAGCCAGTACAAACAACAAAACAACAGATTTATTCAGTCTGAGCATCTATCCAACCCTCGTATTAAGTCATTCCAACAAATCAACTTACTCCAACAAGAGCACCACGCGGGAGTTGAATCCGCTGCTGGTGTCTTCCACCCCGTTTCGGGTGTTCCAGATATAACGATAATTCATATTTACACCAAAAAACGGGGTCAGCCACCAACTCAGGCCCAGGGACGCGATATCCATGTCTCCACCCTCGATCCGGACGTCGTTCAGATCCACGTTGGACCAGCGGGCTGTCAACTCCCAGGCACCTTTGCCATTCTGATAAACGGAACGGGAAACGGGCACACCGCCAAACACGCCGCTCTTCTTGTTGTAAGCGCGCATTTCACCGGTCAATATCCACGAGAGCCCGAACCAGTAACCGCTAAAAGTGGGATTACCGTATTCCGGGCTCTTGACGTTGGTCCGGGTGTATTCAGAAGCCAGCCAAAGCGGCCCGCGCCGCCAGGAAAACTCGGCATTCCAGGTTTCCAGACTGTCGGCCGGTAACATCGCAGAATCCTGGCCGAAAGCGGTATCCACGAACACCGGCGACTGGTTGAACTCCGGCTCTGTTACATATCGAAATCCTTCCTTGGCATTGGAGTAGCGGTATCCCCCACCGAGATGAACCAGGCTGCTGTTATCCGCCGTGTGCAGCGGCGCCCAGGTCAGGCGGCCTGCGTACTGGGTGGCGCTTTCGCTGAAATCCTGGTTTGCGTCGAACTAGTCATTGAAAACACCGATTCCCCAACTGGAATACTTCTCCGGACTGCTGCCGTTCCAGACAATACCCACGTTGCGCGAAGGCAGCATGGCATCTGCTGCTGCGCTTCGCTCCTGCATTTGATTAAACAGCAAACTTTGAACCCTTTCCCCGGAAATGGGTTCCTTTTGCTTGCCGATACTCATCACCGAATTTTTGAAGAATGGAATATCGAGCCGCCAGTCAAACAGTATGATGTTATCGAAGTCTTCAGTTTCAAAACCCTTGTCAAATGCATTGGTGGCGCCAAAAATCGTGTAAACCCAGGGCTTCTCGAAATTTAGCGTGCCCACCGCGCCAAAGCGTAAGCCACGTATTTCGCCACCTTCAAAACCAGACAAGTCACCTACCCTGCCCTCACTGATTTGGTCCTGCGAAAGCCAATTCATCCGATCCAGCACCAGGCCGGCAATGAAAATTCCGGACACGGCCTTTGTGTCCCAGCGATTCCACTTACTGGTATCGGCATAATTCAACGGAATGGCCAGCGGAGGAGGTGTATAAGCCAGCCAGCCCGTCTTAACCGGTTCATCATCGTGATCGTCGTGTGCAACTTCCAGCAACCGGTTCTTGACGACGATGCCCTCATGAACGGCGAGCAGAAGAATTTTTATTATTAGGTGCATTGCGCCCTAGTCTACGTCATCAAAATTGTACCCGCTGATATTCCCTCAACGTAGTTTTCCTACAAAAATCCACGCAACTTTCCTCTTCTTGCCATGGTTGCTTATGTGCAAACCTGAGCAGTGAAAGCGCCACGCCAAAAGGATCATCATTTGTGCCTGAGGCATAGTGCACATATATTGTCTAGCACAGTTTATGTGCTATATTTAAACTATGAAGGCAACCAATATCACAATCAAAGTTGAATCCGATCTGGCCCGGGAGGCCAGGGTGCTTGCGGCGAAGCGCGGGACATCGCTCAGTCAACTGGTCGCGGACCAATTGTCGGTATTGGTGCGGAAAGATCAGGTCTATGCGGCGGCCAGACGTCGTGCCCTGGCCAGGTTGAAGCGTGGTTATGATCTCGGCTGGGAAAGGCCTTCAACCCGGGAAGATCTACACGATCGTGAAAGTCTTCGTTGATACAAATGTGCTCGTGTATGCCTACGACCGTGGTGCCGGGTCGAAGCATGAACGTGCATTAAGTCTTGTAGAAAACCTCTGGAAGGAGGGCAACGGAGTTTTGAGTACCCAGGTGCTGCAAGAGTTTTATGTCAACGTCAGGCGAAAGGCACAAAAGCCAATATCACACGACCAGGCCCGGGCCTTGATTACGGACTACCTGTCATGGGACCCGGTTGTGAATGATGGCGCAACACTATTGGAAGCGATAGACATTGAACAGCGCTACAAGCTGTCTTTCTGGGACTCCTTAATCATTGTGGCTGCTCAGAAAAGTGGTGCAACCGTACTATTTTCCGAAGATTTCAATGACGGGCAAAAATTTGGCCCGGTTCAGGTTCAAAACCCATTTTAGAAGATATGATGCATGATAGAAAATGAAGTGCTACGACAACATCAGGGAGATCCCAATGCAAACCATTTTCCGTTTACTCAGTCTTACGATCGTATTGCTGGCCGCCAGCACCGTTAGTTTTGCCGAACCAGATTCAGGTGACGCCATTAGCCAGAAGGCTGTGCTGGTTACCGGGGCAAGCACCGGTATCGGCCACAAAATTACTGAGGTTCTCGCGGCTAATGGTTACTTCGTATATGCCGGCGCACGTAAGCAAAAAGATCTTGATGCCCTGAATGAAATTGAGAACGTGCAGGCGATCCGGCTCGACGTCACGATCCAGGAAGAGATCGATGCGGCGGTGAAAACCGTTCGCGATGGCGGCCGTGGCCTTTATGGACTGGTCAATAACGCTGGCGTGGGTAGTGGCGGCCCGTTGATCGAAATCGACGAAAAGGATGTCCAGTGGATGTTCGATGTCAATGTATTCGGCGTTTTCCGCGTGACCCAGACCTTCGCACCCTTGATCATCCAGGGAAAAGGCCGAATAGTCACAATTGGCTCTATCGCCGGTACTTTGTCCGGACCGTTCTATGGCGTTTACAGCATGACCAAACACTCAATTGAGGCGTACACCGATGCGCTGGCCCCGGAAATGGAGCGATTTGACGTGCAGGTAAGTGTCATCGAACCGGGCAACTATCGTTCGGAAATCAGCAAGAGCGGCCGCGCGCGAATGGGTGCGATGGACGAGGCGAAAGAGAAATCACCATACGCCGAGGATTACAAGCGCAGAATGGAAGGCTCGGCCGACAGGAGCCAGTACAAGGATCCTGATGAGGTCGCGGACGCAGCTATGCACGCGTTGTTCGATGAGCAGCCCAAACTCCGTTACATGGTGGTTCCGAATCGTGAAGAAGCAGGCTGGACAATTGGCGGAGCCATTCAGAAGGTGGTGCAACTCAACCAGGAGCAAGAGCATTCTTTCAGTCGTGACGAACTTATCGACATGCTTGATAAGGCGATGGGCGCCACTGCCAGTAACCGGTAAACACTTGAAGTGGGGACAGCATGAAAGCGGCAACAAATCTTTTTTTAGTGTTTATAGGCCTGCAATTGGCTTTGGTGGAGAACACTATTGCTCAGGGCTTGCTGACGCTGACAAGCGAGCAGGCTGCAGCGGCAGCGGCTGACTACCAGCAGTATTGTGCCCTGTGCCATGGCGAGGACAGGCAAGGGCATGTTAATGATCACGCACCGTCGCTGCGGTCCAGGTCTCTGCTCGAGGCCGGAGTGCAGGAGCGATTTCTCGCAATGGGCTACGGGCGCCCGGGAACACCAATGGCGGGATTCTTTGAGGAAATTGGTGGGCCGCTCAACAAAGAGCAGTTATTTCACCTGACTTTATGGTTACAGGATCAAGCCGGCGTGGAGCAGATTGTACTCCCGCTTGACACCATTACGGGCGACATTGAAGCAGGCAAACGGATTTACGCCGACCAGTGCAGCGAATGCCACGGTGCTACTGGTGAGGGCGTCACAGGCACAGCACTCGGAAACCCGGCGATGCTGTCAGTGACGACCGATCACTTTATCCGGCATGCTATCGTGAACGGCAGGCAGGGCACGAAGATGGCCGCTTTCAGAGAAAACCTGAACTCTGGCGAAATCGATGCTGTGACGGCCTTCATTCGTAGCCGTGCAACAGGATGGGAGGTTCACAAGCCTGTAATTCGTACGCCGCCGACCGCTGATGAGTACGTGCTGAATCCAAAAGGAGAGCCACCTGAGTTTGAACTCAAGGACGAACTCTATGTCATGTCCAAAGATCTGAATGAAGCCCTCGAGGATAAACGACGATTGGTTCTTCTCGATACCCGATCGATGTCGATGTGGCAAATGGCACATATCGAGGGGTCAGTGCCGCTGCCTTATTATTACGACGAAGTTACCAAGGTTGCCGATGACCTGCCAAGAGACGGCACCTGGATCGTGAGCTACTGTGAGTGCCCCCGTGCTGCAGCTGAATACGTGAACAAGCAGCTAGTCGATCTGGGTTTCAAAAATACAGCGGTATTGTGGGAAGGCGCATATGGCTGGGTGGGGCTGGGTTATCCCATGTCTCGTGGTGAAACTACCCTGGCTGATATGAATCTGCTTGATCCGGAGTGAGCAGCATTTGCCGTTATCTTGACTACAGGGCTTTAATTACCGTTTACCGGGTTGCGCGAACATAGGTCGGCGTGACCCAGGCGGCAATTACCGGGAAACTGGTCGCTCAAATCGCTGCGGGTACAAGGCCCGAAATTGATCTCAAGCCCTTCTCGATCAGCCGCTTTTCCAGCCAATAGTTTTATAACTCAAAGCGTTACCCCCTTTTTCCAAATCGCGATTTCACGCTGCCCGTTGCACTCCGAGCGGGTCTGTATTCGACCAGAGGCCACGTCAATGATCTGTTGTATCAATTCATCGGCAATTGAGTCCAAATCACCGCCGGCGAGTACCCTGCCCGCATCGAAATCGATCCAGTTCTTTTTCAATGTCGCCACTTGGGTGTTCGACGAAATCTTGACTGTCGGCACCGGAAATCCCAGCGGCGTGCCACGTCCGGTCGTAAACAGGATCATGGTTGCACCGCTTGCAGTGAGGGCCGTCGACGATACGGCATCGTTTCCGGGCGCCTCCACAAGACTGAGCCCTTTACGGCGCACGATTTCGCCATACTTAAGTACGTCGGTGACTGTAGCCGTCCCGCCCTTTTGAATTGCACCCATGGATTTCTCTTCCAGGCTTGTGATTCCACCATCCCTGTTTCCGGGCGAGGGATTGTCATCAATACTCTGGCCATGATCCAGGAGGTACTGTTTGAACGAAACCACCAAATCTACAATACCCAGAAATACTTCTTTTGAGGCGGCTCGATTCATAAGCACCTGCTCAGCACCAAACATCTCAGGTATTTCAGTGAGCAGTACCGAGCCTTTCGAAGCAGTTATTCGATTCGCTACACGTCCGACCAGCGGATTGGCAGTCAGCCCGCTGAAACCATCAGAACCACCGCATTTCAATCCGAGCACGAGTTCTGAGACAGGACATGGTTCACGCTGATACCCGACCGCGATATCGACCAGTGCCTCGACCTGCTTCAGGCCCTCCTCGAATTCATCAGCAACCGCCTGGCAATTGAAAAACCTGACTTTGTCCCTGCATTCGTGCGGAATTTCCTCAAGCAGGGACCTGGCCTGGTTGTTTTCGCAACCCAGCCCAACAATCAAGACACCGCCAGCGTTTGGATTCCGCGCCAGTGCGGCAAGAACGCCTTGCGTATGCCTGAGATCATCGCCCACCTGCGAACAACCAAATGGGTGGCTAAATGCGTAGACGCCGTCACAACGATTCTTGTGGAGTTCATTTGCCCGCCTCGCAATCGTTTGCGCCAGGTGCGCCACGCAGCCAACCGTGCTGAGCACCCAGATTTCGTTGCGGGTTCCGACCAGACCATTTTCACGTCGATACCCATCAAAATTGCAGTCCGATGACTGAGCTCCCGATTCGTCGGGGCCAGTTGGGCAGTACACGTAGTTTTCCGACTCCCTCAACGCGGTGATGAGATTGTGCACATGTACGTGTTCCCCTGCCCCGATGTGCCTTGTTGCCTTGCCAATCGTCATACCGTACTTGACGATTGAACTGCCTTGCGGCAGGTCGGACAGCGCAAATTTATGGCCGGGATGTATATCCGTTGCCAGCAGGATGTCCTGCCCGTGGAGTTTCACGCGGTAGCCGGCGCCGAGCGGCTCCAGTGCAACCGCAACGTTGTCTGAATCATTCAGGCGCAGCCAGTTCACCGCTCAGCCTGTTGCCAACAACAGCGCTGCCACGGATAGAAGATTAATTATGGATTTCATGTCATTCGTTTGAATACCTTAAGCCAAATTGGGATCGAATTTTGTCCATGGTGCGCATAATCTGCAATGTTTCATCAAGCGGCATGTGGCTACTTTCCGTTTTACCCTCTCTGAGACAACGGCCAACTTCCATGGCTTCATATTGATACCCATTTGCTGCAAAAGGCATCTCGATGATTTCTTCCTTTCCGTCCGCAGTAATGGTTAATTTACCTGGGCAGAAAATGGGTGCATGAGCGTAAATCCTGCCTTTGTCACCTATTAAGGTCAGGTCTGGTGAAGACTTGCCGCGAAGGGAGACATAAAGGTTTGCTATCGCGCCGTTGCCATGCTCCAGCAGAACCGCGTCGTGTTCATCAACACCGGTTTTACCCAGTTGCCCAATCGCCAGAATTTTGTCCGGCGCACCAAAAACCATGGATGCCATCGATACCAGGTAGACACCAGCATCCAACAGTACGCCACCACCAAGTTCGTGCTTGAACAGATAAAACTCCGGATCAAATTCAGGAATAAAAGCGCCACCGGCAAGCATCAACTGGACATCTCCAATGACCTGTTTTTCCAGTAGTTCCCTGAGCTTGACGACTGCCGGTATATAACGGGTCCACATGGCCTCCATCAAAAAAACATTCTTGCGCCGGGCCGTTTCAATCACCATTTCAGCCTCTTCAGCGTTTATGGTGAAAGGTTTTTCACACAATACAGCCTTGCCGTTTTCCAGGCCCAGGATCGCGTTGTCTTTATGCGAGTTATGGGGCGTGGCGATATAGATGACATCTACGCTCTCATCCTTTGCCACGTTTTCGTATCCTTCGTGGATATTTGGGACATTGAATTTCTCTGCGAATCTCAATGCGGAATCGCGTGTTCGTGAACCAATAGATACAAGCTCTGCATCGTTCACCTTTTTTAAACCCGTGGCAAATTCACCGGCCATATTACCGGTGCCCAAAATCCCCCAACGAATTTTTTTACTCATTATCAATTTCCTCCAACAATCAGGTTACGGAGAAACCACCGTCAGCAATAATCGCCTGACCGGTGATAAAAGAAGATTCATCACTTGCAAGAAAGTACATAATGTTGGCAATTTCCTCTGGTTCTGCAGCCCTGTCGAGCAGGCCATAACCCCTGGTCATTTCCCGCAGTTGTTCAACAGAAATTCCCTTTTTGGCCATATTATTGATATGAAAATCAGTTATTGTATTTCCCGGACACACGGCATTGACACGTATCCCGTGCTTGCCATATTCAACGGCCAGATTTCGCATCAGCGCCAATGTTCCGGCTTTGCTTATGTCATAGATTGCCATACCGGCAGAGCCAAATAAGGCGTTGATGGATGAGTTGACGACTATTGCACCGGATTGGTTTTCCATCATATTGGGTAACACAGCCTTACAGGAATAGGCCACGCCTTTTAAATTGACGCCAAGGATTTTTTCCCAATCTGCTTCATCTGTTTCCAGCAGGCTGCCACCGATCTGTACACCGGCATTTGCGACCAGGACATCAATTCTGCCCCAGGCCGATAATGCTGCCTCGGATAAGCTCTGGCAGTCCTTTTCTGAAGAGACGTCGGCCCGACATGCAATGGCTTTACCGCCGTTGTCCTCGATTGATTTACAGGTGGAATCAGTAGTGGCTTGCGATATATCTGATACCAGCACATTGAACCCGGCATGTGCAAATCTAATTGCGCAGGCTTTGCCAATGCCGGCGCCGGAACCCGTAATAATCGCAACTTTAGCTGAATGGTTTTGCATCATTTTAAACACTCCAGTCAAACAATATTCCCATTACCCTCTCGCTTTGTTCCCTGGCCAGGGCATAAGCCTGCACACAATCGGCTGGCGAGAATTCATCCGTTATCAACCTCGATAAATCAAATCGGCCGCGCATTACGAGGTCAAAAAACAACTGGTCGACACGGCGTTCCGTCCAGCCATCCCGATCATGGCTTTCATGGGTCGCCTGGATGGTGAGTCCCTTGGTCATTACGTCTGAACTTAAGCACTGTTGAGAGGGGTAACCGGTATCACCCAGCAATATGACTTTGCCGAATTGGGCAGCCGCCGCAAGCGCATGCTTCAATACGGCCGGGTTACCGGTAACATCCACCACGATGGGTGGGCCTGCACCGGCATTGATCGCCTGTATCTCATCAAGGCACTCCGCGATATCGCCATTGAACATATGGGTGGCGCCACCGCGCTTTGCATGATCCAGCCTGGCCGGGGAGAGATCGACTACGGCTATGGAAGCGGCCCCGGCGATTGCCGCCCAGCGGACTGTCATTTGACCCACCGGACCGGCGCCAATGATCAGCAGGTGTTGCCCAAGTTCAAACCGGCCGGCCCAGGCAGCACGAAAAGCGGTTTTTGCCAGGCCGGCCCAACAGGCTGACTTAAGGTCGATACCCCGGGGAACCGGAGAACAATTCTCGGCCGCCAAAACCTGGTGCGAACCGTGGGCTTTTCGCATATAGATGTGGTCGCCAGGTTTGAACTCAGAGACATCCCGGCCAGGCTCTTCCACTTCGGCCACTGCCTGAACGCCGGTCTGCAATTGTGGAAAGGAAAACATTTTTGCAAAGTGAGTATCCGGGTCATATTTCTGGTTGAGAATAATGCCCTCCGTGCCAATACTCATCAGGCTGTACAGGGTACGAACCTGTATCTCGTCCGGCCCCGGATCAGGTAATTCAAAATCCTGCAGGGCTACCTGCCCTTTCTCCGGAAATATGATACGCACGGGCATGATCAATCCTCCTTGCCAGTCATCCAACTAAGGTTTGTAGTCAATAACACAGGTTCCACCGATTTTCTGCATACTGTCTTTTGTATATTCGTGGAATTCAATAAAAATGCCGTTGGGGTCATGGCATGTCACCATCCAGGTATTGTCACCACCCAGTCTTTTTTCGGTAACCTCCACTCCTTTCTCCAGCAGGGTTTCGCGCACCGCCAATACATCTTCAACTTCAATCGCGAAATGACTGATGATGCCTTCCTTTCGCGCTTCTCTGACCTTGACGATTTCAAAGTAAGTATTATTGCCAAAGTCCAGATACATACCGATCAGCTCATCTTGTTTGTTACGAAATTCAAATTTACGCTCAATACCCAGATAGCCATAAAAAGACTCGGTTGCAGCTAAATCGGCAGATTCGATGCATACATGTGCCAATCTCACAATCATTTACTTTGCTCCTGTGTTGAAAATTCAATATTGAATCACCCGCTACACGTCAGGCCCGTCTTTCCCTTCACTCCACCAGTCAGTACCTGCAGCGCCGCGCAAGAAAGCGTCCCTTTCCGCGTCACTTTGGCCGAACATTGTCCCGATCACCATTTTCGATAGCTCATCCGCCGGCCAACGCAGCTGATTACCATCCGAGTTTGCGATGGTCACCAGCAAATCACCCACCACACCAGGGTCCAGGGCATCAGGAATCTTATCCCGGAGATCTTCCAACTTGGTTTCTACCAACGGCCTGTAAGGGGAATCATCAGGATAGTTTTCTGGCAACACTGCATCCGTCGGCAGATTCGGTGTGAATATATTTGTTGCGTATAACGCTGCCTGGACCAGAGCGACTTTAATACCCCAGCGATCGACTTCATGACGCAATGCTTCAGTCGCGCCTTCAAGTGCAAATTTACTTCCAGTGTAGGAAACATCCCCGGCCAGACCGGCAATCCCAGACAGGGAACTGATCATAATGATGTAGCCCCGTTTCTGCTCACGCATGTGCGGCAAAACATGCCGGGCCAACAGCAATGGACCGAAAAAATTGGTTTCCATTACCTCGCGTATGGCCTGTTCGGAAAGATCTTCAAAGGCACCGGCACGCAAAATACCGGCATTATTCACCAGTACATCAATACGGCCCGCCTCTTCGATGACTTCCCGGACCAGTTCGCCAAATGTGGCCGGCTGTGTCACATCCAAAGACTTTATGTGTACGTTTAGCCCCTCCTGATCCGCTGCCCGCTGCAATGGTCCTGCTTTGTCCAGGTTGCGCATGGTGGCATAGACCTGGTCGCCATTGCGGGCGAAGGCCAATGCGCCAGCAAGTCCAAAGCCGCTGTTACTTCCCGTTATCAATATCGTCGCCATAAATCAGGTCTCCTTAAGCGTTGAGGATTACTGAGACACCCCCGTGTCATTTTCTTTCTGGTATTGCTCAGCTTGAATTAACTTCATACTGGCCATAGCCAGCAGTGCACATAAGAGTAATGCGGTAGTGATTGCAGTCAGGGTGCCGTCAGAACTTAGGCCTACAAAGAAACTGATAAAGGAAGAGCCCGCGGACTGCACAAAAACAAAAATTGCTGAAGCCACCCCGGCAGCAAAGGTAAAAGGAACCAGTGCCTGCCCCACACTTAAACTAATCACCATGCCGGTGCCAAGGCAGGCTAGTACGATAGGCGACACTATGATTGCCGGTGCCGGAACAGCATTTAAACAGAGCCCCCAAAGTGTGCCCCATCCCGTCAAAGCCACCCAAAGCCCAAGGTATATTGTGTTCTCAACCCCAACTCTGGGAGCAAACAGACGGACCAGGTAGACGCCAACGGAAAGCCCGGCATTGAAGCTTGCCAGCACATAACCATTTTCAGCGGAGGAAAGTTGGTAATGCACCTCCGCGAGGTAACTGTAATTGGAAATAAACAACAACATGGTTCCCAAACAGAACATATTGGCCAGCGCGTAGCGGACAAATACCGGATTCATTAATACGGCACGCCAGTTTTCTTGTTCATTTTCCGGCGCTTTGTCCGGCCTCGTTTCCAGTTGCCATATGTAGCTCCCTGCCAGAGCCACTGCAGCAATCAATGCCATGAACAAAAAACTGATTCGCCAGCTGAAATGAGATGCCAGATAACCACCGCTTACGGGTGCCAAAATGGGTATCCAAACCATGATCAAAAACATGCTTGAAATCGCCTTGGTGGCACCAGAGGGTCCATGAATATCCCGTAGCACCGCCCTTGCGATCACTACGCCTGAAGCCGCCCCTACGCCCTGTAAGAACCTCAGTATCAAGAGTTCTGAAATTCCTGAAGAAAGAAAGCAGCCTATTGAAGCAAGGCTGTAGACCGTTATTCCCGTCAGCATAATCCTGCGCCGGCCACATCGGTCTGCGAGCGCACCCCACAGGAAAGGCGCTATCGCGTAGCCAATAAAGAATATGTAGAGTGTGTTTTGAATGGCATTTGTACTTGTTGACAGATCCCGCGTGGCACTAGGCATGGAAGGGGCAAAAAAATCCACCGACAAAGGGGCAAATGAGCTGGTTATCGCCAGTATGAAGATCAGAAAATAACCGTTTTTTCGCGAGATGACTGCCGCTGACATACTTTTTCCCTGCTACACCGCTGGCATTTACCTTTGCACGTGGCCGGACACGACGCTGGCAATCCTGACGGCTTCCACCGCCAGCCTGGAAATCTTGTCGAAGTCGCCTGAAGCAACAGCATCAGCCGGTGTGAGCCAACTGCCACCACAAGCAAAAACCGATGGTAATGCCAGGTATTCGGCAAGATTCCGGGGCGATACACCGCCGGTGGGCATAAATTTCATTTCCCTGAACACCGAACTCAAGGCTTTCAACAGTGCTGGACCACCCGCGATCCCGGCCGGAAAAACCTTGACGGACTTCAGGCCCAGATTCCGGGCGCGCTGAACTTCCGATGCGGTAGCAACACCTGGAAAGACGGAAAGGTCATGAGCCTTCGCCACGGCAATAACAGATTCATCCAGACCCGGAGAAACGATAAATTGCGCACCCGCGTCGATTGCCGCCCTGGCCTGTTCTTCGCTTAACACTGTGCCTGCGCCCACAATGGCATCAGGACAGGACTTCTGTACAGCAGTCAGGCATCGCAAGGCCTCTTTTGTCCTTAACACAACTTCCACAACCGTCAAACCGCCCTGAATCAGGGCATCTGAGATGCGAACGGCGACCTCTACATCAGCAGATTGAACCAGCGGAACGATTGGTGCACGCAACAGCCGAGACTCAATGCACTGATTCATATCCCTGGCCATTTTCTTTACCCGGCGAGCTTTTCCCTGACTTGTTCCATCAGGATGAACTGCCAGGGTGTGGGCATCACGCCTACCGGTACTTCAATCAGGCAGGGCCGGCGCGCTTCAAATGCCTGGAACAAAGTGTTTTTTAAAGCATCCGGAGACTCTGCACGGTAACCCTTCATACCAACGGCCTCAGCGAGCTTCATGTAATCTGGATTGTGCAGATCCGAGGCAATAAACCGCCCGTCGAACCACTCTTTCTGCTGGCGCTTCACGTTACCGTACGTGTTGTCATTGAACACGATGGTTACCAATGGGATGTTGTACTGTACCGCGGTGGCGATTTCGGGAAGATTGAACATAAACCCACCGTCACCGTTGATTGAAACCACCGCTTTATCCGGGTTCCCCACCTGCACACCCAGGGCGGTAGCGAACCCATAGCCCAATGTGCCCTGGTAGCCGGCGGATATGAAATGCCGAGGCTGGTAAACCGGGAACGCGTACCAGGAAGCAAAGCCGACCTGAGTGACCTCATCCACGAAAAAACCATCATCCGGCAGGGCTTCCCTGATGGCCTGGAGGTAGGCAAACTGCGGACCAATTCCCCCTTCGAACCTGGCCCGGAATTCCTGCTTGAGGGCTGTCAGTTCCTGCTCCCGTGAAGGCCGGTCATCGATACGACCCTCCAGCGCATCGAAAAGGGCCTGCAGGGCTTCGGAGGCGTCGTTGACCATTGCAACATCGCTCTCGATGGGCCTGGTGATTTGGACGGGATCAATATCTATCCGTACGATTCGCAGATCATCGTCATGCCCCCACATGGTAAGGGGCATTTTTATTCGTGAACCCACCGCCAATACCACGTCCGCATCGCGCCACAGGTGATGGCCGGCTGGAAGCGTTTGGCTGAGATAGTGGCGATCACTGACCACACCGCGACCGTGCCGTTTCGAAACAACCGGAGCCTGCAATTTCTCCGCCAGCTTCAACAGTATCGGCCCCGCATCAATGGCTCCGCCACCCACAATAAACAAGGGTTTTTTTGCCCCGGCGAGCAACTGAACTGCCTGCTCAACCTGTTCTGAATCAATGGGGGGGTGTACTGGGGACCGCAAAGGAACAGGAGCCGCTACATCTGTTTCCAGCGCCATGACATCCATCGGCATCTCAAGCTCAACCGGCCTGGGTCTTCCCGTCTTGAGCTGTCGGAACGCTTCATTCATCAACAGGGGCGTATGGGCCGGATGTTCAATGCGTTCCGCCCATTTGGTAAGACCGCGGATCAGGGCCAACTGGTCCGGAATTTCATGCAGATGCCCCAGTCCTGAACCAATGTCCGAAGATGGTAACTGCCCGGAAAGGCATAATACCTGGGCATTGGCCGCGTAGGCGGTGCACAAAGCGCAGGTAGAATTCAAAAGGCCGGGGCCGGGTACGACAGTATACACACCAACCCTGCCGGTGGATTTGGCGTAGCCATAGGCCATATAAGCGCATCCCTGCTCGTGCCGGGAACGAACAAGTTTCAACTGGCCCTCACTGCGGTAGATAGCGTCAAAAAAGTGGTCCAACTGGCCACCCGGCAGTCCAAACATGGTGTCAACCCCGTGGGCGAGTAAGGACTCCACCAACGCATCGGCTCCGCTGATCCGGCTCATTTGCTCTTCTCCTGTTTGACAGATAATCACAGTGGCCAGCAAATAAAAACTTCAACCCAATTGCTTCATCCAAAATCGAAGTAATTATTTCACTATAAATAGGATGATTAAATCTTAAAAGCTAATTAGAGATCAATCATCCATCTTAATACAAAATGTTTGTAATTAAATACTTATAAAAAGTAATGGGTATCTATGTCGCTTCATAGTATAAGTACGCCATTCCACCTGAGAAATTATATCAGATTATTTAATGGGATTTAATAGTCAAATCGAACAAGCAGCAAATTAGCAGAACATACTGCTCGCCGGATAGAAACATTCTGGTGCGCACCGCGCGTGGTTATTTGTCCGTCAGATTTGGCTAAGCCACTTGAAAATGGCGACACCGATGAAATTGGCGACGACATAACCCAGAATTCCAATCGTAATTCCGGGCGTGATCAGCGTCTTCCAACCCTTTGTGGTGGCCAGCGCCGCAGCAACTGCGGCCCCAACAATCGCTGCCGCCGAACCGATGATTGCGACCGCAAGATCAATCTTGAATAATTTTGCGCCCAGCAGTAACACGACGAACTGCACAGCAAGCAAGTAGCTGCAATAGACGAAAAGAACCGGTGCCGACTTAATGAAGCTGACTGCGTCTGTGCCTGCTCCGATGATGGCGAAAAAGGCATACATGCACAGCATGCCCAGCGCAAAATCACCTTGTAGCTTCGCGAACTGGTTCGGCGCGATATTAGCGACAATAACCGTAATGATGGTGATAAAGAAAAGATTATAATTGCCCAGGCCCAGCCAGTTTGAAACATAGCCAGATACGGCACAGATCGTGAAACTGATGGCGATACCGAGGGCGACATGGTCGGAGCGGAATAGCGGCGCATCGTCATCGCCTTTCGTGACCGCGGTTTGATTGGTGTGCTCAATGATCACTGAAGGGAAATGTCGTCGTATAAAAGGCACGGCAGGAAGCATGGCGAGGACGACCAGGCCAATAATGCTGGCTGGCGCGCTCGCACCAAGGGCAACGCTGAATTGGTTTGGCGACATTTGCACCGCCTCCGACACTGCAACAAAGTTTACAACACCGCCTATGAACGCACCCGCATAGGTTCCAGCAATCTCCGGACCTTCCGGGCCCAGATCGAACATAAAAAAGCCTGAAATGGCGCCTGCGCATACTCCAAGACCCGATATCACGAATGCCGGCAACACCCAGCCGCCATCTGTGAACAAGCCGCGCAGATTGGCTTTGAACAACAAAAAGGGAACACCCAGCGGCAACAGGTATTGACCGACAAAACCATAGGCCGGCGCATCACCGGGTATGATGCCGGTATTCGACAAGAGCAGACCGATTCCTATCACCCAGGGGACGCCAGGTAATACCTTTGAGATGGGTTTACCATCAACCCAAAAACCAAGCCAGGCCAGCCCAAATATGATTGCGGCAAGTGCGGTATTGTTATCGGCAGAGATAATGGGCATACACGCCTCCGATCAACCTCAGTTCCATTTTACTGTGAGTGTCCACCTAATACCCCAAGCTGCCAATTAGTGATCTTGCGTTTCCTCGGCAAGGCTGCGTCCGGCTGCCTCCACTATCAAGCGGCCATGATTGAGCATTCTGACCGTTTTTGAATAGGCGCTTTTTGCTTTGCCCCTGGCAATGGCCCAGGCGATGTCGTGGTGCAATTCAAGGTCTGCCTGCAACTTGTCTTTGTCCGCCTCATCCCAGCCAATTTTGAAGTGAGCCTTGAGATAAGTGGCTACCGCGTGCTTGAAATGGCTGATGAAGGCATTATGCGAGGCAGCCAGTATGGCCGTATGAAGCTGAATATCCGCCTCGACACGCTGGACGGAATCTTCCTGGTAATGCTGCATATCATCATACGCGGCCAGAATGGCGGCCACATCCTCCCTGCTTGCACGCACTGCCGCCAACTCCGCCGCCTTTGGTTCGATGATGCGCCGGATTTCGAGAAGGGCAAGCAAAAACTCAGGTGTGGCCGTTTCGGGGTTGGCATGCCAGGACAGCACGTCGGGGTCGAGCATATTCCATTCATCCCTGGGCCGAATCTTGGTTCCACTTCTGGGCGCAGTGGAAATCAGACCTTTTCCGGACAGAACCTTGACTGCTTCCCGAAGAGCATTTCTGCCGACGCTCAGACTGTCCGCAAGTTGTTGCTCCACCGGCAGGGTCTCACCCTCGATATACTGGCCCGCCGCAATTCTCTGGCCGAGAATACCGACCACGGATTTCACTTGTCCCTTTCCGCCTATCTTCTTCAATGTATCGTCCTTTACTAACCGCCCAACGGTAATATCCGCACCTTGCCCCGCCTACGGTCAGGGGCAAGGAAAAGCGTACTTAATCCCATGAAATATTTCTATTTTGATTTTACAATAGGATTAATATTTAAAAATAAAGTCTCATTCAGGAAAATAATTTCTAACCGTTAGAGTCTTATGTTTGATTTGTTTCAATTATATTCAATATCTTATTGAATATCATCATTCATTTTTCAAATTATAAAAAGTATTAAATAATGGGATTATTGATAATCAAGAAATCTTTACATTTACAGCCAAATGGACCTGCAGGACTCGCAATGTTTCAGGATACCGTTGATGCGATTTAATGAATATTTTCTCTTCAAAGATTCCTGAAGGCCTTTCTGCCACAAGAAATCATCTTGATTAAAGTGATTTAAATTAATACCTCATTGTTTATTAAGATGCAAAGCATGAGACTCTAGTTCTTCAACCCCTTCACTCCAATACCTGGTCATCTGCTCCCATATATCCTCTCGATGAGACGCCAGGCTGTAGCGCTCATATGGGTCATTATCCATATTGAACAACAATCTCACATCATGGTCAGGCAGCCACCGGTTGATTCCCCTGTACCGGGCAAGCAGTACCGTTTTCCAGTGTTGTGTGCGAACCGCGGCGATCTGTTCGTCAGCAAAAATATAGAGTTTTTCATGCACTAGCTGTTGCTTACCAGTGAGTACCGGCATCAGGTTCTTGCCGTCGATGACAAGATCATCGGGCAATCCTGCACCGGTAAGAGTGCGGATCGTCGGCAGAATATCAATATTCATGGAAATGCTATCGATAGTGACGCCGGAAGGAATCCGACCTGGCCACCGGGCAATAAAGGGAACTCTGTATCCTCCTTCCCATGGCGTACCTTTGGTGCCACGCAAACCGCCTGTACTGCCGCCCTGATAGGGACCATTGTCGCTTGTAAAAATCACCAGTGTGTTCTTTGAGAGCCCCAACCGATCCAGCGCGGCCAGGATTTCACCGGTACTCCAATCCAGTGTTTCAACAACATCACCGTATAGAGCCGCTTTAGAGTGACCTTCAAACTTATCTGATACAGACAAAGGGACATGCGGGAAGGTGTGTGCAAGATAGATAAAAAATGGTTTGTCCTGGTGCCTTTCAATAAATTGGATCGCTTCCTGGGTATAGCGTTCGGTCAGCGTAGCTTGCTCAACAGGTTCTTCAATCTTCTGGAGGTTGCGATAGAGCGCCAGGGGTAACAAGTTGTTGCTGTACGGCAAGCCATAGTAATAATCAAAGCCATGATTTGTTGGCCAATAGGCGGGCGTATGGCCCAGGTGCCATTTACCAATAATTGCCGTCTGATAGCCCATGGGCTTAAGCATTTCAGCTATTGTCACTTCCTCAAGCGGCAAGCCATGGGTGTCTTCGATAAAGAGTACCTGATGAGCCATTCCGGTTCGCACCGGGTAGCGGCCGGTCAACAACCCGGCGCGACTGGGTGTACAGTTTGGCGAACTGGAATAAGCATTTGTCAGCCTCACACCTTCATCAGCCATGCGATCAAGATTGGGGGTTTTAATTGTCTCACTCCCGTAGGATCCAAGATCGCCATAACCAAGATCATCGGTGAGAATTACAATCACATTGGGCTGGTTTCGCTGTTCATCCGCCAGGATCAGCGGAGAACAAAAAGAAACGGCCAGCAGCAACATGGCAGTGAAGAGTTTTAGCATGTACGTCATATACTTACCTTTTCTAAACATCATCACTGTCGCCAAATTGAGTGCTATCCGCTTGCGTTGATAGTGATTCCAGAGTCTCTCTACCCTTGCGCAAATGGTCCTCCAGCAACTGCTTTTCCTCTGGAAAATCACGTGACAGATCATATTGCTGGCTGGAATCAATCCGCATATCGAACATCAGTGTATAAAGACTCTTTTTGCCTTCAAAACGAATGGGTTGGGCATCACGCCATGGCGGATAATCACTCAATATCAATCGCCAGTTCGGTGTGCGAAGCGCAGCGATCCTCTCGTTATTGAAAAAATAAAGGACCGCGTGCGGGGACTGTTGCTCACCGCTCAAGATATTAACTATATCCTTGCCATCCAATTCAGCATGCAAATGGCTGTCTCCCCCAGCGATATTCAGCAAGGTGGGCATAACATCAAAGTTCATGGACATGGCCGCTGACTGGGATCCGGCTTTAAACTGCCCCGGCCAACGAGCAATGAATGGCACACGGTAGCCACCCTCCCAGCCGGTGCCTTTACCGCCACGCAAACCCCCGGTACTTCCCTCCGGGAAGGGGCCGTTGTCACTGGTAAAAATGACGAGGGTATTATCGTCCAGACCAAGACTCACCAGCATTGACATGACTTCGCCAACACTCCAATCGAGTTCTTCCACCACATCTCCATATGCCCCGGCACGGGATTTTCCGGCAAAATCGGCAGATGGAATCAAAGGCTTGTGTGGTGATGTCATCGACATCATCAGAAAAAAAGGACCAGCCCTGTTTTTCTCGATAAAGTCCAACGACTCCCGGGTAAAATCGAGAGTCAACTGTTGAGGATTAATCGGGCTCTCAACAGGCACCCTTCCCCTCAGTAGTGCCTGCTCAGGTTCATCGTTCGAATATAAAACACCAAAGAACTCATCAAATCCATGCTCCAGCGGATGATATTCCGGTTTGTCCCCCAGGTGCCACTTACCCACCAGACCAGTCACATAACCCAAAGACTTTAATTGTTCCGCAAGGGTCGCCTCTTGCTGCATCAGACCACGCATATCACCAACGGCCAGTGTTCTGTCCGCCAATCCGGCTCTTATCGGGTAGCGACCAGTCAGTAGACCGGCGCGAGAAGGCGTACAAACATTTCCACTGGTATAAAACTGCGTTAGCCGGACACCTTCAGAGGCCAGGGCATCAATATTGGGTGTATTGATGAGTGTGGCGCCATAGGCCCCGACATCACCAAAGCCGAGATCATCAGCCATGACCAAAATAATATTTGGTGGCTTATTTGCCGAACAAGCCGAACAAATAATAACCAGGAGCAAAAGAATGATTCTTTTCAATACCACCTTATTTATTCTCCGGCTCATACCAAATCGGTGACGACCATGCCCGCTCCTGAATGGTCTTTGGCGCATCATTGACACAATCCGCAGGGCGCTGTGTTTCATCCAGGGCTATACACTGCGCCCAGCTCCAGCGAAGGCTCGGGTTTTCTACAACACGCAAGTAGTAGTAGGCGGCTTGCTCTGCTCTAAATTTCTCATCCACGTAAACAGCGCACAAGCTGACAAATCCGGGGCCTTTGAGCTCACCGGAGTTCAGGTCAACACCGGCGCCATTATTTGCGTCTCCGGCAACATCAATAATTTCAACATGCGCAGCACCCTCAACATCGATCCAGCCCTTGATAATCTGTAAACGCTGCAACAGATTGCCTTCCGGGTCGCGGACTGCAGCAGCAACAAACCTGGGCCTGGCGTCAGTCTCAGGAGGCATGGCGAGATTTCCGCCCATAGGAGTTCCTCCCTTATAGGCGTTTTCGACAAAATCATCACCCTCACACATATTCAGTTCATAAGACCAGCCTGCGAAAAACCTGGGTTGTATGCGCGGCCCGGACGTTCCAAAGGTTTCCCGGCGTTCCATTGCGTCGAAGATCGCATCGCGAGAATTTTCCACCGCCCACACGCCAGCCAGACCACCCGGATTACCATCAAGTCGATATGGCAATCCAACTTTCGTTTGCAATCGCCTGGAAAGGCTGGCTTCGCGTCCGACATGGCCCGGCCACGTTTGTTCATCAACAGCGCCGGGGATTGACTCATGCGTATCTGTGCTTGCTATCACGCCCAGCTTCAACGGATTAACGCCAAGTCGTTGCTGCTCTTCCAGGCCGGTTAATAATGCGCCGCGCAGGAAGTCATTGCGTGAAACACACCCTGTATCGATCATTCCGCCGTCGCCTGGACTTTCATTACATTCTTCCGTAATCAGATCGGCCTCCAATACCTTTGTGGCGCCACCAATCTGTCTTACCTGTTCAAATTCGCACAACTCATCCAACACGCTGTCAATGTCATTGCCGCCATTAATACATTCGGATTGGCCTTTGTGCTGAATTATTTCCATCAAGGGCTCAGATTTTTGCCTTAATTCCGCCAGTGTTTTCTCTGCGCTTGTGTTTTCAGCAGACGAATAATCTGGTGTTAATAATTTTCCATTACTCAAGTTGGAATTGTGTGGTATTGCCAGGTAGCGACAACCGGAAATACCAGCTACACAGGATTCATCGAGTTTTCGCCAAAGAATATGATCCAGAGGTGCATCGAGATACGATACGGGAGAGGGCGGGACATTGGCATTTCGGAAAATAATATTTCGATGATAGTTACTCCCCGTCATCACGCCTGAGTATTCATAGCCAATAAAAGTCGTGAATCTGCATTCTGCACTCCGATCATAGGCATTTTCAGCGGCATTCAATATTTTACGCCAGCCACTCTGTTCAGCGGCCGCGCATGATACCCCCTGCACGCCACACAGCTTCGTATTCCATTTTGGATCTTCACTCTTAAAAAGGACCTTCAAAGCACGCGTAACACGTTCAGCCCGGGTACCCGAATGTTCAGCTTCAAAGGCCTTTTCCAGTACCTGAAATGCAGCGCCACTTCCGCTACGGACAATGTTACAAACCTCGGCGTCATACAAGGGATCGTCTTTCGAAGTACATCGCTCCAGGTCACCCAGATACTCGGCGTGATCCGTGATCGCCGCAAAATCAAGTGGGCGATCAATCCTGACGACGCTCCCGTGAAACGGAATCTCTTTTCCCTGGGCAAAAGCATAAGCATGCTCCGGCGTTGTTCTCACATCTTGTTGATATGCGTCCATTGATAAGCCGGTATGAACGTGCAGATCGCCAAAAAAAGCATTACGCCACGGATTTCTATGCCTACAGATTTCCCGTTCCTCAGAATAGTCAGCGACTGTCCTGCCAGATTTCTCCTTATCGGATATATCAGTTTCGATCTGTTTCTTCACCGGCTGGATTGTGGATATTGATGTGCCGTTTCTATCTGACGTTGGCGGTTCACATGCACTCAAAATTATCGCCGTTGTTAGCTGCGCCAATATCAGAGCTGGGATTTTACAGTCAGAAAAAGTCATGGCGATGGACATTCAGTTGGGTTCCGCAATATGCGGGCTAGCAGTCTGTCGGACTTGACCGATTATAGCGAGGGAAAGCCGATTTGAGTCAGATTTTTCGGACTTTTGAGGCGAATAGCACCGCTATTCAACGATAAAGAGCGATAAATCTGGCCAAACTCGGCTTTTCCGCACGACTGCAGGGATGCAGGAGGTAGAGCCATGCCGGGAGCAATTGCCGAGTAGATCATGTTAAGTCCGACAGACTGCTAGTCCACAAATCAAACGGGCTGGAAGATGGATCATCTTCCAGCCCGTTTCCAACTTTAGTTATTCAGAAACGGATAAATATTGGCATCACCGGACCATGAACGTGAACTTGATACCCAGTTCACGGAAATGTGGCCTTAAGCGTATACCCGCGGCACCAAAATTATCTGCAGTACCATTATAGTATTGCTCGTCGAAGACATTTTTCACGAAGGCCGTTATTCGAAAACGCTCAGTTTCCATGCCTGCATAGAGATTAACCAGGCTATAGTCATCAATTTGATAGGGGTATTCAGGAAGGTTGAATGGGTCGCCAAATATGGTCTCTCCCACCAGCGAACCGATGGCTTCGATATCACTGAACTGACTGTCCGAGTATATAAATTCGCCACGCACAAAGGCGTCATTCTGAGCCAAGGTGAAGTCGTACTCCAGTGACGTATTAAATGTCCACTTAGGGGTTCTCGGTACTGGCTTGCCTGTCACATCAATAATATTGGTATTACCGTTTGTTTCACCTTTCAGCACCGCGTTATCGTAGTCGTCAAATTCCGCCTTGACATAACCGACATTAACGGCCCAGGTCAGGCCATCGGTAAGAAGTGTCAATAATTCAAGTTCTGCACCCTTGCCACTCGCTTCCTCTGCATTCTGAGTGACTGAAACGGCTGAACTGATGTCATTAGGGTCTGCCAGGCGATCTGTTTGGACCTGAAAATCTGTCCAATCGTTATAAAAGACAGCGCCAGACAAACTGGTGCGGCCACCGCCCAACTGGGCCTTAAAGCCCAGTTCATAACTCCAGAGGTCTTCAGATAGATACGGCAATACGAACATTTCGTCATTAAGGGTGGGAATATCAACGCCGCCTGCCTTGTAGCCCTTTGAAATGGAGCCGTAATAGTTCGTTGTATCTGTCATAAACTTTAAAACGACTTTTGGCGAGAAATCACTAAACTTTTTGGAGCCTGAAGTCGGGGTGGGTCCAACATTCAGGTTGGTAAATGTTGAAGTCACCTTATCTTTTGACCAGCGACCACCAAATCTCACATCCCATACATCTGCGAACGGAATGCCTATCTCTCCAAACAGCGCTCCACTCTTGAAGCGGAAATTGCGTACGTTGGAATTAATGAATCCGACGGCCGTTCCGCTGGGTGCATCATCGGGCATAATTTGAATCTGGTTGATTCTATCCAAATCATCGTCGATATAAATGCCGCCTATCGTCCAGTCAAATCTCGTGTCGCCGGCTGACATCAGGCGCAATTCCTGACTCCACGACCGCCCGTCGTAGTCGTTTACCCTGCGTAGCGGAAGTGGCCCGAATGTAAACGGGATACCATCGAGGTCGGATTCCCGGTCAAATGAACTGTCTATGTACCCGGTAATCGACTTAAAAGTCATTCCTTCCAGATCCCATGTAATGCGCCCATTAATGATGGTGAAAGACTTGTCATTGCGTTCTATCGTGTCACGATCGATGCGGTCGTCATTGTCCGGATAAAAACCTTGTCCCGAATCAATTGCATCATGAGGCCCAATGCCAAAAATGGATTGAGTATCCAGATCGACTACGCCGGATGGAATCGCGATATCTCCGCCTTCATCTTCGTTGGTAACCGTAAGGGACAGGTCAATTGTCACGTTGTCAGAAGGCAGGAAGCGAAATGCCAATCGACCAGTGCCATACTCGTAGGATGGATCATTTCCCAGGGGATTGACATTTTTTATCGGCGTGTCCGACTGTTCATAAGCAAAAACACCTCGCATCATGAACGTGTCGCTGATGGGCCAGTTGAATATCGCTTCTGCGCCAAAAGTACTGAATGAGGCTGCGGACAATGATCCTTCAAAATAGGCTTCTTCATTTGGTTTCATAGTGGTTATGTTGAGCGCACCACCAACGGCATTCCGCCCGTAATACGTACCCTGCGGACCACGCAAAACCTCGATTCTTTCCATATCCTGAAGTTGAGGATTGATGGTGCCCTGGGCAACTGCACCAACAGATAGTTCATCAATGTAATAACCGATCGAATTTGAGGAAGCGATACCGTCAAGTGTGATATTACTTACCCCACGAATACTGACATTGATGCTTCGGCTGCCACCCTCGCCATCCTCAGAAAACCCCACATTCGGAGTCTGTACGAGATACTCCGCGGCATGGGTAATACTGGTTCTGACAAGTTGTTCATTACTGAATGTGGAAATGCTGATAGGCACGTCTTGTAAAGATTCCACACGACGCTGGGCCGTCACAACGACTTCTTCAAGTACAAGTGATCCAGATTCAGGTGCTTCCTGAGCGAACGCATTCTGCATCGAAAAGAGCGCGATCGCGACTACTGTCAATATCAATTTGCTGTTCATTTGCCTAATCTCCACACTGTTTACGTCGAATTTCCAGCTTTGGTCCATTTGCCGGGCCTTGAGCGAGTCGAGCCATAATTGACTTGTCGGTGTTTTGAACACCTGTTATCAGAGTCGGTTTTTCCTGTGATGCCTGTGTCGTTATTCCTCTATTGCCTGAGAGGCTTGATTCGGTAATTTCGAAACGAAATATTTTCAAAAGCACACATCAATACCAACCATGAGTTGAAAGTCCCTGGATCGATGAATGGGAGACGGTTGGGTTTTTTCTTCATTTGTGGTGTAGTAATGAGCTATGGAATAGTTAATAAATAGTTAATAAATCCTATTAAACGTTGCTATCATATATTTTTAGCATTTACTTTTCAATTAGATTTGCGATTTAATCCCATTAATAGGCGGGAACTGTCCGAATTTGCATTTTCAGATATACGCAAAAAGTTTTAATCTATTGTAAATATGCAATAAATTACAAAATAATGCATTTACAACTACACATGGATGCTTGTCGTTTATGCCGTCAAAAAACGCATGTAATCTTGGGAATTAAGGCAATTACACAAATAAAATGGTGATTACACAGGGTGATTTGAATCTAGTTTTGATTTCAATCGTGATCTATTAAACCCATTTATTGAGAATACTTTGTTGGTGAGATTACGTCTTTCACTGATCGATCCCTTAAGATTATTGCGTGCCAGAAAAATATTCCTGATCCTCTTGAAGCACTTCCAGGCCGATATTTAAGTAGGATTATAACCAGATGAAGAACTTCAGGTTTTTGATATAAACGCAGACCTGTCGCTGTGCGAATCGAAGCCTGAACCGCTACTTTTCTGGCTACCGAAATCAATTTGATATTCATGTAAGCCTTTATTTAAAATAGATATATAATTCAGAAAATGGTACGCAAGCACATTATTTAACACAGCAAGTTCCGGAAGTTTGAAAATTGACAATTAATGGGATTATTGATAATTTGTTCACGTTCAAAATTGTATTCCGATGAAGCTGAGACATCTGAATTGGTTCATGAGGCCGCATCTTGCGGAAAGCGGGTCAATTTCATGAAAATTTTCAATACAAAAGTCATGGTGACGAGTCCGGATCACAATTTCGGTGCGCTGACTGTATTCACTGATGACACAGCACCATCAATATTGAGACTCAAATGACCATACGCATACTGTTAAGCACAACCTCTTACCAGGACACGCCGGGATCGCACCAGAAATTACTCGAATCCCAGGGTTGGGACGTCGTACTGGAGCGCGGACCACTCAACGAACAGCAGATGCTGGACCTGGCCGGCGACTTCGATGGATTTCTCTGCGGGGACGACGCCATCAGCCGCGCAGTCATTGACAAATCACTTCCGCGCCTGAAGTGGATTTCAAAATACGGCATCGGCATTGACAAGATCGACAAGGAATATGCAACGGCCAGGGGCCTGCCGATCGGTTATTGCCCGGGTGTCAATCACACGACAGTGTCTGAACACACCTTTGGATTGCTGATCGGCTTGACCAAGAAAATCGTCGAAGTCGCCTCTTACACCCGCACCGGTGAGTGGAAGCGGCTGACCGGCAACGAGATCCTGGGCAAACGACTGGGTATCGTCGGCATGGGCCGAATAGGCAAAGCCGTCATCGAACGGGCAAACGCCTTCGGCATGGAGTGCTGTGCATATGATGTTTTCTGGGACGAAGAATTTGCCGCCGGGCACAAGGTGAGCCGCTGCGAAACAATGGACGAACTCTTTTCCTCTTGCGATATTGTGTCGCTCAACTGCTTCCTGGACGAAACCACAGATAATTTGATCAGCAAACAATCTATCGCCAGGATGAAGGACGGTGTGATCATCATAAACTGTGCCCGCGGAGAGATCGTCAATACCCAGGACATCGCCGCGGCGCTCAAGTCCGGTAAAGTGGGCGGTTACGGCGCGGATGTGCTGGAGGTCGAACCACCTCCGGCAGATCATATTCTGTTCACAACGCCCAATACGATTATCACATCACACATTGGCTCCCGGACCTACGAATCGGTTCAGCGCCAGGCGATGATGGCAACACAGAACCTGATAAATTTTGTCGAAGGCAAACCACCGCTGGCCCAGGCCAACGTATTACCTGGCCCGAAAAATGGCTGATAACACCTATTACGTGGTAAAAGCCGCTGACCATAACAAACTGGTCGAAGCCGCTTACTTGCACCGGGGTTATTCTGAAACCGAATCCAGGACCGCAACGCGATTATGCGAGATGGCTTCGGCCCATGGAATCCGGACGCATAATGCGATCAAGGCGCTGCACCTGGATGATATGTTCGGAAGCGGGGCTGGGGGCTGTGTGCCTGGCGTTGACATAGAAAAGCGTCAATGCCGCTTCAAAGGATCTGAAATCTGGGATGCAAGGCTCAAGCTCGGCCAACCCGTGGCCTTTGATGCCATGCAACGATGCATTGAACTGGCTGATGAGTATGGTATTGGCCAGGTCAGTGTCGATAACTGCTTCCATTACCTTTGGGGTGGCGGTTACGTGATGGAGGCTGCCAATCGAGGATACGTCGCATATACAAACTGTACTTCGGCGCTTGCCGAGGTCGTACCGTTTGGCGGAAAGTTCCCGACACTGGGCACCAATCCACACAGTTGGGGATTTCCCACCCGGGACGAGGTCGGTTTTCCGATCGTCATCGACTGGGCGACTTCTGCTGTTGCGATGGGCCGGGTTCAGCAGTTCAAACGCGAAGGCAAACGCTTACCCGAGGGCACGGCCGTGGATTCTGATGGAAACCCCACCATGGATCCCAAGCAGGCGGCATCGCTGCTGCCGTTCGGTGCGCACAAGGGTTACGGGCTTTCACTGATCAACGAACTGGTCGCTGCTTTGATCGGCGGTTCACTTCCCACGATTCGCGGCCGCAAAGCCGCAAAGGGCGAGAAATCTTCAGCCAATTTTTATTTCCAGCTTATTCACCCGGATGCGATGAACGGCGGGCTGTTCGCCAAAGGCCGTACGCAAAAGGAAAATATCAAGGCCGTCTTGGCCGACATCCTGGGTCATGGCAATGAAAACTGTCTGCTACCCGGTGAAATCGAAGCCAGGGCCGCCCGCCAAACCGAAGCAGCGGGTGGTTTGTTATTCACGCAGGCCGAGATCGAATCATTCGGCGATATTGCCAGGGAATGCGCTCTTCCCGAGTGGAATCTGGAAGCCCTGGACACGTTTACTGCCTGGCCCTGACCGTAAACCATGGAATCATGGACATTCATCTGAAACCGAATAATCAAGCGGAAACCAATCATGGAAATCAAGTCTCCTGACTCATGCCTGTACGACATCCTCTCGCTGGGAGAAATCATGCTTCGTTTCGATCCAGGCGCCGGGCGGGTTCGAACGGCGCGCAATTTTGCAGTCTGGGAAGGCGGTGGCGAATACAACGTGGCGCGGGGCCTTCGCCGTTGCTTTGGTATGCGCACCGCCGTGGTCACCGCCCTGGTTGACAACGAAGTCGGGCGCCTGATCGAGGATTTTATGCTCACCGGTGGTGTGGACATTAACCACGTCAAGTGGCTGCCTCACGATGGGCTCGGACGCACGGTCCGCAACGGCCTGAACTTCACCGAGCGCGGTTACGGCGTGCGCGCTGCGCTGGGCACCGTGGACCGTGGCAATACCGCCGCATGCAAGCTCAAGCCGGGCGATATCGACTGGGAACACATTTTTGGAACACACGGTGTGCGCTGGTTTCACACCGGCGGCATTTTCGCGGCCATTTCAGATACTGCGCCAGACGTGATCGTCGAAGCCCTGAGCTGCGCAAAGAAACATGGAACCATCACATCCTACGACCTGAATTACCGGGCATCGCTTTGGGAGGACTTCGGCGGCAAGGAACAGTGCCGGAAAGTCAATCGGGAAATCGCCACGATGGTCGACGTGATGATCGGCAACGAAGAAGACTTTACCGCCTGCCTTGGTTTGCACGTGGAAGGTGTAGACGAGCACCTGAAAGAGCTGCCCGTGGAGGGTTATTCGAAGATGATCGAACAAGCGACTCGCGAATTCCCGAATTTCCAGGCCATCGCCACGACCTTGCGCGCGGTGAAATCCGCTTCGGTCAACGACTGGGGCGCTTTGTGCTGGAAGGACGGAAAACTGCATCAGTCGATTCACCGCCCTGAGCTTGCGATTTTCGACCGCGTCGGCGGTGGCGACAGTTTCGCTTCCGGTCTGATCTATGGATTGATGAACAGCCCAGACGCACAACTCGCCGTCGACTACGGCGCCGCGCACGGTGCGCTCGCCATGACTACACCAGGCGATACGACCATGGCTACAAAAGCCGAGGTCGAATCGCTGATGAAAGGAAAATCCGCGCGCGTGAAGCGTTAGTATTCTTTCAAGGTGATAATTACGAGATTGCAGGCCAACGAGGAGTGCTAAGTTGTCACACGCAGATATTGGATTGATCGGGCTCGCCGTCATGGGCGAGAACCTTGTTCTCAACATGGCCGATCATGGCTTTTCGGTCGCTGTTTTTAACCGCACGACATCTCGCGTAGATGAGTTCCTTGCCGGACGGGCAGCTGGGAAATCCATCATTGGAACACACTCACTTGAAGAACTATGCGCACATCTCAAGAGACCGCGTCGCGTCATGATCATGGTCAAGGCGGGTGTTGTGGTAGAAAAAGTCATTGAATCCCTACTGCCTTTCCTGGAGCCGGGCGACATCGTGATTGACGGTGGTAACAGCAAATTTCCAGACAGTGTCCGTCGCACGGATGAACTGGCGGAAAAAGGCATACTGTTTATAGGGACAGGCGTTTCCGGCGGTGAAGAAGGCGCTCTGAAAGGACCAAGCATCATGCCCGGCGGAAATCTGCTTGCTTGGCCATTCGTGAAACCTATCTTTCAGGCCATTGCCGCAAAGACCGACCAGGGCGAACCCTGTTGTGAGTGGGTGGGCCGGGGAGGCGCCGGACATTTCGTCAAAATGGTGCACAATGGAATTGAGTACGGTGACATGCAGATGATCTGTGAGACCTATCAGATGATGAAAGTGGGGCTCAGTATGTCAAATGATGAAATGCACGAGGTCTTTACCCGATGGAACCAGGGTGTGCTGGACAGTTACCTGGTCGAAATCACTCGCGACATTCTTGGATACAGGGACGAGGACGGGACGGCAACGCTCGATTTGATTCTCGACACGGCAGGCCAAAAAGGGACTGGGAAATGGACAGCGATCGCGGCGCTCGATGTGGGCCAACCCCTGACGCTGATTGGTGAAGCGGTTTTTGCACGCTGTCTGTCGGCCTTGAAGGACGAGCGAGTCACCGCATCGCAGGTGCTGGCCGGGCCCAATACGACATTCGAAGGCGACCGCAATATGTTTGTGCATGATCTTGAACATGCACTTTACGCATCCAAGATCGTGTCATACGCCCAGGGCTATCAATTGATGCGCGCGATGTCGGAAGAAAAGGACTGGGGCCTGGATTACGGGGCCATTGCCCTGATGTGGCGCGGTGGTTGCATCATCCGATCCGTTTTCCTCGGCAATATACGCGATGCGTTTGAAAAGAATCCGGACCTGAGCAACCTTCTGCTCGATCCGTTCTTCGAGGCAGCGATTAAAATTGCCCAGGAATCATGGCGCCGGGTGATCGCAACGGCAGTGACACTCGGAATCCCCATGCCGGCCATCAGTGCTGCCCTGGCCTACTACGATGGATATCGATGCGAGCGGTTGCCCGCCAACCTGTTGCAAGCCCAACGGGACTTTTTTGGGGCTCATACCTACGAGCGGGTTGATAATCCGCGTGGTGAGTTTTTCCACACCAACTGGACCGGTCGAGGCGGTAAAACTGCCTCATCGACCTACAACGTCTAGGATTTTCAGTATCGGGCATACTAAAAATTGCTTAAGTGAATGAACCCTAGCTGTGAATTCCAGCAACGTTGTATACACTGAACATTAGATAGTCTAGGAGCATGCCTGTCAGGATTTGCTGGAGCGAATCTTGTTTGTGAGAAATGCAGTGCCATCAAGCGGAAGCGCTTAGCTCTCTTCGGGACAATCGGGCTGTCGGGAACAGCCGATTAGCGCACATGGACGTCTGGAGCGTGTCCCGAAGAGAGCTAAGCGCTTCCGCTTCCCAACGCTGGGTTGCGTCTTTCGCATGCCATCCTGAGGTGTTTGCGGGAGGGGTCGGGTTCCCTGCAAGTAGACACCCGGCGCCTGTGCAGGACAGGCAGACCAGCAGTTATTGTCTGTATGGCGCATGATTTTGACAATCGGCGTATCAGGGAGGGATCGGCTAGCTGTTTGCAGGACAATCGGGCTGTCGGGAACAGCCGATTAGCACCCAGGGATGGCTTGAGCGTGTG
>Ga0209013_10000624_pt1 | contig 32053 bp, 30 predicted proteins | sample Cruoilmetagenom2_FD_187291 | JGI IMG/M metagenome (GOLD analysis project Ga0209013, IMG submission 187291) | Oil polluted marine microbial communities from Coal Oil Point, Santa Barbara, California, USA - Sample 2 (SPAdes) (version 2) | ecosystem: Environmental > Aquatic > Marine > Oil seeps ...
CAACGGCCTCATCGAAAACCTGCTGAATGCCGGCGCCAATGTATTGTCGGCTTCCTGCGGTCCGTGCCTGGGCACAGGGCAGGGAATTCCTGCTGACGGGTACAACGTAATTTCCACAGCCAACCGGAATTTCAAAGGCAGGATGGGAAACAAAGAGTCGTTTATTTACCTGGCATCACCGGCTACGGTGGCTTATTCGGCACTAGCCGGAGAAATTGTAGATCCGAGAGGTATAGAAACCGATGATAAATTCCCGTATGCCATTGCCGGGTCCACTACAGTAGTCATTCCCGAAGGGGAGAACCGCCGCGCAAAAGCTGTATGGAATTACAAAGATGTGAATGACCTGAACACCGATCAGATGTTTGCCGGAAACCTTACGTACAAGGTGTTGAGTTCGGAACCCGAGAAGATCATGCCTTACCTGTTTGAAGGCTTCGATCCATCGTTTACTAAAAATGTGGCCGAAGGTGACGTCATCGTGGCTGGCTCGAACTTTGGTTGCGGCAGTTCGCGTGAGCATCCTGCCGTTGGCTTGTCGCATGCCGGTGTTAAAGCCGTCATTTGTAAGTCCGTCAACAGGATCTTCTACCGCTCCTCGGTAAACCAGGGATTGCCGATTATTATCCTGCCCGAAGCAGTGGACGCTTACCAGCCAGGTGATGAGGTAATTGTTAATTTTTCTAAAGGAACGGTCTCCGTTGGAACAAAAACATTTACTTTTGCCCCGCTTCCTGAAAAACTGGTGAAAGTTTTTGAAGCTAAAGGATTGGTTAATTTCATCAAGGCAAACGCTTAGAGAAGAAACTCTGCTCAACACGGTACTCATTAATATGCTGCAACGAAAGATCTATTACTTTCTTATTCCTCTGCTGTTACTGGCATTCTACCTTATTTTGAGGTTCCAGATCCCGGGATACAGCGGCCAGTTTGTTTTTATCGTTATCCTGTTTCTGGCAGACCTTTATCTATGGACATCTGTCAGGAAGCAAATTTTCAGTTATCATAAATGGCTGAAATTTACGGTAAGCATTATTTACTGGCTTCCTCTGTTGCTGATACTGGGTTTGATGGTAGCTTCACTTTTGCGGCCGTTTGTCGACTGGAACGACCAGGCGCGTACGATGATCGTCGGGTTTATCCTGGTGTTTTACGCGGCAAAAATACTTCCCATTGTTTTTCTTTTACTGGCCGATATTGTCAGGATAATTGATAAGATATTTGTTCTTTTTAAAAAAGAAGAGCGAAAACAACTTGCGGCTAAAGAGGGGATGAGCCGGAGTAAATTCCTGCAATATCTTGGGTTTATCTCCGGGGGACTTGTTATGGGCACCATGTTTACGGGCATGTTTAAGTGGGTGTACGAGTTTAAGGTGTACCGGCTTAAAGTCAGGCTGGATAAACTGCCTGTAGATTTTGAAGGAATGAGGATTGTTCAGGTATCCGACCTGCACCTGGGAAGCTGGACACATTTGCAACCGCTGGAACAAGCCGTGTCAATGATCAACGATTTGAAACCTGACCTGATCCTGTTCACGGGCGACCTGGTCAATTATGCGACTAAAGAAGCCTTCCGCTTTCAGGAAGTGTTGGCAAAACTGAAAGCATCCAGAGGTGTTTATGCCGTTCTGGGAAATCATGACTACGGTGATTATGTTTCCTGGCCAGATGCACAAGCTAAAGAACAGAATATGCAGGATATGTATACTTTCTTCGATAGTGTTGGGTGGAAGCTGTTGCGGAACGAAAACGAAATGTTCGAGGCGGAATCGGGCAAGCTGGCACTGATTGGAGTGGAAAACTGGGGCGCCAACCCGCGTTTTCCGAAACATGGCGATATTGACCTGGCGATGAAAGGAACCGAAAACGCAGATGTTCGTCTGCTGATGACCCATGATCCGTCGCACTGGGATAAGATCATTGTCCCCAAAAATTATGATATAGATGTTTCCTTATCAGGCCATACCCACGGATTTCAGATCGGTATTGAAACACCCGGAGTAAAATGGAGCCCGGCTAAATGGATGTACAAACACTGGGCAGGCTTGTACCGGGATGAACCTTCCGGGCGATACCTTTACGTCAACAGGGGACTGGGCGTTATCGGGTATCCCGGCCGCATTGGCATTCTGCCGGAAATCACCTTTATTGAGCTGATCAGCTGATCCTGCAAAACGCTACGCAAAGTGTTTCATTCACTTTTAATACTCAATTACCTGAATATATTCTTCAGTTGCTTTATTTATGATACTTTGCGTATTCTTTTATTGTAAATTAGCTGTCTGATTTTTATAAAATCATCTGTCAGACTTTTAATTAATAGTCTGATGGTGGCATCGCAACAAATTATAACCTAATGCCGACAGGATCAATTATCAATTTTCAGGACAGACATTGCTTAATAAGTTGTTTTTTCAACTTGTTTTTAATACTGTTCTTTTTTTTGTCCATCGAATGTTACACACAGGAAAATGAAGTTATTTCAGGAGTGTTGCCTGTAATAACCCGTACTGACAGCATCCTCGGGGCTGATGATGAACTGGTTAATGGTAAAATATACATTCAGGAGCATCTGATGGCGGCAGGTCATCCGTTTTTTCTTTCCTCTGAATGGTATGTCGGAAGTATAACGGTAAATGGCAACATTTTTGAAGATGTATTTCTTAAATATAATATCTACACGGACGAATTAATACTAAAAGCGGAACGGTATCGCGGAGGGACGGTAGTGATCAGCTTAAACAATGAATTTGTGGATAATTTCCGGCTGGGCGACAGGTATTTTGTCAATTCAATAAATTTCAAGGTACGAGGTTTGCAGACTGATTTTGTGGAATTGCTTTATCACGGGAATTTTGATTTCTTCGTGAGTTATGTGAAATTGTTTAACAACAATTACAACAACAAAACCCCTTACGGAAACTATACAAAAACACTCAGTAGCTTTTATATCTTTCAGGGTGGCCTGCTTGTTTCTGTCGGCTCAAAGAAATCCCTGCTCGATTATTTTGAGTTGTATAAAAAAGAGATCAAAAAGTTCATGAAAAAGCATAAAATTAAATACGGCAAGGCATCTTATAAGGAGTTGAGTGTATTAATGCAATATTGTGATAAACTAACTGAAGAACCGGTAAAATGAGCCTTCTGAGAAATATCGTGTTCTTGCTTGTTGTTTCGGCAACACTGGGCGCATTCGGTCAGGAAACAAAGCATGTCATCATCACTAAAGCTTTTGATAAACTGCCGTGGGAAGACTTTGTCGCAAAAGTGGAAGCGGAACATCAGGTGCAGTTTTTTTATCATGCTGACAGTATACCGGATATGCGTATGGAGGTGCGCAGCGATAGTATTAGCTTACTTTCCGTTTTAGAGAGTAATTTGAGGTCGTATGGGTTGAAGGTGGTTATGGATACGGATGGCCATATCTTTATTAATAAATATTACCGGATCAATACGGCGCTGACAAACGGTTTTTTTGATGCGGTACAGCCTGAAGAAGAGCTTGACACTGCCAAAGCCATTAATACGGAATATTTGCAAACCAGAAAAGAATTCATCACCCGTAAAGTCATTATCGGCTCAAAAAAGAAGGGTGTAGGAAGTAACTATTTCACAGTCACCGGGCATGTTACCCATGCCAAAGACGGTACGCCGGTAATTGGCGGCAGCTTATATGTGAAGGAACTGGAGACCGGTACGGTTACTGATGATGCGGGATATTATAAGATGAAACTCCGCAAAGGAAGTTATACTGTTTTATACAACAGTATCGATAGTAAAGAACAGGCATACAAAATAACCGGTTATTCTGACGGGGTTCTTGATGTGGTGCTCGATCCGGAATCAGTTGACCTGGACGAGGTGGAAATATATTCGGAGCGCGACCATAATGTGGCAGGAATTCACATGGGATACATAAAAATGGATGCCAAGAGCATTAAAGAAATACCAGTAGTACTGGGCGAAAAGGATATTATAAAAGTCATGTTGCTGATGCCCGGAGTGCAGACTGTGGGAGAGGGGTCATCCGGATTTAATGTGCGGGGCAGCCCTGTTGACCAGAATATGTTTTACCTGAGCAAGATGCCCGTCTACAATGCATCACATTTTTTCGGGTTTTTCTCTGCCTTCAATCCGGATATTGTGGAAGAGTTCAGCTTGTACAAAAGCAATATTCCGGCCATGTACGGCGGCAGGTTGTCATCCATTTTCGATATTACCGAGAAAAACGGCAACCAGAAAAAATTCTCCGCCCGTGGAGGAATCAGCCCTATTACGGCACGGCTCATGGTGGAAGGCCCTATTGTAAAAGACAAGTTATCGTACCTGGCAGGTGTTAGGGCTACCTATTCCGACTGGGTGCTGCGGATGGTCAAAGATCCGGACATTAAAAACAGCAATGCTTCATTCGGTGATGCTGTTATAAACCTGTCGTATAATGTCAATAAAAAAAACAGGGTCAGCTTGTACGGATATTTCAGCAGGGATAATGCCGAATTAAACGATTTGACGGAATTTAGCTACGATAATATGGCCGGATCATTATCATGGCTGCATGTTTTCAATCAGAAGTTGAATATGGAATTGTTTGCAGATGTCAGTAATTATTCTTTCCAGGAGCAGAATAAGGAACTGTCTGTATCAGCATACAAACAAAACTATACATTGCTGCATAGTGAAGCAGGTTTGAGGTTCATATACCGCCCCGTTAATAAGCATCTGGTGAAGATAGGAGCAGGCAGTGTGCTGTATCAGATAAATAACGGAGATTTTCTTCCGCTGGATGACGCGTCCTTAATTGTTCCGGTTGACCTTGGCACGGAGAAAGGACTTGAGTCGTATGTGTATATAAGCGATGAATGGGAAGTGTTGCCCAACCTGACAGTTTATGGTGGGCTCCGTTTCAATTACTACGCACAACTTGGAGAAGCTACTGTTTTTGAATATATGGAAGGAAAACCACGCACACCCGGCAATATTACAGATACGCTGTATTTCTCCAACAACCAGGTTGCGCAAACCTATTCAGGGCTTGATTACCGTGTGGGTGTCACTTACCTGATCAATCCGGATATGTCGGTAAAAGCAAGCTATAACAGGCTGCACCAGTATATTTTCATGCTGTCTAATACTATTGCTCTTTCGCCTACGGACAAATGGAAACTGGCCGACTTTAACATTGGGCCAATGGCTGGCGATCAGTTCTCTGTTGGGTATTATGCTAACCTGGGAAGGAAGCGTATGTACGAAATTTCCATTGAAGCGTATTACAAAAAAGTAAACAACCTGGTTGAATATAAAGATGGGGCCAACCTGCTGGTGAACGAATATCCGGAGCAGGACATCATCCAGGGAAAACTCGACTCATACGGAATTGAGCTTATGCTGAAAAAAACTTACGGCAGGCTGAATGGCTGGGTGAATTATACCTATGCACGTTCCCTGGTAAGTGCTGTTGATGATAAGACAGGTGATTTCAATAATTTCGGACTCGAGTATCCGGCCAACTGGGACAAACCGCATGCCTTTAACCTGGTGGTTAATTACAAGCTGTCCAAAAGACTGAGCGTGTCAACGGACGTTGTTTATTCTACGGGCAGGCCAGTGACGTACCCAACGGCTATTTATTACCAGGATGGCCAGCCGGTATTGCACTATTCGCTGCGGAACGAGTACCGCCTGCCTGATTATTTCCGAGTGGATGCTTCCGTGATACTGGAAGGTAATTTGAAGAAGAAAAAATTCCTGCACGGCTCCTGGATCTTCTCTGTTTACAACCTTACGGGCCGTAAGAATGCCTATTCGGTGTACTTTACATCCGAAGGAGGACATATTCAGAGCTATAAACTAAGCATATTCGGCGTGCCGATTTTCTCACTTACGTACGATTTTAAACTGGGAAACTACAATGATTAAGTACCTGAAAATAACGATTCTTTTACTTGCGGTTATTACTCAATCGTGTATTGAAAAGTATTTTCCTGATATCAAAGATTATCAAACCCTGCTGGTGGTTGACGGTATGCTTACAAGCGACCCGTCTCCATACACGATTACGCTTTCGTTGTCATCACCAGCAGATAAACCGCCAAATATGATACCATATCAGGGGGCTACGGTTGTTGTTATCGATAATTTTGGCAACAAAGAAGTGTTCAATGAAACGGAACCCGGTACTTATGTGAGTTCTCCGGATGGTATGCAGGGAACAGCAGGACGGGAGTATAAGCTGAGCATCCATACATCTGACGGGAAAGTGTATGAGTCACCATTCCAGGAACTAAAAGCTGCGATAGGAATTTCTACCGTTTATGCCGAAATAGAAAGCTGGGCAACAGAGGATGAATATCATACATTATTTGGCTATCAGTTTTACGTGGATACAGAAACAGCCGCAACGGATTCCACTTACCTGATGTGGCTGGCGAAGGGCACGTATAAGTATAGAGCTGACTTTTTGATAAGGTATATTTACGATAACCGCAGGTTGTCACTCTTCCCAAAACCGGATTCATTACGTATTTGCTATCATACAGATTACAACAACGGGTTCTTTACAGCTAATTTAACCAAATTGTCACTACCGACTGTTACACATTTCCCTTTGAATTATGTGACTACCGACACACGAAAGATATCGCTAAGGTACAGTATGCTCGTTGAACAATACACGATTGATGAGCATGCGTTCACGTTTTATGAGCAACTGAGCGATATAAATACGGAACAGGGGGTGTTATATGCCCAACAACCTTATCAGTTGAAGGGGAATATGCAAAATATTAATGATCAGGATGACGTTTTATTGGGATATTTTCTGGTAGCAGGAATTGATAAAAAAAGGATTTTCGTAAACAGACCTCCTTCCGATCAGGTAGAGTTTCATTATAGTATTTGTGTTCTTGATGGGGCAGATTACTTGGCGTATGGCGATATCTTCATGTCAGGTCCTTCTCAATGGCCACTGTATGTTACTACTGATTCTGATAACCGAAGGGCATTACCTGACCAGCGATGCATGGACTGTCGGCTAAAGGGGGGAACAACCGAAAAACCTGATTTTTGGGTGGATGAGTAAACTTTTTGCGGTATTTAATAATAAAGTACATGAAATGAGAAAAAGTCTTCTGTGTAAAATAAGTTTCGTAGCCAATGCTTTATTTATGACAATATCAGGACTGAGTAATTTGTCGGAAGAAGTTTTTCGCCAAATGGGTCGAGACATTAACCTAACGGAAGAGTCCGCATGGTTCATGGCCAATCACATGGTAGAGCAGCATGATGTAAAAGTGCAACTGAGTGATTTTTTTTACGTTGAGCGTATCACAATGATTAGTGAATTAGCCGCCGATAGGAAATATCTGCTGAAAGAAGGGTGTTGTAGTAATCTTGTCGCATCCATTACATTAAACTGGGGGATTATTCATAATGACTAAATATCTGAAAATAACATTAATAATTTTTGCCGTTGTCATCCAATCGTGTGTTGAAGAATATTTTCCCGATATAAAGGATTATGATAACGTGCTTGTGGTTGACGGAATGATTACGAACAAACTGCCACCATACACGGTTACCCTTTCCTTGTCCAGCCCGGTAAAAAAACCCGCACTCAAACCATATGCAAATGCCCGTGTTGTTGTTTCCGATAATTTGGGCAATGAAGAAGTGTTTCAGGAGGCGCAGCCGGGAAATTATGTGAGTCCTCCTGATGGCTTGCAGGGAGTTATAGGCCGCAAATACAAGATTACCATAAACACAACTGATGGAAATGAGTATGAGTCGGCGTGGCAAGAGCTAAAAGATCCTCTTGGTATCGCCAATGTGTATGCAGAAATAGAAAGCCAGGTGACAGAGGACGAATTACATACCCTGTATGGCTACCAGTTTTATGTGGATACGGAAACAGCTGAATCAGATTCGGTTTACCTGATGTGGTTGGCGAAGGGTACGTATAAGTACAAGGCTGACTTTCTGATCAGATACATTTATGATAACAAACAGCTGTCACCCTTCCCCAAACCTGATTCGCTGCGCACCTGTTATCATACCGATTACAATAACGGGTTTTTTACCGCCGATTTAAGCAGATTGTCACCACCGGTTGTGTCTCGTTTCCCTTTGAATTATGTGACTACCGACACACGAAAAATATCGATACGATACAGCTTACTCGTCGAACAGTACACTATGAACGAAGAAGCATATGCATTTTATGATCAACTGAGTGAAATAAATACAGAACAGGGTGTAATGTATGCACAGCAACCGTATCAAATAAAAGGGAATGTGCATAATGTGGATGCAGGAGAAGATATTTTGTTAGGGTACTTTCTGGTTGCCGGAGTAACGGAAAAAAGGATCTATGTGAACCGCCCACCTTCCGACCAGGTGGAGTTCTATTATGGAATATGTGTGCTAAATGATAGAGATTATGATGCGTACAGATATATCCGGTGGACGGGGCCATCAGTTTGGCCTTTGTATGTCACAACCGATCCTAATAACCGCAGGGCATTGCCCGACCAGCGGTGTGTCGACTGCCGGCAAAAAGGGGGAACGATTGAAAAACCTGATTTTTGGATAGATGAATAAGTATGTGCAACATATAACAATAAAAATACATGAAATGAATAAATGGCTTTGGCTCATCATGGCATTAGTTTTCCATGCGTTGTTTATGACTGTGTCGGGACAGGGTAGTCTGTCGGAAGAACTAAATATTCAAACGGATCGGGATGTGTATCTTCCCGGAGAGTCTGTGTGGTTCAGGGCCGATTATAAGGTGATGGATTATGATCCAAAGGTGCAGCTGAGCAATTATTTATACATTGAACTGAGTACACCGCTTGGCGAATCGGTGGCTGCACGTAAGTATAAACTGAAAGAGGGCTATGCGGCAGGTGAATTTCTTATTCCTGACGGATTGGTCACGGCAACTTATATGCTGCAAGCCTACACGCAATTTCAGCGAAACGACTTATCGAACCTCTTTGTCAATAAGCTGATCACAATAATCAATCCTGCAGTCCCCCTGACAGGCTACAAGAAAAAACCCGACTGGCAGTTGAAAGTGTATCCATTGGATAGTAGGGATGCGGCTGACAAGGTGGTGTTGCGTGTTCATCCGGGCATTGTGAAAAAGGTAAGGGAAATAAATATTGTTGATCAGGATGGACGTGTTGCCGGGCAGGTGGAACTTTATCCAAACGGATTGGGCGTATCTGAAATAAACAGGCAGGACTCGCTCGATTATTTTGCCGAGGTCCTGTTGAAGAATGGTGATACAGTCAGGGCACCTATCCCTGTGGGAAAAAATAAAGATACGTTTGATTTCTTATGGAAGGGATCATCTGGCAAGGTGAACGTGCGTCTGCCCGAACAGAACCCGGCTCCTGACGGGCTATCCAGGATTACTGTTTATAACAGTCATCTGTTAAGTTGTTGTACTTTCGATGTTCCGGCAGACGGTAAGTGGCACGAGTTCGGCTTAGATCACGACCTGTCCCGGGAAAAAATAATCTATCTGGTTTTGGAAGATGCTGAAGGGGCAGTTATACAGGCGAAGCATGTGCTGCAATTGCCTGATGAACCGGAGAAGATTTTCGTTTCTACTTCGCAAAACATCCATAAAGTACGCGGTAAAGTGGAAGTGGCAATGCACACTGAATCTGACGAGGATTTAACCTGTTCGGTATCAGTGGTAAAGAAAGGAACATATGAAAACAACTTGCATGAGTTGCCTGTTTTCATTATTGAAAACCCCCAACTGTTGCCTACATATCTCGATGATAAATTAATGAACGACAGCTCCTTTCTACAACAAATGGAAGCTGTTTTATGGATATTTGATAACAATTTGCAGTCTGGCAGGTTGGCGTTGGAGCCACTTCACAAGGATATGGAGAAAGAGTGGCTGCCTGAAACACGCGGAATAACGATCAGGGGAGAAGTAACAAACAGTAAGACAGGGATCCCCGAACCTTACTGTGACGTGTATATCGCCGTATTGGGCAACAATCCGCAACTGCATGTATACACGACAAATCAACAGGGTGAGTTTTTTTTCTCACTCAAGCATATATGTGGTTTGCAAAGTCTGTACCTCTGTATTGGCAATAAACAGGATGATGATTTGGAGATTCTGGTAAACAGTGATTTTGTGCGAGACTTCCCATCATTCTATGCAGCACCGCTTATATTGGATACATCGACACGCCGGTTTATTGAAGATTTATATGTAAATGCACAGGTGAAAGAGTATTTTGTCGAAAAGGATACTTCTGTCACACTAGGTAAGCAAAAAGCCATTCGTTTTCCGGAACCGGATGAATCTATCCTACTGGATGATTATATCCCTTTTCCCACGCTGAAGGATGTGATCAATGAAATTGTGCCTTTTGTGAGAGTTGCCAGGAAGGGAGATGATTTTTCGCTGGTAGTTCTGGATAAGAAAACAAACCAGTCATATGGTAATCCTCTGATATTGCTTGACGACCTGCCCGTATTTAACGTGAACGAATTGTTGAAAATTAGTCCCGAACTGATAAATCGAATATCGGTTATGAACAGCACTTATGCTTACGGGGAGCATATATTCCGCGGAATTGTATTCCTGGAAACTACTACAAATAACTTTGCCGGTATGGTGTTGCCCGCCTCTTCAACTTTTCTGGAATTTCAGGCAATGGAAAATCAGGTTACCTACGCACCTCCTGAACATCGGGAAAAGGATAAGAGATTTCCTGATTTCAGAAATCTGTTGTTTTGGGAGCCTGAGACGGTGGTCGGTAAAGACGGAGTGACGGTAAGCTTTTTCTGTAGTGATGACCCCGGCGAGTACGAAGTGATTGTCAGAGGGATAAGTGAAAACGGAAAAAAAGCTTTTGGCTCTGCTGTTTTCGTTGTGCGCGACAAATGATATTCCATTGCCTGCTGAGATCAAAAAAATTGTATTTTTAAGGATTGAATCGTTCAAATTTAAGTCGTCAAAGAAATGAAAAAACTCTTCTTTCTCGTTGTGTTCTCCGTGTGTTTTATCGGCCTGAATGCCCAGGTGATCCAAAAGGTGTGGAGTACCGAAAGAGTCCTGAAAACACCCGAATCGGTTTGGTACAACGAGCAAACAAATCAGATTTATGTGTCCAATATCAACGGTAAACCTCAGAGTAAAGACGGTAATGGCTTTATTTCGTTAATGGACACGACAGGGGAAATCGTTGCCATGAAATGGGTTGTCGGTATGGATGCCCCCAAAGGGATGGCTGTCTGGCATGATTCATTATTCGTAACAGATATTGATAAGGTGCATATTATCAGTATCCGCGACGCCAAAATAGTAACAACTGTAAAGGTGGTAGGAGCTGTTTTTCTGAACGATATCGTTGTAACTTCTGACGGGACGGCTTATATTTCGGATATGCAGTCGAATAAATTATTCATACTTAAAGACGGCCGCGCAGAGGTATGGCTGGAGGATGAGTTACTGGTTAATCCGAACGGGATGTTGTTGTTAAAAAATGACCTTATAGCTGTGGGTGCAAAGAACAGTATTTTAAGAGTTAATCTGAATACGAAAAATGTCAAAACAATTGTTGATGATACAGGGCCTGTAGATGGATTGGTCTTGTATGGGAACAATAAATATATCATCTCAAACTGGGAGGGAAGGATACTCATAGCCAGCCCAGGTGAGAAAATCGTCCTGTATAATAAATCTGGTAAAGATCAGACGGCTGATCTGGGTTATATTCCGGAAAAAAGGATTGTGCTGATCCCTGCATTTAACGGGAACAGGGTTGTAGCTGTACAGATTCTTAAAAAAGTTACTGATGAATAATAACAAAAATTCTTTGTAAGGATTTCCGGTTTTGTCCGTCTGGTAATGAAATTTATTTCATTAAAAAAAGAAAACGCTATGAAGAAAAATTACACGTATTTGCTTCTTTTAATTTTGCCCGCTATTTTTATGTTGTATAGTTACCATACAGGCAGTCCGGGTGGGTACACAGGGTCTTTTATGGACAATAGAAACTGTACGCAGTGCCACACATCTTTTGCTTCTGTTGAAACTGAAGGATGGATCACCTCCGACATCCCTGAGAGTGGTTATGTTCCGGGAGAAACCTACACGCTGACATTAACGGCAAACGACATGAATGCCATAAAATTCGGCTTTGAGCTAACGGCAGAGTCAGGTGACACCAAGGTGGGTACGTATACCATCACTGATGAAGTGAGAACCAAGCTGATATATAACGATCATTCGGTAACACATACTTCCGATGGACTTGATCCTGTAGGTCACGGGATTATGTGGAGTGTCAACTGGACAGCCCCTGCCGACATTCCTGATGAGGTTGTTTTTTATGCAGCCGTGAATGCTGCCAATGGTAACGGGCAAAATTCGGGCGACCTGATCTATATGACAGATACAACTTATCATGTGACAACTGTTGGGATTACTGATAACCAGTTGAAAGAACAGATAAAAATTTATCCGAACCCGGCAACATCTTTTGTTCAGGTTGATCTGCCTGTTAATTCGGAACTCAGTATTGTAAGTATTACAGGCCAGCAGATAATCTATAAAGAAAGCACGTCCATGTCCGAAAGGATTGATTTGTCGGAGTTGCCCGGAGGCATTTATTTTGTCAGAGTAGCCGGTAGTAATGCGCAGGCTGCTTTGCGGCTTATAAAGAATTAAGCACCGGAGTATTAAAAATTAAAGTCCGTCTTCCGTATTCGGGTGAGGCGGATTTTTTTTAATTTTGAGAAAAAACCGGCATATGGAAGATAAATACTGCCTTGAATGCGGAACCCGGCTAATGGGACGGGTTGATAAGAAATTCTGCTCCGACCAATGCCGGAATACATACAACAACCGCCTCAACAAAGACGAAACAACTTACATGCGCAACGTGAACCACACGTTACGGAAAAATAGGCGCATCCTCAAAGATCTGACCCCCGAGGGAAAAGCCAAAGTGAAAAAACAGATGCTTCAGTCCAAAGGCTTCGACTTTAAATATTTTACCCATATTTATAAAACAAAAGAAGGGAAAGTGTACTATTTCTGTTATGAGCACGGATACCTTCCGCTGGAGAACGACTATTTTGCTTTAGTCGTCAACAAAAGTATCTGAAGGTAAGACAAACTTTTTTACTGGCTTTATGTCTTTCATCTTTTTCTTCGCAAAAAAGAACATCCAGATCATATACGGAACAAACAGCAGCATGAGTGTTTCGTGTTCCGACATCAGGATGAAGTCGTAAAAGCCATGTAAAATTACCGGAATCAGCAGGGCCTTAAATAAATTTATGGATCTTTTACCGGGCACAAATTTGGCTAGGGCAAAATAAAAGCCCATCACCACACCGAAAAAGGCATGGGCAGGAACCGCAGTGAAAGCTCTTAGGTAACCTGTTTGCGCACCGTATTCCAGTACATACAAAACGTTCTCTACGGCCGCAAATCCTAAAGAAATAAAAACAGCATATACGATACCATCGTACTTCTCATCAAATTCTTTTTGTTTCCATATGAGCCAGTACAACACGATAAATTTGAACAGTTCTTCCGTCAGTCCGGCTACAACAAAGGCAGTATAACCTGCGTGAACTATCGTAAACTCACCCTGCCATACGGCTGCTAACACCCCTTCAATAGACACTACCGGAATAGTGATTAGAGCACCCAGTAAAAGCGACTTGAACAGCAGATGGAGCGGCTCTTTATTATACTTGTCTTTAACATAAACATAAAAAAGTATAATTAAAACCGGGGCTAGTGCCAGTAGAAGCAGATCCATATCTTATTCTACTATGAGTCGTTCTTTAAACGGTAAAAAGGTCATAAAATCGGCATGGTGTACGATATACGCCTCTGTCGTCCGTTTTACCATGTTTCCTTCGCCGGCATGTGTGGCGATGATGTGGCAGACTTCGGCAGGTACTTCGGCTTCTTCAGCCAGACTGACACCCGAAAAAGGATGCCGTAGATATTTGCCATAAGTACCCTGGACAGCGTTTCCGTTGTCGTCCAGAATATATTCCAGTAGTTTGCCAACATCAGCCAGGATGGCTCCTGCAATGAGCACGTCCATATTTACCGGAAGCTCGCCATGATACATTTCGTTTATTTTATTGCCTGCATCCCGGGCAATATGGACCACCGACCTTTTGTGATCCATAAAGGTAACTTTCAAATCAGGGCCCACTAGTAAAGTAAAAGGGATACGGTTCAGATCATCGGGTGACAGAACACTCCGTTCCAATGCCATTTCCCAGGTGCGGGCTGTTTTCTCACGAAGATTTTCATTCTCGATCCACTCCAGTTCGGGCCAGAGAGTTAATACTTCTTTATTCATGACGTATTTATTTGATTTGTGATTTGTGAATAGGGATTATTGATTAGTGAAGTTTAGTTTATCTGTTATTTCCTCTTGCTGTTTGAATACTCCTGACAAAGATAGAAATCAATTCATTGTTTTCCTGATAAAGCTTTATAGCAATTTCCTTGTCTGTTTTAAAACTACCATATTTAATGAACTTTAAACCTACAAAGCATTCTCTTAATTCTTTTAAACAGACCTTCATTTTATGGATGAAGTCTTTTTTTGATTCCGCGCTTTGTGCCTTACCGTAATTAAATGCTGACGAAGCGCTCGACCTGACCATGTTATCGGAAATATAATTACCAAGCCTGGTATTATGGATTTTCGCACAAAGGTCATCTATCTGCAAAGCAAACAGAATTAATCTTTTTTCAAGATTAACCCTTTTGTACTCCGATTGATCTTCAAATAAAATCAGATCATCATTCTCCATAGTTTTCTTGTAATCACTATTCACCAATCACTAATCACTATTCAATTATAGTTTCGCAATCACGGCATCAGCCATCTCCTTTGTTGAGGCGGCGCCTTGTTCAACTACATCGGCACGGCCGCGCATCTTCATCATATCGTAGGTACGCACCTTCCCCTCGCTAATTATTTCAGCAACGGCTTTTCTGATCTTTGTTGCCCTGTCCTTTTCATTGATAAAATCGAGCATCATACATGCCGACTCGATCATAGCAATCGGGTTGACAATGGACGTTTCATAATCGGCATATTTGGGAGCAGATCCATGTGTCGGTTCAAAAACACCTATACCCGAATCAGGATTAAACTGGGCCGAGCAGGCAAAGCCGAGTCCTCCGATCAGTCCGGCAAAACCGTCCGAAACAATGTCGCCGAACATGTTCCCTGCCACGATCACACCATAATCTTCCGGGTTCTTGGTAAGCCACATCATCTGGGCATCTATATTGGTATTCCACAATTCAATGTCTGGGTAATCCTTTTTCTGCATCTCTTGCGCCATTTTATACATCATGCCGGATGTCTCGCGGATCACATTGGGTTTTTCGCATACGGTAACCGACTTATAACCGAAATCTTTAGCATGCTCAAAAGCACCCCTCAGGATGCGCTCGGTAGCTTTTTTCGTGAAAATACGCGTAGATACCGAGATATCTTCTTTTGGTGTGTTACCGAAATTCTTCACAAACTTCGGGTGGGTCATCAGGGCGTCATAAACTTTCTCGGGTGGGTTCGACCATTCAACGCCACCGTATAATCCTTCCGTGTTTTGGCGAAAGATAACCACATCCACCAGGGGCTCTTCAACACCACCATCGGCACCGCGGCGGATGAAATTTAACGGGTTGCCTTTGTATGTATGGCATGGGCGCATACATATGTCGAGGTTAAAGTGCTGGCGCAGGCCAACGATTGGGGAGGAGTAAACAAGCCCTTCTTTCTGTAATTCGGGAGCCAACTCACTAAAAGCGGCATCTTTAGGTTTGGAAGTGATGGCGCCAAACAGTGCGATCTTATGTTTTTCAATCAGATCGATGGTGCGCTGGGGGAGTGGATTGCCTTCTGTAGTCCAAAATTCCCAGCCTATGTCACCTTCAATATATTCAGCATCAAATCCTGCGGCATTCAGCACGCGGATCGTTTCGTCCAGAACGGCTTTTCCTATGCCGTCGCCGGGTAAAGCTACAATTGTTCTTTTTGCCATATTTATTTTTTGTTTGCGGGGTTAAAATTAAGTCAACAAATATACAAAGCCGTGGGATTGAAACTAATAGTTTTTAATAAATTCGGATAACTTTCTATAGAAATTACTTCCATATTCTTTACTACTTTTGCCCTAATGGAAAATTTAGCCGACAAACTGCATCAGGAATTCTTCCGGATCGTATCGGACGTAGGATTTGAAACCAATACAAAGGTTTTTGTTATTGGCGGTTACGTGCGTGATCTGATTCTGGAAAGAGTTTCGAAAGATATTGATTTTGTGGTGCTGGGCAGCGGTATTGCCTTTGCACGAAAGGTGGCTGCTAAAATGGGGAGCGGTGTGCAGGCAAAATATTTTAAAAATTTCGGAACGGCGATGGTGCGGAAGGATGAATGGATACTGGAGTTTGTTGGGGCGCGTAAAGAATCATACAGGAGAGACTCGCGAAAACCACTGGTTGAAGACGGTACGCTGGATGACGACCAGAAAAGAAGAGACTTTACGATCAACGCACTTTCCATAAGCTTGCAGAAAAAAGACTATGGGCGGCTGCTGGACCCGTTTAACGGTTTGGATGATATGAACGACAGGGTCATCAGAACGCCGCTTGATCCTGATCTAACTTTTTCTGATGACCCGCTAAGAATGATGCGTGCTATCAGGTTCTCGACTCAGCTTGATTTTGAGATCGAAAAGAACACGTACAGGGCTATCGGCCGGAATAAAAACCGGATAAAGATCGTTTCTAATGAGCGGGTACTTGATGAGTTGAACCTGATTATATTGTCGGATAAACCGTCTAAAGGTTTTCTATTATTAGAAGACACAGGCTTGTTGAAAATCATCTTCCCCCAGTTTGGGGAGTTGAAAGGAGTGGAAGTGATCAACGGGAATGCCCACAAGGATAATTTTTATCACACGCTGGATGTGCTGGATAACCTGGCACGAAAGACCAATAATCTGTGGCTGAGGTGGAGTGCACTGCTGCACGATATCGCCAAGCCTGTGACCAAAAGATACGACCCGAAAGTGGGATGGACGTTCCACGGTCATGAATTTATCGGCGCCAAAATGGTGCCGCGCATTTTCAAGTTCCTAAAACTCCCGATGAACGAGCGGATGCGGTATGTTCAGAAAATGGTACAGCTGCATTTACGACCTATTGTGCTTTCCGAGGACCATGTAACCGACTCGGCTATAAGAAGGTTGCTCTTTGATGCAGGTGATGATATTGACGATCTGATGATGTTGTGCGAGGCCGACATCACTTCAAAGAATGATGCACGGGTGAAGAGGTACATGAAGAACTTTGAACTGGTGCGTAAGAAACTGAACGAGGTAGAAGAAAAGGACCGCATCAGAAACTGGCAACCTCCCGTAAGCGGAGAGGTGATCATGGAGACATTCGATCTGAAACCGTCAAAAAAAATAGGCGATTTGAAATCGGTGATCAGGGAAGCTATCCTGGACGGTAAGATCGCGAACAATTACGAAGAGGCATATAAATACCTGCTTCAACTGGCAGAAAAAGAGGGACTGGAAGTGAAAAAACTGGTGAAGAATCCTGAAAAAGAATAGTTTGGCTGGCAACGAAAATACGCTTATCGTATTGGTCGGGCCAACGGCATCGGGTAAAACCGGTCTTGCCATTGAAGTGGCTGCCAGGTTACATACTGAGATCATCTCGGCAGATTCCCGGCAGTTTTATAAAGAAATCCCAATAGGTACCGCCGCACCGGATGAGGAGCAGTTAGCCGGAATTCGGCACCATTTTGTAGGACAACTGTCGGTTGTGGACGATTACAATGTTGCCCGCTTTGAGCAGGATGTACTGTATTTGCTGGAGGATAAATTCAGGCATCACCGGCAGATGCTCATGGTAGGCGGTTCCGGTTTGTATATTAATGCTGTGTGCGAAGGAATAGATTCACTGCCTGATCCCGACCCGGGAATACGTCGAAACTTAAATACTCTGTACGAAAAGGAAGGGATAGAGCCACTGAAACATAAGCTGAAAGAACTCGATCCTGAGTATTATCAGATAGTTGACCTGAACAACCCCAAGCGTTTGTTGCGGGCTATAGAGGTATGTCTGCAAACAGGTACAACCTATACATCACTAAGGAAGAATAAACCGAAATCAAAAGATTTTGGTATCGCTAAAATCGGACTGGATATAGAACGCAGCTTGCTGAACGAACGAATAAATAAGCGTACAGAATTGATGTTTGAACAGGGATGGCTGGAAGAAGCACGCACGGTTTATCCCCAAAAGCACCTGAATGCCTTAAACACAGTTGGGTTTAAAGAAATTTTTAAATACTTTGATGGTGAAATATCACTGGAAGAAGCCAAAGAAAAGATTAAAACCAACACCCGCCGTTATGCCAAACGGCAGATGACATGGTTTAAAAAGGATAAAGAAATCAGATGGTTTAATGCAACAAAAGAAAATCTTGCAGAAAATGTAATGGATTATTTAGAAGGGGAGATTTGATCTGTAAATAGTTTTAATCCCTTTTTTCTGCATGGTACACAACCAGTCCGCTCATAGGTTCTTTAAAGATTTTTCCCAGGCTGATATTGTATTCGTCAAGTACAGCTTCCAGTATATCCTGAAAATAAAAAGCTACCGAACCGATAAAAGAAACAGAAGTAGCCTGATAATCCGTATATTTTGAAACCTGTTTCTCTATAAAATCGCAGAAGTTCTGCCGTACCATTTTTTGACACCATGGGTTTTCTATGTGGCTATGGATAAACAAACTGATGGATGAAAGAAAGCGGTTGGGATAAGGTTTGCGGTAGACTTTTTCCAGTGTCTCGGAGAAAGTCAACTTATATTCCCTGTAAAATGCTCTGGCAATGTCCGCATCCGCCTCGCCGGAGAGGATAGCGGTAAGCGTGATCTTTCCCAGGTAAGTCCCGCTGCCCTCATCGCCGAGCATATAGCCCAGTGAAGGCACGTTTTCAATGGTATGTTCACCATCCCATAGGCACGAATTGGAACCGGTGCCTAAAATGCAGGCGATCCCTTTATTATTTCCGCAAAGGGCCAGGGCAGCGCCATACAAGTCGTGTTCCGCCAGTATCTCTGCCGAAGGAAAGAAGAGGGAAAGGGTCTGTTCTACCAGGGTGCAGTTGGCTTCCGATGAGCAGCCGGCTCCGTAATAGTAAATCCGGTCAACCCTGTTTCCTTTAATTTTCTGGTACAGCTCATCCCTCAGTAAATTATAAAAATCATCTTTGTCGTAATAGTAAGGGTTAAAGCCTTTGCTGGCGAATTCTTTATAAGTTCCATCGCTGTCAAGCAACGCAAAATGTGTTTTTGTCGAACCGCTGTCGATAATAAGTATCATCAAATGTGTATATGTTCCATGCAAAGTTATGGAAATAGTTAAAGTTGACGGCGGGGAAACGGATTTAGCTGAATTGTCGTAATTTTACGGGTAAATGATCTACAAAATGGCATGTTATGAAAACAATAGGATTGATTGGCGGAACAGGATGGGTTTCGAGTGTTGAATACTACAGGTTGATCAATGAGATCACGAACCAAAGGCTTGGTGGACTGAATTTTGCCCATTGCGTATTGTACTCGTTAAATTACGGGGATATTGATATGTGTAACCGGGCCAACGATATAGCAGGGCTCAGGTGGCTGCTTATGGAAGCTGCGGAGAGATTAAAATCGGCGAAAGTTAAGGGGCTGGCTCTGTGTGCCAATACCACGCATATGGCCTTTGACGAGATACGGGAACTGACAGGCCTGCCTATGGTACATATTGCCGATGCTACGGGGAATGAGATCCTGAAAAAAGGAATCCGTAAAGTAGGTTTGCTCGGAACAAAACAAACGATGGAAATGGATTTTTATCAAACACGTTTAAGTGCCATGGGGATAGACTGTATTGTACCTGGAGAATCGGAACGGAATTATATTCATGAGGTGATCATGAACGAATTGCTGAAAAGTGAATTTAAAGCGGAGAGCAGGCAAAAGTTTATAGACATCATACACGATATGGTTAGCAAAGGGGCGGAAGGAATAATCCTGGGCTGTACCGAAATTCCTTTACTCGTGAAGCAGGAGGATACGGAAATCCTTTTGTTCGACACCTTGTATATTCATGCCAATGCGATAGTAGATTTTATGTTGGAAGATTAGAATAATGTTGACTATCCGAAAAGCAAAACTCAAGGATAATCTTAGGATTACCGAAATCCTGAACCAGGCAATCAGTGCCGGAAATGCAACGGCAATTACGGAAACATTAAAGCCGGAAGAGCGGCTGGAATGGCTGAAAGAACACCTTAATGGAAAATATACCGTTTACGTTGCTGAGATTGACGGATTTATAGTTGGCTGGCTGAGCCTGAGCCCATACCGGAAAGGCAGGCAGGCTTTTAAACGATTGGCCGAGATAACCTATTATATTGATTACGGCCACCACAGGCAAGGTGTTGTAAAAGCCCTGTTCGGGAAAGCTGCTGATCATTGCAAGCGATACAATATCAACACACTGGTTGCATTCCTGTACGCTAAAAATACCGCAAGTGTTAAACTGTTAAAGAAGTTCGGGTTTGAGCAATGGGGCTTATTCCCGAAAACAATTTGTATCGGTGATAAAGAGCTGGACCATGTAATTTTCGGGAAAAGGTTATTACAATAAACTAAAGAAATAACAGACACCATCTGCATATTAATCCTGTCCTTTCCAGAATCTATATGCTATTGTAATTGAAATGGAATTGGTATTAGCAGAAAAACCTAAGGTGTTTGTTTTTTGGATTATTTCATCATCATCCCCGGATTGTGAAGTTTCCTTTCTAAACCTGTAATAAACCCTGGGTGCAAATTCTGCTGAAACAAGAAAGTGCTCGCCTATTAGATAATTGAATCCCAATATAACTGCAGCTCCCGGAATGATTGAAAAGATCTTTTGTTTTCCATCATTTCTTTCCGAATGATTTTTAGTGGAATTTAAATAAGCGCTTGCATCAAATCCGTATTTAAACTGGAAGTCAGAGTTGATATGAATCCTCTTTTCAATTCCGGCACTGAAACCGATAGAATTATCCGATTTTTTATAAGTAACAGAATCAAATATATTATTCTCTGAATTTCCGGAGGCGACTAATGAAGAAAACCTCCAATACCAGTTATTCTTTTTCTCTAATTTGTAATTAATGCCAAATTGATTTAAACCCGAAAATGTCAGGCCTACTTCATTAATTCTAGGTTTCCTGCTTTGCTCTGCATCCTGTGCAATAATTTCAATACTGTTCAATAATATGAAAGAAAAAACAAGGGTAAATAGTAATTTTTTCATGGTATTAAGGTTTATGTTATTTATTTTTCTTATTCCTCCAGAAACGATATGAAATATTCAGTGATACGGTTCGGTTTGTGAATGAATATTGTAACTTACTGGATTTGTATTCATATTTATTTTCCGGGCTATATGTATTCCATATTCCCTCATCAACGCTATATTTAATATAAGGAGTAAATTCGAGAGAAAGTAATATATGCTGATTAATGAAATAATTAATTCCAAAAACTAAGTTGAACTGACCTGAGGAATATGTGGAATTTGATTTATTGTATGGATCGTTATCATGGTATTCAGTCAGCTTGCTTTTTCTATATGAGGTCCTTACATCAGCACCCGCTTTAAACTGAAGTTTTTTTACAATCTGAAACCTTTTTTCAAACCCAATTCCAATGCCCGGTGTAAAATATGAGTTGGTTTGGTTATAATCATCTCCCACTTTTTCTTGTTTACCTTGCCTCCCATAAAGAAATAAAAACCGCCAGTACCAGTTGTTTTTTTGTTCTAATTTGTAGGTAAAACCAAAATTGTCAATAGAGGTAAACGATAAAGTGGGTTCATTAATTCTTCCAATTTCAGTTTCATCTGTCTGGCTCATACTTTTCAAAGAAAGAAAAACTAAAATTGGAATACAGATCAGGTAAAGTTTTTTCATTGGGTAAATAATAAGATACTTGAATAACACAAGAAGAGTGCCAAAAGATGGGGAAGGTTAATCTCGTATATTTGATAAAAATTAAACGAAGATGATATATACACTGGGCGAATCGTTGATAGATATCATTACTGATGTGGATGGAAAAACTGTGTCAAAACCAGGCGGTTCCTTGCTTAATGTGTCTGTGTCGCTGGGGCGGTCCGGAAAAGAAGTATCACTTATTTCAGAAATAGGTGACGATCGGGCAGGCCGTAGGCTGATAAATTTTCTTTCGGATAATGGGGTGTCCACACGTCTTGTTAAGAAATATTCTGGCAGCAAAACTTCGGTGGCAAAAGCAACGCTGGATGAACATCAAAAGCCGGATTATGTTTTTTTTAAAGATTATCCTGCGAAGAGATCATTGCCGGAATCTCCTGAATTCACGGATCAGGACATTTTCATATTTGGATCGATGTATTCGCGTGATTTGGATATAAAAGACGACATAAATTCGTATTTAGAAAGTGTTAAAAGGGGAGGGGCTTTGATTGTTTACGATCCCAATGTGAGGGACAAACACCAGCTGCGGCATGCAGACAGTAGGGAAATGCTTTTAAAAAACCTGGCGTGTGCTGATGTGATTAAGGGATCCGATGAAGATTTTACCAACATATTTGAGCTGAATTCTGTGTTGGAGTTTAAAGACGAACTCAGAAAGATAAACAGTCGGGCAATGATCGTCATAACACTAGGAGAAGAAGGAAGCGTGGTTTACTACAAAGATATAATACTGGAAATGCCTTCGGTCAAAACGAAGGTAGTAAGTACCATCGGTGCAGGGGATGCTTTTACAGCGGGCATGGTAAACTCCATCATCGATCAGGATTTGCTCAATAGCTTTGATGCATTGTCAGAGGACCATTTGAAAAATATCTTGCAGGAAGGTACAAGGTTTTCATCACTGGTATGCCGTACAATGGATAACTATATTCCCATAGCGTAGGCGATCAATGTTTTTTTACTGTCGATTTCCGGTGGTCCCAGGGTTGAAAATCTTTAGTGTCATCCAGATATTGCTCCATCATGGGTAAAGATGCGTCAAATCCGTCCAGTTCGAGTGTATCGTATATATGTTTGATACCCTCGATTTTGTGTTTTACAAATTCATGGTAATCTATCTCTACCAGATGATTTTTGGGGATCAGGTGTTTATCGGCATTGTAGTTCTCGGTATATAAACTATAAAGTTCTCGTGTACGTTTGTCAAGTACATCCGGGCCAAAATCCTGAAGTGCTGTTCCATTAATTACTTCCATCATAAATCGGTTAAAAGAAAAAATGACTTCATCCGAATCCCGTGTAATATTAATGAACCGTGCATCAGGGAACATCTCTAATAATTGTTTGATGCGGAATGCATTGGGCGGATTCTTGGAGATAAACCTACTTCCTCCTGTATTTATAATAGCCGTTTTGATTATGCGGCAATAGTTTTCTTCCCATTTTTTTAGTTCTTCCTCCGAAAGCTTATCGATCATCAGGCCGTTCTTAACAAACTCGTTGAAATCCTTCGGGAAATACATAAAATTATAAAAGCTGATATCCTGCATGTTGCCAAGAGCCATTTCTTCTTCCTGGGGGTTCGCCCACTCAAATTTCACTTTGTCGGCGGGCCTGTATTCGGGCAAGAAGGGCGAAGCGACATGCTTTAGCCACCACTGGTTGGAAATGGTGAGGTTGGGAAAAACCGTTTGATAAGTAGATACAAAAGCAAACTCAGGATTCTGACATAAGAGATTATGCAGCAAGGTTGTTCCGCTTCTCCAGAATCCAATGATAAAGACCGGTGGGTCGGTTATTTTTGTATCCCTGAACTTTTTTGCCGTTATCAGGCGCTCTACCCTGCTGAACGCTGTTAAAATTGTACTCACAGTAGCTGTTGCCAGATATTTTCCTTTAAAGCCGGAATCAATACGCCTGTGGCGTGAGATCTTTCGTAGATTTTTTATCTCACTGCCAATAAGTACCGTTACCGGAAACCTGAATTCTTTGTTTCTCACCATACAATCTATCGGATAAATTTATCTTTTCACCATTTTTCGTGTGCCTGCTTTCTGACCATTCACTTCAATGGAATAAAAATATAAACCGTTATTCAGAGGAACATCTTTTTCTGTTGTAGCATTCCACGTATAAGTATGTTGGCCCGAAGATTTTGTTCCTTCGTCCACTGTTTTTACCAGCTGTCCCATCATATTGTAGATGAATAGTTTTACCGATGAGTTTGCTGAAAGCGTGTATCTGATAACCGTAGTGTTGCTGAATGGGTTCGGATAATTTGCTTCCAGGATATTCTGCTCCGGACGGTTGAACGAAGAAGTTGACAATGTCGGGTTGTGTATAGCCAGTGCTTTGAGGCATAGGTTTCCCGTATGCTCGAAGCCCGAATCGTCAATAAAGTCGTAGAAATCGTGCCAGCTGCCTGTGCCTTTGTAATAACTTTGTCCGGCAGCAGCAGTTGAAGGAACTACCACGCGGCTGTCGCCGCCCAGCAATACCGGAACGTCCGAAGACCGGTCATAAGTAAAGCCGCCGTTTGAAAGACTTACATATACATAAAAATCATCACCGGAGAATATGTTCACTTCTTCATTCATGTCCACTGTGTGCAAACCTGTATAATCGAAATGTCCGGTAACTTCATCCAGCATATTGATTAATTCCGTACCGTCAAAGTCGTCATAAATCCGAACGGTATAATCTACATCGTCAGCAGCTGTAAAGAAGTTGACCGAGGCGATGGTCTCGTGCTGGCTGGCTGTAAAGGCGTTAAAAGCTTCGGTTACCCCTAAAAGGGTATCACGCCATCCATGATAATCATAGTAATAAGCTGTGTCCCATTCCGATTTGATAACATTATAAAATGATACGGCACCCATCTCCGGATTCTGACATGCATTTTTGTCGTAGTATGATATCCAGAAATACCCGCCGTACCCCCAATCGCTACCCCAGCTGTTCTTCACGATCCAGGCTCCGGGTAACGCTGCCTGCGTAACATGATCATCATCCCACCCAACGACAGCGACAGAATGATTAGGATCCATAGTGCTGCTAGGGGGTTGGTAGTGGTTGTAATTATTATCAATAAAACTGCCGCTGTAAGCCATGCATATAGCCAGGACACCATGTTCCATGATCTTTTCCTTGATCAGGTCTATATTTTCCAGATCAGAGCCTGCGGTGTACCATTCCACATCCCTTGCATAATATTTATGATAACTTGGATCTTCACGGTCGGGAGGACTGTTAAATGTATTCCCGTCAACTTCCCTGGTAGCACCCTCAAGCCGCGACATGTAGGCAGTAGTTACCCGATAATCGCCTCCCATGTGTACTTCCAGCCCCTGCCCGTTGTTTAATGGAGGATCCAGGTCCTGGTTGAAGTATTCATTAAATCCGTTCCACCAGTCAAGGTGGTATTCGGCTAAATTAGGTTCGCCATTCTCACCTTCGGTTTCCCATACGCTGGTCATCATCAGGTTGCCTTCCACCGATGCCCAGCTTCCGTGCGTCCAACAGGTTCCTCCCTGCTGGTCCCTCACGCCTGTCACATAATTATGGCCATCGTAATCTCTCAAATCAAAATGTGCAGGTAATTGCGCTTGTGAATGGAGAATAAGAAATAAACCGAGGGAGAGTAAAAAAAGTTTTTTCATGATAATTGGGTTTAACAATTGTTAAAATAAATGATACGGATTAACAGTTTTCAAAATTAACAAAGATTTAGAGCAGGAAGGTTTATCTGTGTAAAATATCTGAATATATATTGAAATTAACTTCATCGAAACAAACGAAATAAACTTTTTCAGGCAATTTATTGGAAGTAAGAAAATCCGAAACAACCTGTACGGCTATTTCGGCAGCGTCCTGTTTAGGATATCTATAGATGCCGGTGCTGATATTTGGAAATGCCAGTGTTTTGCAGTTATGAGTTTGAGCCAGCAATAAACTGTTTTTATAGCAATTCGCAAGTAATGTAGCCTCGTTGTTTTTTCCTCCCCTCCAAACAGGCCCTACAGTATGGATAACAAATTTTGCCGGTAAAAGATATCCTTTGGTGATCTTCGCACCACCTGTCGGACACCCGTTCAGTGTTTTACATTCTTCAAGTAATGCCGGTCCTGCTGCCCGGTGAATGGCTCCGTCCACACCACCTCCGCCAAGAAGTGTCCGGTTGGCTGCATTAACAATAGCATCCACGGAGAGCTTTGTAATATCTTCCCTGGAGAGTACGACGCTCCTATGCATTATCGTCCGCTTTTTTAACCACAAGCTGCGCATTACGGTAATCCACTACTTTTACCGGTTGATTTTTTTCGATGTAACTGGTTAACGCAACGGCATCGAACAAATCGTCATCAATCTTTACCTTGCCGGCTGGGCGAAGGATGGTTCTGGTAACACCCATTTTACCGATCATTGCCGTGTAATCGTCTGTGGCCGAAGTGTATCCTTCCCCGGCATCCTGGGTTTTGGATAAGGCCAACTGACCGAAAGTAGTTGTGGTAAACAATTGCTTTGTGAGTATGATGGAACCGGCAATGGAAATGAAAAAGGCTATGACGACAATAAAGAATGCCCTGACAAGCTTTGACAGGTCATAGTCAAAAATACCCGGGCCGATTTGATCAACCATACTGAGTGTTAACCCGGTCACCATTAAAATAATGCCCAGTATGCCTGCCACGCCAAAGCCGGGAATGGCAAATATTTCTACGGCAATTAAAACAAGTCCTGCAATAAAAATTAGAATTTCCCAGTGATTGGCTAAACCTTCCAAATACAGAGGGGCAAAATACAGTAAGGCAGCAATAATAGAAGCGGCTATGGGGAATCCGATTCCCGGAGTTTGCAATTCAAAATAAATGCCTCCTATAATGATCATGATCAGGATGCCGCTCACAAACGGGTTGATCAGCCAGCCGATCATCTTATCGGCAGCCGTCAATTGATGTTTCTCCATCTCGTAATCATCTATGCCAGCCAGGTCGAGGACTTCCTCTATGTTTTCCGCCTCACCTTCACAGAATCCGTAATTAATGGCTTCCGAAACGGTGAATGTCAATACCTGTCCTGAGTCACTAATACCAGCTACATAAATTTTGGGGTCTACCATGGCCTGGGCAATCCGTGCATCCCTGCCTTTAGCTTCGGCAGTGGACCGCATCATCGAGCGCATGTAGGATTGGTATTTATCGGGCATTTGTTCGCCTGACTGGTTTACTACCGTAGCAGCACCGATACTGGCTCCCGGCGCCATGTAAATACTGTCGCAGGCAATGGAGATCAGGGCGCCGGCAGAAGCAGCATTTTTATCGATGAACACATACACAGGTATATCGGTGTCAAGGATTTTTGTACGTATGGAATCGGCATCGTTAAGTGTGCCCCCATAGGTGTTCATATGTATCAGAATAAGGTCGGCATGTTCTTCCTCTGCCGTTTCAATAGCCAGCTTTGTAGTCCTCCACACCGGAGGGGCAATCATTTCTTTGATGTCGAACTGGTATATTTTAATCTGGGCTGTTGTATCTGTCTCGCTCCCTGATGTTGTAGCAGAAGTGATAAATAAGGAGAAAACAATTAAGTATCTGAAAAAAAATGTGTGCTTAACTAGGTTCATTTTCTGTTTTTTTATGCAGCTTGCGGTATTTCCGTTTCCATACCCGACGTCTCCAGTATTTACCCCAGGCTACATTTGTCCATAACCGCTCATGGAAGTAATATAAAATAAGCTTGGCGACAACATCAACCGATGTAATGATAGAGGCTGTTTCAATAATTTCAGCAAGAGTTTTTTCTGTGTATTGGCGGAAAATAACAAAACTGATGATGAAAGTAGCTCCCGAAGCTATCAAACGCCAGCTTATCGCTTTTAGAACACTCCGTGTCGGGCTGTCTTTTTGCTGGGTATATTCCTTATTGCTGTTGCTCATTCGGATTTATTTTAACTTACAAGTATACTAAAAAATATGCAGTGCTCAGGCTTATTCTGTCAAATAAAATGACTGTTTAATTTATTAAGGAAGTTGTTGTGTAACAAATTATTGGAAGAAACTATCTCCCTGCCGAATACATAATTGTCACCTCCTCCGAAATCGGTTACTTTACCTCCTGCCTGCTGCACTATGAACGAGCCCGCAGCTACATCCCAGGGTTTTAAGCCATATTCGTAAAAGATGTCAAACCTGCCGCAGGCCACGTACGCCAGGTCGACGGCAGCGGAACCGAGGCGCCTGATCCCGGTTGTCTTACGCATCAGATCCTTGAACAAGGCAAGGTAGGCATCCAGGCGCGAAAAATCATTGTAAGGGAAACCAGTTGCGAGGAAAGCGTTTTTAAGCTCTTCTGTTTTTGAAACTGATATTTCGGCGTCATTCAGAAAAGCCGGTTTGTCTTTGATGGCGTGGAAACATTCTTTCAAGTTAAGCTCATAAACAATGCCCGTAATAATTTCATCGTGATAGCTTAAGGCTACCGAAATCGAATAAGCAGGAAGGGCGTGAATGAAATTTGTGGTTCCGTCTAGTGGATCAATGATCCAGTTAAATTCAGATGACCGCTTCTGTGTCTGGTCTTCTTCGACGATGAATCCTGCCTGAGGTGTTATTTTCTTTAGCTCACTGATCAGCCTTTGCTCGGCTTCTTTATCAACATAGGTTACAAAGTCGTTAAATCCTTTCTCTTTTATATCATCAGCTGTAATTTTCTTTGATTCGCTGTGTATAAAGTGCCCGACTGATTTAATGAGGTCAATTGCCTGTTTTGAGATGGTCTCCAGGTTCATGGTTCACGTTTCTTTTATATGAATAGGTTAAATAGATAATGAGAAATATGCCTGTCATAAATAATATCACGGATACAACTTCGGCCTGCGTGACCTTCATCCCCCATAGATCAAATAAGTTGTTTATCCTGATTTTTTCAATTATAAACCTTTCGACACCATTCAGTATCAGGTAAATGGACGCCAATATTCCAGGTATTTGAATATGTTTGCGCAGTTTCCACAGCAAAAGAAAAATAAGGATGGCCATTGTTGTTTCATATACCGGTGTGGGGAATACACCTTCGGCCAGTTGAAAGCAATGCGGGCCCGTACAACCGGGGATCGGTATGCCTTCATTCAAAATGTTATGAGGATAATGATAAGACCATAACCAGTCGGGAAGAAAGGAAATCCAGCCGGGTTTTTCCAGTGTGTTTACAATTCCCCAGTCACCATCACCCGCAACATGACACCCAATACGCCCGATACCGTACGAAAGGATGAGAGAAGGCGAGACACTGTCAAACAATACCCACCATTTTATTCCTTGCTTATAAGCGTAGAAACCTACTGCTGCCGCAGCAATTAGCAGTCCGCCGTAAAAACTCATTCCGCTAAAAGAGAGTAATTCGTTTATGGGATTGCGGGAGAATTCTTCCCAATTCTCAAGCCAGTGAAATACTTTTGCACCAAGGATGCCGAAAAGGATAGCTACAAAAACAATGGGCCAGGTATTATCCTGAGCATGTACAGTAACCTCTTCCCAAACAGGTGGATGGAGCTCCCTCTTTTTTTTTCGGTAATAGTACCAGGCGGTACTTGCAATCGCCACAATGATCCCGCCGGTAAAGGAGCCATCGGTTGACATCAGATAATCCTGTGGATTAGTAGCAAAACTGTTATAGCTCAGCAGGGCCCCGATTAATTTATAACCAATAAGAAAACTGATAATAAAACTGATGACCAACTCGGAGATTGATGCCGACTTCCCTTTTTGAATCCTTTTTTTCTGATGTTTAATCAAACCCTCTTTCTCTTTTCTTTGGAGTTCGCGGTAAAGAAAATAGGCGCCAAACAAAAAGGCAAGGGCCAGGAAAAATCCATAACTCTGTATGGGCAGAACGATGTTCGTGCCAAACCAGTCGTTAATTAGGTCGCTAAGCTTTGGATACATGTATCAATGATTTTTTATAATTCACAGTAATCTTTATCAAAAATACGATTAAAAAACAACGCCTCATTACTATTTATTTTTTTTCATATCCGAAAACTGTTGGAATACGATGCCAAAAATAATAAGCATAAGACCGGCAATAGTTGATGTGCGAATAGTTTCTCCTACCGTCAGGTTTATCCAGAATAGAGCAAAGAAAGGAGATAAATAGATTAGGTTGCCCACCTTGGCAGTGTTGGCCGAATAATTGAGAGCCTTCAGCCAAATTATAAACGTAATACTCATCTCGAACAGGCCTATGTACAGACTTCCGGCCAGCGCTTCCCGAATGGGCAGGTGTATCCCTTCGCCCGTTGCTAGCAGGTAAGCCAGTATGTAAACAGAGCCAAAAAAAAGATTCAGCATGATCTTGCCGGTTTCTTCCCGCTTGTCTTTCATGTTTAGTATCCAGTAAACGGCCCAGAAAAAGGCACTTCCAACTGCAAGGCTTACGCCCAAAGGATTGGCTAATTCAAAAATTCGCAGGTTTCCGTTCGTGGAAATGACTACAATACCGAAGAAGCTGATAAATACAGCCACGATGCTGAGGGGTTTGATTTTCTGCTTAAGGAAGGGAATGGAAAGCAAAACCAGGGCGATAGGCCATGTATAGTTTAAGGTGCCGGCAACCTGTGCTTCGAGCAGATCGTAAGCCTTAAATAAGACCAGGTAATACAAAAAAGGGTTAAACAGTCCCATAATGGCTGATGACAGCAAAGCTTGTCTGTTCAGGTCTTTGAATCTGAGTCGTTGAGAACTTATTTGATTGATGGCAAGTAATGTAATGCATCCCGAGAGAGCTGACCAGAATAACATTTGGTCGAACGGAATATACGTCAGCGTAAGTTTAAATGCCGAGCTCATGGTTGACCAAAAAACAACTGCCAGCAGGGCGAGTAGGTACGCCTTTTTTTGATTTGTTAATTTGTTGTTTGTCAAATTATGGTGGCTAGATTATGAAAACAAAGATAAAATTCCCTGATTAATTGGTCATTGCCCAGGGAGGTACAATGTGCGGGTCGAAACCAAAAACTACCGTTCCCCAGTAATACGTGAGAAGTGTTATAACGATGGCGCCTAAGATATTCAATATGAAGCCGGTTTTGGCCATAGTTCCTATGGAGATCCTCTTCGAGCCAAAAACAATGGCGTTTGGAGGCGTGGCTACCGGAAGCATAAAGGCCATCGATGCGCTAATGGTTGCCGGCAGCATAAGGAGCAATGGGTTGACGTGCAAAGAAACCGATAACCCGGCAAGAATGGGAAGGATCAACTGTGTTGTGGCCGTGTTGGATGTTACTTCGGTCAGGAATGTCATGCCCAGGGCGATGGTCAGAATGATGAGCAGGGTCGGCTGGCCTTCAAATAAACTGAGTTGCTCGCCAAACCATGTCGACAGCCCTGATTCCTTGAACCCGCTGGCTAGGGCAAAACCACCTCCAAACAGCAATAAAATATTCCACGGGAGTTTAAACAGCGTTTTACGTGTAAGAATCCGTTTTCCTTTTCTGTTCTTTGAAGGAATAAAAAATAGCACGACGGCCATTGCTATGGCTACAGTTCCATCGTTGATATACGATGGGTTATCCAGCAGGCTTCCCCATCCCGGAATAACCGTATTGCCAAATGTAAAACCTGAACGGGTCAGCCACAAGAGAGCAAGTAAAATAAAATCAGCGAACACTATTTTTTCTTCAAAGCTTGCTTTTCCAAGATCCATGTAATGCTGCCTGAAACTCACCTCTTTAAGTAACTTCCACGAAGCTGCGGGCCTAAAACTGAAATAGAGGTACAGCCATGTAAACAAAAACATAATCAGCGTGATGGGAAGAGCGAATATAAACCAATCAGAGAAACTTATATCGGGAGCCTGTGGAAACATGATGTCCAGCATCTGGATAAAAATAGGATTCGGAGGCGTGCCGACAAGTGTGGCAATCCCACCGATGGAAGCACCATAG
>Ga0209013_10000625_pt1 | contig 32042 bp, 31 predicted proteins | sample Cruoilmetagenom2_FD_187291 | JGI IMG/M metagenome (GOLD analysis project Ga0209013, IMG submission 187291) | Oil polluted marine microbial communities from Coal Oil Point, Santa Barbara, California, USA - Sample 2 (SPAdes) (version 2) | ecosystem: Environmental > Aquatic > Marine > Oil seeps ...
GATGATGTGGGGCGAGTCACGGAGTTTTTAGAGCAATATTCTGCTGAATACCATGTTCGTGTGGTGGAACTCACAGAGAGGGATCGCGAAGTGATGGAGTCGTCGGTTGAGTAATATTGTCCCAAAGCCACTTCTTGCAGAAGCTATAAGCAGCACATTCGTATATGTCGTAGACCTACAGATGACAAGAGCCATTTTTTCTGGAATGAACAATTTAACGTCAAATGATCAAAGTTTGTCTGACCATGGGTGGGTGGAGAGTGATTTGTATTAACTGTTTTATAATATACGCAGATAATTTCGCTTGGCTCGCATGATGTCATCACCCACCCCGCCTCTGTCCGCGCTTGCACCAACGCGCAACCTCCAGCGCCATGATGCCGCACTTAAGTCCTGGGTTTAGTGACTTAAGACCGGACAGGAGTAAGAGATGTAATGAGTGATTGAAGTTCGATCAGAAGGATATATGTGAATCCGGTTTGAATATAGATTGATAAGCAAAATGAAGGGTGAATGAGATTATGGAAGCAATCAAACAAATTGTGAGAATACCGAAAGATCATGAAATAGGGATAAAGATTCCACAGTATGTGCCTGAAAATGAAACGGTGGAGGTGATTTTGATTATTAAAAAGAGGCCAGATAGTTTCAAACAAAAAATCGAAGAGTTAAAAGAAGCAGTAAAAGATAATCTTTTTCTTGGTGATCTTATAGATGTGTCTGAAGATTTCATGGCTGTTGATTCGGAAGGATGGGTATAAGAAAATGGGGTATAGGTGGCGTATATTTATTGCTAATCTCGATCCGATAATTGGTTCTGAACAGGGAAAGACTCGTCCTGTTCTTGTGATAAGTGAGGAAGAGATAAACCAAATTTTGCCGGTAGTGAATGTCCTCCCCATAACTTCAAGAAAACCAGATAGGAGAATTTATCCCAATGAGGTTTTAATACCTGCTGAAATTGGAGGACTTTATAGGGAGTCTATCGTGCTTTGTTATCAGATTGGAACACTTGATAAGAGGCGTCTGATTAGAGAGATGGGTAAAATCGAAGATTTGGAAGCACAACAGGAGATAATTGACGCTTTATGTTTTCAATTGGGAATCAGTATATAGGATTCTGCAATCCTCTTACTAAAGTGTTTGTTTCGTTAAGCTCGCACTTCACAAACACCGAAAACGTTATACATAAAAAAAATTAAATAATAAATCTATAAAATACCTATACATAGCAGCCTCACGGATGCCTCCGACTTAGGTCGTGGGGCAGTCTCCGGAAGCACCGGCGCAATGGGTGCACCAGTGCAACCAGTGCAACAGTTAATTTAACGTACGAATAAATACCCATTCACAATGAGAAACGAAGGTAGCAGGTCACATGCCACAGAAAAAAGATTATTATGAGATACTCGGAGTTGCGAAGGACGCAGACCCCAAGGAGATCAAAAAGACGTACCGAAAGCTGGCAATGCAGTATCATCCCGATAGAAATCCATCGCCTGAGGCTGAAGAGAAGTTTAAGGAGATATCAGAGGCTTATGGTGTACTGTCGGATGCCGAGAAGAAGGCGCAGTACGATCGGTTCGGGCACGCGGGAATCGATGGAAGGTACACGCAGGAAGACATCTTCGGAGGGATCCACTTCGAGGACATCTTCGAGGGCTTTGGACGTGGTGGCGGAGGTGGCGGTTTCGGGGGCATCTTCGACACGTTCTTTGGTGGCGGGCGCGGTGCGCGGTCTGCTCCGCAGCGCGGGTCAGACCTCAGATCAGACATGCGCATATCACTTGAGAACGCCGCATCCGGCGTAGACACGACTTTACGGGTGATGCGCACCGAGACATGTGATGCTTGCGGCGGAAGCGGCGCAAAATCAGGCACACAGCCAAAGACGTGTCCGCACTGTCGGGGTGCTGGGCAGATCAGCCAGGCAAGACGCACGCCGTTCGGGCAGTTCATCACGTCCACCCCGTGTCCGCACTGCAATGGAAGAGGCAAGATCATCGAGTCCCCGTGTGAGTCCTGCAACGGTGCAGGAAGGTTACGCCGCAGCAGAAAGCTCTCGGTCTCCATTCCCGCGGGCATTGAATCAGGCTCAAGGCTGCGCGTTGCTGGCGAGGGTGAGGCAGGGGTTCGGGGCGGACCTCCTGGCGACCTCTATGTGATCGTGCATGTTGACCCGCATCCGGTCTTCAAGCGCGATGGGGATAACATCCTGTATGAACTCGCAATCAAGTTCACGCAAGCCGCGCTCGGTGACGAGGTGGTGGTGCCGACGCTGCACGGGGACGTGCGGATGAAGATTCCGTCCGGCACCCAGTCCGATTCGGTATTACGGCTGCGTGACAAGGGGGTGCCAAAGTTGCATGGACGCGGAAAAGGAGATCAGCTCGTGATGGTCAAGATCGCGGTGCCCGCGCATCTATCCACACGGGAGCGAGAACTCTTGACCGAACTGCAGGAGATAGAGAGTGGCACTGAGACGGGTACAAAAAGTGAAAAAAAACACAAAGGAATCTTTGAGAAGGTGAAGGATGTATTGGAGGGGGACTGAACTCCTGGTTGCGGCGATCAGGAGATGATGATCGAATCCAGATTCGCGGTTCCGATTATGGTCCAGTACCCACACCTGATGCAGACCTGCATCGCTCCACAGCGGTACAGGCGGCTTTTGCATTTCGGGCATTCGATTAATTCGTTCATGTAATCTCTTTGTTCTAAAGTCATGGTGTATCCTACGATTATGCCAATTCGTAATAAATCTTCCGATTTTGTTCATACCAGATCTGAGTGGTGGGCGGAACAGTATTAAGCGCGGTCGGTGGTCGGTTTCGGATTTGTGCCAGTATGCCCCGGCAATCCCGCTCCGATCGAACCAACAACTTTACAACCAGGTACCACAATAGATTGCTATGATGAAGTTGAAATTGATGACGGTTGCAACATTGCTGCTCGCTGTGCTCTTTGCCGGATGCCTCGATGGGGGCAGTGATGTCACTCCAACGCCAACGCCAGAACCGACACAGGCACCTCAGCCGACACCGATGTTGACGCCAACCGCAACGCCGACGCCAGAACCGACGCAGATACCGACTCCCGCCGAAAATGTCACGCTGAGACCTCCAAAACCCATATATCTGGATAAGTATTCACTCACACCGAAAACTCCGACAATCCGCGCAGGAGAGGCATTGAACTGGATCAATATGCAGAGATCGCCGATGATCGACTTTGTGCTGGTGAGCGAGGATGGGCTCTGGGACAATAAGACAATCATATATGGCAAGAAGTTCAAGTACACCTTCAGTACGCCTGGTAACTATACGTATTACTGCCCTGGCTATGGAACTTCGATGCGGGGAACCGTTACAGTGATATGACATATAGTCCGTGGTCTACGTCTAAGGAGCCGTCTGAACAGAGAAAGGAGTATGTGGCACTTACTCACTACTGTGTGGTGTCCACATATACAATCACGAGATTAAACAAGAGTAACACCAAAATCTTGTGAAAATCAGTGTAATCGTGTGGTTCCTACCACAAGTTACCCGAGCATGTACAGTTGTACAGTATGTGGCTAAAATTAGTCGGCAGAAGCGATGATCTCGCCCGCACATTCAAATCCGGCAAGAATAGACCCGTTCATGCTCCGTTCGGGATAATTCGCCGCAGAAAACATGCCAGCGAGGTAGAGTCCGTTAATATCGGTTGAATAAGTGGGGATATTCCTTGCATAGCCGGTCAGGTACACCGGTGCGGTCTCGATATCTCGCGCAAGCCGCCACCACCGGACATCATCACGACTGAAATTTGGAAACAGCGTCTCAAGCCCGCTCAGGTACGAGTCGACGAGCTCCTGCGCAGAAGAGTTCCAGCGCGGATCATCTCTGTTCTGGAGATACGCAGTCACATAGACCAGATGCTCGCCGTAGTCTGTCGCCGGAATAAAATTCGTGTGCTCAACAACAGCGCCGAACGGGACATCGGATTTGATGTTCAGCCAGTAGAGTTCATCCATCAGCGGCTCATCCATGCCAAAGAGAGCGCATGCAGTGCCCTGATACGGAATATCGGAGACGCCCGGGAGCACTCCGGAAAGTGCATGCGGTGATACAGTTGAGATCACAGTGTTGGACTCAAGATATCCATGCCCTTCTGCAACAACGCCACCTACTATGCCATTCTCGATAGTAACCTCTGAGACCTCACAATCGGTCATGATCTCACCACCCATCCCTGTGATCGACTCAGTCAGACCCGTAATTAAGCGGTAGAACCCACCTCGCAGATACCCGAGCTTCTCTCCACTAGCCGACCTGTTCGACCTGATCCTGATGCGCCCGAACAACCATGCCGCAGAGACTTTATCGTGACTGTTTCCGAACTTACTCCGCAGAAGCGGCTCAAAGAACTGTTCGTAAAGCGAGCTTCCAGCGTTATCCAGTATCCACTCTTTCGCTGTGACATTATCAAGCGCTGGGCTCTCCTTCGCACCTTTGATTGTGAAGACGACGCGTGCGAGCCGGATCAGGTCCATAATTGAGAGTGGTGAACGCAGGAGTTCGAGTGGCGTATTCATCGGATAGATCTCTCCATCGATGTGGTATCCCGTCGTCCCCTTGAGCCACTGCAGATCCCCGCCAAGACCCAGATCCGCGATGAGACCGATCAGTTCCCGGTCGCTTGCAAAGATGTGATGATAATACTTTTCGATGTGATAGTCGCCGATATGATAACTCGCAGCCATTCCGCCGGGCTCAGAGTCACCTTCAAGGATGGTAACGTCCGAAACGCCGTCTTTGAGCATCCTGTATGCTGCAGCAAGTCCTGTTAGTCCACCACCGATCACAATTGTCTTCATCTCACAATCACGTCTTCTTGTACTTACTCAATATTGTGTGGATATCCGCATGTAAAACCACGAGATTACACAAGATTAACACAGAAATCTTGTGGAGATGGCTGCACCGCTGTTTTCTTGTGGTTCATACCAATATGGTATTGAGCATGTTCATCTTCTTCATCTCTTTTTCATTCTGCCGAGTTCTCTCTGCAGCATATCCTCATACTTCATCTCAACGTCATCGTCCCGAACCCGTTTTGTCTTCTCTGCTCCCTTTACCCTTTTTGCCCCGTTTGCCCGCCCTGTGTTCTTTACTTCTTCGGTTCTATCCGTTCTGCCAGTCATTCCCGTTCCGACGGTGCAGAGGAGCGTGATGATTCCAATCGCCATTATGATGATTCCGCCCCAGACCGCTGTGATCCACGGCGCTGTGCGCATGTACAGATTGGCGAGATCACCCTCAACCATCTTCGATGTGATGAAGACCTCTCTTGTGAGCGACCGGTGCACATAGTTGGTGGCATACGATTGCCCCCACTTGAAGTCCGTTATGTACTTGACGCAATCACGATCGACCAGCCTGTCGCCCAGATACAGCTGAAAATCGATCCGGGTCGCATAAGAAGAACCTGGGTACTCCCCGTAGGGCGTTCCCTCATATTGGCTGGAGATATCGGTGATCTTCACGGTGTACGGCTGTCCCTCAAATATGCCGGTCTCCCCGCTGCGAATGATATCATATCCATCGATCCTCGTGTTCGTACTCACAAAGACGCCTATCAGCACCAGAATGATTCCAAAATGGATGATGTGCGGGCTTACGCTGCGCAGTTTCGCTCGCAATGATACGGGTCCTGATACGCTTTTTTTAGCTCTATAGAATACCGCAAGCATAGCAAAGAGAAGCGCGGGCATCGATGCATCGATCGGGAGGTTGTTAAACGGCGATATGGCAACAGAGATCATGGTTGCCACGATCACCGCTGCAATGGTTCCAAAGACAACTGTTGCGGAGATATCGGGTAGAAGCAGACATGCGCCGAGAAGCAGCACCAAGATGAGCGTAGGCAGAGCAGTTCTCGGATTGAACCATCCGGAATCGATCACTGCGCCTGTTACGAGTGCTATGAGCATCCCGCCGATCATGATCAGGGCGAGTGCGCTGAAGATTGCAACTGATGCTACCATCACATTTCGGGCGTTGATTGATTTCATATCATATTTCATGTTGCTGCTCTGTTTTTAGGGCCGCTCTAAACGCCTTATGCATTGCGCCGATTCTCGCGAGGATTGGTAGTCCGAATCCGGGCTACATCAATACAGATGTTGCAGCCTCGATTCCGGCTCCGAAATCGGATACGACTCCGTTTCTATGCAGGATCGATTCGAGCATCTGAATCGTGATCAGGATGTCCTTTGCTCTGAAGTTGCCCATGCTCCCGATCCTGAAGATGTTGCCCTTGAGATGTGCCTGCCCGCCAGCGATCAGGATGCCGCAACCGAGCATCTCCTTCTTCAGTTGATCAAACGCAATCCCTGAGGGCACCTTCATCGCTGTCACGGTGTCTGAGTACCTGCTATTCTCATTTAACTGCGGAAACATCTCAAGCCCCATCGCATCTGCCGCAGCACGCACCGCTGCCGCGCCTGTAGCATGTCGCTTCATCCGTGTAACCAATCCCTCCTCGTGAGCGATCCGCAGCGCCTCCTGCACAGCGTAGAAGAGCGGAATCGATGGCGTGTACGGCGTCTGCCCCTTGTCAGCGCTCTTCTTGTGCGCCTTGAGATCCAGGTAATACGGGGGGTTCTGCACAGCCTCCATCTTCTCAAACGCCCGCTCGCTCACCGAGACGGCAGCAAACCCGGGTGGCGCACCTATGCACTTCTGCGACCCGAGTATTGCGATATCCACGCCCCATTTGTCCACAAAAACCTCGGTTCCCCCAATCGAGGTGATTCCATCCATGATGAAGAGTGCATCGTGCTTGCGCGCCAGTTTCCCTACCTCAGCTGCTGAATTGAGCATCCCTACCGAGGTCTCGTTGTGTACCATCGCAACCGCGTCCGCACCGTCCTCAAGCGCCGCTGCCACCGCATCCAGATCGATCGGATAGCCCCATTCGGACTCAATTGCGATTGTGTTGCCGCACAACCTGCCTATGTCGCGGAACCGCTCGCCAAACTTGCCGTTCACGACTGTTACGATTCTGTCGTCCGGACTGATCGTATTTCGTACCGCAGCCTCCATGCCGCTGGTTCCTGAGCCGCTCAGAAGCAGGATCTCGTTCTTTGTCTGGAAGAGGTCCGAAAAGAGCTCTCTGCACTCATTGAACAGTTCTGCGAACTCCTCGCCACGGTGATTGATCACGGGCTGTGCCATCGCACGCAGGATGCGAGGCACGACCGGGACTGGTCCCGGGATCATGATTAACGTGTCTTCTATATTCATGGGAATCGTACCTGTGTCTCTGTTGTGTGAGTCAGGTTCTAAAAAGTTGTCGGTTGTGCCCGCGGCTGACCTGGGTATGGGTGATGCGAGACTTTTATTGCCATCATGTTTTTCAACCGACTATACGAAATTAAAAACACTCAGAGGTTCGCAATGGCTGAATAATAGTATCTGTAACCTTCCGTGTCCAATTCTCTTTGCCGCGATCCTCCGGGGCTCATATAAGTATGAATATCTGATCAACAATTTTCAAGTCGATGGTGTGAAAGTCGTGGCAACTTTTTCACAAATCACTTTATGTGGGTGTGACCTCATAATGATTATCACCACACACACTTCTCACGATCCGTTCGCGTGGTATCCTCCTTGGCGTGCAGCCCCCTCCACCGGGGCTGTACGCTTTCATCACCTATTTTGGTCTGGATAAACACATAAGTGAAAGACCGGGGGCAATCGAAAAATCACAGATTGGGCTGGTTTTTCATCCTGCCATTCTCCCACTCCCGTGACTCAATCGATCACAGTTCGTTCTGAATGTCCTCGCCCAGCCGTCCGATAGCGTCCGCTCGACACTGCCTACAGTGCCGCATCTGTTTGGTGATCTTGCTGCATTCGTCCTGCATGGCGCGTTTCTCTGATGGCGTCGGTGGCACGATATCTGCGAATTTGTACTGCGGGATGAGCGGCATGATGTTCTGCAGGTACACTCCGAGTTCCCTTGCTTTCTTTGCCACCTCGACTATGTGATGATCGTTTACAGTCGGTATCAGAACCGTGTTCACCTTTGTTATTATGCCCAGTTCAACCGACCTCTTAAGTCCTTCCAATTGCTTCTCGAGCAGAAGCTCCGCAGCCTCCCGTCCGGTGTACCTTTTACCGCCATAATTGACATACGAATATATCTTCTCGCCGATATCCGGATCAACCGCGCTCATGGTGACCGTGATGTTTGAAACTCCAAGCTCGTTTAAGAGATCCACCTTCTCCGGAAGCAGGAGACCGTTGGTGCTGAGACACTTGATCAGATGCGGAAATTCCTCCTGCAAGAGACGGAGTGTCTCAAACGTCTCCTCATTAAAGAGTGGCTCACCCGGACCCGCAATCCCGATCACCTTGATGTATTGGAAGTTGGCGATCACTTCTCTGACACGTTCTAACGCCTCTTCCGGTGACAACACCTTGCTTGTGACGCCGGGTCTGCTCTCGTTCACACAGTCAAACTCCCGGATACAGTAGTTGCACTGAATGTTACAATCCGGAGCAACCGCAAGATGCATCCTGCCGAATGCATGACAGGCATTCGCGCTGAAACACGGGTGCTCCTGTATCTGCCTGAGCTGCGACGGGTCCCATGGAACATCCTGGTCATGGACCCGCGCTATCCGGTACGCATTGGGTTCATCAGCAGTCATACGGATTCAACCTGCGTAACTTCCGGAATCTCTTTTTTGAGCACGCGCTCGACACCGAGTTTCAGCGTGTACTGCGACATGGCACAGCCAGCGCAGGCACCAACGAGCTGCACCTTGACGATACCGTCGTCGCCGACATCAACCAGTTCGATATCGCCACCATCAGCCTGCAGCATCGGTCTGATCTTCTCGATTTCTTGTTGAACCTTCTCTTTTATCCCGGTCATCGGTTTCACATCCTTTCCATAATGGTCACCGCACTGGTTTGTAAAGCTATCGTTTTAACCGACCCGATCCTTCCGCAATCCCGCACAATCAAACATGGTATCGGTTTCGGAGAGTTCTTCCGGTCCGTTGGGACATATAGGTACTCTTTATTATTTTCTGGGTACATTGGATTGTCTTATGTACGCAAAACTGACAAAATGGGTCACTATCGATCTGAAAAGTAATTTACATCGTTAATCTGCGTAATATGTGTCAATCTGTGGCAAACAAAACTTTTAGCCACAGATTAACACTGATTCCACTGATTTGACCAATCTAATCGTACCGGTGTTTGCAGGATTGGCATCATGTTTTTCAACTAACCAGAAGAAATTAAAAAGTCTCAAAATGTTCGCGAAAGTGATAAAGAAACAAGTCGCCCTTTGATACCATGCTTTAGTTAATCCAGCCGACATCGCAAAGACACTATGTTGCAAACGTATACGGAACAGAGCAATGCACAGCACAGAAACCATCGCTTGGATAATCGTGACTGTGGTCACCATTCTTATAAGAGCAAGAATTGATCTAGTATTATGCCAGAGAGAATGGAAACGTTACGGGATCTTTCGATTATGCTGAGCCGGACATTTGGGGATGATAGGATCTGCAGGGACTATTTCAAGATGTGGAGCTTCTGGAGCATCGGAGACGCGACAAAATATGAAAGTGAATTAAAAAATTACAACAGGGGACTATCAATGCTGTTGAACCAGCGTGTATTTACCATAAGTGAAATAGCAAACTTGTTCGGGATCGAACCATTCTCAAATATCATGAGTTTGTCTTCGGAAGAGATAAAGAACATTTATGCCACCCTGAACAGATTCCAACAGCTGGACATCTTTGATAGCAGTGTCATGGATGTATTAAAACCAATAAACATAAAAATGGGGGATATAAATAGCTGGAGAATTTCAAAAACAGAGTATAAAGATATCATCGAAGATCTAAAGTACATCCTCGATGGGGGTGAACTGGAATTAGAGGATTTGAGGGTCGTGGACGCATCCCTGCGGGAATTCATGGATAATAACAGGGAGTGCTATTACCACTGCATGGAAACAGTTGAGCGTATAAACGAAAGCGTAGACGAAGCAAGAAAGGTGATTTATGACGCTCATGATGGTAGAAAGGAGGAAATCTTTGAGAGTTACTTCGACCAGAACGCTGATCTATGGCAGGATGTGACAGCGGCATACAATGATCTGGATCACAGCAAATTGAAGGATCTGGAGTCGCACGTCAGTGAAACGGTGAATAAAATTTTATGAAATACCTTTACTCATTAGCTTTTCTTTTAATTCTTGAATATCTTGCACCAAACCTTTAACTCCGCTTTCAACCTCGTTAATCCTCTTCAAAGCAACCATCATAGAGACATCATCAATCTCCCTGTTTTTCTCGGTTGTATCTTCAATGATTTTTGTAAGTATATTTTCCGAATCAACAAGACTCATCATCCTTGATTCGGTATCTGTGAATGTTGAAAGGATGGTCATGTTCTCTGTTTCAGAATAGATAGTACTCAGTGTTTGGTATATGTTTGTAAGTCCGATCAGAGCTTCCTTCGCTGCCGGAATATGCGTTCCGATCTCGTTTGCATCCGCGAGCGCGAGCTCTTCCACCAGATTATTGAAGACTGTTACCCTGCTGTCAAGCATATCTATAGCGAATGGTAGATACTGTTCGGGATGTTTCTGCATCTCGTCCATCTTCTTTGTGAGGATATCTGATATTTCAATATCGAGCAGATGCGCAATTCCGATCTCCTTAAGCTCGCCGTATATTCCTGGAAGGCTCCACCAGTTTCGCTCCAGTCCCCATGAATGCACCGAATTTGGACTGAAACCTTCTCTCCTCAGTTTTTCGATGTATCGATTCGCCATCTCCTTCCAACCAGTCAGATGGTAGATATCAAGTCCCCCAATCGTTAAATACACATAATAACTCCTGCGCATGCCCCTCCCTCCGGTCTCTGGCCTGTAATTAAAGAAAGGACTCGTGTTTATGCGGTTGGTGAGCGTTTTCAACTCCGGATATTTCTCTTCGTCGATATTCTTCATCACACCGACCAATAATTTACTGTCTTCTTTGAAGTTGTGATTCAGATTGTTTGTGACGATGTGATTATAAAAAGTATCGAACGAATGTCCCAAATTATTTATTCCGAGTCTGACTTTTTCTTCAACGATTCTTCTTGCTTTTTCCGCGTCCATCGTCTCAAATTCAACCAAGAAGTCCTCTATGCTCGAAATCCTCTTCATTCGATCCACCGATTCCGGATTGTTCTCGATCTCTTCGAACACCTTTGTAAATTGAATCGATGTCACTTTTTGAATCTTTTCGATTATTTCGCTCAATTTGATTGTTATTGTTTCGATCTTTCGTACATAATCTCGCAATTCGTTTTTTCCTTCCTTGACACCGCTCAACAGATCGACCGCCTCGGACAGGAGCGCGTTGCTATCCGTTTTCGGTATATCAATTCCAATGTGGCGTTCAACAACGTCCGTCATACCAATAAGCCCCTTTCTGATCAAACCCAATTGCTCTTCCGTGTTGTACCCCATCTGGGGCAGTAATGTCAGTTCAGAGAACGTTTGGTTTCTTGAGAGTGGCTCTATAATGGGATAAGGCGATCTCAGAGTCCCAGGAAGGATGTCCATCGCATCATCAAATGCCTGCGCGATCTTCTTCCACTGTGTTCTGTCACTACCGAATAACCGGATAAAATACTCGCCCCTTTTATCCTTTGTTATCTTTTTGAGCAGTGTTGGTTTTTTATCAATCTCCTTTCTATATTTCGATATCTCTTTCAACATTCGTATAATGTCTCCGGAACCACGAACATCGTCTTTACCCGCATATTCACATTTTTTTACTATTTCTTTGTACTCCTTAACCATCGCCCCAGCCATTCCGGCGGAATCGAGATCAACATTCTCTCTCGATAAAATCTTCCTGCCCACGTTACCAAACAATTTCTTGATGAATGCCCCATATAAATCAAGATACTCGTACGGTATATCGACAACCGCAGGAATAAGCAGTGCAAATCCCTCATCGGTGTGGATCCCTGCTATCAGATTCTGAAATTCTGCATGCCTCCCTCTGACGATGCTATCCAGAAACGCCATTATCTGTGCGTCAACATCCTTCCACTCCCCGATGATATTCGGGTTTACCAGTATCACAGCGCCCTCTCTCAGGATGTCAGCATCGGTCGCACCATTCATTATGCCTTTGATGACTTTTCGGTATTCAAGAACAGCCGCAAACGCGTTTCCGAGATGTTCGCCCTCATCTTCTTTGGGTAGTATCAAAACAGAGAGAATTGCCGGATTCCTGGGCATCTGCAACTCTTTGATCAGGTGTACAATCTCCAGATTTGCCCCACTACCTGTGCCACCGCCCATGGACGCAACCATAACAATGATCGGTCTCATCTCGATATTGGCAGCCCTTGTGGCTTGCGCCTTTCCGATCATTTCATCTATTGTGCCCTTCACTCGCTCCCGGTCATACGTGGCACATGCTCGCCCATACTCTCGCCTCCGTTGTGCGCCTCCGAGTTTTGGATATACTTTTTTGCACCATGTGATGCCTTTGTTTTTGAGTTCGGTCTCATCAGGGCTATACAGTGGAATATACGTGACGCGATCATGCAGTACACCCCCCACCTCCGACGGGGGTTCCGAATGAGTATCTATAGCTATAAACGTGGTTAGTTCGTCGGTTTCCATCGTATTTCTTGCGAGCATGTCAATGATCTCGATCCCCCGCCCACCGATTCCTATGATAACCTTGAGAAATTCATGGTTATCGTTTTCATCTACCATGTTGTATCATCTCCTTCTTTACCTTTTTTGCTAAACACAAACACTATCCCGCCCCCGATAAGTAGCCCGATTACGAGTGCTGCGACTGCAAGCATCCACTTCCCATCTTCAATCTCGTCCATCTGGCTACGCATTGCAGATTCGGCACCCAGAAACTCCTTATAATCGTTTGCAGCGATGTATGCCTTGTCAAGCAGTCCGTAATCCATCAATGTATTTATGGAACTTTCATACTCCGAACAGATGCTTTGACCAGTGCACTCGCTCAGTTTTTCCTGCACCTTCGCAACATCCGGGTGCGTCACCGGAATCCCTATCCAGACGGTTGTGTCTCCCTTTGAATTTACAGAGGAAAAAAGTAGTGTTTTCTCATTTATAAGCATCTTATCTCTATTTAGAGTAATTCTTGCTTTATCGTAATTTAAATTTATCTTTTCGCTCGCAATCTCCGGAACCAGAACTCCTTCAAGCTTGATGTCAACATCCGTTCCGTATGTTGTATTGATCTTTATGGTATCGCCGGTATGTGCGCCCATATTTACGTACCATGTCGGATCCTGCAGACTGGTCTTCAGTATGATCTCGTTCGTGGTTTTCTTGATATGCAGGGTTTCAGTAATTTCGACATTTTTTCCAACATATATCGGATCTTTTATTCCATTTACCTGATTCAAACTGTAGTAATCGTTTCCAACGGTCAGCTGAAACTCTTTTATCGCAATCCAATCATCATCTACCATCACATTTTCTGTCTGCGCATGAGCCATCCATGGCAATGACAGGAGAATTACCAGCGCAAGTATCGTGTTTCGCAACATGTTTCCTCCAGTTATATGAGAATTATTTGTAGGACTACCATGACCAAACCGCTTCCGAGTAATATGAATCCGAATAGCATCATAACATATAAAAACTTTTTGAACCGATCTCTTGCGTACTCTTTCTCCCCCCCATGACCGATCAGACCGTACAACTTTCCACGCCTGTACTGGAGATATGGAATCGTTACTACACATACACAGACCAGAATCCCTGCAAAGATCCCTTTCAGTCCGTAATCAAGTAGGTCTGCATAATAAGCATCCTTCATCCCCATTATCTGGTGCTGTACTTCTTCTGCGCGATCATTCATGGATCCGACTGATCCGTTGATTCCGGAAGCGTTATTCAGTCGGGAAATATCCTCTTCCAGATCACGCAGTTCACTTTTAATTCCCTCTAATTCACAATCGAGTGCGGAAAGGTTATGATAATCGTCTAAATCGACGTATTCCACTTTTCTCTCGATATTACTCAAATTAGCACCAGTTGCATCCAATCGATCATTTATTGCAGTCTCTGAGATATCCAGTTCAATTCGATTGCTCTGAGCCTTATCCGGAGTCCGCACCGTATCTATCAATTCAGGATTTATCACCCACACCGCAGCAAATGTCATCAGACAGACAAGTATTACCACGATCAGTATTCTAAGTATTTCGCGTGTAATAGCATCCATTGCCGCACCTCATATCTTGTCTTTTCTAACCAGTACCAATAACATTCCGGTGAGAATCAAGAATATCATACTGGCATTTGCAATAAACACAAACTGTTTCAGAAGTTTCTTCTCCTCTAATACGTTTTCATTCCCCATGTTGATTGTTATGCTCTTCTCACCATCTTTTATTGTTATATTGCTCACGTTTCCCAGAGGACTTATACGCGCGGTTATGTCTGCCTTTCCACGAACGTTTTTCGGGAGATTAATTGAATACTTCATGCTCTCGTTCAACGTTGCAGTCAATGTTTTATTGAAATCGTCAAAATAAAACCCTTGAAACCGTAAACCGATCTCTGTTTCGTTGATGGTGGCATTACTGACGTTTCCCTGACAGACTGCATAAACAACGATTCCGGAAGCAGTTTCATTGAATTCAATACCACTTAAAGCCAGATCAAGAGTACCGTTTTCAAAAGTGTTGTTATCCTGCGATATGACAGGATGAACGAACAATGTAAGCGCAAAGGCAAGAAGCATCATCTGTCTTCTGTTCATATCTCTATTCCTTTTTCATCCTTGAAGTCGTCGAAGAGGTATGATTGCAGCGTTGCATATCTGATTGAAGGCAGCTTATGTGGGACAAAACCCTCCCAGATGTCAATATCTTCGGCACCCCCTCCGAATCTCCGAATCTCATCCCGCAGCTTGTTATGTATCGCATCGCGTCTTATTTTTTTGAAGAATCGCTCCTTGGTCGCTATATCATACCCGATCCGCTCAGGGGGTGCATCTATGATCATCATTCGCCGCCTCATGCTGTTAATTACATGATTCCTTGATATAGCGGTCAGATCCTTGGCAGGTCTTCGAAGAAGAGCCTCAAACAAGCGATACACATAGAGTGAAATTCCGAAGCTTCCGATGTACTCCTCGCGTTCGCCAAGCCCGAGTATCCTGCAGAAATCCTTATAATCGAGTACGGGGGTATTGGGGTCGTCTTTTGAGAGCGCAGGAGGAATGTAGAGCATCGTTTCGATGCATTCGGATAGGATCCAGTTCGGACCTTTGAAGTCGGCAAGACCCAAACTTGTTTTCCTCCTCGTTAAAAGATTGTTATCGAATAAAATAGATGTGTTTACACTGGAGTAGAGGTTTTCAAGAGATGTGTGTGCATTCTTGTGTCTTTGTTTCCCTTCTGCATCAGATGGGTAGATCACAAGTGGAATCACATATTCATGGTGCCTTAGAAGCTCTTTCACAATATAAGGACCGAAACCTGCCCCAGTACCACCCCCAAGACCAAATATGACAAGCGCGAGATTGATACTCTTCTTTCGATCCCCGATCGTATCCATCATCGTCCTTACCAGCTTCGGCGCTATGATCTTTGCATCATCAGACGCGGCTTCAGCATTATTCCCATACCCTCCTGCAACCAGGTCTGCAAACCCTGCACCAGTCTTTTTTAGAGACTCTTTCGCATCTTCTATAGTTACAGCATCTTTCTCTTTCTCCGATATACCAATCCACATCTCTTTTGGAATTTTACGGGCTCGCTGAAAGTCGACATGGTCTGAATTCACAGCAAAGAAGTCTGACAGTGTCAGTTTCCATTTCCGGTTATGTGTTGCCAATGCATTCAGGACGCCACATCCAGCCTGCCCAACTCCAATTATAAGATGTGCCATTTACGATTTCACATACATCTCGAAAGGCTTATGTCATTTAAATGTTTCTAATCTTACTAATGGAGATCATTGAAACGATTCTGAACTTTTTCAGGACTTCGTCCTCAGAGAAGCGGTTCAAAGATATCATAAGCAAATATAATATTGGAAATAATGATGTTAAATATTTATTCCCTGTTCGATATAGGGATATGGTTCCAAGTTTGGATTTCCGCGGAGCGCGATACGATTCGGACCTTATTTTTTCAATCGAGGATCATGTTCTGCCGATTTATGATGAATGGCAGAGTGAAGACGTGAAATTGCTTCCGTTACTGGATGATAGATACTCTCAAAAGAAGTTTTTAACCATCGAAGATGTTAATCAGATGATGGCAGATATAAACCCAAGGAACCGGGTCGGAGGCGAAATGATGCTGAATATATTCATCATGAAGAAAAGTAAAAATGAAAATTCATATCATAATTTGGATTCTTATATTACAGATGATACATTCATCTCGAGGGAGTTGAAAGAACGGTTCGGAAGCACAGGGGTTGAAACTGTGGGAAATCTTCTCCTCTTCCTTCCGTTGCATCTTACAGACGAGACCATCGACGAGATTGCAAAGGAGCTTGGTATCGTTCGATGGAAGAATGTACTTGTAGACCAGGAGCGGCTCTACCACTACATCGAGACCATGGTAACACAGAAGGATGAAACGCTTTCAAACATCAAAAGCGAGATCGATAATGCTGCGGATGGTATTGATGAGGACTTTGAGGATTCCATAACAAGAATGTACGAATGTGTTTATGAGGATATGAATAAAGGGAGTTAACATGAGATTAACTTTGTTTGGGCTCTCTGCCGGGTTGATTGGAATATATGCAGTCGGATATGTTTGCGACTTACCGCTTGATATTCTGACGAGTGTTGTCGCAAAGTATTGCATATTGTTCTTTCTCATCTGTTACATCTTAACGAAGGTGTTCTGATGGGCGAAGAGATAACGCTGGTTGGGATCGGGCAGGCAGGTGGAAACCTGCTCCTCGACTTTCTCAGATACCGCGAATATACCCGCGATGTGGAGTTTAATGCAGTCTATTTCAATTCAAACGAGCATGATCACAAAATATTTATGGAAAATTACAGTAAACTGAGGCGAAAACGCAGGAAATTCCAGTTAATCCATGATGTGCTCTATGCAAGTGCAGTGCGGCGTGGAATAGGCGGGAATTTCATACTTTCGGAACTGCTGCTGACAGATTTTCTGGAGAACCGGATGGCAGATGAATTGAAGGCGATTTTCACACGGTCAAAGGCTGTAATCATCTTCCATTCACTGGCTGGTGGGACTGGCGGCGGTGGGGCATCGGTACTTGCCAGGTGGATCAGAGAACACACCGGTGGATTGGTGCTTCCCTTTTCTGTCCTGCACGGCTCCCGGATAAAAGGAGAGCGGAGATATAAGTTCAACACACTCGTAAATCTTGTTTCGACATACATGAACTCGGATATCATCTTCCTGTTTGACAACGGAGTCATCTCAACAACCCTTGAGCGAAACAGGATTAAAACAGCCGGATTCGATCCGAGAAATATGCCCATCGTGCGGGTGGCAGACACGCTACTTGCGCCATCTTTCTTGGATTCGTACCCGGTATTTGATTTCGCAGACCTGCAAAATCTGTTGTATGTCGAGAAGGGTTTCGAGATAAAGACGGTCTTCCCTGAGATTTTCCCACTTTCAAATGAGCCGACAACTGCAGGGATTGGCAGAGTCGTCGAGGACTCGGTATCTATGGGCGGGCTATGCACCAGCGCCACCCCAAAGAAGATAGGGCTGGTGGTCGTATCGAACAACAGTTGCGAGGTGCAGCTGAGTCAGGCAAACACATACATCAATATCGTGAATCGCTTGAAGAACGGTGATGATGTCGATGTAAATTTGTATCTATCCAAATTCGATAAGGCGTTTAAGTCTGCGCTGCTGTTGAATGTCGGTTTTCCTCCGATCAAGGAGTATTTAAGTGAGTTTAATGGTCCTGCGGACTTTGCAGATGAGATATCGTTATACACAAAAAGAGTTCGTGACACCATAGACAGCGCCAAGTCCGGAATCGGCCCGGGTATCTACGCGGATATCAAAGAGAAATACTGTGATTTTGATGTGGATGAGCTCAGTAATTACATCTGGGAAAAATTGAATACACTTGGGGAGGGGGATTCACCTGATGAATGACCTGATACTCGAGATCGATGGGACGCTATGGTTGGCAGTTATTGCTTTTGCAATACTGGCAGGTGTCTTATTCTTGCTGGTGAAAGAAAAGGATGTGAAGACCGAGCAAATCATAATGCGGGATGAGGCAGTGCCTGCAACACCAGCTGCGCGCCCGAAAGAACATAAACCGATAAAAACGCCCGGGAAAACAATAGGTGTACCTGTGGATGCTGCCATATCCGAATACCAGTCTGCCAAATTACAATCATGCACGCGCGAGATTGAAGTACTGGAGCGACTAAAACTGATAAAAGGTTCGCAGGTTGAACGAGAGCAAATCCAGGAACAAACAATCCGGGAACAACCCGAGATTGAACAAGATCATGGTGATACAAAAAGAGGACTCTGGGATTGATAGAAGGAGGTTGCGACGATGCATGATAACGTATATGAACTTGAAGAAAGACTGAAAAAACTCAGATATGATCTGGTTGAGGGCATTATGCCAGACGACGCTTCAAAAAGGAAGGCAAGGGTCGTATTGGACATTGCAACGCTGAAGTCTTCGACGTATCCCGTAATATTCTTCTGGGGCTGTGTATCGAGTGAATTGCTCATACGCTGCAGAACCGAGAGTGATGTTGCAACAGTCGAAAAGATCATCGGTATCATCCGTTCTCTTGAACATGATCAGATCTGCCTATCACATCTGGCAGGGATACGGACGTACAGACCCTTTGAACTTGAACCTCAGGGGGACACGGACATGGGGAAGGTACATCGGGAAGGGAAGAGATATGAATATATGAAGATACCCGCTGAAATATCAGATGGTTTATACAGATTGTATGAAAGTGGAGATAGCAAAGAGATTATAGGATATGCTGCTGGCTACTGGAGGGCGATGCTTCGTATATTCAAGGATGAGTTCGAGAGGCACTCTTATGGAGATACTCGCCGATGAGGATATGTGCATCCCAGATGCAGACGTGTGGGATAGGATACCGCTAAACGGAAGTAACTGGAGGCTCGTTAAAAAAAAATTGGTTAAAAGAGATTTCGATAACAAGAAAATCGTAAGAAATTTTTTCAACTCCGCTGACAAGATAGTTCTCTTCTCAACGCCATCCAACCCAAGATATGGGTTGTACCTGTACATAGCAGACGTCATGAAGGACAAAGACGTCATCTTCTTTCATTTTGTGGATGAAACCAGCGATTTACCGGCAAAATCGTTTTTGAAAGGGGTGAATATATTAATAGACCACGATAGTCGTGATGAGCTGATTGAAACCGTGTTCGCAAAAGATGCTTATGAATATCTTGAGGAGATACTGAATAAAATCATGCACGAGAGAATACATTTCTGGCTCGGCGGCGTTGGTGTGAAAGTCTCGCAACAGGAACTGGGAAAAGCGATACATAACGCCAACAAACAACTTAACTTCCCGCGCTGTGTACTGGTTTTTCTTTTCGGGTATTCACCAGAGGAACTGGTCATGCCATTATGCGAGCGTGGTATCGCAACGGTGCAGCGGATACCTGTTAACACGGATAAAATCCTGGCACTTCAAGGGGGCGTGATCGTGTGATCTTGGTCCGCTTTCGACTCATCTTCTTTCTCGCTGTCTTCGCGGCATCATCCATCCAGGTTGCGAGTGCGGACGATTTGATAACCGGGTTTCAGATCAGAGCATCGAATCCGCCTGAGGATATGTATACTGATATAGACCGTATCATGTTTGAGTGGGGGACGAGTCAGGTTTCAGATGCGGTTTTGACGATTAACGGAAATTCTTACACGTTCAATGATCAAACATCCTTTAAACTGGTTGTCGGACCTTTTTCAACAGGTACTACCATTGTTTATTCGCTTGAGGTGACAAGCGGCAATCTCACGGATCATCGGACCGGAAGTATCGGCATAGAGAGCGGGGCACCGCAGATATCTGTTACTGTCGTCGACACATTCGAAAGCGGTGTGACCCTTGTGTGGCAGGATACCGTTAAAAGGACACTCTCTGTTGCGGTCGAGAATGGGGGTAAACAGGGCGGAACCGCATCGTATTCATACACGGGGGACACAACGCTGAGATTATGGCTTGATAAAACCAGTGGGCCGGTATCTGTAAACGGTGTCTCAAAAGAGACGGTAACATTTACAGTATCTGTTCCGTACACAGCGACTGAGAAGACATATTCAGGTAACATACAGTTTCAGTACGAGAGTACAATCAAGAATATCCCGATCACGGTTACGGTCTCCCAGCCGCCTGCAATTCCAGAGGTACGTGATCTGAATCTGGGCGATGTGAAGGTTGGCAGCACGTATACGAAATCACTCACCATAACCGAGGCGGGGCATTACAAAAAACTCATGATAACAAGTGTCATTGTAAAAGGTCGCTTGACAAGGGTCAATTTTCCGCGTGAGATCGCTGCCGGAAGGAGCGGTACGATAAATCTGAAATTGGTGCTGCCGGATGAAGTCATGACTCCGAAGGCGTATTCTGACAATGTTGTGATAACAACGAATGTCGGAACGAAGACCGCGGAGGTGAAATATACTATACCGTTTCCGAAACTATCCATATATTCGGAGAAGAGCTCTTACGATGTGGCTATAGAGCCCGGGTCATCAAGTGAAGTGTCCATTCCACTGAAGATCAGAGAGACTGGCGGATGCAATCATCTGAAAAATACAAAATTGACATACAAGTGGAGTTCATATCCTGGAAAAAATCCTGACATCTTGAATTATTTTGGGGTGTCTCTAAGGGACGATCATTTCTCACTGATAAAGAGGGGGGATGATAAGACTGCGAATTTACATATCACGGTTCAGGGAACTGCACCACGCGGGGTGTACGCTGTGCGGATATCAGGCACCGCGAGCAACAACGATGGCAAGACGATCGTAGAAGAGATCGGAATATCAAATATACCGCAATCTTTTATTGATGTGGTGCGGAAACTGGATGGTTTGAAGACCCATAATGATAACCAGCGCGAGATAAGAACCAAGACCATAAGCTTGCTCCATACTGTTGAGCAGGACTATAATAAACACACCGAGGATGTGAAGGTTGCGTGTGAGTTTGGGAATAATGCATACGAGTTCATAGACGTAATCGGAAGTATAAAATACCCAACATCCATACAAGAATCCGGAGACGCTGTGGACGTGGTCAGCACGCTGCACACAAAATATACCAGTTTAACAGATTATTCAAAATATTTCCGGAATAAAAATATGATAGATCTGGATCATGACACAATAAAAAATGAAGAGATGAATACTGTTAATAATATTGTTTCTAGCATCAAGCGAATTGAGCCGGGGACTCTATGTGAAGAGCGAAGCAAATATCAGAATATCAAGGAAATATATATGATCATTGGCTCAAAAAAAGAAGCGCATATACATGATGGTGAGATCGCGTATGTTACTCGGGAAATAAACGACAATATAACAATTGCAAAAAATTACGAAAGTGAAGCGTTAGGATATGCCGAAAAATTTAAAAAAACATCCAACATTGGATTTATGTTATATCATTCCAATAGCAAAGAGACTTATGGTGCTGCCATTGAACGATACAAGTCTGCAAAATCAACGTACGAACTGATAGGAAACGATTGCAGAATAGATTCTGATCGGGTGGCTGGTGAGATCAGGGAGATCGAGGGCAAGTTAGGTCAACTCGAGACGTTCCGTTCCACAACCATTTTAGGCTCTATCGCCATTTTCGTGCTGTTATTAATCAACGCGGTGGCAGTGGAACTCAAAAGGATACCTGAAAAACGTATCGAGAACAAATGCAGAAAACTCTGGAGATAATATGAAAAAAGTGATCCTTATATTAGTTATGATACTGCTTCTCATGAATTTATCGCTTGTTCAGTGTACTGAGAGTGTAAGCGATCTGAAAAAGGAACTCCATACTAAGAAAGAAACAATGGATGAAAACATCTGCGGGCACACATATCTACAGAGCACTCTCTCGGATAGTGAGGAATTGGTCAGAAATCATGAACTATTAAATCTCGATGGAAACGATCTGGCGCATCTCCTGAATCATGTTCTTGATTTCGTCGACACCGCTGAGATGGTTAACAGCGCATTCGAAGACGGGGAATTCGATCAATCCATAGATGAATTACACCGGTTGGATTCGCTCAAAAACAGCGCTGAACGTAAAAAAACAGTTCTTGTAAGTCAGGGATACAATGAATTCTACGTGGACGACATCCTGACGAATATGGATAGAACCATACAAACATGTGGGGCTCGGGGTTGCCTTGATTTAATTACAAAGTCGGATGATTCCAACAAACTTGATAACAAAGAATTTTTTCTGAATTATGCGATACAACTCTGCTGTGAATATAAGTCAGAGGAGTGTGAGGAATTGAATAAAAAACGTGAAGACGTCACAAATGAAATTGAACGTAATGAACGGGAAGCAGAGACCTATGAGGAGTACGGAGATTCAAACCTGACCGCAGCGAGAGATGCCCGAGTTAAATTATTTTCGCTTGATCGCTATGATAAATCAATAAAATACTATGGTGGTGGCTATGGAATTTATGAGAACATCCTTGGGATGCGGGCATCGGATGCTGCGCGACTTGAGGAAAAGATGAATGGTGTAATATCGGAACGATCAAACGTTTTTCAAGAAGTGCTAACGAATTATAGTATATATTCTATGATATCTATCATATCTGTGGTACTTGGAATGCGCATAACAAGAAATTATCGAAGAGAGATTAAATTGGGTAAAATAATAAAGAGAGTTTTCTAAGTGTTTAAATAATCATGCGTATTCGTGTTAGAGTCACGGATACCACGCTCACGATCCTTTTGGAGCCCCGCCCGATCACTCATGCCCACGCCTGACACACCCAACTCCTGTAAGAACCGCCTCAATTCCGTTCTCGACACGATCCGGGTCACGGTCCCCGAGAATCTCGATTCGGAATGTCGCACTCTTTCTTGGCTCGTACCGGTCGATTACATCCGCGCTGATCACGCCGTCGATCTTTGATACCACATCGCAGAGAACAGATGCATCGGCGTTGTCCGGTATCACAACCGAGATGTCCCGTCGCAACCTGTGAAGATTTTTCAGTTTCCAGTCGTGTAGCTCGGAATCAGTGAACAATCGTATGTTCTCGATCTTCAGTTCAACCGTCTTCCTTCCTTCTTCCATCAGAATGGTTCTCGGAGCAACCTTTGTGATGATTCCGAGATGCACAACCCCCGAACGCAGGTGCATAACCGCGCTCTCGCTGCCAATTGATCTGATCAGATCTTCCAACTCGGCGATCTTTGCGTTGATCAGCTTATCAGACCGTCTCAGCGCGGATTCGGTGTCGCCGAAGTGTGATGCCGCAGACTTCATCGTTGCAGTGAATTCCGAAAGAGAGTTCTCCTCAATTATTCCTGACAGCCGTGTGCACTCGGAGATGAATGCCTCGTGCACCTCTGCGACCTCCGGATTCTTCATCTGGATCATCGCATACAGATTCGGGTTCTGACCAAGAATTCGCCCGACAAAATCGAGCATAATCTCATAGACCGGGCTCATGAACCTTCTTGACTCGGAGACCCCGAAACCAAGGCTTTTGAACGTTGATCCGATGCTCAGGTATGCGAAATGTGTGAGTCCCTGCACAACCGCCATTGTTCGGTCGTGCGTATCAGCGTCCACGATCTCGACGTTTGCGCCCTCCCCCTCGAAGAGATCAACCACTATGGGAAGCCATCTCTCACACCGTCCAGATGGCGTGACAATCACGGTCTGCCCGCGAATCTCGGGAATACTCGGACCAAACATCGGATGTGTCCCGATGACCTCTACGGAATCGGGCGCGAACCTCTCCATTGCAGCAAGCGGTATCTTCTTTATCGATGTCACGTCCATGAGAAGACTCCCGCGAGTCATCTTCGGCGCAATCTCTTTGATCGTAGCCTCAGTCACATCGATTAAAACAGAGATCACAACGACATCGCTCTCACAAATCACTTTATCCAGATCGTGCGCATAATTTGCGCCGAGCGCTTCAGCAATCTCGATCTTGCCGCTTTTGCCCCAGACCGTGACATCGTTGCCGAGGCGCTGGAAGAATTTCGTGAACCATTGCCCGAGTTCACCTGTGCCGCCGATGATCAGGATTTTCATGCCATGAATGCTCCCTTGCCGCTTTTCGTGAGGTATATATTATTGAGACGTACATATAACTGTTGTACGCCTGTTGTGTTACGCACTCCGGTTATGATGGCGTACCCAAACTTCCTGAAGACGCGAGGGGATTGGCGTGAGGGTTTTTTTGGATTTCACAACTTCACAGCAGAGCCACTTGAGCTTCTGTTAGCATATCGCCTGCATGAATCAATGAATCGGCGCACATCGAGACTTGGCGGCGCATGCATATAACTTCCGAGCGCAGCATGCTCGAGCATCCCGTCCATCCCGTTCATGATCCCTTTGCCGCGGTTCATCCGGTATGCGAATCTGACGTCAGGGGCGCACTCGGTCACCGAATAATGAAACTCGTGCCCCTTGATCCTGCCCGCACCCACAACCGGGTTATCGGATACGATTGCGTCGGTGTATCCGAGCGCCTGCAGCCTTGCGGTCATCAACGTCTGCGCCGGAAAGACGCCCGCCATCGAAAACGTCTTCTCCTCCAGGTCCACAAGCGACTCGCAGAGGTATATCATGCCGCCACACTCGCCATAAATTGGCATCCCCTCGGATGCTACGTTTCTGATCTGTTTTCTGAGCCTTCCGTGCGATGACAGCTCTTTTGCGTACAATTCGGGGTACCCGCCTCCGAAATAGAGCCCATCGGCTTCGGGCAGGCAATCATCCGCAAGCGGGCTAAAGAAGACGATATTCGCATGCCGCCTCAACGAGTCGACCAGATCAGCATAATAAAAACAGAACGCCGGGTCGCGGGCAATCCCTATTGTGATATCGGCACCAGTGCCGGTATCGGCGTCGTGTTCGCTTGCGTTCTCTTTGCCTACCCCCTCACCCACGCCCCCCAGCTCTCCTTCCATCCGCTCCTCGATTGCCGCTCCGCACGCCCCCTCCTGCGCGATACTGATACGCCGGATCGCGGAGAGATCGATGCACGCCTCTGCAAGATCTGCCAGCGCTGGCACGTAATCCATGCGATAGCCCTCATGAGCCATGTACAACCCGAGATGCCTCGATGGGAGCTCGATGTGCGACGATTTTGGTATCTCTCCGAGCACGGGAATTTCGAGTTCCTGCTGAACCGCGCCCCTGATCATATCGCCGTGCCTCGGACTTCCCACTCTGTTCAGAATCACGCCGGCGATGTTAATTCTGGAATCGAAGTCGCAGTATCCCTTGATGAGTGCGGCAGCGCTTCTGGACATGCCCTTGACATCAACGACGAGGATGATCGGCACACCGAGCACTCTTGCGACATGTGCAGCCGATGCGGTGTCGCTCTCGCCCATGCCATCGTACAAGCCCATTGCGCCCTCGATTACACAGATATCAAAGCCCGCTGATTCCGAGGCAAACGTCCTGCGGACACCGTCCTCCCCCATCATGAAGATGTCCAGGTTTCTGGATTGGTGCCCGCATATTGCGGCGTGATGGCTTGGGTCGATGTAATCAGGTCCGATCTTGAACGGTGCAACCCGTAATCTGCGTGCGAACGCAGCCATCAGCGCCATCGCGACGGTGGTCTTGCCAACGCCGCTGTGAGTTCCTGCGATCAGTATTGCCGACATGATTTGACCATTGTGTGACTTGGGTATGCTTCTGACACACTCTCAAGTTCCTATCATAGACCAGTTTCAATCGTAATAGTGTTACTGCACGTAATTGCTCATATCCTTTCGGGATCTGCGTGTGCTTCGGGTCAACGAATCTGGCTGCCACATTCATCTCAATCCCGAGACATTTTATTAACAGAACCCGACCAAGGTCACTCATAAGACGTATGTGTTCAGCTAAGTCGAAAAAACCACGCGATTTCACGAGATCAAGACAGAAATCTCGTGAAAATCTGTGTAATCTTGTGGATAGTTAAACACGCATGATTGCACAAGTTGGCAACGTTGCAAAAAACGCTTGCAGAACGACGGTTGGGTTTTTTGGTGACAAAGGACACTTCAAGGGTCAAAGCGAAGATTCAACGGATTTGGGCTTTTGTTTGATGTTATCCAACCGGATTATACGATCTCAGCCACAACAATCAGATCACCCTGCGGACGCCACGATTGCGCTGGATTCGCCGCTGCTGGCAGCAAGCAACACATCCCTTGATTTACTATCGATCCGCAGGGATGCGGTCCGTCCGGAATTGCGCAAATCACAACACTGCCCGCCGCGCACGAAACAAAATATCCCCCACCCTTGCACGCCTGACAACGCTCCTGAGGATGTTCTTTGCCCCCACGAGATTGTGAGAGTTCATATTGAGTACCATAACACTCGCATCCATTCCGGCAACGATTGCCCCGCAGTTCAGACCGAGCGCAACTGCGCCTGCCCGTGTGCACATCCCAAAGACCTGCTGCTCGCTCAACGAAAATAGCGACGATAGAAATCGCATCTCAGCAAACATATCAACCGAATTGAACATCACATTATCAGTACCGGCAGCAACCGAGATTCCGGCGGCGAACATCTCCTCAACGGGTGGAAGACCAACTCCGGTCAACAGATTCGATTGCGAGCAGACAACAACAGAAATGCTCTGGTCAGCGACCGCACGCAGATCATCAGGTGATGCATGCGTCAGATGGATCAGGAGATTTGGATCCAGTTCCAGCGCGTCCCTGATATCAGTGGAATCGAGTTCTCCCGCGTGGATTGCAAAAACTCCTCCCCGTTCATGTGTGCGCCTGGCGATTGCTTCTGCGACCCCTTCCTCATAGTCGTTGGTGCTGCTGATCCCGATGCCGTCAGCCAGACCGAGCATCGGACCGACCTCATCCACGTTCTCGGGGGGGTGGGGCCTAGCAAGAATCGTTGCGGCAACAGAGAGTCCGTCAATTGCGCGCAGGAGCGCCTGCACCCCAGCCATACCACCCTCTCTGAAATCCGCAAACGCGCACGTTCCGGTCGCAGCCATGTCACAAACGCTCGCCCGAATCGCCCTGACAAGATCGTGTGCGGCAGTCTCGCGCAACACGCGGTGCTTGAGTCCACCTGGCGGGCGCACCAGACTGGCGATATCTGTAATCTCAGGATCCTTCAGAACCGAGTCCCCTGTATGTGTGTGCGCATTCACAAAACAGGGCATGACAATCCCATGTGCATCAGAGTCAACAGACCCCGCCTCCTCGCAGACCTCAACGATTACGCCATCCCTGATTCGGATGTAGCCCGCAACCAGATCAAAATCCTCGCCTGCGAGGATGTTTCCCGAGAGCAGATATTCACGCATCGATGTAATCTCTCACGTCATCTTGGATTTTACTCTCGACCATCGCCGTGACCTTCTCGAAAATCTCGTGCATCTCCGAATCAGAATCCTGGATCGCTGACAACTGTTCAAGTATCTGGTATGTCAGGAAAAGGTACGATTCGGGTTCATCGGTTATGATGAGCGAATCGCTGTCCGCTCTTGTGAGTTTCATCGTGATACTGCGTGCCTTACCATCGGATCCGTAATTAAGATCGAATCTCGTCTGTTCCAGTCCGCCAGGATTCTTTAGACATATCGCAGCATGCTCTGCCTTCGCACCATAGAGCGCGACGATGTAACGGAGATACGTTATAACCGGGTCAGGAATCTTCAGCCGGCTATACTCTGCGAGCACCATCGGATCGTTTGTGAACAACGGAAACGTTATAGTCCGCCCAATGTCCTCTCCGAATGCCAGAGCAAGAGCCATTGTGAGGTCGTCGTGCGTATCCTCGCCTATCTCTTCCAGATGATACTCAATCAACTTCTGGATATGCTGCCGCCCTACATCGCCTTTCAGGATTTTTGCGATTGCAGCACCGCCCTTTTTGACGCGTTCATCCATCTCGGGGGTGAACACACTTATTTCGTCCTTGCTGGTTGTCTTTTTCCGTGACATGTATCTCCCTGATCGATTCTGGTGTCGCATCTGTTAAACTATTATCTCAACGACCTGGGCTGATTTAAAATCCAAAACCAGGGCGGTTTTGGGCGTATGATTCACACTGACGGAGTGTACAGGTTCTGATGATCCCGATTCAACACGATCTGCGCAATAGTGCCCAGACGGATCACGCATGCCTGATCGTCTCGCTGTGCCGGTTGGAAGTCATACGTGAGCGGCTCACTCTGCGGGCAGGTCTGCTCGATCACCTGCAGCAGCGTGATCGCCTCGGCACAGCCCTCTATTAGCCCGGTCGTCTCCTTCATGATCTGGCATGCGCGTCGGAACGGGCAGGTGCCGCTGATTCTGATCTGAACAGCCCCCCCTGGTGCAGCGGTCACAGCGAAATCGCCCATATCAGGAATCAAGCTAGCAAAATTCAAAATTGCATCTTCCAGTCGGTCAAAATGGGTCTCTGAATCCACACCCAACTCCTGCATCCAGATTAAAGCCGCTTCTCTGATAATCGGATCAAAGAGCACGCGTGCGTCTCGGAATCGTAGATGCGATACCTTTGCCACTGCTGCAACCAGTGCATGGTAGGACAATCCCATTGAGTCGGTTTTTACGGTAGATTCTCTTTTATTCATACGTATCACCCACGCCGGTTGGTGTATACATATTTTCATTAATCTTAAATATTGGGGTTAGACGAACATCCTCTACTCGCGCTCTCTGACAAACATGCTCAATACCGCATGGTGGAAATCGCAGGATTACACAGTCTGCGAAGCAGCGGCGCAGCCATCCCCACAAGATTTCTGTGTCAATCTTGCGTAAAACTCGTGGTATTATTGCAAATATCCACACAATATTGAGTATGTGCTACTCGACATCAGTCACAAAGCTTTGCTATGGCGCCCGGTCCGGCACCGGATAAGTCGGGACACCCGATCCCTCGAAAGGTTAATATGCGTCTGATGGTAAGGTATTGAAGCACGATCATGTGCTCCGATAGTGTAGCTCGGCCAATCATGCGGGGCTCTCAATCCCGCGACTCGGGTTCAAATCCCGATCGGAGCATTATGAACCGACTTAATATCGAACAAACAGAGGAGATATATAATCCACCCAGGAGGAAGAAATGGCATCAGAAAAGCCACACATGAATTTGGCAGTCATCGGACATATCGATCATGGAAAATCGACGCTTGTTGGTAGATTGCTCTACGAAACCGGAACCGTACCGGCACATCTCATCGATAAGTACAAAGCAGAAGCTGAAGAAAAGGGCAAGGGCTCATTCGCTTTTGCATGGGTTATGGACTCGCTGAAAGAAGAGAGGGAGCGCGGAATCACAATTGACATAGCACACAAAAGGTTCGATACCAAAAAGTACTATTACACAATCGTGGACTGTCCCGGACACAGAGACTTCGTCAAGAACATGATCACCGGTGCGTCTCAGGCAGATGCGGCGGTTTTGACGGTCGATGCAAAGGATGGGGTCATGGATCAAACCAAGGAACATGTATTCCTGTCAAGAACGCTCGGAATAAACCAGGTAATCATCGCCATCAACAAGATGGATTCTGTTGATTACAGCGAGGACCGCTTCAACGAGGTCAAGGAAGAGGTCAGCGCACTGGTCAAGATCGTCGGCTACAAACCGGACGATATAAACTTTATACCGACCTCTGCGCTGTTCGGTGCAAACATAGCCGAAAGTAGCAGCGACACGGCATGGTACAAGGGACCAACAATTCTTGAGGCGCTCGACATGTTTACTGCGCCCGAGAAGCCGACGACCCTTCCACTGCGCATTCCGATTCAGGATGCATACACAATCTCAGGAATCGGCACGGTTCCGGTCGGGCGTGTTGAGACCGGCGTCATGAGACCCGGCGACAAGGTCACATTCATGCCAAGCGGCGCAACCGGTGAGGTCAAATCCATCGAGATGCACCACGAAGAGATCCCGGAAGCAACCCCTGGAGATAACATCGGGTTCAATGTGAGAGGCGTTGGCAAGAAGGATGTGAGACGGGGAGATGTTGTCGGATCTGCTAGTGACCCACCAACGGTTGCATCCGAGTTCACGGCACAGATCGTGGTTCTTCAGCATCCGTCAGCGATATCTGCAGGATACACACCAGTGTTCCACTGTCACACCGCGCAGACCGCGTGCACATTCTTATCGCTTGATAAGAAGCTTGATCCACGCAGTGGCGAGGTCCTTGAGGAGAACCCTTCGTTCATCAAAGCCGGTGATGCGGCTATCGTTACAATCATGCCGACGAGACCGATGGTGATCGAAGAGGTCAGCAAGATACCGCAGCTCGGCAGATTTGCGATTCGGGACATGGGAACAACAATTGCCGCTGGTATGTGCATCAGCACCAAGACGAAGTGATATCTTTGAGTCAGAAGGCGCGGATACGGTTATCAGGCACAAATCCTGTGGAACTGGATAACATATGTAAGCAGGTTAGAGGTATAGCGGCGCGGACCGGAATTGAGATCGCCGGTCCGATCCCACTTCCGACCAGAAAGCTGGTGGTTCCGATCCGGAAGAGCCCGGATGGTGAGGGCACAGAGACCTGGGATCACTGGGAGATGCGCGTGCACAAGCGTTTGATTGATCTGGCAGCGGATGAACGAGCGCTGCGGCAGCTTATGCGTATCGACGTCCCGAACAACGTTAACATCGAGATCGTACTCGAGAATTGAGAATTAATCGATCACCAATCATGGATGGTCGATTGTAATATTCTCGCCATTGGAGACCTGCTTTGGAACGGTGGGGTCTCCCACAATTTTTCCGAAGACATTTACCGCGCTTGCAGGACGTATTCATCGCCAATCTTGCAGGCGTCGGTCCAAAAAAGATGCAGAACGTATTCTGGGGCTGCCAGTACCCAAGGTCGCCAGGTTCGACGATCTCTTTCTGGTTCTCTTTCGGCGCAGCCACCGCGGTCGAGAAGTGGACCTCGTTGCCACACGTGCTAACAGTGCCGCTTATGGGTAGCGCGGCAAGGATTGCGGATACTATCTCAGGGCAACGGTCGAAAAAAGTTCTGCCTCGACCCAAACGTTCCCTACAACGATTCTAATCATTTTCAACAACATCGCCACTCGGTTCGATTTCAGCAAATATCCGCCCTTCAAATGAGTAGACTGCTGCGTCTGTGAGCCACGCGTCTGGTGGCAGCCCTGCTTTCACGCAGGTCTGACTGAGGAACTCCTCTGAATCAAAGCCCCATTCTTCTGCTACCTGCGGCAGAAGTAACCCCTGATACGTGCCTTTCTTGACGATGAGCCCGTGTTTTCCGATCTCAACATGATCCGGCAGATCCCGCGGATCTGCATCAATTTTAACAGGAGGTGTCAGTATCGTAACCTCGATTACGATCTGTTTTAGCCCCTCGTGCCGGACCGGTGGGAATCTGGGATCGTGCATCGCAGCACCCACGGCAGAGTCGAGAATCGCATCCACAAGCGCCATAACTGGCTCAGGATAGCCGATACAACCGCGCAGATCATGGTCCCTGTGCAGGGTCACAAATACCCCCATCTTCTCTCTGAAGACCTCTGGCAAGTCGCCGGTTTCCATATCTTCCCCGGAAAGGCGGGCTTCGATCGCTGATCGCGCCAATCTAACTGCGATCGCGCCATCTCTTAGACTCAACATCATAGACCATTTACCGCAAACACAGCATATATACTTTGCTGGTATGTGCTCAGCTGTACCCCACGCCGTCACAACTTGAGATTTTCAATAA